>JAEEGI010005861.1_pt1 | contig 28055 bp, 18 predicted proteins | sample 8958751 | NCBI WGS metagenome assembly JAEEGI01 (sample SAMN16246545, study PRJNA631951) | gut metagenome | biome: gut microbiome; feature: rumen; material: KS-attached | host: Bos | place: Iran: Karaj | collected 2018-10 | reverse complement strand
TGGGCAATATCCGCGAGGTGGTGGATGCCGGTGGCAATCTCCAGCAGAGGACGAACTATTATCCCTTCGGAGCACCCTACGCCGACCCGAATATGGTCGTGAACGCCAGTCTCCAGCCTTTCAAGTACAACGGGAAGGAGCTGGACCTGATGCACGGACTGAACACCTATGACTATGGGGCAAGACAGTACGACCCGATTACTGGAAGGTGGGACAGGGTGGATCTATTGAGGTGATCGAGGGACAGTCCCCTGATCACTTTGATCTAAACCACTTTTTCACGTTTATTGTTTTCTGATTCATGGATTATTAAATAACAAAATAAAATGAATAAAAAAAGAGTTTTGTATGTCCTATCGTATTTAGTATGTCTAGCCCTTGGGATTTGTATAGGGGAATGGCATGATATTTCGAGAAATTGGAGTACAACTAATATCAAATTTGAAGAACTTGAAGAGGTTGCCGACACAGCCTATTATACTGGCAAGGATGTCTCTGCTTCTCATAGTTTTTTATCGCCAACCCAGTTTGAGGAAGGTGTCATCCCCGATGCAGCAACGGCAGCGAAGATTGCATACCTTTATGTTGCGGCTGTTTACGGAGAAGACCATTCTGTCCATGAACAACCTTATCAAATCAGGCTGATAAACAAGCAAATCTGGACAATTGAAGGTTACCTCTCTCCTTATGCATTAGGTGGTACATTCTATATCTGCATCGAAAAATATACAGGAAAAATATGGGCAATGAATCATGGTAAATGACCAGGGAGAATCAGAAATGTCCCTATGATTCTACTTCGAGTAATTCTGATTTATTATATTTATTGAGAAAAATAACATATCAACAATACTAATATTACGTTTATTTATGAAAATTATATCTATTCTACTATTATCCATGGTGCTATTCATGAATTGTGGTTTTAATCATCGTGAAACAACTCTTCAGTTTAAAGATTCTGGCACATTCGAAAATGATAGCGTTATGAGACATAAACGAATGGATTATTATTTTAGAAAAGAATACACAGAAGAACAACGGAAACAATTAGAACAAGGGGAGTTCGAAAATGGACTAGAAACTCCGGTTGTTCCCGATGCCCAAACAGCTTTCTATATTGCGAAGAAGATAATGATTAATAAATTTGGAGAAGAAGATGTAAAAAAAGATTATCCATTCTCAATTCATCTTGTAGATAATTATGAATGGAGAATAATTGGAAGTTCAAAAGGCAGAAAAAAATTCGAAGATTCAAGTATAATATGTTCCATATGTAGGCTTGACGGGAGAATTTTGGGATGTTATCATGAGAAACAGTAATACAGAGGTGATCGAGGGACAGTCCCCTGATCACTAATTCCTTTGCTGTTTGGAAAAAATGTCATAACTTTGCAATTACAATAATAGTACTTTTAACTACAAGAGATATAGATGTAAGAATATATGAATAGATTCTTCCTTTCGCTACTAATGCTGTATGTGACGAGTATCGCATGGGCAGACGTTGAAATCAACGAAAAGAACTTCCCTGACCCGAATTTCCGAAATTGGATACTGTCGCAGCCATTTGGCAAAGACGGTGTGCTGTCTGACAAGGAGATTGCTGACATTACGGAGATGAATGTGTCAAACAAAAACATTCATGACCTGAAGGGAATAGAATACTTTACGGCATTGGAAAGCCTTAACTTAGACAAGAACCAAGTCAAGTACATCGATGTCTCGAAAAATAAGGAATTGGTATATCTAAGGGTTGAATGGAACCAGTTAACCTCACTTGACGTTTCGAAAAATGAAGCGATGCGATTCTTGATGTGTGGCGGCAATTCTCTTACAGAACTTAACACGTCAGGATGTACTGCACTCGAACGGATACGCTGTTGGCACAATCAGTTCAATGGTGCGACCATGGATTCTCTGATAAGGAACCTGCCAATTGTCACCAAGGCAGAACTATGTATCAGAAGCAATACAAATGATCGGAATACGATGACTTCTTCACAAGTGACTGCGGCAAAAGCTAAAGGATGGTTGCCAAAACATCTCGTAGAGCGCACATGGGAAGAATATGCTGGCACCGAGCCTCTTCCTGTAGTGATTACTGATGAGCTAATCAGGGATTCGTTAGTAGTATTATCACAATTTGTCTTTCCAGAAGAAGTAAAACCTCTTATAAAGACTCAATGGGGACAGCATTACCCATTCAACCTGCTATGCCCTGAGACAGACAACAATAATGGTGAGAATACTTACAAACTGGCTGGCTGTGGCCCTGTAGCTATGGCTCAGGTGGTGAATTATCACCGCTATCCGTCAATGAGCCCTGATGGGAAGTATGAATATGACTGGAGCCAGATGTTCCACTCGCTGACTTCTAACGTGCAGAAAGAGGGAATAGTTGCTGTAGCAAAGCTCATCAGCGACTGCGGCGTATCATCCTTTACCGAATATGGAGACGAACGGAGCAGCACTTCACTTTCGTATATTATGGGTGCAATGAAGCGTCTTTTCGGATATAGCAACTATATGAGCATCTACAACCGCTCTGATTTTGAAACACCTAAGCGAGACAGCTTGTACCGACAGCTTATTTTCTCGGAACTGAAGGCAGGAAGGCCCGTTCTCTATCGAGGAACCAATGAAAAGGGAGAAGGACATCTGTTTATCATTGATGGATGCAAGAAAGGCAAGGTACATGTAAACATGGGATGGGGTGGCAATGACAACGGCTACTACGAATTAAGCGATTTGAGAGGCTATGGTCAGCAACATTGGATGCTGGTTGATGTGGCTGACAACAGTTATCAGGCAGAAACGAAAGAGGTTACCATCAACGAGGCAGGCACCCTTGTAAAACTTCTCACACCAGAAGAGCGGCTTACTACTCGCCACATCAAACTGAAAGGAAAGATGAATGGTATAGACTTTTTCACTCTTCGGGAGATGTCGAAGAAAGGCCTGCTTCGTACTGTTGATATGGAACAGGTTGAGATGGAGGCATTACCTGATACCGCATTCTCTGATTGCTACTATCTGTCTCACTTCGTAGCACCACGAACATTGAAACGAATAGGAAATCGTTCCTTCTTTCGTTGCCGTAATCTCAATTATGCAGTATTTCATGATGGACTCCAGGAAGTGGGAAATGCGGCTTTTAGCGGATGCGAAAATCTTCTTGCCGTGAGACTGCCATCAACAACGACTAAGATAGGCTATAATGCCTACACATCGTGCAATACACTTCTTTCTGTCACTATTCCTGAAGGCTTATTGGAAATGGGCAATTATGCCTTTTCCTATTGCAGTCACCTTTATTCCATCAACCTCCCCAAATCTCTCCGCAATATTGGCAAGGAAGTATTCAAAAACTGCAACCGTCTGACACATATCCGCCTTCATTCTGAGAATCCCTTTTACAAGGTTAATGAAGGAAATGAATTAATACCAATATCTACACTCACGCCTAAATGAACATGCGACCACGGAGACTGTCTTACGCGTTGCAATCTCTAGCCATACTCTAAGCTGCTTCTAGCCATACTCTAGGCTGCTTCTAGCCATACGCTAGGCTTACTCATTCAGTATGGGAAGAGTATGGCTACACTATGGGAAGAGCGAAGATGCAAGATGGCAGATGGAAGCAGTAAGATGTGATAATGAAAACAGATTATGACGTAGAAAACTGTCAAAAAGTCGATCTAAAATGACCAGTTTTTAATGATTTTGACTCAAAACTTGCAAAAAATAGTCGATTTTTGCAAGTTTTTTGATGCCTTTTTGCCGCTTTTTAGGTCGAAAAATGGCGATTTTGGCCAAAATCTACCATCTACCACATATCTACCACCACTTCGCGAGCTCTTTATTTAAAGGTGTTTCAGAGGGGTAGTGGTAGAATGGTAGATATTTCTCGAAAATTGAAATATTGAATAAAGGGTAATAGCCTCAAAAGAAGAGGGGGTATCGCTGTGTGGTAGCAATGTCATCTTGCCCCCGTTACGACGTCATCTTCGGGTGCTTCCGACGTCATCTACGACCCGTTCCGATGATACTTTAGGGGTGTAAAGTATCATCGGAACGACCGCAAGACGCCATCGGAACGGGTGAAAGGAACGTCAGGAACGACCCGAAAGTGACGTCACACTCAGAACTTCAGGTAAGAGAAGGTGACGGCGTCTTGTAGAAATGCATTTTTTTGCTTTTTATTTTGTGATTCTCTTGTTTTTTGCTATCTTTGCAGCAATAAGTCTATTGAAACTATGAAATATTGCTATCGCTACATCCTTTTGATGGCCGTTCTGGTAGTCGCGCTGACAGTCTCTGGTCAGGAACAGTCGGCTGGTGTTGACTCTGCAAGTGTTAAGAAAGACTCGCTGGTACAGACTTTGCGCAGTCAGTTGCAAGACCAACAGATGCAGAACATCATGTTGCTTGAACAACTGGAGAAGACCGGTGAGGTGGCGCGTGACGACTCCTTGCGGTTGGCGCGCCGTAAGGCACGCATTGACTCCCTTCGGAGTATCATCTCCGGTGCTCCACTTGTTATGGACGGTGATACGCTATTGGTGCTCTATACCCGTATGGGGGGAATACTTCCTGAGGCGCGTGTAGAGGATATTCGCGAGAAGATTATGGAGGAGGGTAGGCGTGTCACGCTATTTACCGATTCCGTATATATCTTTGATAGCGAGATTACCACCGATATCATGATTGGTGAAGAGTTGGTGATGAGTGTTACCGACAATGACGGACTGTGGCAGAACAAGACACGTCAGGAGTTGGCGGCAGAATACCGAACCATTATCGAGGCGAAGATCAAGGAGTTGCATGCGCAATACGGACTGAAACGCAAACTGTTGGGCGTGGCCTATGTGCTGGGTGCTATGTTAGCGCTGGGTTTGCTGATCTGGGCTACCAACTACTGCTATCGTCGTTGGCGCTATCGTTTGCTGCGAATACTGCTGCGCCGTACCCGTCCGCTGGCTATCAAGGACTATGAGGTGCTGAACCTGCACCGTCAGGGGATCCTCTTCCTGACGGGCTTCAATGTGGTGCGCTACCTGATTATCTTCCTACTGCTTTTCATCTTTGTACCGATGTTCTTTGTGGCTTTCCCTGAGACGAAGTCGTTCACGTTTACCATCTTCGGCTATGTGTGGAATCCGTTTGTGAACATCCTGAAGTCAGTGGTAGGTTTCCTGCCTAAGTTCTTCCAGATTATCGTTATCATTATTTGTTTCCGCTATCTGGTGAAGGGTCTGCACTACCTGATGAACGAGATAGGCTCAGGGCGCCTGAAGGTCAACGGATTCTATGCAGACTGGGCGCAGCCTACCTATCTCATCCTACGTGTGTTGTGCTATTCGTTCATGATTGTCATGATATGGCCATTGTTGCCCAGCAGCGAATCGGAAGTGTTCCAGGGTGTATCCGTCTTCATTGGTATCATTGTGTCGTTGGGGTCTTCATCGATTATCGGCAACGTGATGGCAGGCATGGTGATGACCTATATGCGTCCGTTCCATGTGGGCGACTTCATCAAGTATGGCGACACGGAAGGCTTTGTCATTGAGAAGAGCGTGTTGGTGACCCGTATCCGTACGCGTAAGAATGACGTCATCACCATTCCTAACTCCAACCTGATGACATCGCAGACGACCAACTATACCTTCTCAGCACATAACTACGGTGTCATTGTGCATACGAAGGTGACCATCGGCTACGATATGCAGTGGCAGCTGATTAGAGACCTCCTGTTGGCTGCTGCCGCCAAGACGTCGCATCTGCAGAAGAAACCAGAGCCTTTTGTACGCATTACGGCACTGGATGATTTCTATGTAGAATACGAGATCAATGCCTATACCCGCAAGTCGGAAATGCTGGGTGACATCTATTCAGAGCTGCACCAGAACATCCTTGACTCGTTCCACAGCAACGGCGTGGAGATTATGTCGCCCCACATCTTTGCCCACCGCAACAATTTGGATGTGCAGATTCCAAAAGGGATGGCTGAAGGCTGAGGTGTGATGTATGATGTTAGAGGTTCAACTCCAACGCTACGGGACAGTGGTCACTGCCGTAGACATCGGTCAATATCTGCGCGTCGGCAATGCTGGTGCGCAGTCTTTCGCTGGTGACGAAGTAGTCGATGCGCCAGCCTGCATTCTTCTGACGGGCCTGGAAACGGTATGACCACCACGAGTAGGTGACCTGTTCGGGATACAGGGTGCGGAAGGTGTCGATGAAACCACACGTCAGCAGGTCGTTGAACTTCTCACGCTCCTCATCGGTGAAGCCTGCATTCATGCGGTTGGTCTTCGGATTCTTCAGGTCAATCTCCTCATGGGCCACGTTCAAGTCGCCACAGAGGATGACAGGCTTCTTCTGGTCTAACCGCTTCAGATAGCTGCGGAAGGCATCCTCCCACGACATGCGATACTCTAGGCGCTTCAAGCCATCCTGGGAGTTAGGCGTATAGCAGCAGACCAGATAGAACTGCTCCATCTCCAGTGTGATGACGCGACCCTCATGGTCGTGCACGTCGATACCAATGCCGTACTCCACATTCAACGGTTCGTGCTTGGTGAAGATGGCCGTACCGGAGTAGCCCTTTTTCTCGGCATAGTTCCAGTACGACTTGTAACCCTCAAACTGCAGATCCAGCTGGCCTTCCTGCATCTTTGTCTCCTGCAGACAGAAGAAGTCGGCATCTAACTGTCTGAAAATATCGCTGAAGCCCTTGCCCTCGCAGGCTCTCAGTCCGTTGACGTTCCATGAAATGAGTTTCATCATCTTGCTCTTGTTGTGATTGTTTTGTTGCAAAGATAGTGATTATTCTGCCAATCAACAAAGAAAAAATGATTTTTTTCTGATTATGCATGGAAAATCCGAAAAAAGTTGTATCTTTGCACAGTGCTATGAAACAATGGATGTTAACCATATTGCTGACTTGTTGGACACTGATAGGCAGTGCCCAAGAGTCGGACTCTGTAGTGCAACAGCGCATGGACTCTCTGCAGCGAGAGTTGCAGGAGATGAAGATGAAGGAACTGGTATTGCGCAATGCACTGGATGAGAGCGGGCGCGGTGTCAGGGAGGACTCGCTACGCAAGGCGGAACAGAAACATCGCATCGATTCGCTGCGACAGGTGACGCCTGGTGTGCCCTTGGTCATTGAGGAAGACACCTTATTATATATATACACCAGTCTGGGTGGTGACGATCCTATCCACCGTGTAGAGGCTGTAGCCCGTAAGGTGACGCAGATTGGTAAGAGCCTGAAGCTGACGACAGACTCCATGCACATCTTTGCCAGTGAATATACCGACGACGTGATGTGTGGCGAGGTGGTCATCGTCAGAGTCAGCGACTTGGATGGGCTTTGGAACGGCATGTCGCGTCGTGAATTGGCTGAGGAGTATTTGAAAATCCTGTCTCTGGAGATAGAACGGCTGCATGCCGACTACGGTCTGGAGGCTAAGCTGACAGGACTGGGGTGGGCTGTGTTCCTGATAGTGGTGCAGGTGTTGCTGTTCTTGTTGACAGCGCGATTCATCCGTTATCTGAGGAGGCTCATCGAAGAAGGAAACGTAAAACCACTCGTTGCCAAGGGCTATGAGCTGATGAATATTCAGCAGGAGAAGCGCATCCTGTTGTTGCTGACGCGTGTGTTGCAGATATTCCTCGTGCTGTTGCAGCTGTTTATCTCGCTGCCCCTGCTGTTCAGCATCTTCCCTGAGACGGAGAAGTTTACGTGGAACATGATCAACTATGTGTGGAGTCCGTTGCGCGACATGATGATATCTTTCGTGCGCTACTTCCCCAACATCGTGAAGATCATTGTTATCATCTACGTTGTTCGCTGGTTGCTCAAAGGCTTGCACCACCTGTCTGACGAGATATCGGTGGGTCACCTGAAGATAGACAGTTTCTATCAGGACTGGGCAGAACCGACGTATCACATCATCCGCATCTTCATCATCGCCTTTACGGTGGTAGTGATCTGGCCTTGTCTGCCAGGATCAGACTCTGGTGTGTTCAAGGGCGTGAGCATCTTCGTCGCCGCCCTGTTCTCGTTGGGTTCCACCACAACCATTGGTAACCTTATCAGTGGTATTATCATCACCTATATGCGTCCGTTCCTGGTGGGCGATTTCGTGTGTATCGGTGAGCAAGAGGGAGAGGTTATTGAGAAGAACGCCTTTATTACCCGTCTGCGCGACATCAAGGGAAATGTGGTTACTGTGCCCAATAACTCAATATTGTCCCTGCAGACCATTAATTATACGGCGGCCGTTCGTGACGGAGAGGGTAGTGTGGTGCACTCCGTATTCACCTTTACTTATCATGTGCCCCGCGAGACAGTCGAGGCGTATTTGCTGGAAGGTGCAGCCCGTAGTAAGCTGATAGAAAAGACACCGAAACCTTTTGTACTCTATACGGCGTTGGAAGATTTCTATACCCGCTACGAGATTAACGGCTATACCAAGGCTACCGATAAGCTATTTGCTGTCTATTCTGAACTGCACAAGAATATCATCGACGTATTCCATGAGCATGACCTCGATCCGACATCGTCGCACTTTATTAAAATGCAGGAGGTGAAGTAGGGCAGAAATACAGAACGAAAGAAGTCCGGCCAATTGGTCGGACTTCCTGATAGTTGCGGAGGCAGGATTCGAACGTGCGACCTCCAGGTTATGAGCCTGGCGAGCTACCAACTGCTCCACTCCGCGATGTTAGGGTGTCAAAATCAGTGCGAACCGAACGCAGAGAACTTGCTCTTTGCTGAGGTGAAGCCTGATTTCGCAGGGCTTTTCTCGAAAAGCGCTGCAAAGGTACGACTATTTTTTTGAATATGCAAATATTTTGCGAAAAAATCGCAAAAAATAGGTATTTCTACACTTTTACCCCTGTTTTATTTGGCTATTTCAGAACTATTTTCTAATTTTGCACATTGTATTTTCATTGTGCAATAATAGAAAAGCTTGGGAGGAATAGAATTATGTCCATATCAAAGACACGACAGAAGTTGGTTGACGTAGCCCGTCAGTTGTTTGCCAAGAATGGTCTGGAGAATACGACGATGAACGACATCGCTCAGGCCTCTGGTAAGGGTCGCCGTACGTTGTATACCTATTTCAAGTCGAAAGACGATATCTACTATGCTGTCATTGAGTCGGAGTTGGAGCGCCTCTCCGACCAGTTGGACGAGGTTGCTGCCAAGCGTATTCCCCCCCAAGATAAAATCATTGAACTCATCTACATGCACTTGAGCATGATTCGTGAGACGGTGGTGCGCAATGGTAACCTGCGTGCTGAGTTCTTCCGTAATATCTGGATGGTGGAGAAGGTGCGCAAGAACTTTGACGATGCCGAGATTGAACTGTTCCGTAAGGTGTTCCGTGAAGGCAAGGAAGATGGTGAGTTCGACATTGATAATGTGGATCTGGTGGCTGACATCACCCACTATTGTATCAAGGGACTGGAGGTACCGTATATCTATGGCCGTATTGCGCACGGCATGAAAGAGGAGGATACCAAGCCTCAGGTGGCGAAGATCGTGTATAGTGCATTGGGAAAGAGAAGAATGTAATATTATCGAAACATCGAAATAACGAAACATCGAAATAACGAATAATAAAAAAATTAAAACATTAATTATGGGATTATTAGAAGGTAAGACAGCGCTGATTACTGGTGCTGCACGCGGTATCGGAAAGGCTATCGCACTGAAGTATGCCCAGGAGGGCTGTAACATCGCATTCACCGATTTGCAGGTGAACGAGGAAACAGAGAAGGAGATTGCCGCTCTGGGTGTCAAGGCTAAGAGCTATGCCTCAAACGCTGCCGACTTTGCTCAGACCGAGGAGGTTGTGAAGGCTGTCAAGGAAGAGTTCGGTTCTATCGATATTCTGGTGAATAACGCAGGTATCACTAAGGACGGCCTGATGCTGCGCATGACTGAGCAGCAGTGGGACGCTGTTATTGCCGTGAATCTGAAGAGCGCATTCAACTTCATCCACGCTTGTGTGCCCGTGATGATGCGTCAGCGTGGTGGTTCTATCATCAACATGGCTTCAGTAGTAGGTGTTCATGGTAATGCTGGTCAGGCAAACTATGCCGCTTCAAAGGCTGGTTTGATAGCTTTGGCTAAGAGTATCGCTCAGGAGATGGGGCCCAAGGGCATCCGTGCCAACGCCATTGCTCCAGGCTTCATCGAGACTGCTATGACCGCTGCCCTGCCTGAGGAGGTTCGCAACGAGTGGAAGCAGAAGATTCCCCTCCGTCGCGGTGGTCAGGTCGAGGATATCGCTAACGTAGCTACCTTCCTGGCTTCTGATTTGTCAAGCTATGTAAGCGGTCAGGTTATTCAGGTCGATGGTGGTATGAATATGTAAAATACTGGCGTTTTTGACGCTTTGAAACCTCATTTGTTGCAATGAAGACATTTTTTTTGCAATAAATGAGGTTTTTTCGTAAATAATTCTTATCTTTGTCCCAACAATCAGAACCAATCTAAAACAAATACTATTATGGACGAAGAAAAAAATCTTAACGAAGAAAACATTCTTGACGCAGAGAACAATCTTGATGAAGAGAAAATGCTTAATGAAGAGGCGTGGACTTATTTGGATGAGGCCATGTTTACATCGTCACTTATCAGTAAAAAGGAGCGTGAGAAAGGGGTAGTCGATGATATCGATGACATCTATCCTCGCACGAAGGCAGAAACCGAACATATGGACGAGATGCTGAATCGTGCCGAAGAAGTCGTTGAGCATCCGGGTGATCAGGACTATGTAGAGCGTTACACGATGTTGCGCGAGATTGTTGACTGGTCGAAGAAGCGTCACAGCACATGGATGTGGAGTCTTATTGCTGGAGCATTGATAGGTGCAGGTATCTTCTATTATTTCAAGAAAGACCAGGAGGACGACATCCTACGTGCTAAGGTGGAGCGTGAACAGGTGGAGCAGTGGAAAACTGTCAAGGTGGGTCAGACGGCTTACGACAAGTGTCCCAGTCAGCATGCCAATGATGCTTACTCGCTGAGACTTACTTCTGCAGATAAGTATAAGATGTATAAGCTTATTGATTATAAGTCGTGGTCAGAAGGTGCTCTCAAGAGTGCCGGTGAGTATCAGCAGCGTGCTGATACCGCCACAACGAAGGAGCGAAAAGAGTCGTATCTGCAGTATAAGCAGAGCAGTGAGGAAAATGCTGCCAAGTATCGTGCTAACTATGACTCTATCAATGCGATGGACTTTGCACAGGTACATGAAATGGCCAAGGAAGATCTTGCCAAACGTGTGGAAAATGAGGAGTCGCATGGTAATACCTTGCGCAATTACATGATTTACTTGCTAATCCTTATACCTCTTTATATTATTACGGGCTATCCTCATGGATACACTATCACGCGTCATCGCCGTCGTGCAGGTTGTATGAATATCTTCCGTAAGGTGGGATTCGGTCTTGCTTCGTTCTGCTTTGGTGCCGGCCTGGCTATGAGTCTGTTGCCCGACTACAAGGTAAAGACGACTTATAGCGATGGCTCTACATCGACCCATACAGAGTCTGATTCTGCTAATATCATCATTGTGGTTCTTAAGATTGGATTGATGATTGTTGGCGCTTTCATCTTCTGTTTCGTGGCCTCTGTCATCATGACTATCGAGACCTTCTTTGGGTTGATTGAGAACTTCAACTGGTCTGGTTGGATAAAGAAGTTGATGCCTCCCAAGAAGCCCGTTGATGTTCCTCAAGCAGCATGATAATGAAACAACAAATAAGGCAACTTCTCTGTTGAGTTATTGTCCTTTTGAACATGTCAGGCACGCCAGAAGGCTATTGCCTGACATTTTTGTGTCCTAAAAATTTGGCAGTTTCCTTCCTTCTTTGTAAATTTGCATGCGTTATGCGAGTGGTCTACGAAGATAATCACATCATCATCGTCTACAAAGAGAGTGGCGAAATCGTCCAGGGCGACAAGACTGGCGATACACCCTTGTCGGAAACGGTGAAAGAATATATCAAGGAGAAGTATCAGAAACCTGGTGCTGTCTTCTTGGGTGTGGTGCATCGTCTGGACCGTCCCGTCTCTGGACTGGTGGTTTTTGCACGAACCTCCAAGGCACTGACCCGTCTGAACAAAATGTTCCGTGACGGTGAGGTACACAAGACTTATTGGGCGATAGTGGGCGCTTCGCAAGTGAATAGTGAAGAAGTGAAAAGTGAAGGGTGGCATACCTTGGAACACTGGTTGGTGAGAAACGAACAACAGAATAAAAGCTATGCTTACGACCATGAGGTGCCCCATTCGAAGAAGGCAGTGTTGCGATACCGTATGATAGGTCATTCCGATCGCTACTCACTGGTGGAAGTACAACTACTGACAGGTCGCCACCACCAGATACGTTGTCAGTTGGCTGCTATTGGCTGTCCTATCAAGGGGGACCTGAAATACGGTGCTCGTCGTAGCAACCCCGATGGCAGTATCTCGTTGCTGTCGCATTGTGTGGAATTTGTACATCCTGTTTCTAAAGAGACCATCGTGGTGGAGTCACCACTGCCTGCTGACCCATTGTGGTCTAACATGATAATGAATCGTTAGGTTATGAAGAAACTTTTCTGGTGGATATTGATCATCTTGCTGAGTCCCGTGCTACTCTTTGTGGTGCTCACGGTGCTGCTCTATCTGCCCCCCGTACAGAACTGGGCGGTAGACAAGGTGACAGCCATTGCATCAGAGAAGACCGGCATGGATATCTCAATAGGCTATGTCGACTTATCGTTTCCTCTCGACCTGTCTATTGACGAGTTCCGTGTGCTGCAAAAGCCAGATACCCTTGCCGATGTAGAACGCATGGTGGTCGACGTACAACTGTTGCCTCTGCTGGACAGCAAGGTGGTCATTAATGAGCTGGAAGTTACCAATACCCACCTGAATACCCTCGATTTAGTAGCAGCTGCCAAGGTGAAAGGCCGCTTCTCACGACTGTTTATGGCCAGCAAAGGCATAGACCTCGATCAGGGTATTGTTGAACTGAACGGTTCACGCTTGGAGGATGCTTTCTTTGATATCCAGATGGCAGACTCTGTACGAGAGGATACCACCACCAGTGAGCCTGTGCTGTGGAAAATCTATGTCGACAGCATCACTGTTGACCGCTCGGACATCGTGTTCCACATGCCAGGTGACACGATGAGCGTTGAGGCCCATATGGGCAACCTTACAGCCCGTGAGGCATTAATTGATTTAGGTACACAGACTTACACCGTTGGAAGTGTTGACTGGCTGAATGGTGCCATCAAGTATGACCAGAACTACCAGCCTCGTATCGAGGGTTTGGACTATAACCACATAGACCTCAGCGACATTACTGTGGGCATTGACTCCATCTATTTCCATGATCCGACGCTGCGCATGTATCTCCGTCAGGTTGCTTTGAAGGAAATGGGTAGTGGCTTTAGCGTCACCCATCTGTCAGGTCCTATTGCTATGGAGAATGGTGCCATCAAATTGCCTAAGTTTCGATTGTCTACACCTTATAGCGATGTCGATGTAGAATTCGACATGCCATTGTCGCTAATGGAACCCGTTGACCCGGGTAAGATGAGGCTGAAGATGAACGCTACGGTAGGTAAGCAAGACATCATGCCGTTCCTCAGCGACTTGCCTGCTGCTATGCGTGAGCGTTGGCCCGAATATCCGCTTACTGTCAGTGGTCTGTTGAAAGGGAATATGCAGCATATGGACTTTCATGATTTGGAAATATCGCTGCCTACTGCTTTCCATGCTACCGCTACGGGGTTTGCTGCCAACCTTGATACTCCCGATAAGTTACGTGCGGATGTGCAGTTCAATGCCAGTACCCAGAACCTGGGCTTTGTGATGGCTATGATGCCAAGAGACATGCAACGCAACTACCGCATACCGCCGCTGTCAGCGCAAGGACGTGTGAAGGCTGACGGTCAGCAGTATTTTGCTGACATTACCGCTCGTGAGGGTAGGGGAATGGTCAAGGCCAAAGGCTCATTTAATGCCACAGCCATGCGCTATGATGCCGATATCAAGGTGCGCGACCTGAACGTTCACCACTTCATGCCTCATGATAGTATCTATACAGTCTCTGCCGATATTACTGCCAAGGGGCAGGGCACTGACTTCTTCTCGCCACGTACCAGCCTTGTTGCTGACGCGAAGATACACCATGTCGGGTATGGCAAACTGAATATTGACAATATCTCCGCTCATGCATTGGTTAGTGACGGTAAGGCGCATGCCAATCTCATTAGTAGCAACCCGTTGCTGAAGGGTGCCGTGAATTTCGACGCCCTGCTTTCTACCACTCGTTTTGACGGTACGCTGAGCACCGATTTCCAAGAGCTTGACCTCTATAAGATGGGCGTTACGCCAGATCCGCTGACTATTGGAATGTGTGGTCATTTCGATATCAATTCCGACTTAAATCTGACCCATCAAGTCATGGGCGTTGTCAACGACCTCACTATCAGTGATTCTAGTCATGTCTATCGTCCGTCAGATGTTGACCTGTTGCTGAAGACTACGCCAGACACCACCTTCGTGCGTACCCAAAGTGGCGACTTTGTCGTCAAGCTTGATGCCAGTGGTAACTACGAACAACTACTTAATCAGTTCACTATTTTAGGTGACTCTGCGATGGCACAGTTAGAAAGGAAGACCATTGACCAGCCGGCCTTACGTAAGCTGTTGCCTACGATGCGTATGACAGTGGAAAGCCAGCGCGAGAATCCCGTCGCTACCTTCCTGAAAGCCAGTGCGGATGTGGACTTCAAGGATATGCTCTTCGATTTGTCGACCTCTGTCGCTGAGGGCGTCAATGGCCGTGGTTATATCCACTCACTGACCGTCAGTGACATCCGCCTTGATACCATCAACTTCTCCTTGACGCAACGTAAAGAACGACTGTCGTTTGGTGGTCAGGTGCGTAACAACAAGAAGAATCCTCAATTTGTCTTCAATGCTCTCTTTGACGGTATCCTGCAGGAACGCGGTGCAACCCTTGGCGTGCGCTATTTCGATGCCGACAATAAGATGGGAGCACGTATTGGCGCCCAGGCTGAGGTTGTCGATGGAGGTATCAATCTTCGTCTGATGCCCGACCGTCCTACGCTGGGTTATAAGGAGTTTGCCCTCAATAAAGACAACTATGTGTTCTTGGGCAGCAGTGGTAAGATCAAGGCAAAGGTTGACCTGCGTGCTGATGATGGTATGGGTATCCGTCTCTACTCCGAAGAGACCGACCCCGATGCGCTGCAAGACCTGACGCTCAGTCTGCATAAGTTTAACTTGGAGGAAATTACTTCCGTTATTCCGTATGCTCCCCGTATGTCGGGTATGTTGAATGGTGACTATCATGTCATACAGAATGCTAGTGGTCAGTTCTCTGTAGCAGGTGATATGGGTGTACAAAATATGACTTACGAGCGTTGTCCGATAGGTAATATTAGCACCGAACTCGTTTATCTGCAGAAGGAAAACGATGCCCATGCTGTGGAGGCACGCCTGATGATGGATGACAATGAGATAGGACTGTTGACAGGTACCTATTATAATAAAGATGATGGTTCGCTTGATGCTACGTTACAATTGGAGCATCTGCCACTGAATATCGTCAATGGTTTTGTTCCTGACCAACTCTGCGGCTTGCAGGGTTATGGTGAGGGTGAACTGACGATACAGGGTCCGGTGTCGCATCCCGAAGTCAATGGCGAGATACTCCTTTCCAACTCCTATTTGGAGAGTGTCCCCTATGGTGTCAAGCTACGTTTCGATGATGATCCCGTACGCATTCAGCATTCCAACCTGCTCTTCGAGAACTTCGCTGTCTATGCGCATAACGATAACCCGTTGAACGTGCAAGGCAATGTTGACTTCCACGATCCCGACCATATCACCGTCAATATGCGTATGCAGGCTCAGAACTTCCAGATTATCGGTGCCAAAGAACATTCCAAGAGCGTGGCTTACGGCAAGGCCTTTGTTAACGTTTTTGCCATGGTGAACGGTCCATTGGAAAACATCAATATGCGTGGTCGCTTGGATGTGCTGGGTACTACCGATATGGGTTACATTTTGCGCGATACGCCTATCACCACCGACAATCAGTTAGACGACTTGGTGAAGTTTACCGACTTCAGCGACACCACACAGACTGCTGTGACGCGTCCGCCTATCAATGGCTTCAGGATGGATATGACGCTGAATGTGTCGAACGGTGCTCATATCATGGCCTACATGAATGCTGACCACTCCAACTATATAGACCTGATGGGTGGTGGTACACTGCGCATGGTCTATTCGCCAGCAGATAATCTGCAGCTGACAGGGCGTTATACGCTGTCGAACGGCGAGATGAAGTATGCACTGCCTATTATCCCGCTGAAGACATTTACCATCCAGGATGGTTCATACATTGAGTTTACTGGTGAACCTATGAACCCCACGCTGAATATCACCGCCATAGAACATACGAAAGCAACTGTTACTGGTAGCAATGGAGTAGGGCGTAGCGTTAATTTCGACTGTGGTGTCAGCATTACTCGCACACTGAATGATATGGGTCTTGAGTTTACACTTGATGCACCAGAAGATATGCAGCTGCATGGTGAACTGCAGGCTATGGGACGTGAACAGCGTGGCAAACTGGCTGTCACCATGCTGACAACGGGTATGTACTTGGCTGATGGTAATACGAAACCATTCTCCATGAACTCAGCCCTTAGCTCGTTCCTTAGCAGCGAGATTAGCAACCTGACGGGTAATGCCTTGCGTACCCTTGACCTGTCGTTCGGTATGGATAACAGTACCGATGCTACAGGTCAGACCCATACCGACTATTCGTTCAAGTTTGCCAAGCGCTTCCTGAACAACCGTCTGAAACTAGCGGTAGGTGGTAAAGTGACTACTGGTGCGGAGTTGCCGGGAGGTCGTAACAACTCGTTCTTCGATAATGTCTCAATGGAGTACAGACTTGACGATACTGCCAACAAGTATCTGAATCTGTTCTTTGAGAATAACTCCTACGACTGGCTCGACGGCTATACACAGAAATATGGTGGTGGCTTCATCTGGCGACGCACCCTACAGAACTTTACTGATATTTTCCGTCTCAAGGATGACAGCAACACCTTGACGCTGCCTCCTGTTCGTACTGATTCAACAAAGACTACGCGCAATGACAAGAAATAAGATAACCTCATACATCTTACATCTAACTGCAGTCCTTTTGATGGCCTCCTGTTCGATGACGAAGGATATCCCTGAGGGCGACCAGCTCTTCACGGGTCTGAAGACCATTCAGTGGGTAGACGCGAAGAAGTCGGATAATCTCATTGAGACACAGGCAGAATTGGAGGCAGCCTTGGCTACAGCACCTAATGGATCACTGTTTGGTAGCAGCTATTATCGTCTGCCTTTCTCGTTCGGTGTCAGTGTGTGGAACAAGTATGCTGAGAAGGATTCACACTTTGCCCAATGGATGACTAAGACTTTTGGTCGTCAGCCAGTCTTGATGTCGTGGGTTAATCCTGAGTTGCGAGCTTCGGTGGCGCAGAACGTATTGCGCAACCATGGCTATTTCCATGGCCATGTGGCTTTTGAGACGGTACAGCAGAAGAATCCAAAAACGGCCAAGATTCAATACACCGTGACACCCGGTCGCCTGTATATGCTTGACAGTATCGGATATCTCGATTTCCCTGCCCATGCCGACAGCCTGATAAAGACTTCACTCGATGAAGCCCAGATTCATTCTGGCGACCCCTTTGTGGTGTCTCGTCTTGATGGTGAGCGTCAGCGCATCAGTACCTTGTTACGTAACAACGGCTACTATTATTATCAGCCAGCCTATGCTAGCTATCTTGCTGACACTTTTGTTGTTGACGGCAAGGCTCAGTTGCAGTTCCGTATGGCCAAGGATGTACCCGCTACTGCAACCCATCCGTGGTATATTGGTCGCATCACGGTGAATATGAAGAAGTCGTTCATGGAACAGCCCACAGACTCGTTCGTTGGACGTTCACTGACCATTCGTTATTCGGGAAAGAAACCACCTATTCGTCCGCGTGTGTTGCTTGCTGATATGAAGTTGCGCCCTCGTCAAACATATAGCTATAGTGACTATTTGGAGTCGAGTAGTAAGATTAATGCCATGGGACTGTTCTCGATGACTGAATTCCAGTTTACGCCTCGTGATACAACGGCAGCCTGCGATACCCTCGACCTGACACTTAACTGCACTTTCGACAAGCCATGGGACTTCTATGTGGAGACAAACTTCAATGCCCGTACCATTGGCCGTATGGGTCCGGAGTTGAAGATGGGTGTCACTCGCCGTAATGCTTTCCGTGGTGGTGAAAAGATAGATGTCAATGTCCACGGATCATATGAGTGGGCTATCAAGAATAGTTCATCGATGAACAACTACGAATATGGTGCTGATGCCTCTGTAGAGTTCCCACGTATCATTGCCCCCTTCATGAGCAAATTTCAAGGTCGCCGTCGCGGCAAGGATGGCCGACCACGTCCACGTTTGTTCTACAGTACTCCTACCACTCTGGCCAAGGCTTCTACCAATATTATCTACCGTCCGGGCTACTACAAGATGCACGTAGTTTCTGGTGAGTGGACCTACCGCTGGCAGACGTCAGAGAAGAGTCGCCATGAGTTCTCGCCGCTGACAGTGAAGTACCAGTTCATGAACAGTCATACGGCAGATTTTGATGCCATCATGGAGAAGAACCCTTACCTGTGGGCTACCTTGCAGGACTATTTCATTCCTGAGATGCGCTACACCTATACCTATACATCGCCCAAGCGCTCCCTGCATCCTACACGTTGGGAAACAACCATTGCCGAGTCGGGCAATGGTGTGGCACTCTATGATGTCCTTACTGGTAAGTCGTGGAATGACAAGAACAAGACGATGTTCAAGAATCCCTATTCGCAGTTCGTGAAGTTGGAGACCGACTATACCAAGACCCTTACCCTCGATAGTTACTCCAAGCTTGTGGGACATGTCAATGCCGGCATTATCTATCATTATGGTAATAGCGACTGGCTACCCAATAGTGAGATGTTCTATGTGGGTGGTGCCAATAGCATCCGTGCCTTCACAGTACGTGCTATCGGACCAGGATCCTTCCCCGGTATCGACGATAAGGCATACTCCTACCTGCTGCAGAATGGTGACATTAAGTTTGTTTGCAACCTTGAATACCGTCGTCAACTGTTTGGCTCCCTGCATGGTGCAGTATTCCTTGATGCCGGTAATGTCTGGACTATTGAGGAAGAGTTTGGTGATGACTATCCTGGCTACGGCAGCAGTCAGTTTAAATGGAAGAATTTCTTCCAACAGATGGCGGTAGGTACTGGTATAGGTTTCCGTTACGACTTGGACTTCCTCATTCTTCGTCTTGACTGGGGTATTGCGCTTCACCTGCCTTATGCTACAGCGAAATCAGGCTTTTACAATGTAGATAGTTTCAAGAACAGCCATACGCTCCACTTTGCTATTGGCTATCCCTTCTGATAAGGAAAAAACGATTATATATTTAACAACTTACTAAATAAACAGACTATGGAAAGAACTTGGAGATGGTTTGGCAAGAAGGATAAGATTACTCTTGCACAACTGAGACAAATCGGAGTAGAGGGAATTGTTACTGCGCTTCACGACGTGCCTCTTGGTGAGGTGTGGACTCGTGAGAAGATTCACGACCTGAAGACTTATATCGAGAGCTACGGCATGCGCTGGAGCGTAGTAGAGTCGTTGCCGGTAGTTGAGACAATCAAATATGGCGGTCCAGACCGTGACCATCAGATTGAGGTCTACAAGGAGAGCCTACGCAATCTCGCAGCAGAGGACATTCACTGTATCTGCTACAACTTCATGCCTGTGCTCGACTGGGCTCGTACGGATTTGTTCCACGACAACCCCAACGGTGCCACGAATCTGTACTTCAACTATGCCGAGTTTGCCTACTTCGACATTTATATCCTGAAGCGTCCAGGTGCTCGTGAGGAATGGGAGAAGTTCCAGTTCCCAGCGGGCTGGGGCAAAGGTCGTAGTGTGATTGCTGAGTGCGACGAACTGGCTAAGACTATGACTCCCGAGAAGGACCATAAACTGGTTGAGAACATCGTCATCAAGACGCAGGGCTTCGTTTCTGGTAACTTCAGCGAGAACGATGAGGCTCCTGTGCAGAAATTCCGCGAGTTCCTCGACCTGTATAAGGGCATTGACAAGGCAAAGTTGCGTGCCAATATGAAGTACTTCCTCGAGGCTATTATGCCTGTTTGCGAGGAGTGCAACATGAACATGTGTGTTCACCCCGACGATCCCCCTATCGAGATTCTGGGCTTGCCACGTATCGTACGTACCGAGGAGGATATCCAGTGGTTCTTGGATGCTGTGCCCAACAAACATAACGGTCTGACCTTCTGTGCTGGTTCGCTCTCAGCTGGTGCATATAATAATGTGGTAGAGCTGGCCAAGAAGTTTGCTTCTCGCACACACTTTGTTCACTTGCGCTCATGCCACATCTTCCCCAACGGCGACTTCACAGAGGCCAGCCACCTTGGCGGTCGTGCCGACCTGATAGAGCTCTGCCGTATCTTCGAGAAGGAGAACCCAGAGTTGCCTATGCGTGTGGACCACGGTATGACATTTACCGATGAGCCTGGCGGTATCATGGATGAGAGCAGTCATGGCCACAATGCTGGCTACACTCTCTTGGGCCGTATGTTCGCACTGGGTCAGGTACAGGGCATCCTAGCTACCGTTGACCGCGAACTGGGAATAGAATACAAGCAACCCGGATTCTTTGACTAATCAACAAACGACATAGACAGTGGAAGTAGCGAACGAGAGGTGGGGCATCCTTTATTGTCCTAAAGGGCGCGGTAGTAAGCAGCGTGAGAAAATCCAGCGTGTGCTTGATGAACGTAAGGTACAGTATGACTTTGTTCAGAGCGAGAGCAGTGACAGTGTTGAGCGTCTGATGACCATGTTGATACGTAATGGTTATAAGACCATCGTCATCATGGGTGGCGACTCTGCACTGAACGATGCCGTCAACTGCCTGATGGCAGAGGAAAAGCAGGTACGCGACAGCATAGCATTGGGTGTTATTCCCAATGGTTTGATGAATGACTTCGCACGCTATTGGGGTTTCGATGATGATGAGATGGAGCAGACCGTCGACTGGCTGATTAAACACCGCATCCGCACCATTGATTTGGGCTGTGTTCGCTATACAAACAAAAAGGGCGAACACTGCCATCGCTACTTCCTCAACTGTGTCAATGTGGGACTCATTGCTGACGTCATGAACCTGCGTCGACAGACACGTTCGCTACTGGGGTCCCGCACTCTGTCGTTTATTGTCTCCATCTTTTTGATGATCTTCCACCGCATGGATTACAAAATGCGTGTCCGACTGAATAATGAAACAGTAGACCGCAAGATTATGACCATGTGTGTGGGTAGCGGTCCAGGCTATGGACAAACCCCCAACGCAGTACCCTATAATGGCATGCTTGATGTGTCGATGGTTTACCATGCTGAGATGATACAGTTGCTGGCAGGTATATGGCTGTTGGTAACGGGACGTTTTCTCAACCATCGCAGTGTTCACCCCTATCGAACACGTGAGGTCGTCGTTGAAGAAGCTCCACATGCCATGGTGGGTGTTGATGGTCGCTTGATAGGTACTCCAATGGGTTCCTATCGCATCACCGTCGAACAGGAAGTTATCAACTTTCTGATACCCGATTAAGCCTTTTCTGGTGTCTTTTTTCACTATTAGACTACAAAATAGCACATTTTCTTTAAAAAAGTGCAAAAATATTTTGTAGTCCCGATGAAATTGCTTAATTTTGAAGGTGATTACTAATCTAAAAGCAATAAACTTAATATAGGAACTATGAGTTATTTACGATTCGAGAAAGCTGTGATGACCAATCTTGAGGAGTCGCTCCATCGTGAATTGCTGCGAACAAACCGTTCTGGCGCCTATAGCGCATCTACGTTGGTAGACTGCAATACGCGCAAGTATCATGGTCTGCTCGTTGTTCCCGTACCTGAGCTTGATGACGATAACCACGTTCTGTTGTCATCACTCGACTGTACGGTAATTCAGCATGGTGCCGAGTTCAACCTCGGACTTCACAAGTATCAAGGCAACAACTTCAGCCCCAAGGGTCACAAGTACATCCGTGAGTTTACTTGTGACGTAGTACCCACCACCATCTATCGTGTTGGTGGCGTGTTGTTAAAGAAGGAAGTGGTGTTCCACCACTATGAGGACCGCATCCTTATCCGTTATACATTGGTGGATGCCCACTCGGCTACTACGCTGCGTTTCCGTCCTTTCCTCGCCTTCCGTTCTGTACGCCAGTTTACCCATGAGAACTCGACGGCTAGCCGTGAGTATCATGAGGTAGAGAATGGTATCAAGACCTGTATGTATGCTGGCTATCCCGACCTGTACATGCAGTTCTCGAAGAAGAATGAGTTTGTCTTCCAGCCCGACTGGTATCGTGGCGTGGAGTATCCCAAGGAGCAGGAGCGTGGTTATGCCTCCAACGAAGACCTGTATGTTCCCGGCTACTTCGAGATGAGCATCAAGAAGGGTGAGAGTATCGTGTTTGCAGCTTCTACGTCGGCTGCTAAGACCAGTACGCTGAAGAAACTCTTCGACGAGGAGGTGGCCGACCGCGTGCCTCGCGATAACTTCTATCACTGTCTGGTAACAGCTGCCCACCAGTTCCACTTCCGCGATCGCCGCAGTGGTACTATGGAGAAGATCGACAAGAAGGACGATCGTTATCTGCTGGCAGGCTATCCTTGGTTCAAGGCTCGTGCGCGTGATACGTTCATCGCCGCACCAGGTCTGACCCTTGGCATTGGCGAGATTGACTATTTCGAAATGGTGATGAAGACTTCAGAGAGGGCCCTCCGCGAGTTCATGGAAGGCAAACCCGTTTCTGGCAAGATTTACGAGATAGAACAACCCGACGTTCCCCTGTGGGCCATCTGGGCTATCCAGCAGTATGTCAAGGAGGTTGGCAGAGAGCAGGGCTATAAGATGTATGGCAAGCTGGTCAAGGACATCGTGAAGTATGTGATGGCTGGTGGTCATCCTAACCTGCGTCTCGACGACAATGGACTGGTCTATGCCGATGGTCGCGACAAAGCTATCACCTGGATGAACTCCACAGCTAATGGTCGCCCAGTCGTTCCCCGTTCTGGCTATATCGTTGAGTTCAATGCCCTATGGTATAACGCTATCAAGTTCTGTGCTTCTCTGGAGGCAGAGTTTGGCGATAAGAAGTTGGCAGATAAGCTAGAGAAGCTGGCTGAAGTTACCAAGACATCGTTTGTCGATACCTTTATGAACGAGTATGGCTATCTGCTTGACTATGTGGATGGCAATATGATGGACTGGAGCGTTCGCCCCAACATGATCTTCCCTGTAGCCTTCGACTATTCTCCGCTGAACCAGGAACAGAAGAAGAGCGTGCTCGATGTCTGCACACGCGAACTGTTGACTCCGAAGGGCCTGCGTTCGCTGTCGCCAAAGAGTGGTGGCTACAACCCCATGTATGTAGGTCAGCAGACACAACGCGACTACGCTTACCATCAGGGTACCGCATGGCCTTGGCTTGGCGGATTCTATATGGAGGCCAGTCTGAAACTCTATAAGCGCACCCGCCTCTCGTTCATCGAGCGTCAGATGGTGGGCTATGAGGAAGAGATGGACTACCACGCATTGGGAACTATCAGTGAATTGTTCGACGGCAACCCACCATTCCACGGACGTGGCGCTATGGCCTTTGCTATGAATGTGGCAGAGATTCTGCGCGCCCTGAAGTTGCTGGAGAAATATACTTATCAAAAATAATTAAGGAGGACGCACTATGAAAGTATTAATGTTTGGATGGGAGTATCCTCCTCACGTATTCGGCGGACTTGCTACTGCTAACTACGGTATCTCGCAGGGACTTTATGCACAGGGCGATATGGATATCACGCTCTGTCTGCCACATCCCTTTGGTGATGAAGACCGTTCCGCCTGTCAGATTGTGGCCATGAATGCTGTGCCCATTGCCTATCGCGACGTGTCGGCTGACTATGTTCGTGAACGTGTGGGTAACATCATGGATCCCGACCTCTATTTCCGTCTGCGCGATCACCTGTATGCCGACTTCAACTACATGCACGTCAACGACCTTGGCGCTATGGAGTTTGCTGGCGGTTATCCAGGCAACCTGCACGAGGAAATCAATAACTACTCGATTATTGCAGGTGTCGTTGCCCGTACGTTGGACTACGACATCATCCACGCCCACGACTGGCTGACCTATCCTGCAGGTATTCATGCTAAGCAGGTCTCTGGCAAGCCTCTATGCATCCACGTGCATGCTACTGACTTCGACCGTTCTCGTGGTAAGGTGAACCCCACCGTTTACTCTATCGAGAAGAACGGTATGGACAATGCTGACTGTATCATGTGTGTATCGGAACTGACCCGTCAGACCGTTATCAACCAGTATCATCAGGATCCGCGCAAGTGCTACACCGTGCATAATGCTGTGTATCCACTGCCCGATGAGTATCAGGCCATTCCTCGTCCAGACCACACGGGTAAGGACAAGGTCGTGACGTTCCTTGGACGTATCACCATGCAGAAGGGTCCTGAATACTTCGTTGAGGCTGCTAATATGGTAATCCGTCGCACCAAGAACGTACGCTTCTGTATGGCTGGCTCTGGTGACATGATGGATGCGATGATTCACTTGGCTGCTGAACGTGGCATTGCTGACCGTTTCCACTTCCCAGGCTTTATGCGTGGCAAACAGGTGTACGAGTGCTTGAAAGACTCTGATGTCTATGTCATGCCTTCTGTCTCTGAGCCCTTTGGTATCTCACCGTTGGAAGCTATGCAGTGTGGCACGCCGACTATTATCTCTAAGCAGTCTGGTTGCGCAGAGATTCTGACCAACTGTATCAAGGTTGACTACTGGGACATCCACGCTTTGGCAGATGCCATCTATAGCATCTGTGCCAATGAGTCGCTCTTTACCTACCTCAAGGAGGAGGGTAAGAACGAGGTTGACCAGATTACCTGGGAGAAGGTTGGTGCCTGGATTGCAACGCTCTATAAGAGAACATTAGGTTGGGAAACGGCCTAATCGTAATAACGAAATAACGTAATAACGAAACAACAAAAAGAATTATGAAAACAATTTGTTTATATTTCGAGATACATCAGATTATCCATCTGAAGCGCTATCGTTTCTTCGATATCGGTACCGATCATTACTACTATGACGACTACGAGAACGAGCGCAGCATCACTGATATCGCTAATCGTTCCTACATGCCCGCGCTGACAGCTATTGGCGACATGATTAAGGAACATGGCCAGTATTTCAAGGTTGCCTTCTCTTTGTCTGGTACAGGCATTGAGCAGTTGGAGTTCCACGCTCCACAGGTCATTGAGAAGTTGCAGGAACTCAACCAGACCGGTTGTGTGGAGTTCCTGGCTGAGCCTTACTCTCATGGCCTTTCTTCACTGGCTAACGAGGAGACCTTTGCTCTTGACGTGAAGAAGCAGATGGAAAAGATAGAGGAGCTCTTTGGCAAGAAACCAACTGTTGCTCGTAACTCATCGCTCATCTACTCTGATGATATTGGTGGACAGATTGCCGCTATGGGCTTCAAGGGTATGCTGACCGAGGGTGCCAAGCACGTGCTAGGTTGGAAGTCGCCCCACTATGTCTATAACTGTAACATCGCTCCAAACCTGAAGCTGTTGCTCCGCGATGTAGAACTCTCTGACGATATCTCTCTGCGCTTCAACAATCCCGACTGGGAGGGCTATCCATTGTTTGCCGACAACTATATCGACCGCATTGCCCGCTTCCCAGAGGAAGAGCAGATCATCAACATCTTCATGGAACTCTCGGCACTGGGTATCGCTCAGCCGTTGTCTAGCAACATCCTTGACTTCCTGAAGGCTCTGCCCGCTTGTGCTAAGGAGAAGGGTATCACGTTCTCTACACCTACTGAAATCTGCATGAAGGTTAAGAGTGTAGGTGCCATTGACGTTCCCGATACCTTGTCATGGGTTGACGAGGAGCGCGACTGCTCTTGCTGGTTGGGTAACGCCATGCAGCGCGAGGCTTTCAACAAACTGTATAGTGTAGCTGATCGTCTGCGTATCGCTGACGACCCGCGCATCAATCAGGACTGGGACTACCTGCAGGCTTCCAATAACTTCCGCTTCATGACTACCAAGGCTTCTAACGTGGGCCTTGATCGTGGCATCTACAGTGGACCGTTTGATGCCTTTACCAACTATATGAACATCCTTGGCGACTTCATCAACAGAGTCAATGCCCTTTATCCTCAGGAGATTGAGAACGATGAGCTCAACGCGCTGCTCACCACCATTCGTAACCAGGGTGACGAGATTGAGATGAAGGACAAGGAGATTATCCGTCTGAAGGCCCGTCTGGAGAAGTTGGAGCCGAAGAAGGACGAGAAGAAGGCTCCTGCTAAGAAGGCTGCACCCAAGAAAGCCGCTGCTCCTAAGAAGACACCTGCCAAGAAGGCAGAAGCTCCTAAGGCTGAGGCTCCCGTAGCAGAGGCCCCTAAGGCTGAAGAAACGAAGTAACGTGCAATGAAACGCATATTATTACCCCTTATGTTGCTGCTGACCATCACCGTGTATGGTCAGCAGCGCTTGCGTGTATCCATCCTTGGCGACTCGTACTCCACCTATCAGTATCATATTCCTGAAGGTAACGAGCCCTGGTATTTTGAACCCTTCCGTCCTGATTTGACTGATGTCAAGGATGTCCGTCAGACTTGGTGGTGGCAGGTGGTTCACGATGGTGGTTTCCTCCTGGAGAAGAACGACTCCTATAGTGGTTCTACCATCTGCTATACGGGCTACAACGATGACGACTATTCGCCTCGTTCGTTCATCACTCGTCTGCCTCGTCTGGGTTCTCCAGATATCATCCTTATTTTCGGCAATACCAACGATAGCTGGTGTGGGGCCAAATTGGGTGATTATCAGTATGGTGACTGGAAGCGTGCTGACCTCTATACCTATCGTCCAGCTTTGGCTAAACTGCTGAATGATGCACAGAGCCGCTATCCCAACGTGCGTCTGTTCTTTATTCAGAATACAGAGCTGAAGCCTTCGTTTGTAGAGTCAACACAGGTTATCTGCAAGCACTACAACGTGCCCGTCATTCAATTGAAAGACATTAAGAAACAGGCAGGCCATCCCAATGTTGAGGGTATGAAGGCCATTGCCCAACAAGTATTAGAGCAGGTGCTCAAAGCTCTCCGCTAAACAAAGAAGACTGACATTTCACATGCCAGTCTTCTTTCAACGTTCACAAATTTTCGAACACATTATCTAATGAATAGCAGCTCACGATATTTTGGCAGAGGCCAGAGGGCATCGTCAACGATGAGCTCAAGCTTGTCAATCTGATAGCGGATCTCGTCGAGATAAGGTTCTACCTTGTCGTGGTAGGCGATGGCTTTCTCGTGCTCGTCAGCAATCTTGTTGGCCTTCTTGCGAGCCTCAACCAGTTCCTCTACGCCCTTCTCGATAGCAGAGGTACGCTCAGAAATCTCCTGGATAATCTTCTTGTTACGCGCAGAGAGCTTATCAGCGGTATCAATGGGGAACACCACAGACATGTGGTTCAGGTTGGTGAGCAACTCACTCTGATAGCGAGTAGCCACAGGGATGATGTGGTTCATGCTGAGATCACCCAGCACGCGGGCCTCAATCTGAATCTTCTTCGTGTAGGTCTCCCACTTGACCTCATTACGAGCCTCGAGTTCTTTTTGGGTCATCACTCCCAAACTTTCGAACATCTTGATGCTAGCCTCGTCGAGGTAACGCTCGAAGATCTTCGGGCAAGACTTCTCTACGTCCAGACCACGCTTCTCAGCTTCAGCGACCCACTCGTC
>JAEEGI010005858.1_pt1 | contig 28058 bp, 26 predicted proteins | sample 8958751 | NCBI WGS metagenome assembly JAEEGI01 (sample SAMN16246545, study PRJNA631951) | gut metagenome | biome: gut microbiome; feature: rumen; material: KS-attached | host: Bos | place: Iran: Karaj | collected 2018-10 | reverse complement strand
GGGACTGCGCTACTTCACGGTTTACGGCCCGTGGGGGAGGCCCGACATGAGCCCCATGCTCTTTGCCCGCGCCATCTCGAAGGGCGAGCCCATCAAGGTGTTCAACAACGGTGACATGATTCGCGACTTCACCTACATCGATGACATCGCTGAGGGCAGCGTGCATGCGCTCGACCACATGCCTGTCGCGGAAAAGTGCCCGAACGGCGTGCCCTACAAGGTGTACAACATCGGGTGCAGCCACCCGGTAAAGCTGATGGACTTTATCGCCGAAATCGAGAGCGCGTACGGCGAGCCCGCCAAGAAGGAGTTCCTGCCGATGCAGCCCGGCGACGTTTACCAGACGAACGCCGATACCACGAAGCTCGAGGCCGAATGCGGATACAAGCCCCACTGGAGCCTGCACGACGGCATCGCCGAGTTCATGAAGTGGTACAAGAGCGACAAGAACCCGCTGAGGTAGGGCAGTTGCTGGATGCGGGGTCGCTGGCGCGCCCCCGCGAAATATTTTTCAAAAAATGCGGCGGGGGTATTGACAACCGTCCTGCGTTAGGGATGGAAGCCCGTAGGGCCGGGAGGGCCGCTCGTCAAATGCACTCGGCCCTCTAGGCGGAAAAATTGCGGCGTGAGGCCGCAATTTTATGCCGCGAGAGCCCGCCCCCGGCCCTGGCCGGGGAACGCCCCGACATGAGCCCCATGCTGTTTGCCCGCGCCATCTCGAAGGGCGAGCCCATCAAGGTGTTCAACAACGGTGACATGATTCGCGACTTCACCTACATCGACGGCATCGCCGAGTTCATGAAGTGGTACAAGAGCGACAAGAATCCACTGAGGTAGGGCCGTTGCTGGATGCGGGGCACAAGATGCCCGCGGGGGTCGCTGACGCGCCCCCGCGAAATATTTTTCAAAAAATACGCCGGGGGTATTGACAACTGCCCTGCGCTTGTTTATATTTAGTAGTGAACAAATGTGCAATCAGTGAGAAAAGGCGGCATTTATGAGCGTGTATGTTGTCAGATGTATAAAAGAATATGTATATTGGGCCGAAAGGGTGATGGCTTATGATTAATCCCATATATGGTACAGATGTTTTGCTGAATGCAGCACTTTGGGTTGCGGAGCGTCTTCCGGAACAGGATCGACGCATCCATAAGCTGTTCAAGATCCTGTGGTTTGCGGACTTGCTGCATCTCAAACAGTACGGTCGTTCTGTGACGGGGGATACGTATATTGCCATGAATTATGGCCCGGTCCCGTCAGCCCTTTACGACATGATTAAGGGTAACTGTTCGCCTGAACTCCGCGTGTTTACGCAGTACGACAAGGGCTTTTTCGACATCTCGAAAAAGTGTAATACGGATTACCTGTCGGAATCGGATGTGGAAACATTGCAGAAGGCGTTTGACGAGAATGCCAAACTAAGTTTTGACGGGCTTGTGCAAAAGTCGCATGCCTCTGCTTGGAACTCTGCGTGGAAAGAGGGCGAGAACACCTCAATCCGCATGAGCGAAATCCTTGACGAAATCAATGCCGATGACGAAATTCGCGAAATCGTGAAGAACGAGCGCGAAACCCTGGCTGCCCTGAGTGTAAAGAATGGCTGAAATCAATCTCGTTCAGGGGGATGTTGTCCGTTCCATGACGGGCACGATTGTGAACTGCGACCATCAGAAGATGCTCGTGTTTGTGAATGAGTTGTCCGGTCAAGTGGGTTTGGTTACGATTAATTCCCGCCCTTATCCAAAGAAGGGAATGGAAACGCAGTTGAAGATTTGTGCCTCGGATTTCGCTTTCTTGGAGCATGATTCGTTTGTGGATTGTTCGGCTCTTTTTGTCAAGAGCGTGGCCGATTTTAAGGTGCTGATGCAAAACGGTCAAGTGAGCCTAATTGGAAATTTAGATTCTGATACAATGGATAAGGTCGTTTTGGCTGCGGCTGATAGTAGACACTTGAACGTCTTTCAGAAAAAATTCTTTGATTCTGCATTGTAGCGGGGACTGGGTTGACAGCCGTGTTTAGTTTGTATGCGGCGAGCCCGCGAAGAAAGAATTCTTGCCGATGCAGCCAGGCGACGTTTACCAGACGAACGCCGGCACCACGAAGCTCGAGGCCGAATGCGGATACAAGCCGCACTGGAGCCTGCACGACGGCATCGCCGAGTTCATGAAGTGGTACAAGAGCGACAAGAACCCGCTGAGGTAGGGCAAATTTCAGCTAAGAAAAGCGCAAAAGAGGGGGCTAACGCCCCTCTTTTTGCGCTTTTTCTGCTAAAATCCCCGTTTTGACATTTTGTGACAAAATGGGAATGTATATTTGGGGTGAAAAACGAAAATAATTGACAAATCTCCCGATTTGCACGATAATTTATTGAGTTGGTGGTGACATTTTGTCGTAGATTAGGTAAATTTATAGCGTAGGAGCAAAGGCGACATGGTTGACTACAAAAAGGAAGTCATATTCAATGCTGCTCTGTATGTGGCAAATAAGTTGCCCAAGGAGCAGTGCCGTCTGCACAAGGTCTTTAAGATTTTGTGGTTTGCCGACATGGAACATTTGAAAAAGCATGGCCGCTCCATTACGGGTGCAAAGTATTCGGCATTGCCTTACGGCCCGGTTCCTTCCGTCCTTTACGATGAGGTCAAGTTTAAGAACTCGATTTTCGAACGCTATGACGTTGGCGTGGAAAGAGGCTTTTTGACTCCATTGAAAGCGGCTAACGAATTTTACCTTTCCGAAACTGACAAGGCCGAATTGGACGCGGCTATCGAAAAGTATAAAGACAAGTCCTTTGAAGAACTAATCGATCTTTCTCACAAGTCAGCCTACAATTCTACGGAGCCTAATAAGGAAATCTCGTTAGAGGCTATCTTGGAGGAGATTGAGGCTCCGGAAGAACTTCGAAATTATATTCGCGAAAACAGTCTCGTGGAAGCGTAATCTCATGGATTTATAGATTCGAAAGAATTTCAGTATGTCGGTTCAGTAAACGCCGAAACTATGCTAGTTATTCTTGCCAAGGGGCAGGCCTGCGACGTTCTAAAGCCCTTCCAAAAGAGGTTCTTTGAACCGTAGCATTGCGGCGTGCGACTGCAATTTTATGCCGCGAGAGCACGCCCCCGGCTAGGTATTTCGCGGGGTCGCTGACGCGCCCCCGCGAAATACCTAGCCGGGGAACGCCCCGACATGAGCCCTATGCTCTTTGCCCGCGCCATCTCGAAGGGCGAGCCCATCAAGGTGTTCAACAACGGTGACATGATTCGCGACTTCGCCTACATCGACGGCATCGCCGAGTTTATGAAGTGGTACAAGAGCGACAAGAACCCGCTGAGGTAGGGCTGTTGCTGGATGCGGGGCGCAAGATGCCCGTGGGGTCGCTGGCGCGCCCCCGCGAAATATTTTTCAAAAAAATGAAGCCGGGGTATTGACAACCGTCCTGCGTTTGTGTATATTTGATAGTGAACAAATGTACATTATTGCTAATTTTGGGGAGTAATTGGCCCCAAAAACCGATGGTGCCATTTGCGGAATGTAGTTCAAAAATGTATATTGAGGGGTAGATATGGCCTTGGCTATTAGCAATATTCCGATTCTGACGGGCGCGGCGGCATCTTCTTTCGTGAAAAATGCGGAAGACGCCGAGAAGAACCGTGGCTCCGTTGACTTCTCCCGGCAATGTGCCGAATGGAGCGGTTTCGACGTGCGTAACGCAGCACGAATTGCCAAACTGAGGGCCGAAGGAAAATGGCCTTTTTAGAGTCCTCCTGCGTCCGCACCGTTCTTACGCCGTCGGTTCTGGATTGCTGTAACGCGTTTTCCTGTGGCAACGACGACCTTGATTCCTTTTTCAGGAACGATTCTGTCAATTACAGCCGCCAACTGATGGGCAAGACTTATGCGTTTGTCGATGCTGATTCGCTTCGGGATATCGTGTGCGCGTTTACGGTTTCTAACGCGAGTATCTTCACGAACTATTTGCCCAATGCGCGAAAGAAGCAGATTGGCAAGAACCTCCCGTGGGAAAAGCGTGACCTGATTTATCCGGCTGTGTTGATTGGTCGCCTTGGTGTGAACAATTCGTTCAAGAAGATGCATGTCGGCAGCGAGTTGCTTGACTATATCAAGCAGTGGTTCGTGGATCCTGACAACAAGACGGGTTGCCGTTACTTGGTGGTCGATGCGTATAACCAGCCGGTTCCACTTGCTTTCTACGAGGCGAATGGGTTTAAGTATATGTTCTCTTCGGAACAGCAAGAATGCGAGTACCGCAAAATCGAATCGGTTGCAAAACTGCATACCCGCATGATGTATTTTGATTTGATGCTGCTGTCGAATTAGTGGGTTGTGGTCGACAAGGGATTCATCGACGACATCACCGAGTTCATGAAGTGGTACAAGAGCGACAAGAACCCGCTGAGGTAGGGCTGTTGCTGGATGCGGGGCACAAGATGGGGGAATGCTAATGCGGGGCACAAGATGCCCGCGGGGTCGCTGACGCGCCCCCGCGAAATATTTTTTTGTGTTTTTTTAAAAAAAGACCCGTTTTGACACTTTGTGACAAAATTAGAATGTATATTTAGGGACGTATAATGGGTTTGGTTGTTTTTGTTTTATAATTTTGGTATATTTGGCGTTGACAAAAGGGGCTTAATATGGCAGAAGTTTTAGAAAATGTCGCTAAAGGGGAGACTACAGAATCGGGTTCTGTTGCCGACCAGAAGGCTCATGAGTTCTTTTCTGACCTAGTCTCGAAGCTGAACGTTACTGAATTCCTTTACAATGTGAAGGGAATGAGTGAGAACGAATATCAGATGTGGAGCGCTGCCATCAATAAAAATCTTGAACCGATGATGCGCAGCAATCGCATTGCCTCCAATGTGGCGTGTGCCAACAAGGCTTTTGAGGAATTCATGCTTGCTCTCCGAGTGGAGAAAAACGTGAAGCTCAGGAAACTCGCCGTCGACATTTCCCGGAGCAAACTGTACATATGGGCCGAGGTTGAGGACGATGACGAATCGTCGATGCGTTCCGTGCTCTATGCGGATTCCGTAGCGAACCTGAAAATGGAAGAACTCGGTTTTTCTGTTTCCGCGACGGTTGTTGAGAAGTCCGATTGCGTGCCCGTTCCCTCGCACTATGTTAAGGTAATCGACAATGAATCGAAGTGATTATCTTGCCAAGGCTCGCCATAACGAAGAATTTTTGGAGTCGATTGACAAAGATCGCTTTTGTGACTGGTGGGTGACCGCGAGTTTTTATGTCGCGCTTCATTATGTGAATGCTTTTGTGTCCGTTTCCATCAAGTCTGGATTCTGTTCGCACGAAAAGATAAAGAGTATCCTTCATCCGCAAGGTAGTTTTACCGACCTTAGGTTCCCGAGAGACAAGTTCGAAGATTACATGTTGCTGCAGAATCTCTCCAGGAAGGCCCGCTACATGCAGGTCGGGGACCACGAAGACTCTGTGTGCCGGTTGATGAAGCCTAAGCATGTGCAAAAGGCTGAAAAACTTATGAATTCCGTGCGAACCTATGTTTTAAGTCGCCTGCCGAAAGATGAACCGCGTGCGTCAGCGTAGACGGTGATTTTAAATCCTTATTTGCATAGCTTCGTTCAAGTCGAATTCCTCGCTGATCTCTGGCAGAGCTCCGTATTTCTTGTCGAAGTAGTCTTTTTCGAATATTCTGTCTCTGCGGACTTTACGGAATTCTCCTTCGTCGGTCATTTCAATCTCGCTAAGCCGCTTTAGTATCGTTGATTCGTGAACTCTGTCCTTCTCGGCAAACCAAATCTGGTCTCGTCTCAGTATTTCGTTGTTTAGCAGGTTTGTGTCGTGGGTAGCGAATATTAACTGCGCGTTGTTCGGGTTGCCTTTTCTTGAGTTGAAAATGTTGATGAGTTTTTTTGTTAGGAACGGGTGCAGTTTGGCGTCTAATTCATCAACGACGAGGGTGTAGCCGTTTATAAGAGTGTTTATGATTGGTCCGGACAGATCGAGGATTTTGAGGGTCCCTTCGGATTCCATTTCTTCGGAATCAAAGAGCCTTAGACTTGTATTCCCGTCCTTGTGCTGGAACGTGTGCGCGGATTTCAGAGAGCGCATCATTTCGTTTGGGTGTCTTTTAAGGAAATCTTCTTTGATTTTTTGCGGAAGCCCTGTTGGGAAAAAACTATCGTCAAGGGGATGTTCTTCTGGCTTAAGCTCCGAAAAACCTAGATCCATTTGTTTGAGGAATCCTTTTGATGCGTTCGTCTTCTCGTCGTTGTTCAATAGTAATTTGATAGAGTAGTCGCGGAAAGAACTGTTGAATGTTCCGGATATGTTATTGAAATGCTGGAACCAGTTGATGACTTGCTTCGATGTTTCTCCGTTTAATTGAGCTACTAGTGAGAGGAATAGTCTGTTGGCGGTTGTCAGGTCTTGCTTGCCTTCGCCTTCTTTGAATCGCTTCTGTATAGAGAATGAGGATCCTTCGCGTGTGAAAAGTTCTAGTTCTTTTATTCTACTCTTTTCAAAAAGCCATTCTTTTTTTATTTCATTCCTGGTATAGATGAAACCATAACGGTATGTTTTGTTGCTTAATAAGAAAACGGCTTCAAATTCAGTAGGTTCTTCTAAAAAAGCCTCATCGAGCGCGAAAGTATCGATTGGGAGGGGATCAGTGGCGTTTATCTTGACGGACGACATTATGATCTCTCGCATGGTTCCCATCGCGTTCAGCAGGTTGCTTTTTCCGCTAGAGTTGGCCCCGTAGACGGCGGCTACCGGCAACAGGTTAAGTTTGTCTATTTGCCGTGGTCTGGGGTTTTCCTTGTCAATGGTATCCTTATCGTAAGGCGAGGCTTTCATGGAGAAGGTCTGTTTTTCCTTAAAGGAACGGTAATTCCTGACAGAGAACTCTATAAGCATGCGTGTGTCCGTTTGTGAAAAAGTTTGCAATAAATATAGAAAAAATGTATATTCTGTCTAAAAAATGTGGTTGTTTGTGAAAAATGCTTCGAAGTTAAACATTTTGTGTGTTTTAAAATGAAACGAAAACTTGCCGATTGGCGCGAGAAAACGCGAAAATTGCGTTCCATAGGCCAAAATTGCATTTTTATTACAAAAATAATACATTGGCATGGTTTTTGCAATATGGTAGGCATATCCGGCAATGGTGCCGGGTAGAAACAAAAAAGAGGAGTAAAAATGCTGCTGCCGCTGTTTGATAAAGATTGCGATTTGGTCGCATGGATTAACCCGGGAAAGTCTGTTTTCGACTTGGACATGAATTGGGTCGCGTATATCGCGAACAATAATCTTTGGTCCGCAAGGACGAATGAATGGCTTGGCCCGATATCGGGATTGCTATGCTTTGATACAAGAGGAAAACCTGTGTTGTGGAACCCTAAAGAGCGAGTTCGGACGGTTACAACTCCACTAAGGCCTTTAAAGCCGCTAAGGCCGCTGACTCCGTTAAAACCTTTGAAACCGCTTAAACCATTACGCCCGCTAAGACCATTGACGCCTCTTGGAGGTTGGTCTGAGATGTCCTATTACTCGTGGATTGCTCATTAGGTGTTATGGTGATAACCGAGATTGGGTGAAATAAATAAGGAGTGAGTGATGGGAAAAAACAAACGAACCTCAATAAGCACGAATATTAAGAACATGCTTTGGCTTAGAGCTGCTGGCCGGTGTGAATTTCGTGGATGCAATAAACGTCTGTGGTTGGACGACCTAACGAAGAACCCGTGTAATCAAGCGAACATTGCGCATATAGTTTCTGATTCGCCTGATGGTCCTCGAGGCGATATCGAGCGCTCGCCGAAACTTGCTGGCGACATCAATAACTTGATGCTTTTGTGCTTAGGGCACCATAATTTGATTGATTCAAAGAATCGTGTTTCTGAGTTCCCCGAGGATTTTCTTGTTAAAATGAAAATTGATCATGAAAAACGGGTTGAGTTATTGACAGGTTTAAAGGAGGAAATGGAAATCCATACAGTGGTTTATCGTTCTGATATTGGGTCTGCATCGCCTCAGGTTGATGCCTATTCCATAAGTCAGGCTCTTTTGCCGAATTATTATCCTGCTGGTGCTCCGATTGAAATGGAGTGGTCGGGTGTTCGTGATAAGGATTTGGCGAAATATTGGCAGGATGAGATGCAAAATCTTGTTTGCCAATACAACGAGCGTATAAAAAATCCTCTAGAACATTGGCCTAATAAGAGAATTGCCCTGTTTGCATTGGCTCCCATGCCATTACTTGTAAAGTTGGGATCGCTATTGAGCGATAAGGTTCCGGTTGAAGTGTTCCAGAAGCATAGAGATCCTGATTCATGGAAGTGGTTTGATGGGGAGGAAACAGATTATATTATTAATTCTCCCGAAGATGATTCAAAGGAACCGGCTCTAGTGTTCTCCTTAAGCTACGACATTACTGACAGGGTTAGAAAATTTTATGGTGCCGGTTCGAGCATATGGGAGTTTCGAATCAATTCTCCGAATAATGATTTTTTGAAATCTAGAAAGCAACTTGCAAATTTTCGTAAAAAGGTTTACGATGTCCTGGACGAAATATCAAGCAGAACCCAGAAACAAGCTATAAAAGTCTTTATGAGCATGCCTGTTGCTTGTGCGGTTGAACTTGGACGAGTGAGAATGCCTAAGGCTGATTTACGTTTGGACTTGTACGACTTCAACAGACATTATAGTGAAAAAGATGAATACGCTTTAACAATAGAATAGGAGGATAAGATGACCATAAGCATATCTCAAGAGAAGAAAGATTCCCTCAATAGAATTCTAGAGGAGTTGGCTAGCGAACTTGGCATTACCAAGACGCAGTATGAGAACCTGACGACTAGTTACAAGGCTGTAGGAACGTGGTTGAATGATGATGAAAATCTAAAAAACTATGGTATTAATGTATATCCGCAGGGATCGTTCCGCTTGGGTACGATAATCCAGCCAATAAATGAAGACGACGATCTTGATATAGATCTTGTTTGTCGACTGACATGTAAGCCTCCGTATTGGACGCAAAAGGATTTGAAAGAGTCCGTTGGCAATCGGTTGAAGGCGAATGCAATGTACTACAAGATGATTAAGGAAAAGGATGGGGGACGTCGTTGCTGGACCTTGTTATATAGGGAAAATAATCCGGATGAAAAATACCATTTGGACGTTTTGCCGGCGGTTGTTGACAAAGGGCGTGCTCTTGTACTTGATGATATGGCTCGGCTGGAATATAACTACGAAAATGTCCAAAAGTCTGCTATACGCATTACGGATAAAGATGCTGAAAACTATGCGACAGATTGCAATTCGTCAAACTGGTTGAAGAGTTTCCCGGATGGATATGCTGCGTGGTTCGCTTCACGATGCAAAATGAGTGGCCAAACGCAAATTCTTACGGAGGCGGTCGTTCCTATTGGGAAGTACATCGAAAAGAAGACTATCCTTCAAAAGGCTATTCAAATTTTGAAACGCCATCGAGACGTGATGCTTGATGGTGATGATGATAAGCCTATATCAATTATTATAACTACGCTTGCGTCTCTGGCATACTGTGGTGAAACAACATTGTTGGAAGCCCTGGTTCGGATTGTTTCTGAAATGGAATTGAATATCAAGAGATTTGATTCCGTTGATTGGATTGGAAATCCCGTTAATCCAGAAGAAAATTTTGCAGATAAGTGGTCTGATGCGCCCCAAAAGAGAGCGAATTTTTATAAATGGCTTGGGCTCCTCAAAAAGGACCTGCAAACGCTTTTAACTCTTGAAGGGCGAGATCGTATCTACCAATTTATTTCAGATAAGTTTGGTGAACGGGTGGCAAGGACGTTGCACGAGAATTTGGGCTTAAGTATGAAAAAGGAATTTGATAGTGGAAATGTGAGAATTAGTAAGATGGGAACAATTGGATCGGTAGGAGTTTTGGCATCGCATGGGCACACATTTTTTGGGGCGTAGAAGGACTCCGATTGAACAGTTGATGGAACTGAAGAAGAAGTATGTGGTTGAGAAAAACAATTTGAAGCATAATTCTTTTTCTTGCCAATTGCTTGTTCGTCCTACGCCATTGAGTATTGAGTACACGTTGAAAGTGGTCTTTGAACCTGATCAGAAGGTCCCTTTTTCAGTATATGTTGTTAATCCAAAACCGTTGAAATTGGCTGAGGGCGCGACTCGTTTAGAACACGTGTATGATAATCAGAAACAAAGACTTTGTCTTTATCGTCCTGGGAAAAAGCAGTGGGATTGGTCGATGCTTTTATCTGAAACGGCAATTCCTTGGGCGATTGAATGGCTGTATTTTTACGAAATTTGGGTGAGTACTGGTAAATGGTTAGGCGGTGGTGAGCATCCTCCTCGCAAAGATGCTTGAATTATCCAAGTTGTTTTTTTATTGGTTGCGAGTGATTGGATGGCGTGTTCACGGTCATTCACATTAATCCACAATTAATCCATAACTAATCACAAAGAAAAAAAACTTACATAGAGTATTTTTTCTTTTGATATGAATGGACGTATATTTGTTATAGATGAACGGCTCTAGTATATCGGAGCGGAAAAAGTAACACCTATAACACGGAGAACTATATTATGGGAATAGTAAAGCGTAATATGGAAGATGACGAGAACCTTTGGAGTCTTGCTACAGATATCCTGTTGCGGGTCGGTGCAATCAAAATGTGCGAGGCTCATTGTTGTTTCTATCAAGCGAATGAGTCTATGTTGCAAAGCGCATATAAAAGGGGTAATTTTATGGTGACACAAGGTAATGTTATATGCAAAAGGACGACTCTCTCGGCGGCAATCAAAAAAGCATATGGCAAGATGCCGGAGGAGTGCTCTGGTTGTGCGCATGTGATGTATGACGACGATTGATTGCTTGAAAAATTTAATAGGCCGGTATCTGGTATTCCTTTCTTGTGTAACGATTTTATCCATTTGCGTTCTGCGTTAGGGATGGAAGCCCGTAGGGCCGGGAGGGCCGCCTGTCAACTGCACTCGGCCCTCTGGTCCTTCGACTACGCTCAGGATAAACTCATGCCGCGAGAGCCCGCCCCCGACCCTGGTCGGGGAACGCCCCGACATGAGTCCCATGCTGTTTGCCCGCGCCATCTCGAAGGGCGAGCCCATCAAGGTGTTCAACAACGGTGACATGATCCGCGACTTCACCTACATCGACGACATCGCCGAGTTTATGAGGTGGTACAAGAGCGGCAAGAACCCGTTGAGGTAGGGCTGTTGCAGGATGCGGGGCTCAAGATGCCCGCGGGGTCGCTGACGCGCCCCCGCGAAATATTTTTCAAAAAATGCGGCGGGGGTGTTGACAATCGTCCTGCGTTTGTGTATATTTGATAGTGAACAAATGTGCAGTAGTTGAGCAAAATGCCAGAAACTCGCCGTGGCTGTTGAAAATTGGCTTGCGCTTTTGTTCGGATTAATGTATATTTCGCTAGAAGGTAAAACATGGCTACATCGAGCATAAAAAAGAACTTTAACGTGGTCGGGACCAGACAACTGGAATCCTTCGTTAAGGCCGTGGATCGCTCCCTGAAGGCCCCTGTTTCTGTCAGCCGAGTCAAGGCCGATGTTCTAAGCGGAGTTTACAGTTTGAGAAAACTCGCTCTCCTTAGAAAGAAACATGGCTTCTAAATCTTATTTTGTCGTAAACATCATGGAGTATCTTTGTGATGCTCCCATGGAAGAGGCTCTGTCGGGTCTCTGCAGTCTCTACGAGTGTCCTTTGAACAAGGACGTTGAAAGTTTCCTCAAAAAATCTGCTGTCGAGTTCGCTAGAAAGCACCAGGCCGTGAGTTATCTTGTCTTTTCGCAAAAGAACGGTGCGTTCCTGGGGTATTTCTCGCTGGCGATAAAGACTATTTCCGTAAAGGCGCAGAATGTGTCCCGGACGGTCCAAAGGAAACTTTCACGAATGAGTACGCTGGATGAAGGGGAATACAATATTCCGGCGTACCTTATCGCCCAACTCGGGAAAAACTTCCAGCCTGGGCTCAACGACTCGATTTCCGGAACGGAGCTGCTGTACTTGGCCATGGAGCAGATTTCGCTTCTCCAGCATCGGGTGGGTGGCGTTCTCTGTGTTCTGGAGTGTGAAAACAAAATGAAGCTCCTTGATTTTTATTGCAAACAAAACCATTTTGTTGAGTTCGGGACAAGGAACGCCAAGGCCACGGATAAGAGCCTTTTGCAATTGCTGAAGACGATTTGAAGTACGCACCATGAGGGCGTCTTCACCTGCTAATCATGATGGACTGCATTTTGAGGAGGGAAAATCCGCTTGAAAAAACAGGGGAGAAAACTAGGGTGAAACCTAGGGAGAAGGCCCCGGCAAGGGTGGCCATTGGGAAGTTCTGGGCAAGGGGGAATAATGTATATTAGGAGTAGTATGGCCTTAGCGATCAGCAACATACCGATCTTGACGGGCGCGGCTGCGGAGTCTTTCGTGAAAAATGCGGAGATTGCCGAGCAGAACCGTGGCTCTATCGACTTTTCCCGGCAGATTGCCGAGTGGAAAGGTTTTGAAACGCGCAATGCGGAACGTATCGCTAAGCTGAAGGCCGAAGGAAAATGGCGTTTCTAGAATCTTCCTGTATTCGAACGGTACTATCTTGATCCTGACAACAAGACGGGCTGCCGTTACCTAGTGGTCGATGCATATAACCAACCGGTTCCACTTGCTTTCTACGAGCGCAATGGTTTCAAGTTCATGTTCTCTTCGGAACAGCAAGAATGCGAGTACCGCAAAATCGAATCGGTTGCAAAACTGCACACCCGTATGATGTATTTCGACTTGATGTTGTTGACTGGTGTGGTGGGCTAAGTCGTTTTGGACCATGCCGATTATATCCGCCCGCAATAACTACGATATCTAGGCACATCAAGGGCGTTCTGGAAAGTGGCGAGTTGGACGCGGATTCAGTTGTTGCATTTTTTGCAACAGTTCGGGGTCTCAAAACTTTCTATTCTACGCATAATTTGCGTTAAATGAGTCCGCCAGACGGATTGCCCCCGCAAAAACCCCTTTTTTTAGTGAAAAATCCCACTTTTGGCCGTTTTGTAAAGATTTTTTGAGCCTTCGCTCCCGAAAAAAGTTATTTTAAGCAGGACGGGACCCGTGTGGGCCCCGCGTCGCGGCGTATGCCGCGGGTTTTTGTGTACACTGAACGGACTGTGGACGGTATGGGAAAGATTACTACAGATAAGCGCGCAGGCTTTACCCTCATGGAACTGATGGTCTATATCGCCATCGTGGGTATCGTTGTTATTGTCGCGGGCCAGGCGTTCAGCAATTCGACCAAGATGCGCGTCCGCACGCAGAGCATGCTCAAGGCGTCCGAGGTTGCCGAGAACGTGGCTGCGGTGTTCAAGCAGGATGTTGCACAGACCGGCGCGAAGAGTTCGATGGAGGCGGGGACTACGGATGAGGGCAATAACTTTGGTTCCGTTCACACGAGTGTCTATATGGATCCGGTGCCGGGTTCTTGTAGCAGCGCAGATTATTCTTCTTTCAGGGTTTCGGCAAGTAGCAATCAGAGTGATTTAACTATACGTCGCCTGCGTTACGATGCTAACGGATACTACGAGGCTACTGAGGAAGTTCGTTGGTATGTGGAAGACGCAAAGCTGAAACGCTCGTGCAAACTTGTTGAAAAGAGAACGGGTTTGACTCTTGCCGATGATGAACCTTGCGCGGATGTCGGTGGAACTCCTGAAGGTGTCGAAATGGCTGATGGTGTTGCGACTTTCGCTGTTGAAGCCGCTGAACCTGGTGTGTTGGAAGCGAATGAACAAGTGTTCCCGGCAGCGGATGCTGGTGGAGCGTTCAATTTCTTTCCGCGGACTGGCGATATGAAATATGTGGCTGTTACGACAGTCAATTCTCTGGGGGAGTTGGGAAAAGGCGGTACAAGTGTTACGATATCTGATTTTTTCACAAATTTCAAATCAGACGATGACTCTCCGGGTATTCTTGATGAGGGCAGTCGGAGGTTAAATCAGATTTTCGCAATGAAAAATAATACATTGGAAGGAACTCAAACATGGGCGACGGCATGTGAAAAGATAACTCTTGAAGCTAATCAGGAGTATGAGATTTCGTTCAATGTTGATTCTCCAAACGCTTATTCGGGAGATGCGAAGAATAGAAGCCTTTCATTCGTTCCGGGGGTGGATCATTTGTCGGTTGGGTTTAGAAGTGTGAGTACTGGGGATATCCCGAGGAAAGATGGCGTAAAATTGCTAGAGGATTTTCTTTTCTTTCCGCCTCTTGATGCTGATAAAGGCGGGGGGAAGCGCGCAATGCGATTCTCTGTTCCGCAAAAAATTGAGAATGCCTGCATGGCGTTCACGTTTGCTTGTTATTCACCCTTGATTCATCAGGGAAAAATCACAATAAGTAACTTGAATTTGAAGAAAGTTGTCGGCACAAACTATGTGTTTAACGATGGCGGTTACGCTACCGAAACGCACAAAGCGGAAAAGAAGAACATAAAGGCTCTTCGGTTGAAACTGAAAATCTCACGGAACGGTGAAGGCGGTAGCGTAGATGTTGTTGTTCCTATGCCGAGTAACGGCCCCAGTGATTAGGAGGCGGAATATGAAGTTTGGAATTAGTAGCAAGAAAGCTGGTGTATCTCTTGTCACCGTGCTTCTCTTTATGCTTGTTGCGACTATTGCGGCGACTGCGACCTACAAGTGGCTTACCTCGGAAGGCCGTTCGTCGGGCTCGCGTATGCAAAAACAGATGGCGTATCAGAGTGCGGTTGCTGGTATTGAAAATGCCCGTGCTTGGATGACGTTCCATGCAAATGATGTAGGAGCCCTTGTCAAACAGTACATGGATGGCAATTACGTTCCAATTAATCTTGATGCGAATCTCCGCTCGCTGCAGCGCCCGGGCCAGAACCATCATGTTTGGTTGGTTGGCGTGAATACTTCTGGGTCTACATACAAATTGAAGGTCCTTTCGTCGGGTGAAGCTAATGGTGGGGCAAAACATAGCGAAATAGCCATTTTTAACGTGAGCGGCTTGTACCAGGTTTCGCTTCCTGTACCTCAAACCACAAAGAAAAAAATCCCATTTGACTATGCGTATTTTGGTGGCAGTTATGATGGTGCTGGTTCCTTGACAATGACTTCTGCCATCGTGAATGGTAACTGGTATGGTAACCCGCAGGGGATTGAAAAGAAATTCGTTGTGACGGGAAATGCAGAACTAACCGGTAATAATGTTTCGATAGGCGAACTCGCTTGCGTTGGCGGAAATATGAGCCCCGAAAACAACGGTTTGATGGGCAAGGACCTTTATGTGGGGAAGAATTTTACGGGTAACATAAATGCGTCTGGGAATGCATATTTTGAAGGAAATGTTAGCCCCAGTTCGGCGGGCCCGTTTGAAATTGGGGGACATGTCACGTTGAACGGTGACCTCCAGACTGTCCAGAGCGCAAAGCCTATGACCATTAAAGGAGATCTTTGCCTCGCCGAGGATGCCCATATTATATCGAGGGGGACGAATTATGTATTTAAAAGTGAAGGCAATGTGTGGATGCCGGGAACGCAAAATCTTTGGTATGGCTCTGTAAAGTACAGCGGCTGCTCCTGCGAAAGAGTGTGGTGTAACTGGATGGGCTGTCAGCCGAAGACTGTTGTGTCGTGTACGGGAAGTTCAAAAAGACAAGAGCCTAACGGCTGGTATGGATGGGGCGAGGCTACGTATACTTTGCTGAATTGTGCTGATACAAACTTGGTTTCTGATGGTGACCATTATGATAAGTATGAAACGATTATTTTAGGTGGGGCCGGTAAGACGGTCTACATGAAATCGGGATATCCCTGGAGTTCGTACAATTCCTTGGTTGAAAACAAGTTTACGGAAACTACAGATGAGATAATCAAGTGCAACGTCAAGCCCGGCGTTATGGCTCCGGATATGAATCATGCGTACTGTGACAATAACCATGAAGGTAAGGTTGGCCCGGCGGAACGTTGGAATGGTGCGCAATATTCTCCGTATCCGGAGAAAGCATCTAAGGAAAAACTGTATTATTCGTATTATCTTGAACCTGGCCATGATGATGTGACTCTTACATCCATTACTGACCCTTATTGGATATGGTGTAATAAATGGGAACACAATGCTTTTGGGTGGCAGTACTGTTCGGATGCCACAGAAGGTGTCGAAATGCTTGCGTATCATGTGGATGGTCAGCGCTTCTGGGATGGCTTTGAAAACCACGATCGCAAACGCCTTAATTACAAGGATGGGAAACCAACGGGGTCTCCCTACTGCACAAACCAGAATGGTGGCCCGGGACATGAACGAGACAAGTTCCGCCCGATTTGTGGCGTGACCCCCTGGTTTATGTCTAATGGAACCGTTACTAGGGATGAACCTTCTACCAAATTGGAATGTGCTAAGGCGGTAAAGGATAGTTGTAATGAAATCTGGGAAAAGAAACCTGGTTGCGATGGTTCTTCCTACAAAGTTGATGATGTACTGGTTACTGCCAAGACCATGTTTGAACCCTACGCGAACAAGGGTTGCGCAGCAAACATTACAAGATACAGCAATGATCTTGTAACAAAACTGAACGCGTGCTATCAGGAAAATACCACCGATGCAACCAAGAGAGAAAAGAATCTTTATAATGGCTACCTTGTGGTCAAAGTTTCTGGAGGAACAAACAGTACGAACCCCTCGGGAACTTTGGAAGGCAAGTTCATTATTATTGCGAAAGACGCTCTCTATACAAAGCTCCCTCAAACATCTGGCGATACAAGAGTCCTTCTTTACCTGGAGAAGGGCGCAAATACACTCAACGACGTGACTGTATCGAACTACTTTATTTATACCGAAGGGGATATTGGTTCGGGAAACCAGTTTAACCTGACTGGAACCATTTATGCGACTGCGGAATCCTGCGCGGGGCTTGGCAAGTTGCAGTCTTCTTCCATTACGTATAACCAGGAATTGGTTAACGCCTTGTCCGAGGCAGGCGTTATTTGCCCGAATGATGGTTCTGTTTGCGGTGGTACGGGCGGAACCGGCAGTGGCGGAGGCGATCCCTCGGGTTCCGGTTCTGGCGAAAGCACTGAAGAATCGACTGCAACAAATGGTACGGATGCTTACTATATCTCAATGGCACCTCAATTAGGCGTGACACTAGAATCGCAGTACGAAAATAACGAGACTCTTCCGTCTGGTAACAATCAGGCAAATCTCAATCCGTCGTTTATCGTGTTGCCTCGTGTCATTTATTTGCCGGGCGACCCGTTTGGTGAGCTGAATGATTACTACAATGTTGTTCCCCTGAATGGATCGACGTTGAAAAAGGCTGATGTTAGCGTGGGTTCTTGCGTTGGAGGTTCCGGAAGTCTTTCAACAACAGGGAAACTGTATTCGGGTGTGGCGCTTGCCAAGGGTATCTATACCTGTAATGCAAAGGCTAATGGCTATAGCGATGTGCCGTTCTGGGTAGTTGTTGGTGATAATCATCGTGGGTCGCTGCCGATAACTTTTGTCGATCCTGATCAGAAAATTTCTGCGGGTATGACAAAGGATGTCAATGTCGTGATTCCTCCGAATACTCCCGCGACAACATTGTACACAACCTGCCCGAGTGCTGACGAACATTGGAGCTATACGCTTGGTGCTTCTGGTACTAGGTCGGATGAATCATCAACCTGTTCGTTCCCGATACAGGGCGATCCTTCGACAAGTAAGATTGTAACCTTGTTCTCGGTAACGACCGACGCCTCTGCAACTCACGGTTCTATTACGTTCCAGTTGCTTTCTGGAGACGGATACCATATTGGCAGCCCTTACACCGCCACTGTTTATATGGCGAGTAGCGCGACCTTGAAGCGTGTTGATGTGACGGATAATGATATTGCTAAATATTGTGAATCGCATTCTAGCGTCTGCCCGCCCGAAGGTCAACGAGGTGATGCATCTTGGCCTTCTTGCAGTGTAGATGAAACCTGGGTGGAACCTTCCGGTATTACCTTCGGTACCGAAGAAAGAAATAATCGTTGGAATATTGTCGTTGGCGGTTCAGGGACGTTGCAGCTTGCTGGCAGGAACGTTGAAAACTGCGTCGTGATTATTCCCACGGAAGGCAATTCCTACGATATATCGGAAATCGCTGTGGATTCTGAAAAGGAATTGCGGGCGAGTATTAAGGCTCTCAAGAAGACTATTCGCTTGACGTTTGTTGGAGAAATATCCGGATATGATCCTGTGATATCAATTAATGTTGGTAACACAAGTTCCGAATGTAAGTATAGTACATCCGGTGATGATAAATCTTGTTATGTATCAGCCTTCAGTGGACAAACTGTATCGTTAACGGTTAGTCGTACATCGTATCCTAAATTCAATTATTGGAGTTGCTCGGGCGTTAGCTGCCCGGTGACCGAGGCTATATCGAGTGAGACTTATCGCGAATTTACTATCAAAGATGACAATTCGGTTATCTACGCGCATTTTAATGAAAGCGATAAGCATTGCTTCTTTGAAGAATTTAAGTCTGGCGATGTGCGCTGCACCTCTGTTGATATGGAGTATTGCATAGATAAGTGTGGTGATGCAGATGATGCAACATGCGTTGGGGCAATTGATGCTACGGGCAAATATACCAAATCTAAATGGCACTTGATTTCGGGCGAGATGAGCAACATTGATGAGGTTGCTGGTAGCGTTTCCTTGCGCCGCCAGGGACGTGCTACGGTTCAACCTGTTACGGTGATGAGTACGGTGAATGCTGGTACGTATGGAACAATGAAGGCTTTGTTCCAGTTGCCAAAGGAAACTGCAAGCCATAACCGCAATACGCAAGAAATTTCAAAGTCTGGCTTCTTGCTGCATTCTAATGTATCGGGCAGTGAATACTTGATGTTGAACGTTTTTGCCGGACAAACAGGATACCTGACAGCGCAGTTGTGCTCCAATAGCGGTAAATGCTTGAATGGAGTCCTGGTTGATGACAACGACAATCCGGCGCTAGTTTATGCATCGAGCATGGTAATGATGTCTGCGACAATCAGTGTGGACGGGAAACTCTCATTGGCCGCGTTTACGGGGAATTATTATGGAACTCCGACGGAATATGGTTTTGTATTTGATTTGAACGACATTGGAACAAGCTATATGGATGTCGCCCACGAGTTTGTTGGATTCAGCTTGGCGGACCCGAACTTTAAACTGTATGGTATCGGCTGGAAGAGTGATACCTATTCGGCGGAATGTCACGACTATTATCCGACAGTTAAATGCTCGTTTGCTGCAGTCGCGACAAATGGCGTGATTCCAACGGCAACGACTGAAGATGCTCATTACATTAAACCGTGGATAGGTCATTCGGGTTGGTATGACTCGAAAACGTACAATTGTACTGAGAAGTACTATTATTACAATGGCGATGACGCTTGTGGCGGAGCCTCTGGCGCTACCCCAGTGGAATGTACGACTAGCGGATATTCTTTTGCCGAAACGGGTGCTGGACAGCATGGTTACAAAGATGCGGGACAAAATGATGTCAAGACTGCAAAGGCGTGGCTTGAATGCTCACTAAATTCAGAAGAAATTGAATGGACGAAGGAGATGAAGAATGAACGTGCGCACTGTGGCCCCTTCTGGACTGGAAAAATCAATAAGTGTGCAGATCATGTCGCTATTGACGATGCCAAGGACAAACCGCTGTCCGCTGGACAAGAAACTACTGTGACTTTGACAAATCCAGCGAACCTTCGCGAAACAAGCCTTTCTATTGAGCTGGCTGAAGCGAATGGTGATCCTGCATCTGGTGTAGATGTTGAAATTTGGCTAATGAGCGAAAATGCCCTATGGGGTGCCCAGGGTTATGCGAGTAAATCGGTTGTCATGACTACCGGAAAAGCAAGTTTCAGTGTTGACGATGCAATGACGGTTGGTGCGGAGGGCTTTGACCCCGAACATGTAAAGCAGATTATCTTTAAAAATCGTGGAAGCTCAGCTCTCTTAGTCAAGAGTGTTGTCGCATCTTGTAAAAATGCCGTTGACATTTCGGAATGTACTGCTAACTATGCTGATGGAAAATGGACTGTACTGGTAGGTGTTCAGAATAAAGATAATATTGCATCGTATGGCGTGGAAGCGAAAGTTGATAACGCGACTGTATTTGATATTTCCAGGTTGCCTGCGGATGTGACGTGGAATGATCAGAAGGCTCAAATAGAGCAGGCTGACAATCCTTATGCAGAGTATCAGGGCAAGTCTTACAAGTTCTTCGCTTCTATTGTGAACAATACTGGTTCTACAGCTTCGAAGGAGTGCGATGTAACGCCGTCGACGATAGGCTCAATTAACCGCTCTTGTGGTGTTACGGGCTCGCCGAAAAAACAGGGCGAAGGCATGCCGCAGTTTAATATAAACCTTGATGGCTGCCCCACGGGAGGTTGCCAGTACGAAGTTTATATTGGTGACGCCATGTTGGATGGATACCCGAAGAATGGTAGCGGGTCTATCAATGTGACTCCGGATGGTAACGGCAACACTCCGAGTGGACAATCTGATGCCACAGCGGAGTATGCGGTAGGCTCGTACACCTATAAGGTGAAGAGTCCGGTGAATTCGGATTATCCGTTTGCAGAGTGTGTCGCAGAGTTTGAAATTCAAGAGAAGACAAATAACAATCAAAGCGAGTTGAAGACGGAGTGTTGGTTCTCAAATACGGGCTATCAGCCGGGAGCAAATGCAAACTTTAAAGCTTATGTTAAGAGCCATGGTTATGATATTAGTAAACGAAAATATGAATTACGAAATTCGTCGGGAACTAAAGTCGCAGAAGGAACTACAAATGAGTCTAGTGAGTTGTCGTTTGACATCAGTGGTGCAAATACGATAAAGGACGGAACTTTCTATCTTTACTTGATGGATAATGGCAGTTTCCTCGATGCGTACTCATGCTCCGCAGATCTGGATGTTAGTGAATTGTCGCCGACATGCTCGAAGGTGAATGAGAATGGCAAAGATTATTTCAAGTTCAACTTCTCTCAAATATGTTCTAATAATGCATGTACCTATAATGTGAAGAGAACCTATGGTGGGACAACAACAAGTATTTCCAATGGCGACCAAACATTGTCTCAAAATGAGACTAAGGTGGAAATGTCTGGCTTTGGAAACTATGTCCTGTGGTTGAATGGCGAAGCTACTACTTGTGCGGTAAATATTGTGGAACCTGACCCTGCATTTGCGTGTCCTGCGAATTTACAGGCGATTGTAGGTAGAACGGATAACGTTTCGATAACGCCTGCCAATGTGTCGGGCTGCGACAATGGGTGTAGTTACACCATTGCGGGAACGAGTGTGACGAACACTAGTTTTGAATACCATTTTGGAGCCTTACCTTCATTTACCAATAGCACAAATGCTGTTGGAACTACGAAAAAATATGAAGTGAGCTTGACCAATAGCAAGACTACCGTAAAACACGAATGCGAGGTTGCATTTATTGCGGAGCCGGTCATTCCGGTTGACAATCCTGGGCAAGTTGCTTGCTATAGTGATGGAATCTATAATTGGGGTTCAAATAGCGTAAAAATAAAGATAGATAATTACGATGGTGCCTATGGCAGTAAGTCGTATGTTGTAAAGGACGCTTCAGGCAACAATAGTCTCGCAACCGGAACAACTAGCACCAACCAACAAATAGAAATTCAAATGCCGAATACCTATTATGCTACGGATTCTAAGTTAAGAGTGTTTGTCGCTGGGTCGGAAGTGTGCTCTGTGACGCCGAGAGTGAAAAAACCCTTCTTGAAAGATTGCAAGCCTAATGGAAACGACAAGGTGCATTTCCAAATTGAACAATGCGATAATAACAAGTGCAAATATCAAGTGAAAAAAGTTGACGGAACGATTGTTAATGAAGAAACGAATGGTTCTGGCGGAATTGATGTGTCTATATCGGGCAAAGGCGATGGCATATATGTCGTCTGGTTAAATGGCGAAGAAACGTCTTGTCGCGTTCCGATGGGAACTTCTATGTCTATTCCGGCCCATTGTTATTTCCCGCAAGCTCGTAAATGGGGGGAACAGGAAAGCCAGCTAAAGATGGATAATCCAGGCCAATTCATGAAAAATAAAACGTATGTTGTGAAGGATGCTGCAAACAATGAGTACGCAGAAAGTAGTAATAATACAAGCAACGAAGTTGTTGATATGAGTCTGTCTGGTTATTATGCAACAGATGTGACATTGTATGTATATGTAGGAGGTAATTTGTATTGTACGGTAGAGCCGTTGACGTATGGACCATATACATATAACTGTAAACTTGATAATTATACTATCACAAATGGAAATAATACAACATTCAGGTTTGGTATAGGAGATTGTGCTAATAGCAAATGTTCTTATGAAATAAAGCTGAATGGCACTCAAAAGACAAAAGTGGAAAATATTAGTGAAAATGGTGGATATACATATACTGTAAGCGAAGCTGGAACATATGTTGTTTGGTTGAATGGCCATGAAACGGGTTGCAAAGTGACGTTGACGGTTAATTAAGGGCGTATTTCTTGAAATTACACATGCTCCCTCCACAGGGGAATCTTCCCTTTACCCCACAAACAATCAAAGCCCCAGGACACACACACATGTCCGGGGCTTTTTGTTGATAAGGGGAGGGTAGGATATGCTAGGAGATCCTCGCCTGTGCGAGGATGACGAAGGTAAGGCGGAGAAGGTGAATACAAAGATGCCCGCCTGCGCGAGGATGACAATGGGTGGGACCGAGGATGACGATGGTGGTTACTTGTTCGCAAGCGCTGCAAGCATCGCCTTCGCCTCGGCAATCTTTTCGGGAGAAACTCCCAGTTTTTCGAAGACACTGATGGCGTTGGACTCGCCTTTCTTCATAAAGTGTTCACCGAAGGTTTCGTACCCTTTGTTTGCGATGATTTCCGGTCTGTCCATCTTGATTGCCTCGCTCTTGTAGGGCCACTTCCAGAAAAAGTACGAAAGCGACTGCTTGATGAAATCCCTCCCCTCGGCGGTATTCTGCTTCTTGAGCAGGTATGCTGCCGCCTCGCGGAAAGAGATGGAGAATTTCTCCACATCCCAAATATACTTCATTGCCGTCAGGGCGACAAGGGTGATGGGAGAAACTCCCTTCAAATCCACATCGTCAATAGCATGGCCCACGTCCAAATACTCCACCTTGAAGGGGTAGCCAATGTCGTTGTAGAACTCGGGATAGCCTGGAAAACGCTTCTCGGAAAGCGGATCCCAGCCTTCTTCGCCGTTATAGACGATAAAGGCCATCACGGGAACGTCTTTCTTGCGCTCGAGGAAAAGGTGGTGGTAGTATTCCGAAATCTGCGTCATGACTTCGGTATCCTTTTTGGATTTGTGCTCGGCGATGATTCCCACGTAGAGGCCCGCAACGCCGCCATCCTTGATGTTCGCCTCGAATACGAGGTCAGCGGAGCCCGTATGCTTTGCTGTGGAGTGGTTTTCGCGAGCCCCACGAAGACTCCCGAGGTCGATGGTGTCGAGGAACGCCTTGAGCGTGGGGTTGTGGCGAGAGAACAGTGTCAGGAGTTCGGCCATCCGCTTGGGCTCGGCAAAGGCGAACCTAAAGTAACGGTCGTGAATGAAGTCGCTCTTGTCGTCTTTCACGGAGTCCACGATCACGTTGAATTCGTGAGCGATATCGCGGATGATCGATTCTACGAAGTTTTCATTTTTTGTCATTTTATTCTGTTTTATAGCGGGAACGCCCCCGCAAAGGCGGATAGAGTGCCCCTATCTATACTATAAAACGATTTCGCGGACAAAATGAGCCAAATGGGGTGTGAAATTTTTCTTTACACAGAAAATCCCCGATTAAGTCGGGGATGACGGGCTACAGCAGCCCGTGCTCCAAGATGGGTCTTTCTTATCGCCACAAATCCTGTTTTTGCCAATCCTCTGGGAAACCCATCGCCTTCAAACGCTCCCTCGGCAAAATAGCAAGCAATGCTAGCAAACGTTCCTTAACAGAGGAATTTACAGATATACTTTGTTCAAGGTAAAGAATTGTCGAAAGTAGTGCATATAGTTTTATAGGCAAAGTTTTTGAAGAATCAATCCAATCAAGCGGTAGTTCTCTAGGTAACTGCGGTTTCCACGGAAAGCGTCTGTTCCAGATACGCGCATGGTGTGCGCAACAGTTTCGCAAAACGGTAATGCTGCGAATCCAACTTTCGAGATATTTGTATTGCGGCAGCCCGAAGCTTTTGGAGACAGACTTTTTTACAGACGTGTCAGCCATGTTGCAATACAATTTGGAGAGTGTCCCAAAGGAAGCTACTTCTAGAGTTTTCCATACTGGGGGCATTGGTGGCGAATCATATTTCTTGAAGTGCTCCAAAAGAAAATCCTCCTTAGAACGTTCCACTTCGTTCTGTAAGCTAGATAAGCACCTCTGAAATATTTTGATGTCGCTAAAGAGCGCGTCATTCATAAACCAAAAAGCACCATGAGCCATTGAAAAATGGTGGATTATCCGCGTCCTTAGGGCTATTTCTATATCTTGTATTGCTGCGAAAATCACGCCTCGCAGTTCTCGATCAAACGCATACAAAGATAGGACATCGTGCAGAGAGGTTCCCGTTACCAGTTCATGCGAAGCGGAATCTATTTCAAATGTTTTCCAATAACTGGCCAGGCGAAAATAACTGATGTCTGAAAAATGCAGCAAGGCCGTGGTGGCATCCCCAATAACAAGACCCCGATTTTTCAAGATGGATATCTGTTCGGGGATGTCTATAGGCATTTTCGTGTATTCCATACACTCCCTCCATGCCTAAAAAACGAAGTCCCACCGTGGTACGCATTGTTAGGAGGCGCGGTGGGAATTGTTATTGCATAATATAGTAACATTTGTATCCTTTTGTCAATAGTCCATAGAGACATCCGAAAACGGAATGCCTCTACCTATAAAACGATTTCGCGGACAAAATGAGCCAAATAATTTTTGTTTACGTGCATTTTTTACACTGCGGAAACAAAAAAGATCCTCGCCTACGCGAGGATGACAATGGGTGGGGCGAGTAAAAAGATCCTCGCCTCCGCGAGGATGACGATGGTGGGGTCGGGGATGACGAATGAAAGGATCCTCGCCTACGCGAGGATGACGATGGGGGGGGCGAGGATGACAATGGGGTTGAGCCTACTTGCCTTCGACGAGCTCAGTGGCGAGTTTCTTCATGCCCGGGAAATCCCACTTGCCGCTACCCAGCTTCGGGATGTTCTCGACGCTGAATACGCTCCCGGGCAGCATCAGGGGCGGCATGCCGGACTTGCGCAACTTGCGGGCGATATCTTCCGGGTCTTCCGCTTCCTTCACGAGCAACACGATGCGTTCGCCCTTCGAGGAATCGGGAACAGCCGTGACGGCGAATTCCTTGCCGTCAAGAATCTTCGTTTCGCCGATGCGGAGTTCGACTGCGGTAAGCGAGATCATTTCTCCTCCGAGTTTCGCGAAGCGGCTGTATCGCCCAAGAATCTTCACGAATCCTTCTTCGGTAATGATGCACTTATCGCCGGTCTTGTACCAGCGCCTGCCTTCGGTAATAAAGACAACGTTGTTTGTCTTTTCCTCATCCTTCAGGTAACCCTTCATCACCTGCGGGCCGGTGACGGCGAGCATGCCTTCGGCGCCTTGCGGCAGGAACTCGTTTGTCTCGGGGTCAATGATGGCGGCTACGGTACCGGGAGGCGGCATCCCGATGGTATCGGGGTCGCTGCACTTTTCCATGGTGAGGAAGTCATCGAGCAGCACGTTGGGCGCGTTTATCGTCGCGAGCGGGGTAAGTTCCGTGCAGCCGTAGCCTTCGTAAATGTCCTTGCCGAACTTGAGCTTGAACGCCTCGCGCATTTCGGGGCGCAGCTTTTCGGCACCCGCGATGATATAGCGGAGCGTATCGAGACACATCGGGTGTACCCAGCGGTTTATCGCAATCGCGCGCAGGAACGTGGGGGTGCCCATGAGGATGGTCGTCTTGTACTGGGCGCACACGCGGGCGAGTGTCTTGATGTCGGTCGGGTCAGGGCAGAGCACCATGGGCACGCCGTCAAGGAGGGGCAGGATAAACGTGAGCGTGAACCCGAACGAATGGAAAAGCGGGAGCAGTGCCGTCATCACGTCGGTACGGCAGAGCTTGATGACGTTATCGCCCTGGAGCGCGTTCGAGATTACGTTCTTGTGCGTGAGTTCTACGCCCTTGGGCGTACCTTCCGAGCCTGAACTGAATAGGATTACCGCATCGTCAGAGAGTTTTGCGGAAGTGAACCAGAGCGGCCTCAGGATGCTCTTGGGGCATGTGCGGATAATGAATGCGGAGACGAGTTTCCCGAGCGTCGTGAGCTTCTTTTCTTCGTCGTCCAGATAAATTATCTTGCACTTTTCTGCAATGTGGACAAATTCACCATTCTTGTTGCAGAGCTTGTCGAGGAAGGCGTGCGTCGTGATGACGGTAGAAACTTCGGCCTTTTCGATGCAGCCGAGGATGGTGTCCACGGGGGAGGAATAGTTCAGGTTGACGCTCGTCTTGCCGGTGCCGAGAATCGAGATAATCCCGAGTGCGGCGTCGCGGCTTGTCGGGAGCATGAACCCGATGTTCTTCTCGTTTCTCGCAATTGACCTGATTGCCTTGCCGAAGTGATGGCAAAGGCGAATCATGTCGTAGCCGTTCACGTGGTTGCCCGCGGGGTCTATGAGTATCGGGCGGCTACGGCGCTTGCGCATTGCCTTGAACCAGAGCGGGATGATGGATTCGGAATGCTCCATCGCGAGGTTCCATATGTCGCTTCCGAGGTACTGCAGGTCCTTGCGGATTTCTTTTTCGGATGCGCTTGTGGGGAGCGGCTTGGAGAACCCGACGCTTATCACGCGGTTGAACGCCTGCGGGCGCATCACGCATTCGGATGCCTGGCTGTAGCGGCTGCCCCAGAGCCCCTGGATGTAGAACGGGATTATCTGCGCGCCCGTGTTCTCGATTGCCTTGCTGTAGTCGAGCGAGAACTTGGATACGAACGGGGTCTTGGAAACTTCGCCTTCGGGGAAGATTACCACCGCCTCGCCGTTCAGGAGCGCCTTGCGGATTTGTTCCATGGCGGGGGCGGGGTCGCGGCGGTTAATGTCTATCACGTATTTCCCGTGCATGAACCAGCGCTGGTACCAGTCGGCGAACGTGTTGCGGTTGCTTGCGAGGCGTAGCGGGCGCGGCGATGCCATCTGGAGCACTGCCCAGTCGATAAAGCTGAAGTGCGGGCCTACGAGGAGCACAGGGCCCGTTTCGGGAATGTTCGCGACTCCCTTCACGATAAAGCGGTAGCGGAACACGAAGGCGAACGCGAAGCGGAGCGACGCGCGCAGGAGCGTCATGGGGGTCTGCTTCAGGTTCATGATAAAGCACAGCGCGAGGATTATCGCAAGAATCATGAAGCAGTAATCGAGCGTAATTGGCGTGAATATCAGGAGCAGCGTCTGCCCGCCCATGATGAGCACGAGAAACGCCATCTGGATCATGTTCGCGACGGCGTGTATGCGGCCTGCGGTATCGGGGCGCGTGAAACTCTGGAGAACCGTCCGCAATATCACAAAGCCTGCGCCGGTGCTGAACCCGATGATGCCGTAGAGAACTGCCTGCAGCCAGTCGTTGTGCACGAACGGGATGGCGAACATCGTGATGGCGGAAGCGGCCGCGGCAAACGGGATGAGCCCGGTTTCGACGAAGCCCTTGGAAGCCCAGCTGGCGGAAAGTGCACCGACAAAGTAACCCGCGGCAACGATGAACATCGATATGGGAATGACCGCCGTGTTGAGCATGTCGTTCATGCTCTGGATGAGTATGAGGAATATCTGCGTTACGCCCCAGAAGGCGGTGAGCCCGAGGATGGCGAGCCGCACGATGGGGTGGCTCCAGGTGGCGGAAAAATTGCGCATGGGGGAGCGCATCTTGAGTTCGTTGTGCGATACGCCCGCGCGGATGAAGAATGCGGCGAGTGTGG
>JAEEGI010005853.1_pt1 | contig 28077 bp, 22 predicted proteins | sample 8958751 | NCBI WGS metagenome assembly JAEEGI01 (sample SAMN16246545, study PRJNA631951) | gut metagenome | biome: gut microbiome; feature: rumen; material: KS-attached | host: Bos | place: Iran: Karaj | collected 2018-10 | reverse complement strand
GTCAGCGAGTTCGGATCGAAGTTCGATACGGCGGCTGATTTTGTCCTGGTCGCCGTGTGTCTGATAAAACTGATCCCGGTCGTTCACGTGCCGGTCTGGCTTATCGTATGGATCATCGTGATCGCCGTGATCAAAGCGGTCAACCTGATCTCCGGATACGTCATGCGGAAGGAAATCGTTGTCCTGCATACGGTCATGAATAAGGTGACGGGGATCCTGCTGTTTATCCTTCCGCTGACACTGACACTCATTGATCTGAAATACAGCGGTGCCATCGTCAGCGCCGTGGCGACGTTCGCAGCGGTACAGGAAGGCCACCTGATCAGAACGGGAACGGGGAACAGCGAGCCGGGCAAAAACTGACTTGACGAGGACAGAACAGATATGACCAGAGTTGAAATACTTGGAGCCAACCGCTTTGAAACCTATACCAAGACCAGGGAGGGCAGCCGGGCCATCGTCGTGCGGGATGGAATGATCCTGCTCACCTATGAAGTCAATTCAGGCTGGTGGCTCGTCCCCGGCGGGGGAAGGGAAGAAGGTGAAACAGCTGATGAATGCTGCACACGTGAGGTTGAAGAAGAAACGGGGTATATCGTCCTGCCGTTGTACCGGTTTACCACTTTGTATGAATACTATGAAGAATACCGCTACATCAGCCATTATTTCGTCTGCGAAGTGACAGGCACCGGCCGGATGCATCTTACAGAGGAAGAAGTCCGCCGCGGTGTTGAACCGCAATGGCTCCCCCTTCAGGAAGCTGTTGATATTTTTTCCCGTCACCAGTCGTACGCGGACGTCAGCGAAGAAAAACGAGGTTCATACTTGCGGGAATACACCGCCCTTCAGGAATATCTTAAAACGCAAGCGAAGAATATTCGTCAGCGAGAGGGGAGTTTGCAATGATAACTGATTCATTTGACGACAGATCTCCTGCCAAGATCAACGTAAAAAGGAATGAGCATGCCGTTCCGGCGGATGCCGTCATATTTACTTTTTCTCAGAAGATCGAAAAGTATGTGATCGCTCACTATGACTGCGAAAAAGTCGGCGAATTCTCGATGGCCTGCGGGGCCACTTCGGTATATTTGCTGAAATACCACGGCAAACGCTTCGGTTTTTACAGGACCTGGGTCGGCGCGCCGGCCTGCGTGGGACCGATCGAAGAATTACCGACTGTCTTGGACACGGACAGGATCATCCATTTCGGCGGAGCGGGATGTCTCAACAAAGAGATCGCCAGAGGCAAAGTCATGATCCCGACGGAAGCCTACCGTGACGAAGGGACTTCCTATCACTATGCGCCGGCATCAGACTATATCCGGATCAAAAACCATGACGTCGTCAGGGCCTTTATGGAAGAAAACGGGATCCCTTATGTTATGGGCAAAACCTGGACGACGGACGCCTTCTACAGAGAAACCGAGGGCAGCTTCGAAAAGCATAAGACGGAAGGCTGTATATCCGTGGAGATGGAGGGATCTGCCGTGCAGGCCGTCTGTGATTTCCGCGGGCTGGAAGTCTATATGTTTTTTACAAGCGGGGACCTGCTGGATGCGCCGGAATGGACCGACAGAAAGGAAAAGGGACAGATCGAACACACGCAGCATGACCCGGGGCATTTTGACATCGCTCTCGCGCTTGCAGAATACGTGGCGGATCTGCCGCGATGAATGCTTATTTGCCGGGATCCTGCAAAGTCAGGATTTGGGGAGGTAAATACAGGAAATGAAAGCAACGGAAAAAGACGCGGAAGCGCTTGCGGGACTGGACAAGATCGTCTGGCCCGAACACAGCGAAGAAGAATTGACGGGGATCGTTCAGGAATCGCAGTTTGGTGAACGGATATGAAAATACGCCTGATGACAATAAACGATTACGAAAAGGTTTATCAGCTGTGGCTTTCCTGTGCGGGAATGGGCTTGAATAACCTCGACGACTCCAGGGAAGGCATCGCCAGATACCTCCGCAGGAATCCGGACACCTGCTTTGTTGCCGAAAAGTCTGATGAGATCATCGGCGTCATTATTGCCGGTCACGACGGAAGGCGCGGGTTCATTTATCATACGGCGGTAGATCCCGATCACAGAAAGCAGGGAATCGCGACGAAGCTTGTCGATGCGGCGATGGATGCCCTTAAGGCAAATGGGATAAACAAAGCAGCGCTGGTCGTCTTTGCCAGGAACGACGTCGGAAATGCATTCTGGGAGAAAGCCGGCTTTACCGCCAGGGAAGACCTGGTCTACCGGAACAAAGCGATCGCAGAATTGATAAGGATAGACACGTAAGTTCCCGTTTGATCATCATAAAGGAGCAGCATCTGCTTCGGCCCGCCGCACCGCCTCCACGCTGCGTGGGTAGCCATCTCCTCCCAAGGGAGATATGATGACCCGCAGGGAGGTGAAAACCATGGATAAATACGTAACAGGGTCTGTGATACGCAGGCTCCGGGAAAACAAAAAAATGACGCAGGAAGAGCTGGCAGAGAAGATCTTCGTCAGCGGGAAGGCCGTGAGCAAGTGGGAAACGGGGCAGGGCTTTCCCGATATCAGCCTGCTGGAGCCGCTGGCGAAGGAGCTCGGGATCTCCGTCATCGAGCTGCTCTCCGGCGAGGACGTCCGCAACCGGAACCGCTCTTCCAACATGCTGAAGGGGAGGTTCTACGTCTGCCCGGTCTGCGGCAACGTGATCCAAAGCTGCGGAGAGGCGCTGATCAGCTGCTGCGGCATCACCCTGCCGCCGGCGGAGCCTGAAGCGCCGGACGCGGAGCACTCCATCCGCATCGAGGTCGTTGAGGACGAATACTACGTTACCGTCAGCCATCCGATGCAGAAAGACCATTACATTTCGTTTCTGGTCGCCGTGTCGGATCAGGGCGTCCAGTTCGTAAAGCTGTACCCGGAAGGGACGGCCGAAGCAAGATTCAGGATCAGCCGCGTCAGAAAGCTCTATGCGTACTGCAACCGGCACGGCCTTTTTGAGGCCGATCCCCGGCGGCGTCAGACCGCCGAGAAAGGGTAAAACGATGAAAGAATACCGGGCGGCGGATCTCCGCTTTATGAGGCAGGAGCCCGTTTTTAACGACGTCTGCCTCTCCTTCTCCGAGGAGGCGGCGCAGGATGCCCTGCGCTTTCACCGGACGCTTCCGGGCTACCGGGAGACGCCCCTCTTAAGCCTGTCCGCCGCCGCCGCGCGCTGCGGGGTGGACGAGATCTTCGTGAAGGACGAATCCGGCCGCTTCGGCCTGAAGGCCTTCAAAGGGCTCGGCGGAAGCTACGCGATGTTCCGGATCCTCTGTAAGCAGCTGTCGCTGGATCCGCGCCGCACGGTTTTTGCGGACTTTCAGGAGCCGGATATCCGCCGGCGCTGTGCGGAGATCACCTTCGTGACAGCCACGGACGGCAATCACGGCAAGGGCGTTTCCTGGGCCGCGAAGCTTTTCGGCTGTCAGGCGCACGTCTTTATGCCGAAGGGCTCCGTGGAAGCCAGACGCCGCGCGATCGAGGAAGCCGGCTGCGCCGACGCCCGGATCACCGAATTCAATTACGATCAGACGGTCGCGTACTGCGACGAGCTGGCGCGGGAAAACGGCTGGATCCTGATCCAGGACACCGCCTGGGAAGGCTATGAGCAGATCCCGGCCCACATCATCGAGGGGTATCTGACGCTCGCCGCCGAAGCCGCGCGGCAGATGGGCGGCAAGCGGCCGACGCATCTTTTCCTGCAGGCCGGTGTCGGCGCCATGGCCGGCGGCATCGAATCCTACTTCGTGAGCCGCTCTCCTGCCGCACCGCCGTTCGTGACCATTGCCGAGCCCGAAACGGCCGCCTGCGTGTACCGGTCAGCCGCAGCGGGGGACGGAAAGATCCATTCCGTCGGCGGCAACCCCGAGACCATCATGGCCGGTCTTAACTGCGGCACGCCCTGCGGGATCGTCTGGCCCGTCCTGCGCGACTGCAGCGCCTTCTTCTGCGCCTGCTCCGACGAGATCGCGCGGGATGGCATGCGCGCCTACGCCCGTCCGGAAGGGTCGGATCCGGCGGTGGTATCCGGAGAATCCGGCGCGGTCACCTACGGCCTCGTGCGGCGGATCCTGGCATCGGAGGATCTGCGCGCGCGCTTCGGCATCGGGCCGGATTCCGTGATCCTGCTCGTCAACACCGAGGGCGACACGGATCCGGAAAATTACGCCGCAATTGTAAACGGAAGCGTTTTGTAGTATAAAAGAAGGGGCGGGAGCCGAAAGCCGCCGCCAAAGGAGGATACGATGGCAGTTCAGTTTGAAAGCGTAAGGATCAGTCTGGATGGATATAAGAAGGTCTGCATGGCCGCCTTCAGGGCGATCGGGATGAACGATACCTGTGCGGCGGAGGTGACCGACAACCTGCTCTTCGCGGACCTGCGCGGGACCAATTCCCACGGCATGGCCCGGATGAAGCAGTACACGACGCAGGTGGGCAAGGGCTTTATCCTGGCGAAGGGTGAGCCGGAGATCGTCAGCGAACGCGGCGGTGCGTTGGTCGTCGACGGTCACAACGGACTCGGCGCCCACACCTCGACCTTTGCGATGAAGAAGACCATCGAGAAGGCGAAAGCCGGCGGAATGGCCTTCTGCACGGTGCGGAACAGCTCCCATTACGGCGTCGCGGCCTATTATTCGATGATGGCCTTAAAGGAGGGCATGATCGGCCTGGCCTTTACCAACACCCTGCCGTTCGTGGCGCATTACGGCTCCATGAAGCCCTGCACCGGCACCAATCCGCTCTCGATCGCCTTCCCCTGCGCAAAGAATCATGACTTCGTGCTGGATATGGCGACCAGCGTGGTCGCGCGCGGCAATATCGTCAACTGCGCCCGCGAAGGCAAGGAGATCCCGCTCGGCTGGGCCTGCGACAAGGACGGTTATCCGACGACGGACGCCAACGCGGCGCTCAAGGGCTACTGCCTGCCGCTCGGCGCGGACCGGAACTACAAGGGCTCCGGCATCTGCCTCGCGATCGATATCCTCTGCGGTCTTTTGAGCGACGGCTGCTCCGGACTCGAGGTGCGGCCCATCACGAGCACGCCGCCGGAACGCCTGCACGAAGGCCCCGGCATCTGCCACGCCTTCGGCGCCATCGATATCTCCTACTTTATGGATCCGGCGGAATTCATGGGCCGGCTGGACGCCTACATCGACGAACTGAAGGCGGCGCCGCTCGCGCCCGGCTTCGAGCGCATCTACATGCCCGGCGAACCGGAAGCCCTGCATTTCGAGGAAAATACGGCGGCCGGCTCGGTCGAGATCGCACTGGAGAATTTCCACGAGGTCTGCGAGATCTGCGCCAGGCTCTGCCCGGAAGTGGATCCGAAGGCCTACGTCGTGGGCTGATCCGAAAACTATACTGCGTCACCTGCCCGGCGGGGTATCCGGAATGAAGAAACGAAGCGCCAAAAGCTGCCAGACCGCTGTGAACCGCACCTCCTACAACAAATATCTGTATGAGGTGCGGATGAAACGCGGCCTGAGCTGCCGGCAATTCGCCCGCGCGCTCCGGATCCCGCCGCTCTTCTACCGGCTGATCGAGTCCGGTTATATCATGCCCGGCCCGAGGCTTAAAGAAAGGATCTCCGCTTGCTGCGGGGAGGACTACAAGCCTTACTGCGAGGGCATTTCTTCCTATCCGGAGGAGCTTCCGCAGAAAAAACCTTTAAAGATCACCGTCTGGTTTTTCAACGTGATGGGCTCCGGCCCCTTCCGGATCCTGCTCTGCCTGCTGATCGTAAGCGCGCTGGGCTGTCTTTCCTACGGCTTTAAGGAATACGACCGCTACGACCGAAACGCGATGGCGGACGCCCCCGACGCGCTGAAGAAGCTGATGAGCGGGATCCGGGACGAGGGCAGCCTGACGCTTTCCCCGAGCGGGACCATTGCCCGGATGGAGATCTTCCGGACGGACGGGAACGAAAAGATGGTCAGCGTCAAGGCCGATACGGACGATTCCTTCCCCTACAACGTGGATTTTACGATTCATCGCTGGTCGGACAGCGGGCGGCTCTCCTATCACGTCTGTCTGAACAAAGAGGACCCCGACACCGTTTCCGCGGGCTATTCCGACTATACGACGGGGCAGAGCTACGATGCGCGGATCGACTTAAGCGGCGAAACGCCGGTCCTGATCAGCCTGTACAGCAAGGTCTATTCGGTGGAGGACGCCGAACTGTCGGACCTGCTGAAGGAGACCCTGCTGAGCGAGGTCTCTTCCTTCCGGCCGGAGGTCGAGGAACTGATCCGGGATAAGCTGGATCTTACGATCGATCTGGCGCAGCTGCACCGTGACAGCGCCGCCGCCTACGACGCTTACAGCAGCGGCTGGATCCTCTCCATCGTCTTTCTGGTCCTGGGCGGCTGCCTGACCCTGCTTCTTCTGTTCTTCCTCATCTACTGCCTGATCTACGGAACGAAAAACGGCGTCCGGCGGCAGGTGCTGACCGGCAGCAACCTGATCAGCTATGCCATGCTTTCGGAGCCGAAGACCGACATAAAGCTTTTCCCCTTCCTGCCGGAGACCCTGCTCTCCCTGATCGGCTCCACGATCCTGATGCGCTCCTCTTTCCGGGTCATCTCCTATGCGGCCGTATTCATCGGCGTCGGGGATCTGGATCTAAGCTCGGCGGCCGTCATCAACACGCAGTTCATGAACTATTACTATCTGGGCATGTTCCTGCTGTACTTCCTGGATTTCGACCTGTTCCTGGACGATATGCGCGTCATGGGCCGCATCTTCCTCTATCTTTTCCTCTATCTGGGGCTGTACGCGCTGGAATACTCCGTCATGTCGTATCTGGTGAACAGCGGGTCTCCTCTGTATCAGCTGGCCGGCAGCTTCACGCCGCCCAACATGTTCGGGACCATCTGCCTGTACTTCGTGATGATGCTCTTCCTCTTCTTTACGCCCCGCTTCATTACGACGAAAAAACGCCTGATCCTGTACCGGCTCTGTTCCCTGATCCCGGCGCTCGTGATCTTCGGCGCCCACGTCGTTTCCAAAGGGGCGAAGGTGCTTTTCGGCTGGGAACTGCCCTTATCGCTGCGCCTTCTGCTGAACGGCGAAAAGATCCCCTTCTCCGTGCTCTGCGTTTCCTACCTGTTCATGCTCTTCTTCCTGCGGCTGTTCTTTGAGCGCCGCTACGGAACGGAGAATGCCAGGAAGATCTTCAACGGCAACCGCTTCCTCTGGATCAAGAACGGCCTGACCTGCCTGCTGATCCTGTTCATCGTGGTCCTGAACCTGCTGATGGGACGCGGCTCGCAGGCGGTCGATTTCGGCTGGGGCCAGACCACGGATCTTCTGCTGCTCGTCCCGCTGATCTTCTTCTATCATCCGCATAAAGGGCCGCGCAGCCGCTTTGTGGACGCGCTGACCATGACCTATTACCTCTTCGCGCTGTCCATCGGCTACGTCCTGGCGATCATTATCGTGCTTCTGGGAGGTCTGTGATGAAAAAGCAAAAGCAGAGATTTTCATCCGTTCTCAGGACCTCCGGGCTGCTCAGCCTGCTGCTGGCCCTCTGCCTGCTGCTTTCTTCCTGCCTGCCGGCCGGCGTCAGAAAGATCAGCTTCCGCTACCAGAGCGGCACGCAGGACGAGGAAAGCTACCTGTACTATACCGACGCGTTTTTCGATCATCCTGCCACGCAGTACGATCCTTCCCTCGCGACCGCCTCGCTCTCCTTTGCCATGGCCAGCTTCGCCTCGATCGACGATTATTCCTACGCACACCGCTATATCAACGGCGAAGAAGTGCTGAGAAAGGCCGGATTCAAAGACATCGAAGCCAACGCGTACTTCCATGAGAAGCCGGGCACGGATTCGCTCGGCGTGATGATCGGCCGCAAGGACCTGGACGGCATTACGCTTCTGGCCGTCGGGCTTCGCGGCGCCAATTATGAAAGCGAGTGGGCTTCGAACTTCACCGTAGGCGAAGGCGTCGCCGGCGGCTACCATCAGGGCTTCTACGAGGCCAGCGAGATCGTCCTGGCCGCCCTCAAAGCTTACGTGGAAAGCCATGCGCTGACGGGACGGCTGAAGATCTGGATCAGCGGCTATTCCCGGGCCGGCGCTTCCTGCAACGTCGCGAGCGGCCGCATGGACGAGTACATCTGCGATGGCGTATCCTTCCTGGGAGATAAGGTCCAGCTGGCTAAAGAGGATCTCTACGCCTACTGTTTCGAAGCGCCGCGCGGCGTGCCGCTGGACGAGGATCGCTACGCGAAAAGCGGGACCTTCGGCAACATCTTCTGCATCATCAACCCGAACGACCCGGTGCCCAAAACAGCCATGGAGGCGATGGGCTTTACCCGCTTCGGCCGCGAGATCGTGCTGCCGACCACCTTAAGCGACCTTAACTTCGAGGCGTCTCTGGAGGAGATCGAGCGGCAGTTCCGGCAGCTGCGTTCCTTCGGTGACTGGGGCACGTACCGGATCTCCGACTTCACCGTACTCAACCTCGGCGGAGGCGGGCGTCTCTTCTCCCTGACGCCGGACGAACAGGTCCGGAACTGGACGCAGGCGCAGTATCTCGACGAGCTGCTCGGCACCTGGGCCGAGATCGGCATCGAAAGCCGCGCAGTCTATACCGCCGATCTGCAGCAGGGCCTGCGCGATCTGTTCCGCCTTGTCTATCTGCGCAAGAACACTTCTTCCTCGTTAAAGGATATCGGCCTGCAGTTTGCGCGCGAAGTGATCACGACGGACGAGGTCTCCGTTCTGACCGACGATCTGATGCACAACCGCAGCCGCCTGATGCAGGACGCCGAGCCGATCATCCACCGCGCGCTGCAGCGAATGGGCGTGGATACCGATCTGGACGCCATGAAGGAGACGCTGGTGCATCTTTTGGAAACGCTGCTGAAGGCGCTGATCGTCAAGCCGTACCTCTTCTCCACTCTGTTCTCCCTCGACAACATGAAAGCCATCTCCAGCGCGCACTATCCGGAGCTCTGCCTGGCTTATATGCGGGCCATGGACCCTTACTATACCGAAACGCCCCTTACCGCGCCGCTGGACGGAAAGTACTACCAGCTGCTGGCGCCTGCCGGGACCGAGATCTCGGTGCGGCAGGGAGATAAGCTGATCGCCGCGATCCGGGACGATACGCCCGAAGAAACCGACTGTCCCGTGCCCTGCGGCCTCTGGGGCTATTCGCTCCAGATCGTGCTGCCGGCCCACGAAGCGTATGAAGTGACCGTCTCCTCCGATCAGGAGATCGTCCTGAAGCTGATCGATCCGGGCCTTTCGCTTTCCGAGGAGATACCGCTCTCCTTCACGCAAACAGCGGAGGGATACCGCTTCGGCATCGCCCCCGCCGAATAAAACAGGCAGACAGCTGCTTCTGATTTTGATTCGTTATTCCACCGTCACCGACTTGGCCAGGTTCTTCGGCTTGTCGATATCGCAGCCGTTCTCCAGCGCCACGTAGTAGGCTAACAGCTGCAGCGGGATGATCTCCGTCACCGGGAACAGGAGCGGATGGCAGTCCGGCACCTGCAGCACGTGGTCCGCTTCGCCGTATACCTGGCGCTTCGATTCCTGCGCCACCGCTAAGACCGTCGCCCCGCGGGCCTTGACCTGCTGGATATTGGAGGCGGTCTTTTCATATAAGCGCTCGCAGCAGCACAGCGCGACTACGAGCCGGCCCGGCTCGATCAGCGCGATGGTGCCGTGCTTGAGCTCGCCGGCCGCATAGGCCTCCGAGTGCAGGTAGGAGATCTCCTTTAATTTCAGCGAGCCCTCCATGGCCAGCGCGTAGTCCAGGTTCCGTCCGATGAAGAAGATGGACTGCCGGTCGTGGTAGAGGGCGGCCAGCCGTTTCACGCCGGCGCTTAAGTCCAGCGCGCGCTGCGCCTGCGCCGGCAGGGCCTTTAAGCCCTTCACCAGCTTTTTGTAGGAAGCGTCGTCCAGGCGGCCCAGCTTCCGGGCGGCCCAGACCGCAAACAGGTCCAGGATCGCCAGCTGCGTGACGTAGCCCTTGGTCGTGGCGACCGCGATCTCCGGCCCGGCCCAGGTGTAGATGACCTGGTCCGCCAGCTTCGCGATGGTGCTGCCGACCACGTTGACGATGGCCAGCGTGGAAGCGCCCTTGTTTTTCCCTTCTTTTAACGCTGCGATGGTGTCCGCCGTCTCTCCGGACTGGCTGATGACGATGACCAGCGTCTTTTCATTGATGACCGCGTCGCGGTAGCGGAATTCGCTCGCGACCTCCGCCTCCACGGGGATGCGGCATAAAGATTCGATCACGATCCGCCCCACGCAGCCCGCGTGATAGGCCGATCCGCAGGCGGTGATCAGGATGCGGTCGAATTTCGTCATGTCCAGCTCGACGGAATCCAGCACGATCTGTCCGCCCTTGATGCGGGGCACGATGGTCGCCTGCAGGGCCTGCGGCTGCTCCATGATCTCCTTCATCATAAAGTGATCGTAGCCGCCCTTTTCCGCCGCCGCGATATCCCAGAGGATGTGGCGCGGCGCTTTTTCGGTGCGGGAGCCGTAGCGGTCGTAGATCACGACGCTGTCCGGGCTGATCTCGGCGGTCTCGCCGTCCTCCAGATCGATCACGTCCTTCGTGTGGCGGATGAGCGCCGTGATATCGGAGGCGAAGTAGTTCTCTCCCGCCCCGACGCCCACGATGAGCGGGCTGGACATCCGGGCCGCGAACACGGTGCCGGGCACGTCCGCGCACAGGACCGCCAGCGCGTAGGAGCCCTCCAGCCGGCGGATGGTCCTTGTTAAGCTCTTGCGCACGTCGCCGTCGTAGTAATACGCCAGCAGCTGCACGATCACCTCCGTGTCCGTTTCGCTGGCGAAGACGACGCCCTTCTCCTCCAGATCCTTTTTGATCTCCAGATAGTTCTCGATGATACCGTTATGCACGATGGCAAAGCGTCCGTCCGCCGACATATGCGGGTGGGCGTTGATATCGGTCGGAGAGCCGTGCGTGGCCCAGCGGGTGTGCCCGATGCCGCACACGCCCTCCAGATCCGGCGCCTGGGCGGCCAGCGCCGCCAGATGCTCCACCTTGCCCGAGGCTTTGATCATGTGAAGGCCGTCCTTCGTCTGCACCGCGATGCCGGCCGAGTCATAGCCGCGGTATTCGAGTTTCTTCAAGCCGTCCAAAAGGATCGGCACTGCCGGATCCGAACCGGTATATCCGATGATTCCGCACATTTTGTTATCCCTTTCAGATAGTAAACATTAACTCCGTATAGGTCGGGTACGGCCAGAAGCGCTGGTCTACGATCTTTTCCAGCTGATCGATGACCTGGCGGCAGGCCGCCATCCGCGGCACGATGATCCCGCTGCAGACCGAAAGCTTCTCTTCCGCCGAGCCCGCCTTCTCGAAGCGTCCGACGGCTTCCTCCAGCGCCTCCGTCGCATGCATCAGATCGTTGCCCAGGGCGCCGGCCTTCTCCGCCAGCTGCTTCTCAAAGTGGAAGCGGCCCGGCATGGCGGTCAGGTAATCGCTGACGGCCCCGAAGATGCCCTGGCGGATCATCTCCAGAAGCGTCCGCGCCTCGATGACCGTGATGCCGCAGTAGTTTTCAATCCGGACCTCGTTGCGGGATTCCATCTCCTTGCGGGTGTAGATCCCGTTTTCGGTCAGGATGCGGATGTTCTTCTCGCTGACGTTCTCCGGCAGCGCCTCCGCGGTGTTGCGCAGGTTCTTAAGGCCGCGTCTTTCCGCTTCCTCGATCCAGGCCTGGTCGTAGCCGTTGCCGTTGAAGAGGATGCGGCGGTGCTCGCTGAGCATCTTCCGGATCAGCTCCCTGACGGCGCCGGGCTTATCTTCGCTCTTTTCCAGGATATCGGCGGCTTCCTTTAATTCCTGCGCCATGATCACGTTGAGATAGGTGACCGGCGCGGCGATGGACTGGCTGGAGCCGGGCATGCGGAACTCGAACTTGTTGCCGGTAAAGGCGACCGGCGAGGTCCGGTTGCGGTCCGTGTTGTCCTTGGAAAGCTGCAGCAGGATATCCTTGCCGACGGTCAGGTAGTGGTCGCCCTGATTGACGTAGGTCTCCCCGCGGATGATGGAATCGATGACGCCCTCGAGCTCCGTTCCCACGAAGACCGAGATGATGGCAGGCGGCGCTTCCTGTCCGCCCAGACGGCTGTCGTTCCCCGCATAGGCGCAGGCGCAGCGCAGCAGCTCGGAGTATTCATCCACGCCCTTGACGAAGGCGGCCAGGAAAAGCAGGAAACGGGTGTTGTCCGCCGGCGTCTCGCCCGGGGAGAACAGGTTCTCGCCCCGGTCGGTGGAGACGGACCAGTTGACGTGCTTGCCGGAGCCGTTGACGCCCGCGAAGGGTTTTTCATGGAAAAGGCAGACCAGGTCGAGCCGGTCGGCGACCCGCTTCATGATCTCCATCGTGAGCTGGTTCTGGTCGTTGGCAGTATTGGCGTCGGTAAAGAAGGGGGCCATCTCATACTGGGCGGGCGCCACCTCGTTGTGTTCCGTCTTGGCGCAGATGCCCAGCTTCCAGAGTTCCTCGTTGATCTCCTGCATGAACTGCGTGATCTCCGGCTTGATGGCGCCGTAGTAGTGGTCCTCCAGTTCCTGCTTCTTCGGCGCGTCGGCCCCGAACAAGGTCCGGCCGCAGAGCCGCAGGTCCATGCGCTTCTGGAAGAGCTTCTTGGGGATCAGGAAGTATTCCTGCTCCGGTCCGACGTTGACGCGGATGCTTTCAGTCTTGTCGTCGCCGATCAGCCGCAGGATCCGCACCGCCTGGGTGTTTAAGGCGTCGCAGGAACGAAGCAGCGGCGTTTTCTTATCCAGGACTTCGCCGGAGTACGCGCAGAAGACGGTCGGGATGCAGAGCACCTTGTCCTTGATGAAGGCGTAGGAGGTGGGATCCCAGGCGCTGTAGCCGCGCGCCTCAAAGGTGGAGCGCAGGCCGCCCGACGGGAAGGAGGAGGCATCCGGCTCGCCGCGCACCAGCTCCTTGCGGGAGAATTCCATGCGGTAGCCGTCCTTGCCGTCCGGGATCAGGAAGCCTTCGTGCTTTTCGGCGGTCTCCCCGTGCAGCGGCTGGAACCAGTGCGTATAGTGGGTGGCGCCTTTTTCAAGGGCCCAGCGCTTCATGCCGTCGGCAATGTCGGCCGCGATCTTCTCCGGCAGGACCGTGCGGGTCCGGACGCATTCGCGCCAGACGTCCAGGGATTCTCCGGATATGTACTTTTTCATGGCGCTTTCATTGAACAATAAGGATCCGAAGCGCTCATTCTCATTCATTCTCTCACTCATGCTGCCTTCCTCCTGGTGTTTCTATTATAGCAGATATTTATCAATTACTCAAACTCAACCGTAGCGGGCGGTTTGGACGTAATGTCGTAAACGATGCGGCTGGCGCCCGGGACCTCGTTGACGATCCGCCGGGAGGCCTCCTCCAGCACCTCGTAGGGGATACGGGCAAAGTCCGCCGTCATGAAATCCTCCGTCGTGACCGCCCTGAGCGCCACCGTGTACTGGTAGCTGCGCTCATCTCCCATCACGCCCACGGTCCGCATGTTCGTCAGGACCGCGAAATACTGGTCCGCGAAATTCGCCAGCCCGTGCTGCGCCATCACCTCGCGGAAGATGGCGTCCGCTTCGCGGACGATGGCCAGTTTTTCCTCCGTGACCTCCCCGATCACGCGGACTGCAAGGCCCGGCCCCGGGAAGGGCTGGCGGCTGACAATGTTTTCCGGCACGCCCAGCTCCCGGCCGAGCGCGCGGACCTCGTCCTTAAACAGGATCCGCAGCGGCTCCACGATGCTCTGGAAGCTGATGTGCTCCGGCAGGCCGCCGACGTTGTGGTGGCTCTTGATGGTGTGGCCGCCGGCCGCGCCGGACTCGATGACGTCCGGATAGATGGTGCCCTGCGCAAGGAACTCCGCCGGCCCGTACGTTTCGGCGGCCTCGCTGAAGACCTTTATGAATTCCGCCCCGATGAAGCGGCGCTTTGCTTCCGGCTCGACAACGCCTTTTAAGCCCTTCAGGAAGCGGTCCTTCGCGTCGATGCGGTGGAAGCGGACCGGCTGCGCGGCGTAATACGCCTCGACTTCCTCGCTCTCGTTCTTCCGCATCAGGCCGTGATCCACGTAGATGCAGAGGAGCCGCTCTCCGATCGCCTTCCCGATCAGGGCTGCCGCGACCGAAGAATCCACGCCGCCGGAGAGGGCCAGAAGCACGCTGCCGTCGCCCACCTTTTCGCGGATCTCTTTAACCGCCCGGGCCGCGAAATCCTTCATGACCCAGTCGCCCTCGGCGCCGCAGACGTCCATCAGGAAGCGGCGGATCATCTCCTTCCCGTTATCGGTGTGGCGCACTTCGGGATGGAACTGCACGCCGAAGATCCGGCGGGCCGGGTCAAAGATGCCGGCGTTCGGGCAGTGCGCGGTCGCCGCCGAGACCTGAAAGCCCTCCGGCAGGCGGCTCACGTAGTCGCCGTGGCTCATCCAGCTGATGCCTTTTTCGGGCAGTCCCGCAAAGAGCGGGCAGTCCGCATCGTAGGACGTCTCCGTCCGGCCGTATTCGCGGGCCGTGTCCGCCTGCGCTGCTTTTACCTCGCCGCCCAGGAGCTTTACCGTCAGCTGGCAGCCGTAGCAGATCCCGAGGACCGGGATGCCCGCGTCAAGCAGGGAGCGGTCCATGGTCGGCGCGCCGTCCGCGTACACGCTGGCGGGGCCGCCGGAAAGCACCAGGCCGATCGGATTCTTCGACAGGATCTCCTCCGCCTTCGCGGTCCAGGGCAGGACCTCGCAGTAGACCTGGCATTCCCGGATCTTCCGGGCGATCAGCTGGGAATACTGGCCGCCGAAATCCAGTACGATGACCGTCTGATTCATACGCCCTTCCTTTCCAGCTGCGCTTTGATGAAGGCCGCAAACAGCGGATGCGGGCGGTTCGGCCGGCTTAAAAACTCCGGATGGAACTGCACGCCGGCAAACCAGCTGCCGCCGGCCTTTTCCACGATCTCCACCAGGTTTCTGTCCGGAGACTGGCCGCACAGAACGAGCCCCTTCTCCTCGAAATCTCTGCGGTATTCGTTGTTGAACTCATAGCGGTGGCGGTGCCGCTCGCGGATCAGGGGCTCGCCGTAGGCCGCCCGGACCCGGCTCCCCTCCGCCAGCGCGCAGGGATACGCGCCCAGCCGCATCGTGCCGCCTTTATTGATGATCTTCAGCTGCTCCGGCATCAGATCGATGACCGGATGCGCCGTTTTTTTGTCAAATTCCGTGGAATTCGCGTCCGCCCAGCCTAAAACGTGGCGCGCGAACTCGATCACGGCGATCTGCATCCCGAGGCAGATGCCGAAATAAGGGACGTCGTTCTCCCGCGCATAGCGGGCGGCCGTGATCATGCCCTCGATGCCCCGGCTGCCGAAGCCGCCCGGGACCAGGATCCCGTCGCAGCCGCCCAAGATCTCCGCCGCGTTTTCCTCCGTCACGGTTTCGGAGTCGATCCAGTCGATGTCCGCCACCGCGCCGGCCGCCGCCGCCGCGTGATGCAGGGCTTCCTCTATGCTTAAGTAGGCGTCGTGCAGCTGCACGTATTTGCCCACCAGCGCGATCTTCAGCTTCTTATCGGCCGAGCGGATCCGCTCTACCATCTCGCGCCATTCCTTTAAGTCCGGCTCGCGGGCGGGCAGCCCCAGCTTGCGGCAGACCATGTCCGCCAGGCCTTCCTCCTCCAGCATGAGCGGCACCGCGTAAATGGTGTCGGCCGTCAGGCTTTCGATGACCGCCTCTTTTTCCAGGTTGGCAAAGAGCGCGATCTTCTCGCGGATCTCATCGCCTAAGGGCTGGTCCGTGCGGCAGACCAGGATATCCGGCTGGATGCCGACGCCCTGCAGCTCCTTCACGGAGTGCTGCACCGGCTTGCTCTTTAGTTCGCCGCTGCCGGGGATCTGAACGACCAGCGGCACGTGGATAAAGACCACGTTGCCGCGCCCCTGCTCGGCCGCCACCTGGCGGATCGCCTCTAAAAACGGCTGGCTTTCGATATCGCCGACCGTGCCGCCGATCTCGCAGACAGCCGCATCCAGGCCCTTGCCGGCCATCGCGTAAATATTCTTTTTGATTTCGTCCGTGATGTGAGGAATGATTTGTACGGTGTGTCCGAGATAGCCGCCCTGCCGTTCCCGGTTCAGGACGCTCCAGTAGATTTTTCCGGAAGAGACCGAGGAGGCTGCGCTTAAGGCTTCGTCGGCGAAGCGTTCGTAATGTCCCAGATCCAGATCCGTTTCCGCGCCGTCGTCGGTCACGAAGACTTCCCCGTGCTGATAGGGGCTCATCGTCCCCGGATCCACGTTCAGATACGGGTCGAATTTCTGATTCTGCACCTTATAGCCTCTGGCTTTTAGAAGCCGGGCCAGCGACGAGGCGCAGATCCCTTTTCCCAGACCGGATACGACGCCTCCGGTCACAAAAACGTATTTCATGTCTGCTTCCTACGCTGATTCATATTGGTAGGCAAAAGTGACCTTTTGCTTTCAAAAAAATACCTGCTCAGTGTACCACCTCGGAGCAAAAAAACAAAATACCTATGCTGTTATGCGTATCATATGATATTCGTATGGTAAAGAAGGGAAGATCCGTCTGCCGGGCCTTCCCTCGGCCGGTTTTACAGATCGATCTCCACTTTCGTCTCGTCCGCCTTTTCCCAGACCGGAGCGTATCTGGCCAGAAAGGCTTCGACCTGCTCCGGACAGCGGCCGATATAGCGCGAAGGCTCCAGGAGGGCGTCGATCTCCTCCTGCGAAAGCCCGAAGACTTCTTCCTGCGCGAGCAGCCCCGTCAGCCCGCCGGGTTCCCCGTTCTTCAGACGGGCGGTGGCTTCCATGGAGCAGCGGCGGATCACTTCGTGGATCTCCTGGCGGTCGCCGCCCTTTTTGACGGCTTCCATCATCAGGTTTTCCGTAGCGATGAAGGGTAGATACTCCCGGACGGTCCTGTCGATGACCTTTTCGTTCACGCGCAGGCCGGAAGCAACGTTCCGCGCCAGACGCAGGATGGCATCCGCGCAGAGGAAGCCCTCCGGAAGACAGATCCGGCGGTTCGCCGAATCGTCCAGCGTGCGCTCCAGCCACTGGACGGAGGCCGTAAGAGGCGCATTCAAGGCGTCCGCCATCAGGTAGCGGGCCAGGGAGCAGATGCGCTCGCAGCGCATCGGATTGCGCTTGTAGGCCATGGCCGAGGAGCCGATCTGCTGTGATTCGAAGGGCTCTTCGATCTGCCGGTCATGCTGCAGAAGGCGGATGTCGTTTGCCATGCGGGCGGCGCTCTGTGCCAGGGAGGACAGGGCGTTCAGGATCCGGCTGTCGGTCTTGCGGGGATAGGTCTGCCCGCAGACGTCGTAGCATTCCTCAAAGCCGAAGGACGCGGCAAGCGAACGGTTCAGCTCGTCGACCTTTTCGCCGTCACCGCCGAACAGATCCAGGAAGCTGGCCTCGGTGCCGGTGGTGCCGCGAGAACCGAGAAAGCGGATACAGGAAAGGGCGTAATCGATCTCCTTAAGATCCGAAAGGAAGTCCTGCATCCAGAGAGCGGCTCGCTTTCCCACGGTCACGCACTGCGCCGGCTGATAATGGGTGTATCCGAGCGTCGGCAGGGCTTTATACCGCTCCGCGAACGCGGCAAGGTCTTTCAGCAGGCCGCAGAGCTCTCCCCGCAGATATCTCAGCCCGTCCCGGTACAGGATGAGGTCGGCATTGTCGGTGACGTAACAGCTGGTGGCGCCCAGATGGATGATCCCGGCGGCGGACGGCGCCGCCTTCCCGTAGGCATAGACGTGCGCCATCACGTCGTGGCGGACCTCCTTCTCCCGGATACGCACGCACTCATAGTCGATGTCTTTGATATGCGCGGCCAGCTCGTCCACCTGCTCCTGACTGATGGGAAGACCCAGCCGGCTTTCCTCCCGGGCGAGTGCGACCCAGAGCTTCCGCCAGGTCTGATAACGGCTGTCGGCCGAGAACAGTTTCAGCATGTATTCGGAGGCATAGCGCGTCGAAAGCGGCGATTCGTAACGGTCGGTCATAGGTTTCGGATCCTTTCTGTTTATCGTTGATATTCAGGTCAGCCGTCAGACCATCTCTTCCGGATGAAAGACGGCGTCAAAATCTTCAGGCGTCATAAAGCCCAGCGAAAGGCAGGCATCCCGGATCGACAGATCCTCCCGGAGCGCCTTCTGCGCGATCTGCGCCGCTTTTTCGTAGCCGATGTGCGGGCTGAGCGCCGTCACAAGCATGAGGGAACCCTCCAGATTCTGCCGCATTTTTTCTTTTACCGGTCGGATGCCGGAGACGCAGCGCGCCTCAAAGGAGCGCATCCCGTCGCCCAGCAGGCGGACGGACTGGAGGAAGTTATAGATCATGACCGGCATATAGACGTTCAGCTCGAAATGGCCCTGCGAAGCGGCAAGGCCGACGGTGACGTCGTTCCCCATGACCTGGGCGGCGATCATCGTCACGGCTTCGCACTGGGTCGGATTGACCTTGCCGGGCATGATGGAAGAACCGGGCTCGTTCGCCGGGATCGTGATCTCGCCGAGGCCGCAGCGCGGTCCGCCGGCCAGGAAGCGGATATCGTTCGCGACCTTCATGAGGTCGGCGGCGAGGGTTTTCAGGGCCCCGTGGGCAAAGACCAGCTCATCCCTGAAAGCCAGCGCGTGGAACTTGTTCTCGGCCGCTTCGAAGCGGCTGCCGGTCAGGCGGGACACCTCGGCGGCGACGGCACGGTCAAAACCTTCCGGCGCATTGAGACCGGTCCCGACGGCCGTTCCGCCCGCCGCCAGCGCCCGGAGCGGCTCCAGAACGGCCTGCAGCATCTTCCGGTCGGTCTCGAGCGCGCTCCGCCAGCCGGAGATCTCCTGCGAAAAACGCATCGGCACCGCATCCTGCAGATGGGTCCGGCCGCATTTTAAAACGTCCCTGTTCTCTTCCTCAAGACGCGCAAAGGCGGCGATGAGCCCGTCCAGCGCCGGAAAAAGGCGGCCCTCGACGGCCAGCACCGCCGCCATATGCATGGCGGAGGGGAAGATATCATTCGAGGACTGGGAAAGGTTGACGTCATCGTTCGGGTGCAGCAGCTTTCTGCCCAGGATCTCGTTCGCCCGGTTCGCCAGCACCTCGTTGACGTTCATATTGGTCTGCGTCCCGCTTCCCGTCTGCCAGACGAGCAGCGGAAAGTGCGCCGCCAACGTGCCCCCGATCACCTCGTCGCAGGCGGCCAGGAGCGGCAGGAGCTTCTCCTGCGTCATCTTTTCCGGCAGGAAGAGGAAATTGACGGCGGCCGCCGCGCGCTTTAACACGGCCAGCGCCGTAATGACCTCCTCCGGCATTTTTTCCAGGCCGTCTCCGATCGGGAAGTTGCGGCGCGAGCGTTCGGTCTGAGCGCCCCAGTACTTATCGGCGGGGACTTCGATCTCCCCGAGAGAGTCTTTTTCAATACGGAACACGCTTCCTGTCCTCCGTTCGTTCATGGTTTCATTATACACGCAAAGGCGCCGTCCCGGGCTTTTTTGCTTAAAATTTCAGCAGCGGATGATGCTTTCCCGCTCCGGCCCGACGGAAATATAGGTCACCGGGCAGCCGGCCGCCTCTCCGATCAGGCGGACGTAGTCCCGCGCCGCCTGCGGCAGGTCCTCAAAGCGGCGGGCGCCGGAAATATCGCAGTTCCAGCCTTTCACAAAGCGGATGACCGGCTCGGCTTTGTCCAGCAGGGCGGGGAAGGGAAACTCGTCGGTGGCCTCTCCCTCTACCAGGTACTGCGTGCAGACCGGGATCTTCTCCAGATAAGAAAGTACGTCCAGCTTGGTGACGGCCAGGCCGGTCGCGCCCTGTACCCGTACGCCGTAGCGCGTAGCCGGAAGATCCAGCGCGCCGACCCGGCGGGGACGCCCGGTCTTCGCGCCGTATTCCGCCCCGGCTTCCCGCAGCCGGTCCGCTTCTTCGCCGGACAGTTCGCTGACAAAAGGACCCTCGCCCACACAGGTGGCGTAGGCCTTGACCACCCCGATGACTTCACCGACCTTCAGAGACGGCAGGCCGGCGCCGACAGGCGCGTAAGCGGCCAGCGTATTGGACGAGGTCGTATAGGGATAGATGCCGTAATCGATATCGCGCAGCGCGCCGAGCTGGCCTTCGAAAAGGATGCGCCTGCCGGCTTCGTCAGCCTCGCGCAGCACCCGGCCGGCATCCGTCACGAAAGGACGGATCTTTTCGCAGTAATTCCCGGCCCATTCCTCCAGTTCCCCGCGCGAGCAGGGCCCGGCGCCGTACACGCCGCTCAGCGTCAGGTTTTTCCACTCCCTGAGCTCCTCCAGACGGGCCAGAAAACGCCCGGAATCCCTCATCTCGCCGGCCATCACGGTTTTCTTCTGAAATTTGTCGGAATAAAAAGGCGCGATCCCCTGTTTGGTGGAACCGTATTTTTTATCAGCCAGTCGAGCCTCCTCCAGGCCGTCCTGCAGACGGTGCCAGGGCAGAAGCAGGGAGGCCCGGTCGCTGATCCTCAGGTTTTCCGGCGTGACGGCCACCCCCTTTTGACGCAGCGTTTCGATCTCCGTCCACAGATTTTCCGGATCCAGGGCCACGCCGTTTCCGAGAAGGTTCACGACGCCCGGTCTGAAAATGCCCGAAGGCAGCAGGTGCAGCGCGAACTTTCCGTATTCGTTGATCACCGTGTGGCCGGCGTTGCCGCCGCCCTGGTAACGGACGACAAGATCGAAATCCTCCGTCAGAAGGTCGACCATGCGGCCCTTTCCTTCATCTCCCCAATTGATCCCGACAACGGCGGTATGACTCATTTTTCTCCCCTTTCCGCGCGGCCCTGCGGTCACGTCTCACGGATCCGCTGTTCAAAGCGGTTTTTTGCCGTCTCCGACGGCACTTCGGTCGGATACTTTCCGGAAAAACAGGAAGTGCAGAAGCCCGTATCTCTTCCGGTCAGCAGCCGCACGTGCTCCAGGCTGAGATAGCCAAGGGAATCCACGCCGATGATCCCGGCGATCTCCTCCGTGCTGTGCCGGTTGGCGATCAGAACGTCTGAGCTGTCGATATCGGTCCCGTACCAGCAGGGCGCGATAAAAGGCGGTGCGCTGACCCGCATGTGGATCGTTAGCGCGCCGGCTTCCCGCAGCATCCGGATGGTCCGGCGGCAGGTGGTGCCCCGGACGATGGAATCGTCGATCAGGACCACGCGTTTTCCTTCGACCACGGAACGGATAGGATTCAGTTTGATCCTGACGTCTGCCTCCCGGTCCTGCTGGGAAGGTTCGATAAAGGTGCGGCCGATATATTTGTTCTTTGTAAAACCGATCGCATAGGGGATCCCGGAGGCCTTCGCATAGCCGATCGCCGCGTCCAGACCGGAATCCGGCACGCCGATCACCACGTCCGCCTCGACCGGGTGCTCTTCCGCCAGAAAAGCCCCGGCCTGCTGTCTGGCCAGACAGACGCTGGCCCCGTCAATGACGGAATCGGGCCGGGCAAAATAAATATACTCAAAAACACAGAAGCGCTTCGGAACTTTTCCGCAGTGGCTCCGGTCCGAGGCAATGCCTTCCGGTCCGGCCGTTACGATCTCTCCGGGCTCGACGTCCCGCTCAAAGACCGCGCCGACCGCGTCCAGGGCGCAGCTTTCGGAGGCAAAAACGACCGATCCGTCACGCAGCCGGCCCATACACAGGGGCCTGAAGCCGAACGGATCCCTAACGGCCGTCAGCTTCCCCGGGGTGGCGATCAGCAGGCTGTAGGCGCCGACCATCCGCTCCATGGCAGCTGAAACAGCGGCTTCGATGCTGTCCGTCTGCAGCCTGTCCTGCACGATCTCGTAGGCGATCACCTCCGAATCGGTCGAGGTGTGGAAAAGGGAGCCCTTTTCCTCGAGGGCGCTGCGCAGGACGGCGGAATTGGCCAGATTGCCGTTGTGCGCGAGAGCCATCCGTCCCTTATAATGATTGATGAGCAGCGGCTGGGCGTTGAGGCGGACGTCCGCGCCGGTCGTTGCATAACGCACGTGCCCGACGGCGATGCTGCCCGGTCCCAGCAGTTCCAGACCGCCCCTGTCAAAAACGTCATTCACGAGCCCGGCGCCGCGGTGAGACTGAAAGATCCCGTCCCGGCTGACCACGATCCCGGCGCTTTCCTGTCCGCGGTGCTGCAGGGCATAGAGCCCGTAGTACACCAGCGGCGCCAGCTCCCGGCATTCACGGGAACAGATCCCGAAAAGGCCGCATTCTTCGCCGATATGGCGCCCGCTCCCCGGATCAGGCCTGTTCATCGTCGTTCGCTTCCAGCCGGCCCATGATCTCCGCATAGGCCTCCTCGACGCCGCCGAGATCCTGACGGAAGCGGTCCTTGTCCAGCTTCCTGCCGGTCGCTTTATCGTGCAGGCGGCTGGTATCCGGGCTGATCTCATCCGCCAGAATGATCGTGCCGTCCGCGAGCCTGCCGAATTCCAGCTTGAAATCCACCAGAGTGACCCCGCAGGAGAGCCAGAACGCCTTTAGGACCTCATTCACGCGCAGCGCGTAGTCACGGATCGTCTGCAGCTCCTCTTTGCTGACCAGTCCCATCGCCAGGGCATGGTCGTCGCAGATCAGCGGATCGTTCAGTTCATCGTTCTTGTAGGAGTACTCGACCGTCGGCTCGGCGAAAACAACGCCCTCCGGGAAGCCGTAGCGCTTGCAGAAGGAACCGGCGGAAACGTTGCGTACGATGACCTCGAGCGGAACGATCCGCACCTTCTTCACGAGGGTGTCACGTTCGCTCAGCTGCCGGATAAAGTGGGTCGGAACGCCCGCCTTCTCCAGCCGTTTCATCAGGCGGTTGCTCATAGCGTTGTTGATGATCCCCTTGCCGGCGATGGTCCCTCTCTTCTTGCCGTTAAAGGCGGTCGCATCGTCTTTGTAGGAGACGATCAGCTGCTCGGGATCGTCGGTCGCATAGACCTTTTTGGCCTTTCCTTCATAAAGCTGCTCACGTTTTTCCATGATCTTGTCCTCCCGTCGTGCTTTCAAAAAAACACCTGCCCAGTGTAACATCTTGACAAGAAAAAACAAAATACCTATACTATTGTTCGTATGATACGATATTCGTATGATACGGACAACCGTTCCGCCGAAAGCCGAGCGAGCCGGACAATACTTTTCGAACGATTTAGCGAAGCGACTAGTGAGAAAAGTTTTCGTCCGGGCGCGAGGCGCAGATTACCGGCATGAAAGGAAGAACCGATGGAGCTTCGTACCCTTACCTATTTCGTCACCGTTGCCGAAGAACTGAACATCACGAAAGCCGCGCAGATCCTGCATATCAGCCAGCCGCCCTTAAGCGCCCAGATCAAAAACCTGGAGGATGAGCTCGGCACGCCTCTCTTTATCCGCGGGAAGCGTCACCTGACCCTGACCGACGCCGGCCAGCTCCTCTACCAGCGCGCCAAGGATATCCTGAACCTGTCTGAAAAAGCCTCCTCGGAGATCAGCGCCTTAAGCCGCGGGATGAGCGGCACGGTCTCCATCGGGCTGGTGGAAGGCATGGCGCCGGACATCGCCGCCGAATGGTTCGCAGGCTTTCTGACCGAGCATCCGGGCGTGCGCTTCCGGATCCTGGACGGCAACAGCGACGACCTGATCGAAAAGATGCGCGGCGGCCTGATCGGCCTGGCCGTGATCACGTCGCCCTACGACCAGCAGCTCTTAAACAGCTTCCACGTCGGCCAGGAAAAGATGGTCGCGCTGATGAACCGCTCGCACCCGCTGGCAAGCTGCGGCAAGGCGGTCCTGGACGTGGAGGACTTAAGGGACGAGCCCCTCATCGTCCCCAGCCGCAAGGCGCATATCGAGGAGATCCGCCGCTGGTTCCGCGAGATCCAGGCGGTGCCGGACATCCTCTGCGAGATGGACAACTATCTGGATGCGGCGGCCCTGGCCGGGCGCGGCATCGGGATCAGCATCTTCCCGCAGACGGCCTACATCATGAACGATTCGCTGGTCTCGCGGGAGATCTCCGGGCCGGACAAGGACGTGGAGTACCTTTTCGTATGGCGCAAGGGGCATCCGCTGCCGACCGTGGAGGAGCGCTTCATCGACTACGTCAAAGAGCTCTACCGGCAGGAAAAATGAAAGGCGGCGCTTATGTTTACTGAAAAAATGACCGGTCATCTGGAGACCGGAAGACTGGTCCTCTTCCCTTACACGCAGGAAAACCTGGCGCTTTTCAATACGGATCTGGCCCGTTTTGAGGAAAGCTTCGGCGTGGTCTACCGCGGAGAGGAACTGGATCATCTCCTGAGCGGTTTTCTGAAAAAGCTGGAGAAAGAGATCGGGGACGATCCGGAAAACTATCTGTTCTTCACGGAATTTCTGATCGTTTTAAAGGAAAACAGTCACGTCATCGGATCCATCGACTATAAATACGTGCCGCGGGACGGGGTTACCGAAGTCGGGTACGGCATGAACCCCGCCTATACGGGACACGGATACATGACGGAGGCGCTGACCGCCTTTCTGGATCTCGGACGAAAGCTCGGCATCCGGAAGGTCCTGGCCGATACCCTGCCGGACAATCTGCCTTCCCAGAACGTTCTGAAACGCTGCGGCTTCCGCTTCCTGAAGGAAGACGGCAATCTGTGGTGGGAAAAGGATCTGACCTTCGGCGAAGACTGAGTTTTGCTTTTTTGCCGGATTCTGTCCGGTCTTCGTTACTTTTTCTTCTCCTCCTTCGTTTCTTAGAGTGAAGGACCTTCAGAAAGGCGGGCGTACGCCGTTCGGCCCGCCGGCAGAAAAAACAGGAAAAACCATGGACGACAAAGCCTTGACCGAGCTTCTTACGAAGCGCTCCGAAGAAGCGATCGGGAAGATCAAAGAAAAGTACGGCGCCTACTGCCGTTATATCGCGGGGCAAATTCTGGGCGGCTGCGCGGAGGATATCGAGGAGGTCGAAAACGACGTGCTCCTGAAGCTCTGGCGCGCCGATCCGCCGCCGGGCCCGGACGCGCTGCGCTCATATCTCGGCATGCTCACCCGCCAGACGGCCGTCGACAAGCGCCGGAGCGACCCGAAGCGGCGGCTTCCGGAGGACGCTTTCCTGGACAGCCTGGACGAGCTGGCCGAGGCGATCCCGGATCCGGAAAACATGGAGAACGCCGTCGTGGACCGTCTGGCTCTGCGGGAAGCCTTAAACCGCTTTTTAACGGAACTAAGCGAAAAGGAGCGCCGCCTCTTTCTGCTGCGCTACTGGTACGCCTGCCCCATCCGGGATATCGCGGCAGAGCTGAAGGCCAGCGAGGGCAGCGTCAAGATGCGCTTAAGGCGTCTGCGTGACAGGCTGTGGGTTTTTCTGAACGAGGAGGATTTGTGGAATGAATAAATGGGATCTGTCCGGTGCCTTAAGCGGCGCGGATCCGGGCTTCGTGGAAGCCGCCGCACCGGAAAAGCTCCGGGAATCATTGATAACAGATGAAAGCAAAGCAGCCGCAGCGGAAGACGGCAGCCTGTTCCGGCGCGTCCTGAATAAAACAAAAGCGGCTTTCCGGAAGCATAAAGCCCTGCGCGTGGCGCTGCCGATCGCAGCGATGCTGGCGCTGGCGCTGATCCTGGAAGGCAGCTTCCATATCAGCAGCGGCCTGACCATCAAAGCCTATGCGATGGCGCAGGCGGAGCACCCGGAAAAAGACGGACGGGCGTCGCAGGCAAAGCAGGAAGCATACCGTCAGAAAGTGGCAGACGCGCAGGGCAGCGGCCGGGAGCTGGACGCCTTCTTTGCCGACAGCATGGCGGAAGTCTTAAGCGGCGCCGGCGATACCGAAGAACATAAAAACCAACTCTATTCGCCGCTGAACGCCTATATGGCGCTCGCCATGCTTGCCGAATGCACCGGCGGCGAGAGCCGTGCGGAGATCCTGCAGCTTTTAGGCGCGGAGAGCATCGAAGCGCTGCGGGAGCAGGCTTCCGCCATCTATCTGGCCAACTCCCTGGATTCGAAAGAGGCGAAAAGCGTCCTGTACAATTCCATCTGGCTGGATCAGTCCCTTTCATACAACGAAAGCACCGTGAAAACGCTGGCAGACACTTACTATGCCTCCAGCTTCCGCGGCGAGATGGGCTCCGAGGGCTATAATCGCGCGCTTCGGACCTGGCTGAACGAAGCGACCGACGGCCTGCTGGATAAACGTTACATAAACGGTGTCGGTATGACGCCCAACACCGTCATATCCCTCGTTTCCGCTCTGAACCTGGACGTCAAGTGGGATATTTTCAAGAAAAACGATTCCTTTTCCGGCACCTTTTACACGATGGACGACCGGAAGAGCGTCACTTACATGAACAGCGAGATCGAATCCGGGTTTTATGTGCTGAGCGAAGGGAATTTTACCGCCGCGTCCGTAACGTTGGGCGGCGGTCTGAAGATGTGGCTGATCCTGCCATATATGAGCCTTCCCGGTGTCATGAGCAGTGCGGATCCGAGGGATCTGCTGACGGACGAAAACTATCAGGCCTTTGTAAAAGCGCTGATTCGGGGAGAGCTCTCCGGAGAAGGTTCGCTTGGCGAGGATCTGGCCTGGCGAAACGGCAAAGTGCATCTGACTCTTCCGCGCTTTGATATCACCGCCGAAAACGATCTGAAAGAAAGCCTCCGCCGTCTGGGCGTTAACAAAGTTCTCTCCATGGACGCCGACTTTTCCGCTCTGACCGCCGAAGACGCTTATCTCAGTGAATTCAAACAGGCGGCCCGCCTGATCGCCGACGAAGAAGGGATCCGGGCCGTCTCGTTCACCTTCGCAAGAGCTGATCTGAAAGCAGTGCTGCCGGATGAGATCACCCTGGTCTTCAACCGCCCCTTCCTCTTTATCCTGACGAGCCCGGACAATCTCCCGCTGTATACCGGCATCGTGTACGAGCCGTAAGCACGGCGCCGAGCGCGCCCGAACACAAATTTTCGGAGACCATTGAAGAGACCTGACGATAGATTTTCTTTCCGGAAGGTCTCTGAACGGTCTCCGAAAATTTCGTGTCGAGGCAGCGAGGTGCGAGGCCACAGTTCGAGGCAGCGAGGCGCGGAGGGCGTCAGCACCTCATCCGCCCCTTCGGGGCACCTTCCCCTCAAGGGGAAGGCAAGGGTCTCCCCAAGAAACTGTTAGACATTTCCGTCGTTTTCGCGTATGATAGTCTCCAGCAGCCCGCATCGGACAAAGCGCCGACGCACAGCTCCGCCGCAGCAGGCTGCAATACTCAAAAAGGCAGGAAGCACCATGAAACTGCTTTGGAGACTCAGCAAAGAAGCCATCCGCTACCGGATGCTCTACGTCATCGCGATCCTATCCACTCTGGCCCTCACCTTTGTGAATCTCACCGCCCCGAAGATCCTCTCCGCCATGACGGGGATCGTGGAGCGCGGCGTCACGGAAGAAGGAATGGCCCGCATCATGAGGCTCACCCTCATCCTGATCGCCATCTATCTGCTGCGCATCGTGTTCCGCTTCTTAAGCAGCTACATGGCGCACAAAGCCGCCTGGCATCTCGTCGGCGATCTTCGGACCAAGACCTACGACAAGCTCGAGCACATGCATCTGGGCTTTTTCCACGACAAGCAGACCGGTGACCTCATGAGCCGCGTCATCAACGACACGCGTGACTTCGAGCTGCTCTACGCACACATCATCCCCGAGACCATCACGCATCTCGTCACCTTCCTGGGCGTTCTCATCATCCTGCTCACCATCAATCCGAAGCTGGCGCTCATCACCTGCGCGCCGATCCCCTTCATCCTGATCTCCGGCATCATCTTCTCCAAAAAAGTCCGTCCCTTCTTCCGCGTCTCGCAGAAAAAGATGGGCGAATTAAACGGCAAACTGCAGGACAACCTCTCCGGCATCCACGAGATCCAGGCCTTCGGGCGGGAGGAATATGAGACCGGCCGCGTGAACGAAAAGAACTTCGACCACGTGGGCGCCATGCTGCACGCCCTAAAGATCAGCGCCATCTTCCACCCTTCCGTTGAATTCATCTCCGCCATCGGGACCATCCTCGTAGTCGGCTTCGGCGGCTGGCTGGCCTA
>JAEEGI010005851.1_pt1 | contig 28081 bp, 21 predicted proteins | sample 8958751 | NCBI WGS metagenome assembly JAEEGI01 (sample SAMN16246545, study PRJNA631951) | gut metagenome | biome: gut microbiome; feature: rumen; material: KS-attached | host: Bos | place: Iran: Karaj | collected 2018-10 | reverse complement strand
TTCGTGGACAATCCCGACACCCTTGCGCAGGTGCAGGAGGAGTTGGGCAAACTCGGCGACCTGGACCGCATCCTGGGACGCGTCGCGAACGGCAAGGCCCTCCCGCGCGAGGTCCTGCAGCTCAGCCGCGGCCTCGCCCAGCTGGGTCCGTTGCGCGAAAACTGCGCCGGCAAGGGCTGCGACGCCCTGGACAAGCTGATGCGGGGACTCGTGGGCTGCGAAAAAATCTACAAGGAGATCGTCAACACCCTGGACCCGGAACCCGCCGCCCAGATCGGCAAGGGCCCGGTCATCGCCGAAGGTGTGAACGAAGACCTGGACGAGTTGCGGGGCCTGTCCGGCAGCGGCAAGGACTACCTCCTGGAAATGCAGCAGCGGGAGGCCGAACGCACCGGCATCCCCTCGCTCCGAATCGCCTACAACAACGTTTTCGGCTATTATATCGAAGTCCGTAACACCTTCAGGGACAAGGTTCCTCCGGAATGGATCCGCAAGCAGACGCTGGTCAATGCGGAACGCTACATCACCGAGGAACTGAAGGAATACGAGGAGAAAATCGTCACCGCGGAAAGCCGTATCTACGAGATTGAAACCCGCCTGTACGCCAATCTGATCGCCCACGTCCAGGATTGCATCACAGCCATCCAGAAGAACAGCCGCATCCTGGCGAAGCTGGACGTGCTCGCAGGCTTCGCGGAACAGGCCGGGGACCGGCACTACTGTCGGCCCGTGATGGACGACTCCCTGTCGCTGGACATCAAGGCGGGCCGCCATCCGGTCATCGAAACCCTGATGCCCGCGGGGGAGGAATACGTCCCGAATGACGTCTTCCTGGACTCCAAGTCGCAGCAAATCATTATATTGACCGGTCCGAACATGGCCGGTAAGTCCGCCCTCCTGAGGCAGACGGCGCTCATTGTCCTGCTCGCGCAGACAGGATCCTTCGTGCCGGCGGCCTCGGCCCGGATCGGCTATTTCGACAAGATTTTCACCCGCGTGGGTGCGACGGACAACATCTCCCGCGGCGAATCCACGTTCATGGTGGAGATGCTGGAGACGGCGATGATCCTCCACAACCTCAGCGCCCGCTCGCTGGTCCTGCTGGACGAAATCGGCCGTGGCACCTCCACCTACGACGGCATGTCCATCGCCCGCGGCATCGTGGAGTACATCCACGAGTACGGCAAGGGCGCGAAGACACTGTTCGCTACGCATTATCACGAGCTGAACGACCTGGAAGGCGTCTTCGAGCGGGTCAAGAACTTCCACGTGACCGTGAAGGAGGTGGGGAAGGAAGTCATTTTCCTGCGGAAGATCAAGGAAGGCGGAACCGCCCACAGCTTCGGTATCCATGTCGCCCGCATGGCCGGCATGCCCGCTCCGGTGCTCGAAAGTGCCGAACGTACGCTGAAGGCCCTGGAGAACTCCCAGGCGCTCGAGCGTATCGGCGCCCTCACCCCCGTCAAGCCGCACAACATCAAAGAAGGACGCGTGGAAAAGGACGGCTCCATCCAACTGTCCATGTTCCAGCTCGACGACCCCCTGCTGGAATCGCTCCGCGACCGCCTCAAGTCCCTCGACCTCAACAACATGACCCCTCTCCAGGCCTTCGACGCCCTCCGCGCGATGAAGGACGAGCTGGGGGTGTAGCTGGCAGGCAGGGGGCTTTTCCTCCACCTTCGCCGTCTCCGACGGCTCGTCCCTCCCATCGCGAGCGATGGGCCCCTCCCGTTCATAGGCCACGGGCGGCCACGTTCCGGAAAAGCCCCCTGCCTGCCGGCTATCGTCTCAAAGAACCAGATTGGTCAGGAATACGATAACGATTCCCACGGGAGCAACGTAACGGAGGAGGAACCAAACCACGTTGAATATACGTACGTTTGCCTTCAGCGTGCCGCCGTTGGTGAATTCGTCGTAGACTTCGGGCCGGGACATTCTCCAACCTACGAAGATAGTGAAGAGAAGGCCGCCGGCGGGGAGAAGCCAGTTGGAGCAGAGTTTGTCCAGGAAGTCGAAGATGCTGTTGCCCAAGAGCTTGACCTCCGCCAACGGGCCGAAGGACAGGCTGCACAGCACGCCTACGGCCCAGGCGAAAGCCGTGATGGCCAGGACGGCCGTGCCCCGGCGCATCCCCTTTTCTTCCGTCAGGTAAGCGACCCCTACTTCCATCATCGAAATGGCCGAGGTCAAAGCCGCTACCAGGATGGTCACGAAAAAGACGATGGATACCACGGCGCTGAGCCACGGGGCGGATGCACCCATCTTGTTGAAAATGAAGGGCAGCGTGTCAAAGACCAGACCGGGGCCGACGCCGGGGGCGATGCCTGCGGCGAAGACAGCCGGCATCACAGCAAAGCCGGCGATGATGGCGAACAGCAGGTCAGACACCGCCGTCCCCACGCCTGATGCCAGGATATTCTCATCCTTCCGCATATACGAGGCATAGGTCAGGATCGTGCCGACACCCAGGGACAACGAGAAAAAGGCCTGGCCCATTGCTGCAGCGACCGCTTGCGCATCGACCTTGGAGAAATCCGGTTTGACCAGGTAGACGACGCCCTCCCTGGCGCCCGGGAGCGTCACGGAATAAACGGCCAGGGCGATAATCAGGACGAACAGGACCGGCATCGTGACCTTGGTGAACCCTTCGATTCCTTTTTTAACCCCCGCCAACACGATCCCTGCCACCAGTAGCATGAAGATGGTATGGACGGCGACCGGGCCGCCGGAAGAAGAGATGAAAGCGCCGAAAAAGCCCTGGATATCCGCCGGCGGAGTATTCGTAAAGTCCAGGCAAACAGCCTTATACAGGTATTCCACCGACCAGCCGCCCACGACGCTGTAGTAGCTCAGGATGATGATGGGGGAAAAGACGGTGAAGAGTCCCAGCCACTTCCAGCGTGTTCCGGGTGCCAGCTTTTCCATCGCCCCGAAGGTGCCCTGACGGCTGCGGCGGCCGATGATGGTCTCCGCAAAGAAAATGGGCAGCACCAGGATGAAACTGGCCAGCATGTACAGAATGATGAACGCGGCGCCACCGTGTTCCCCCACCATGTAAGGGAAACGCCAGATGTTGCCGAGGCCCACCGCGGACCCCGCCATCGCCATGATGACGGCGAAACGGCTTCCGAAATTCTCGCGGGGGCTCATAGGAGGTTGGAGATGAAGAGGATGGCTACGCCGACGGGGGCGACGTACCGGATCATGAAGTAGAAGAACTTGAACCAGAAAACGTTGGCCCGTTTCATTCCGCCGTTGGTGAACTCGTCAAACACGTCGGGACGGGCCATTTTCCAACCCACGAACAGGACGACCAGGAGGCCGCCGAGGGTCAGCAGGACGTTGGACGCGAAAGTATCGGCAAAATCGAACAGGCCCAGGCCGAAGACCTTCGTTCCGGCCAGCGGGCCGAAGGACAGGGAACACAGGACACCGACGGCCCCGCAAAGGAAGAACAGCAGCACGCAGGCCCATCCCCGCTTTAATCCCTTTTCCTCCGTCAGATACGCCACGCCCACCTCGATCAGGGAAACGGAGGACGTTAGGGCAGCAAAAAGGATGGTCACGAAGAACAGGATCGCGGCGATGGAGCTGAGCCAAGGCATCTGCAGGCCCATTTCGGCGAAGATGTACGGCAGGGTATCGAAGATCAGGCCGGGGCCACTGCCGGGCTCGATGCCCGCGGCAAACACGGCCGGCATGATGGCCAGGCCTGCCAACAAGGCGAACAGGAGGTCCGAAACGGCCGTTCCTACCCCCGAAACCAGCAGGTTCTCCTTCTTGCTCACATAAGAGGAATAGGTGATGATAATGCCCATGCCCAGTGACAGGGAATAGAAGCTCTGCCCCAGCGCATCCAGGCAGGTTTTTAGCGTAACTTTCGAGAAATCAGGCTTTAGTAGATATGCGACACCTTTCTGTGCTCCCGGAAGCGTAGTCGAGAAAACAGCGATGACCACCACCAGCACGAACAAGACCGGCAGGCAGATCTTGCTGAACTTCTCGATGCCGGACTTCACACCCAGGGCAACGATGGCGACGGTCGTGGCCAGGAAAGCCAAATGATAGGCCACGGGGGCATACGGACGCGAAATGAACCGCTCGAACGATCCGCTCAGATTCTCCGGGGTCGTGTGGATGAAATCCAACCGCAGCGCCTGGACAAGGTATTCCAGCGACCAGCCGCCGACCACGCTGTAATAGGAGACGATCCACAAAGGGGTGAAAACCATGAGAAATCCCATCCATTTCCACTTGGTCCCGGGAGCAAGGCGTTCCATCGCCCCCCGGCAGTTCGCGCCACTGCGGCGTCCGATGACGGATTCCGCGAAAAAGATGGGAAGGGAGATGAACAGCGTGGCGATGATGTAGACGATGACAAAGGCAGCTCCGCCGTTCTGGCCCACCAGGTAGGGGAAGCGCCAGATGTTCCCCAGTCCGATCGCCGATCCGGCAAGGGCCATGATAACAGCCATCCGGCTGCCAAAATTCTCGCGTTCTTTCATAATGTCAAGTTTGTTTTTCAGGGCCGGCCTACCAGCGTCGGTACACGACGAATTCGTAGGTGATACCGGTCGCGGGATCCGTCTGCAGTTCGCTGCGGCTTTCTTCGCACCAGACGGCGGGGTCGATTTCGGGGAAGAAGGCATCGGCATCCTCCGGCGCGTCATGCACATGCGTAATATACATCGTATCAACGATTTCCACGGCCTCGGCATACGTGTAGGCGCCGCCAATCACAAAGGCCTTCTGTCCGCCGGCGGCATCAAAGGCCTCTTCCAGGCTTTTCACAACCGTCACTTCAGCCGGGGCTTCCGGCCAGGGGAAGAGGGAGATGACGATGTTGTGGCGCTTGGGAAGCGGACGGCCGATGGACTGGTAGGTCATCCAGCCCATGATCACGGCGTTTCCGGTCGTCTGCTCGCGGAAATACTTCATGTCGCCCGGCAGGTTCCACAGCAGGGCGTTCTTGCGGCCGATGGCATAGTTGTCAGCGACGGCGACGATCAGGCTCTTTTCCATATTATACCGCGACAGGGGCTTTGATGGCCGGCCACGGATCGTAGCCTTCCAGGGTGAAATCCTCGTACTTGAAGTCAAAGAGGGACTTGACATCCGGGTTCAGCCGCATCCGGGGGAGCGGACGGGGCTCGCGGGCAAGCTGGGTGGCCACCTGGTCGAAGTGATTCCGGTAGATGTGCGTGTCGCCCGTCGTATGGACAAACTCACCGGGCTCGAGGCCGCACACCTGCGCGATCATCATTGTCAGCAGGGCATAGGAGGCGATGTTGAACGGAACGCCGAGGAAGACGTCCGCACTCCGCTGATAAAGCTGGCAGGAGAGCTTCCCGTCCGCCACGTAGAACTGGAACAGGCAGTGGCAGGGCGGCAGGGCCATCTTGTCCACCTCGGCCGGGTTCCAGGCGGTCACCAGCATCCTCCGGGAGTCCGGATTCCGGCGAATCGTGTCGATGACCATCGAAAGCTGGTCGATGACCCGTCCTTCCGGAGCGGGCCACGAGCGCCACTGGTGGCCATAGACCGGGCCCAAGTCGCCGTTTTCGTCGGCCCATTCGTCCCAGATGGTCACCCCGTGGTCCTGGAGATACTTCACGTTCGTATCCCCGGCGATGAACCACAGGAGCTCATAGATGATGGACTTCAGGTGTACCTTTTTCGTAGTCAGAAGGGGGAAACCCTCCGAAAGGTCGAACCGCATTTGATAGCCGAACACGCTTTGCGTCCCCGTCCCGGTACGGTCTTCCTTCATCACGCCGTTCGCGCGGATATGCCTCAACAAATCCAGGTATTGCTTCATAGGATGCAAATGTACGAAGAAATTATTATATTTGTAAAAGAGTGAAATAACACGGTTATGGAAATCAAGAAAGAACTTTGGGGCCAGGCCCCGGACGGGAAGGATATCTTCCTGTACACCCTCAAGAATGCCTCCGGAGCCTACGTGAAACTGGGCAGCCTGGGCGCAGCCATCGTATCCATCGTCGTTCCGGACAAGGACGGCAAGCTGGACGACGTCGTATTGGGCTATCCCAACGCCCTGGACTATCTGGCCGACGGCCCTTGCGCGGGCAAGGTCCCCGGGCGCTATGCGAACCGCATCGCCAAAGGCAAGTTCACCCTGGACGGAAAGGAATACACTCTGCCCATCAACAACGGTCCCAACCACCTGCACGGTGGCCCGAACGGATTCCAGAACCAGGTGTGGGACAGCCGCATCGAAGGGGACGCCGTGGAATTCATGTACTTCTCCGAGGATGGCGAGGCGGGATTCCCCGGCAACATGAAGGTGGTCGCCCACTATGAGTGGAGCGAAGAGAACGAGCTCAAGCTCATCCTCACCGCTGAAACCGACGCCCCGACGGTCGTCAACCTCACGAACCACGTCTATTTCAACCTGGACGGCGAAGGCGGCTCGGTGCTCGACCACAAACTGGAACTGAACGCGTCGCAGTACCTTCCGACCGACCCGACGCAGATTCCGCTGGGCGAACCGGCCGACGTCGCCGGAACCCCGATGGACTTCGTGGAGGCCAAACCCATCGGCCAGGACATCCACGCGGATTTCGAAGCGCTCAAGATCGGCAAGGGCTATGACCACTGCTGGCTCATCGACGGCGCCATGCCCGGCCAACTCGCGACGGCCGCGGAACTCTGGGGCGCCAAGTCCGGCCGCAAGGTGGAAGTCATTACCACCCAGCCTGCCGTACAGGTGTACACCGGAAACTGGCTCAAGGGCTGCCCGAAGGGCAAGGCCGGCCACGAATTCGAGGACTACGATGCCGTGGCCATCGAATGCCAGCACACGCCGGACGCCCCCAACCAGCCCGGCTTCCCCACGACGGTCCTCCGCCCCGGCGAAGTCTTCGAAGAGGCGATCATCTGGGCCTTCACGGCCTAGCGGCAAAGTCGGCAGCTAAAGTCTTTCCAACGCCCCCAGGACCTTCTCCTGCGGGGCGTCTTTCATCAGGACGGTCTTGTCCTTGTCCAGCAGATAGATGGACGGGATGGCGCGGATGTTATAGACGAGGTCCGTCCGGATGGAGTAATCCTGGTCGTAGCCATTGATCCAGTCGGCGGGATAATCGGCGATGTGGGCCTTCCAATCGTCGATTTCCTGGTCGATATACACGTCCACGACCTTCAGGCGGCCGGAGTCCACCAGGGCGGAGATCGCCGGGGAGGCTTTCATTGCGGCCGTGATTTCCTGACAGGCGTTGCAGCCCGGGTTCGCAAAGATCAGCAGGGTGTATTCAGCCTTCACCCCGTGGAGCGTCCGTAATTTTCCGTGGGTGTCCGTGAAAGGGAAGTCCGCGGCCTGCATGCCGACTCCGTTCAGCCGGCACATCCGGGCGTCCCACTCATAGCCTCTCCGGTAACCGTCGTCAATGAGGTCGGACGCTGCCAGTTTTTCCACGAAGGGACGGTAGAAGTCTTCGTTCCGGACGGGGGAATTCGGGTCGTAGAGATACCGTGACGTCTGCCGGCAAAGTTCTTCAAACACATTGGATTCCGGATACTTGCGCTCGAAGGCTTCAATCCGGTCGAAGAGCCGGGAAACGGAGCGAACACCTTCCTCCAGGGGAACCTGGTCCAGCAGGGTGGCATACAGCCCCACCTGGGATTCGAGCGCGTCGGCCCGGACCCCGTTCACTACGGTGGAATCACAGGCATAGACCTTGGCGGTATCCGTGAAACGGTCCCAGAAATGAAGGACCACATACCCCAGCCGTTCCGCTTCCTCCGTATACATGGACGGAACGTCCGCCTGCGGGAAATCCCGCACCGGGACAGGGGCCTGTTTCCCTCCCCGGGGCCCGCATGAGCACAGGAGAGCTATCCCTATAAGCAGCAAATATTTACGCATTTTCTATCTCCGATTCTTTGGACGGATGGGACAAAATTAAACAAAAAATATTAGTTTTGTAAAAACAGAAACCCTCCGTCGCGTTATTTTGTTCCTGCCATGCGGATCCGCCGGACCCTTCTTCTGCTTGCCGCCCTTGCCCCGTGCACGGTCGCTTCGGCCCAGTTCTACCAGAGCGGGACCGACCCTTTCGGCGCCTGGTCCACCATGGACGCCACGCATTACCGGACTCTCTATCCGAGAGGCCTGGACTCTCTGGCCCGTTCCTGCCTCCTGGATCTGGAAAAATGGCAACCCCTTGTCGGTCAAAGCGCAGGGATGTCTCCCACCTGCCTCCAATGGGGCCGGTTGCCCGTCGTCCTCCACCCCCACCACCCCTATTCCAACGGCTCGGTGGCCTGGGCTCCGAAAACGATGGACCTGTACACCCATCCCGAACCCTACGGTTCCCTGCCCCAGTCCTGGCTCACCCAGCTCACGGTCCACGAGTCCCGGCACGTGGCCCAGATGCAACTGGCCTACCGGCGCCCGTTCCGCTGGGTGAACTACCTTGTCGGTGAAATGTGGCCGGGCGCCGTGTCTGCCCTGTTCACCCCGCCGGTGCTGCTGGAAGGCGATGCCGTAGTGGCGGAAACCGCCCTGACCGCCTCCGGCCGTGGCCGGAGCGCCGATTTCCTCAACTATTATCACCTTGCTTTCGATGACGGCGACTGGCGTGACTGGTACCAATGGATCTATGGCTCCTTCAAGAAGGCCGGACCGGACTACTATACCGTCGGGTACATGACCGTCGCGGGAATGCGGTACTTCTACGACCAGCCCGCCTTCACGGCCGATTATTTCGACTACGTCTGCAAGCACCCCTTCCCCGTCGCCTCCCTGCAGCGGTATATCCGCCGCGTCTCCGGGAAGAGGTTCAAGGATTCCTTCCGGGAAATCCAGGAGGGCTTTCACGCTATCTGGGCCGAGGAAGCCGAAGCCCGCGGCCCTTTCATGGAGATGGAGCAGGTGACCACGAGGCCCTCTTTCGCCACGGACTACACCTGCGGATCCTGGATTGACGGGAAATATTTCGCATTCAAGGAAGGGAAGACCACGGACAAACGGCTCGTCCGCATCGACCCGGACGGAACGGAGCACGACCTGGGAGCCTTTGCCGACCAGGCCAGTTCCTTTTATCCCGGCGAAGACCGGATCTATTGGACGGAGACCCTTCCCGGACGGCGCTGGACCTTGGATGGAAAGTCCATCATCCGGTGGACGGACATGGAGGGGAAGCAACGGCACGACCTCACGTTGGAAGGACGACTCTACAACCCCCAACCCGGTCCCGGCGGCCTGGCCGTAGTGGAATATCCCGTGCAGGGCGGCAGTAACCTCCTGCTGGTCAGCGAAGAAGACGGAAGTATCCTCCGCCGCACCCCGGCACCGGAGGGCGTCCAGCTCACCGAATCGGCCTGGATCGGGGAAGATGTTTATTGCCTGGGCGTAGACGACCGGGGCTTCGGGATCTGGCAGCTCCGGGAGGACGGCTGGACCTGCGTCCTGGAACCCAGCATCCAGACTATGGAGAACCTGGATGGGGGCGATGTCCTGGAATTCGTCAGCGACAGGAGCGGCGTCAAGGAGCTGTACCGGTATGACCCTTTCACCGGACACGGCTGGCAACTCACGAACACCCGCTATGGCGGAAACGACTATTCCCGCAGTGACGACGGAGAACTCTGGTTCTCTTCCCCGACCCCGGAAGGACAGGCCATCTTCAAGGCCAGGGAACCGGAACCGGTTGAGGTCGATATCCGGGAGGTACACCGGTACCGGGTGGCGGAGAAGTTGGCGGAACAGGAACGGGGAATCCTTGCGGGGGGAAATGGCACCGCACAGACCGGTGGTACGGTTTCAGACCCGAAGCCGTACCGTAAACCTTTGCACCTCATAAAGTTCCATTCCTGGGCTCCGCTGTATTTCAATTACGACGCGGTGGAATCCCTGAGCGGCGACTTCAGTTACGACACGGCATCGCCTGGCCTGACCGGCCTGTTCCAGAACGACTTGGGAACGGCCTGGGGTACGGTCGGCTATTCCGCCCATCCCGACCCGGAAAAGCCGTCCGAATGGCGGCATTCCGGCCATCTGCAGTTCACCTATACCGGGCTCTTCCCCGTGCTGGAAGCCTCCTTTGACCTGTATGACGCCGGAGCGGCCCAATACCGCTTCCAGCGCAGGGAATACACCGACGACACGGGCTTTGCGGCGGTCCGGCAGGACATTTCCGGCCCCGTCTGGACGGGCTCTCTCAAGGCGTACATTCCCTTCCGCTACAACAAGAACGGTATCCAGCAAGGCTGGGTCCCGCAGGTACAATGGGCCATCTCGAACAGCCTGTTCGACAACGGCACGGTGGACCTCACGGCCAGCGATGACTTTGTCCGGGAGGGAGCGCACCTCTCCTTCATGGGCTATGAACCCGGACAAAACCGTCCGATGCAGACCCTTCGCGCCTCGGTGCGCGGCTACCGGATGCTTCCGGCCGCCGACAGCCAGGTGTATCCCCGCTGGGGAATCGGAGCCGAGACCGGCGCCAGTTTCCGCCCGGCCCTGGAAAGGATCTTCTCGCCCTCCTGGTATGGCTACCTATATGGGTACACGCCGGGGTTCTCCCGCACCCAGGGCCTCCGGCTGACCGCGGTCGGCCAGTACCAGATTCCGACAGGAGCGCCCTTTGGAGAGAACAGCGTACAGATTGTCCCGCGCGGTTTCACCGCGGCCGACGGCACCGCCATCGCCCGGAAATCGGCCCGCCAGTTGCGCCTGACGGCCGATTACGCTATCCCCATTTACGTGGGTGACCTTTCCTGGTTCTCTCCGGTCGCCTACATTTCCCACCTCCTACTGATTCCGCACGTGGACTGGACCACCTTCGGCGGCGCCCGCAACGGCGAGGGCAAGGCGGTATCCTCCTCCCTCCTCAGCGCCGGTGCGGACTTCACGGTGGAACTCGGCAACTTCCTCTGGGCCCCCTTCCCCTGCTCCGTCGGCGTCTCCGCCTCCTGGCTCGGCGGACCTTACTTCCAGACGCTCTCGAAAGCCTCCGAAGACGGCCGCAAGCCCTACTCCATCGAGCTCATCTTCAGCCTGGATATCTGACGGGCGCATTCTTGCCGTTCCCCGGATTTATTCCTATATTTGTAGGTTATGAGAAAATACGCTCTTCTCGTTGCCGTCCTGGCCCTGTCCGCGTGCCAGCTCGTCCACCGGGTTTCCGACTCGGCGGCGGAGCTGTTCGGGGACGAGGTCGTCGCACGCGTGGGCGACCATAAGCTGTTCCGGTCCCAGCTGGCGGAGTACATTCCGGCCGGGGTTTCGCAGGAGGACAGCATCGGCCTGGCGCAACAGTACATCAACGCCTGGGCGGAGGAACTCCTGTACCTGGACATGGCCGAGGCGCAACTTTCCAAGGAGGAAAAGGATGTTTCGCGTGAACTGGAGGATTACCGCCGGACGCTGCTCCGGTACCGGTACGAGGAGCGCTATATCAACGAAAAACTGGACACGCTCATCACCGACGAGGAGGTCCGCAGCTATTACGAAGGGCATTCGGACAAGTTCCTGCTGGACCGTCCCCTCCTGAAAGCGCGCTATATGGTCATCCCGGCGAAATCCCGGAACCTCAAGACCATCAAGGAGTTGATGTCGTCGGACAACGCCCTGGAGCTCGCGGCCGCCGACAGCCTGGCCTCCACGGCCGCCGTCCGGTATGCGGACTGCGCGGAAAGCTGGATGGACACCCTCCTGCTTGCCCGGGAACTGGGAACGGACGAGGAGGCGATGATGAAGGCGCTGAAAAACCGGTTCATCGAATTCACCGGGGACGACGGCAACCTCCGGGTGGCCTACGTGGCCGACCTCGTGCAGAAAGGCCGCCCCGCCCCGCTGGAATACTGCGAGGACCGGATCCGGGACATCATCCTGAGCACCAGAAAGCACGATTTGGTGACCGGTTTGGAACGGGACTTGCTGAACGATGCCCGGAACAAGGAAAAATTTGTGATATATTGATATGAAGCAAAGGTTTATCGTCTTTGCGGCGGCCCTGCTGGTCTCGGCCACCCTCTCCGCCCAGAAATACAAGGGCGGGCTGGTGGACAAGACCGTCGCCGTCGTGGGAAACGAAGTGATCATGATCTCGGACATCGAGAGCGAAGTGCAGCAGATGCAGGCCCAGGGCCGGTCCTCCGACCGGGACATGCGCTGCACCATCCTGGAGAACATGATGGAATCCAAGATCTTCCTGATGCAGGCCCGGATCGACTCGCTCACCGTCAACAACGAGATGGTGGAAAGCGAGCTGACGAACCGCATCGACCAGTTCCGGACCTATCTGGGCGGGGACGAGGAAGTGGAGAAATATTTCGGGAAACCCCTGTACCGGCTCCGCCAGGAATGGCGCCAACTCTTTGAGGACCAGAGCCTTACCCAGCAGGAGCAGGGCACCATCGCCGCCGCGATTCCGGAGATTACCCCCTATGACGTCAAACAGTTCCTGGATACCGTCGCCGTGGAAGACCTGCCGATGGTTCCGGTCAAGTACCAGCTCAGCCAGATCTGCATCTATCCTGACCGGGAAGCCGCATCCATGGCGGTAAAAGAAAGACTCCTCTCCCTGCGGGAGCGCGTCATCAACGGCGAGAAGTTCGCCACCCTCGCCCGCATCTATTCCGAGGATCCCGGCAGCGCCCGCAAGGGCGGCGAACTGGGCATGGCCTCCAAGTCCATCTTCTGGCCGGCGTTCTCCGATGCCGCGATGGCCCTGCGTCCCGGCGTGATCTCCCAGATCGTGGAAACCCCGGACGGCTTCCATATCATCGAAGTCATCGAGAAGAAGGGCGACATGTTCAACGCCCGCCACATCCTTCTCAAGCCGCAGTATACCTCGGACGACCGGGAAAAGGCATTCTCGCGCCTGGACAGCCTCCGGACCAAGATCCTGGACGACGAAATCAAGTTCAACCTCGCCGCCCGCTTCTTCTCCGAGGATCCCGCCACCCGCACCAACGGCGGCCAGATGGCCGATCCGGCCACCGGCTCCTCCTATTTCGAGATCGACCAGCTCAAGCCGGCCGACTATGCGGCCATCAAGGACCTCCAGGTCGGGGAAATCTCCGAACCGGTCGAGTCCACCGACAACGAAGGCTACCAGCAAGGACGCGCCGGAAACCTCGTGTACAAGATCATCCGTGTGGACAAGATCGTCCCCGCCCACGCCGCCACCTTCGAGAACGACTACACCGAGCTGCAGGACCGCGTCCGGTATCAGCGGCAGATCAGGGCGATCGACGAATTCCTGGAGAAGAAGATCAAGGACACCTACATCGTCATCGACCCGATGTACCGGGAGTGCGACTTCAACCGGAAAATCTGGAACGACAAGTTCTGACGGCGTGCGGAGGCTCCTTCCATATCTGCTTGTGACACTGTCCCTTTGGGCAGTGGCGACTCCGGTTCATGCCCAGTCGAAGAATGAGAAGCGGGATTCCCTCGTCACCCTGGTCAGCGCGAAATCGGCCCAGCTCATCGAAAAGAACGGGCAGAACTACCGCAAGGTCGTAGGCCCGGCCCGTTTCCTGCACAACAACACCTATCTGCTGTGCGACACGGCCCTCTGGAACGTGACGACCAACATCATCGACGCTATCGGCCACGTCCAGATCATCCAGGACCGCACCCGCCTGAGTTCCAATACCCTCCAGTACATCGTGGAGGAAAACCTGGCGATGTTCCGCGGCTCCGTCGTCCAGCTGGAAGACAAGGACAAGAACACCCTGCGCACCCGGAACCTGGACTACAACACCCAGGATTCCGTGGCCATCTTCCAGAACGGCGGTTCGATGCGGGACAAGGACGGGCAGATCATTGAGAGCAAGTACGGCTCCTACGACGCCAAGGCGAGCCTGTTCGTGTTCAACGACCAGGTGAACATGTACATGGACACCACTTTCGTGAAGACCTCGCGCCTGGAATACCGCAGCGACCTGAATACCGCATACTTCGGTTACGGGACCGACATGTGGCAGGACGACAACATGCTTTCCGCCAATGACGGCTGGTACGACCGCAACAAGGAGCTGTTCTTCTTCCGGCGCGACGTGCACCTGCTCACCAAAGACCAGGAAACCTGGTCCGATACCCTGTTCTACCACCGGGCGGTGAACGACGTGGAACTCCTGGGCAAGGTGGAACTGATGGACACCACGCGGAATGTCTTTGCGCTGGCGGGACGGGTCGACTACACCGACTCGCTCTCCCAGGTCAAGATGACGCGCACGCCGGCGGTGATGAGCATTGAAGAGGAAAAAGGGAAGCGGGATACGACCTACATCGGGGCCGATACGCTTCTGTACCGGGGAATCAAGCGGCATGTCGTGGATTCCCTGTGGAAGGTTGATGCCAACAAGCGGCTCAAGGACCTCACCGGAGACCCCGTGACGGAATACCGCAGGAAGGCTGCGGAAGCCGCGGCAAAAGCGGCGGAAGAGGCCGCCAAGAACAATCCGGACGCCCAGGCGGGAATTGACCGCGGGCCGGGAGGTGCCCGGCCGGGTGCCCGTGGAGGCGGAGGTCCTGCGACGGACGGAAAGGCACCACCCGCCGGAGATGCCGGAGACAAGCCGGATGATCCTCCCGCTTCGAAAGAAACGCCTGAAACCGAAGAAGCTCCCAAGGATACGGTAGCCGTCGTTCCGGCGGTAGACACGACCCAACTGTCGTTCATCTGGGCCATCAACCACGTGAAACTGTATCGGGAAGACATGCAGATGTCCTGCGACTCGTTGGCTTACAACGACTTGGACTCCCTGGTACGGCTATACCGTGACCCGCTGGTCTTCAACGAAGGCAACAGGCAATACGCCGCCGACAGCATCTACGTCGTTATCAAGAACAAAAAGGCGGAACGGGCCCGGCTGATGTCCGACGCCTTCATCACCACCCAGGAAGACACGGTGTGCTTCGACCAGATCAAGGGCACGGAGATGATGGCCTACTTCGACAGCACCCGCACCCTCCAGCGTTTCGATGCCCTGGGCGGTGCCACGGCCTTGTTCTTCCTCACGGAGAATGAAACGCTGGCGACCGTGAACAAGGTCGAATCCAAGATGCTCTACGCCCTGTTCGACCAGGGCAACCTGGACAAGATCTACTACTTTGACAATGCAAAAAACGATGCTTATCCGATCGTGCAACTGCCGAAGGACGAGCGCTATATGAAGGGTTTCCGCTGGGATCCGGACCGCAAGCCCAGAGGACGCCAGGACATCACGCCGCTGGTCCCCCGCCGGAGTCAGCGGACCTCCTATCTGGCTCGTCCGCATGCCCAGTTCAAGGAGACGAACATCTATTTCCCGGGCCATATCAACAAGATCTACAAGGAAATCGCCGAAAGGGATTCCCTGTCGGTCCTGCGGGCCCGGCAGCCCAAGGAACAGCCGAAGGTGACGCCCACGGTTCCGCCTCCGGCAGCGGATGATTCCTTACACGTTGCTCAGGATTCACGGCAGACGCCGGAGGTCGCTCCTGTGGAGCAGGAACGGCCCGCCTCCGATTCAGTGGCCGTCCGCCCCGCCGTCAAGGATACGCTGGACGCCTCCGCCCAAAAACCCGTGAAGGAAGTCTCCCGGGATTCGACCGAAACCCTCGTGATTCCTTTGGACAGCCTTGCGTCGCGCAAACCGGCAGAAACTGAGAAACCAACGCTGGATCCTCTCTCGGAGAAGAAAGAACTGGAAAGGGCGAAGAAGGAAGAGGAGAAAGCCCGAAGGGCCGAAGAAAAGGCAGCCAAGGAAGCCGAAAAAGCGGCCAAGGCGGCCGAGAAGAAAGCCGCCCAGGAAGCCAAATGGGCCGAAAAGGACAAGGCCTACCAGGAAAAGCAGGACGCCAAGGCACAGAAGAAACTGGAGAAGGAGCGCAAACGGAAACTCCGCGCCCTGCAGAAGCTGGAACGCAAGGCCCAGAAAGAGCGTCGCATCTTTGAACGCTATCTGGAGCAAGAACGTGCCCGCGCGGAAAAAAGGGCTGCCCGCGAGGCGAAGAAAGCGACCCGGGAAGCGGAGAGAAAACAAAAAGATAATAATTGATTTTCTTATGAAAAAAACGATTCTTGCCCTTATCCTCATCACGTCTGCAACATTATTATGTTCCTGTATAAAGACGAAAACAGACGATCAGGAAGATCCAGCACCTTATCGTGTTCCTATTCCTGAAGCCGTTGACCTGGGTCTCAGCGTGAAATGGGCCAGTTTCAATCTGGGTGCCGGGAACCCCGAGGGGGCTGGAGATTATTTCGCGTGGGGAGAAATCCAACCCAAGGAAGACTATACATGGGCGACCTATAAATGGTGTGAAGGCAGCGAGAAAACCCTTACGAAATACAACACGAACAGCGAGTATGGATTCGTTGACAAAAAAAAGAAGTTAGATCCGGAAGACGACGCCGCGCATGTATTGTTAGGGGGGACATGGCGGATACCAACTCATCTTGAACTCGAGGAATTGATGAACCCTGACAACTGTACCTTATCCTCATATACCAGGGACGACGGTGTTGTTTTCATAAAGATTACCAGCAGAATAAAAGGGTTTACCGACAACTTTATCGTTGTTCCATTGACAGGTTATTACAGCGAAAAAACCATCTTTTACAATTATACGAAAGGCAGCAAGAAATGCTTTGCCCCCCTGTGGGAGTCTGACCTCGCCGTTTCTGATGATAATGCCGTTTCCATGAAGGACAATCCTCAACAAGCTTATTATGGTTGGTTCGAAATAGCCGGACGCTTGTCCGATAATCCCTGGTTAAAGCTTCGTGACGACCGTCGCTATGGCCTCAATATCCGTCCCGTTTGCGAATAGCGTCCTCCATAAAAAGCCAGATAACACAAAAGTCTTATATTATGAAACGTTTTTTCACCTTCTTCACCGTGCTGCTGGTGGCAGTGACGGCCATGGCCCAAGGCACCAGGACATACGGCATCAAGTCCGGAGAGTACAAGACCGAGATGGACATGATGGGCCAGAAGGTCGTTGCTACCGTCTGGTTCGACGATTATGGCGCCAAGCAGCTCACCAAGACGAAAACGTCCATGATGGGCATGGTCCTCGACATGGGTTCGCTGAACCTTGACGGCAAGACCTACATGATCAACTACGCCGACAAACAGGTCCAGGAAATGCCCACGCAGGAGAGCATCAACTATATGGACCTCAACGAGGAAGTGATTGCGAAGTACAAGATCGTCATGGACGGCGTGGAAGAAATCGCCGGTAAGGAATGTCTGGTGATGACGGCGGAGATCAACCAGATGGGCCAGACCGCCAAGGTCAAGGCGAGCGTCTGGGAAGGCATCCCGATGAAGACCGTCACCTCCTCCATGGGGATGACGATCACCACCACCGTTACCGAGCTCAAGGAAGGTCCCGTGGACGCTTCCCTGTTCGTTCTCCCTGAGTATTAGCGGAAAAATTGACCCAGCCAGGATGCGTCCACCTCGGCGAAGCCGGGAGACGGACGCACCGAAGGATTGCGCCCGAGGATTCCCCGGGCGTCTTCGTATACATGGAATCCTACATTGACCACCTTCATCTCCCCGTCCAGCGGAAAGGAGAAAACCAAGTCATCGTCCGGACCGTCCATCTTGAAGAATTTCAACGGAACCTCCTGCAGTTCTGCGCGTTTCTGCTGGTCGGCCAGTTCCATGCGGGTGACATACTTGCACATTTCCACCAGCACGTCGTCTAGGCCGACGGCGTGGATGTTAACCTTTTCCACCAGGTCGCCGACCTCCCGGACCAGGCGGAGGGTATAGCCGTCCAGCTCCTTCACGGCGTCGGCCACGGCCTGGGGCGGCTGAGCGTCTCCCGGCAGCAGCCAGACCATCAACTTCTCGGCCGGATCGTGGTATAAGGTCTGGTATTTCAAGAGGTTCCGGGCGCCGCAATACGGACATTCCCAGACGAATAAAGAGCCGTCCCGGACCCGGGCCTTCAGGTCCGGATCCAGGGCGACATTGATACTCGGAAAGGTTTCGACGGTGTGGGTACCGCCACAATGGCTACAGCTTGCGGGCACCATCGGAGATGACCACGTTGTAGATCTTCGGGGCGTGACCGAACTTCTCGGTGAACTGGCCCACGGCCGCATTGATGAACGCGTCGTACAGCTCGTCCTTCACGAGGTTGATCGTACAGCCGCCGAAACCGCCGCCCATCACGCGGGAACCGGTGACCTCCATCTTGCGGGCCAGCTTGTTCAGGAAATCCAGCTCTTCGCAGGAGACCTCATACAGACGGCTCATGCCGAAATGCGTCTGATACATCATTTCACCCACGGTCTCGTAGTCACCGCGCTCCAGGGCATCGCAGACGTCGAGGACGCGCTGGACTTCACCGATCACATATTCGGCGCGGAGGAAGTCCTCCTCAGGAATCTCGGTGCGGACCTCGTCCAGCCACTGGCGCTTGGCGTCGGAGAGGAATTCCACGTCCGGGTGGTTCTTACGGATGGCTGCTGCGGCATTCTCGCAGGAGGCGCGGCGCTTGTTATAGGCGCTGGAAGCCAGTTCGTGCTTCACGCAGGAATCGATGAGGACGAGGCGATAGCCTTCCGGATTGAAGGGGAAATACTTGTACTCCAGGGTCTTGCAGTTCAGGCGGATCAGGGAGCCGGCCTTGCCGAAAATGGAGGCGAACTGGTCCATGATGCCGCACTTGACGCCGCAGTAGTTGTGCTCGGTGCTCTGGCCGATCTTCGCAAGTTCGAACTTGTCGATCCCGTTATTGAAGATATCGTTCAGGGCGAATGCGAAGGTGCTCTCGAGGGCCGCGCTGGAGCTGAGGCCGGCGCCCAGGGGAACGTCTCCCGCGAAGACGGTGTTGAATCCTTCCACCTTGCCGCCGCGCTTGATGGTCTCCCGGCATACGCCGAAGATGTAGCGCGCCCACTGCTGCTCGGGCTTGTCCTCTTCCTGAAGGCCGAATTCCACAAACTCGTCATAGTCAAGGGAGAAAGCCTTCACCTTCTGGGTTCCGTTGACCTTGATCTCGGCCATGATGCCGCAGTCGATGGCTCCCGGGAACACATAGCCGCCGTTGTAGTCCGTGTGCTCGCCGATCAGGTTGATACGTCCGGCGGAGGCGTACACGTCGCCGTGCTCGCCGAAGAGGGTCTGGAATTTTTCCTGGATTTTTTCTTTCATATCGGTATCTTGTTTAGTGTCAATATACAAAGATAATATTTTTTATCGGCTGCGGATACCCCAGACCGAAAAATCGTACCGGGATTCCGTGTCTTCTTCCACATCGTCCGGGAGCGCGGGATAAAAGTCGAGGCCGGTCCGTCCCTCCAGGTCGTCGACCGTCAAAGCGCAGTCCTGCAGCCAGTACCGCTCGGCGTCATTCCCCATCACGAAAGCGATGGACTGGTACCGCTTGCCATCGTGGACCATCACCACCTTGTAGAAGGCGTCCGGCACGACCACGTGGTCCTGGCCGATGGTGCCGTAAATGTTGTCGCCGACGATGGGACCGGACACCACCCAGACCTTGCCATACTTGCGGGCCCAGGCACGCACCTGCTTCTCCAGATACTGCCAGTCCTTGTTATTCAGTTCCTCCCGCTGCGGGCAGATATTCATAAAATAGAAGGTTTCCGACATCGCGGAGTCATCCCACATGAAATCTCCCGCCGGAGCCATGTGCCCTCGGGTCCAGCCGCTGCCGTTGTAATCCTCCCGCATCGCCTGCCGGCCGCGGAAGTTCATGTCCATGGAAAAGTTCTTGTCCACCCGCGTCGCTTCGCCGCGGGTTTCCTCCGCGGTAAGTTCGTACGCCACCCAGTTGGGAATGAGCGTCTCCATGTTGTAAGAACTCACGAAGCCTTGGTAGCGGACGATGTTGTCCGATTCATTCTGGGCCGGAAGTTCCAGCAGGTCAGGAGAATCCAGCAGAGGGGCCGCCGAATTGGTTCCCGTTCCCAGGCGCTGGAAAAGAAGCCATGCACCGAAAAGGAGGACCAGGCCAGCCGCGGAAAGGAGAGATTTCTGGTTCTTGTTCATATCCGTAAAGATACGGATAAAAACTCATTCTTCCATAAACAACTCGGCCTTAAGATATTTCAGGTTGTCGGCGGCGAACTCATAGCCCCGCGAACCGGGTTTCGCGACCCGCAGGTATTTCTCGTACCACTCGATGGCCTGTTTGTATTCTTTCTTCTGCTGATGGCAGTAAGCGATGGTGGAAAGGGCCGATATGAAATTTGGATTGTACTTGTAGGCCTCTTTGTAGTGTTCGATGGCATTGTCCCAGGAATCCTGTCTCCTGTAATAGGCGAGGCCGTATTGCTGGTGGATGCGGGACATCATCGCCGGGTCCGGCTCCAGCATGGCCAGCGCCTTGTCCAGCCATGCCCCCGCTTCTTCCTCGAACGGATAGCGCAGGGCGTCCATCTTGACGGCGGCGATGGAATAGGCCAGCCCCACATCGGTGGAATCGATCTGCCAGGCAGCCAGCAGTTCCTCCTCGGCACGGTAGATCACCAGGGTATGCCAATAACTCTGCCCCAGATAATAGTGGATGGGGTACGTATCGTTGCCGATGTCCTCCTGCCGTTGGAACACCTTGCCGGCGGTCTCGTAATCGGCTTTCCGGTAATAGGCCAGCCCTTGCAGCGGCGCAATCGTGATATTGTCCGGATCTTCGGCCAGGAACGGTCCGCTCAGGGCGATCGCACCGTCATAGTCCTCCTTGTCCAGGAGAATGCCCATCGCCTTGGAAAGGACCGTTTCGTTGTCGGGCTTCAAAGCCAGGGCTTTGCGGTAGTACCAAAAGGCAGAATCGGCCTGTTCCATCTGCCGGAAGGCGTCGCCCACGAAGCTGACGACTGCCGGAATGGAATCCCGCTGCAGCACCGCCCGCCCGGCCTGGATGCTCTGAGGATAATCTCTCAGCCGATAATAGGCCTGCATCAACCGGATCTTGTACAGGATGTTTTCCGGGAACCGGGACGAGAGCAGGAAATAGGTCCCTGCGGCATCCTCATAGGCTCCGCTCTGGAAATGGCAGTCGGCCAGTTCGGCCAGCACGCCTTCGTCCATCGCACCCGGTTCTACAAGGGAAGACAGCTTCTCGATGGCATCGTCCGTCCGGTAGATGCTTTTGAGATACCGCGCCTCGAGCAGCACGGAATCGCGGTGCGTGGTCTGCGCCTGAAGAGAGGCGCAGACCAGCAAAGCGGCGGCGAAAAGAGGGCGTTTCAATTTTTCTCGCCGTTATCCCCTCCCTTCAGTTGGAAGATGACCGGGAAAACATACGTGACCTTGACGGGCTCACCATCGACATAGCCGGGCGTCCAGTCCGGGGAGGCGGAAATGACACGGAGCGCTTCGGCGTCCAGTTCGGGATTCGCGCCCCGGAGAACCTTGGCGTCCCGTAGTTTTCCATCGGGGAAAATCGTGAATTGCAGCGTCACACGCCCCTGGGCTCTGCTTGCTTTTGCGGCTTCCGGGTAGGAGAGGTGAGCATTGACCCATTCTGCGAACTTGGTGCCGGCATCACCGCCCTGGAAAGTCGGTTTCTGCTCGACGAGGCTGAAGGGGATGGTTTTCGTCGTGTCCGGGGCCTGGACGGCCGGGGTTTCCTGCGGGAGGGTTTCGGAGACAACCTTGGCGCGGACGGGGTTGACGATGAACATCGTCCCGCCGATTATCGGAAGGAGAACGAACCAGGAAAGCCGCCTCCATCCGGGGGAGGGTTTTGTAAGCATCATTTCAATACGGTTTTTGAGGTTGGCGTGCTGGAAGCCGTTCGCCAGGGAGAAGCGCTTTTCCCCGACCGCTTTCCGCACAAGAAGCAATTGATATTGGGTTGCATCGATGCCTTTATCAAGGACCGCTTCGTCCGCCTCGTACTCGTGAAGGAGCTTGAGCTCGGACAGGGTGATCCAGACGAGCGGATTGAACCATTGGAACATTGTCACCAATGTAAACCAAAGGATATCCCGCGTATGTCCCTTCCGGATATGTTCCTTCTCATGCAGGAGGATGGCGGGGTTCGCCTCCGCATCCTTCCGGCCTATGACGACGGTCTTCCCCCAACTGAACGAAGGAATATCCGCTTCCATCAACACAAGGGAAGTTCCGTCTTCCTGAGGTAGCCGGGCGCCCTTTCGAATCGTCTTTCGCATCCGGAAATAGGCCGTCTGCGTCCACGCCAGAACGGCAATTATGCCGGACATGTACAGAAGCTCCAAATACGGAACCGGCGACGTCGCAGACGGGCCGGCGGCCAGGGCCGGTTCGGAGACTTGCATGGAAAGCGCTCCGACCTCCATCGGCAGCGCCGCCACCATGCGCACTTTCAAAACCGGCAGCAGAAAACAAACCACCGTTCCGGCAAGCAGGAGAATGCGGTTCAGACGAAAGAATGTCGTCCTCCGCATTACCAGCAGGAAGAAAGCATAGAACAGGGCTAGATACAGGCTGCTCCGGGCAATATATAACAGGAAGGGTGTCATGGGTTATCGGGGCGGGTAAAACTGATCATTTCCCTTGACTTTCAATCCGGGCAATGAGGTCCTTCAGCTCCTGAAGGTCCATTTTGTCTTCCTCCACGAACTGCGAAACGAGACTTGCGTACGAATTGTTATAATAATGGGCGACCACCTCGCCGATGGTCTCCCCTCGATACTGCCTCTCATTGATTTTCACGTGGTAACGGAACGTGTTAGCCATCGGCTCCCGTTCCAGGAACCCTTTCTCCTCGAGGAACTTGACCAGGGTGGCCACGGTGTTGTAATGCGGCCGCGGCTCCGGCAGGAACGCCACCAGGTCGCGGATGAAGAGGTCGCCATGCTCCCAGAAAATGGACATCAGCTGCTCTTCTTTGGCTGTCAGTTTCTGTTTCATGGTACAAAGATAGGCATTATTTCTTTATCTCCTAATTTTTTTAGGAAATTTCCGTAATTTCTTCGGAGGCCCACTTTCCTTTCTCTCCACCATCTTGTACACTGCTACAGTGTACAGGTTTTCTTTTACGTCTGGACGTTTTTCTGTACGCTTCTCCCCAAAATCGGTCAAAACGAACGAAAACCAAGAGCAGTGTACACAAAATCATTCTCTGAATACAATTCCCTTGTACGCTGCCGGAGCGTTCAGGAAAAACCGCACATATTTATAAAACCAGACAGCGGCGGATTTGCGCCAACCCAAGGCGATACTGTCTGAACAAGTCGTTGGCAATGGCGTTCTTTTGACTGTCTGTCAGATGATACACGGAGAAAGCCCTATATTTCGGAACGTAACGCGTGTCAATGACCTCACATACCTGAAGATCATTCATGCGCGCCGTTGCATGGCGAACTTGCTCGTTTCGAAGCATCTCCGAGATGGATTGTTTCCGGTCTGCAGCGTACAACAATAATTGCGTTTCAATGCTTTCCAGGGTAATGGGCGGTATTTGGTTACCATCCGCCTCCTGCTCTTTGTACCAATCCTCCCCACTTTTCCGTGTAACGAGATAATTGAATGCCTGCGGCGTTGCATAAAGGTTCTCAACGAGCGATCTTTCTATGACGGACTCGCGGAGGAACACCCCCTCAACACCCATCTTCCACTTTGTGTCGAATGCCGCCCGACGAGGAAGCGTCTGTTCAATCTGGGCCGGTGTCAGTAAAACGTCCGGGACATACAGTTTTCCCAATTCTTTCCGAAAAAAGACATTCGCGGAACAGTAAGGCCACTCGAAAGGTGTTGATGTAATGCCATGGTGAACCGAATTCTTGTTCGTATAGGACAAGGCCGCCAGTAAATGGCGGATGCCCTGCAACTCCATAATAAAATAGCCCGGATCTCCCAACGAACCCTTCCTGTCGTACTTCTCATTGAACATATGCGTATAAGCCTGGCGTTTGATCTGGACCAGTTCCGACGGATATTCCGTCTCATAACACCCATGGTGATGATTCGGAAGGTCGCACTCGGACAGACATCGGCTTCCGGTCTTGTATAGAGCCGAGCATAAGGCATTGAACGACTTGTTCATATCTTCTTCGTTGCGATACATCACTTCCCGATGCGACGTAAAACTAATGTGGTATGTCTTGTACATGATTTCTTTTTCCGATTCTGCACGCTCCTGATGCGTACACGGTTTTGGTTGTTCCTGCTTTATTTCTTGTACACTTCTCCCGAAAAGTCCCCTTAGAAGACCATTGTCTGACAGATGTGTACATTGAAATTCGTGTCTGTTGTATTTATTATGTACACTGCAGCAGCGCACAAAGCATGCTTACGGGTTAAGGGTCACGGTGGCATTAGCACCTCCAGCAGCACCGGAAGATGGTCGGAAACGCCTCCGGTGTAGCGGGGGCCGGTGTAGGTGCGGAGGGGTTTCTCGCCGGAGTGAACGTTGTCGCGTGTGAAAAGGAAGGGGATGCGGAGGATGCGCATGGAAGAATGGGCGTACCATCCGGGCGACACATAGATATGGTCTATAAGATCCCATTTGCCATCATACTTGATGGTGCCGAAACCTCGACGGTGCAGGTCCGTGTGCGTCGGAACAAGGGCCGGTTCCAGCAGTCGGAAGACGGAATTGTCGGGGGTGTCGTTGAAATCACCGCCGGCAATGATCCTGTCGATGGCGACCGCCTCCAGCGAATCCACCAGAAACCTCAGCCGTTCCACTGCAATGCGCCGTCGCGGTTCCGACTCGGAAGATCCTCCATACTTGGAAGGATGATGGTTCACCAGAACGGCGATAGCGGTTGTATCCGACTTATTTCTGAAACAAAACCGGCAGAGCAGGATATCCCGCGTAGCCATGACCGTATCCGCCGCATTTAGATGACAAGGCTTTGAATCAATGAGTTCCAATACCGAGGTTCGATACAGGAGTGCAACGTCGATGCCGCGCCGGTCCGGAGAATCGTAGTGGACATACCTATAGTCCAACTTCCGGAGAAGGGTTTTCTGCAGCACTTGCCGCAGCACGAATGCGTTTTCCACTTCCTCCAGTCCAATGATGTCAGGAAGGTGACCCGTCTCCCCTTCCACCCACAACAAAGCCTTCACAAAAGCGTTCGCCTTTGCCTGGAACCGTTTCCAAGTCCAATGCCGATCCCCTCTCGAAGAATACTCCGCATCCGATACGGTCGTGGAATCGTTCCGCCAATCGAAGAAGTTCTCCACATTCCAGAACATCACCGACAGCGTGTCTCCAAAATGCTGGTTCCGTACGCTGAAGCAGCGTACAGAACCGGGCCGGACAAGCATGAACAAAATAGCGAAAATGATGGCCAAGATGCCTTTGAGTCGTGTCTTCATACACCCAAGATAGGGCGCACCGGGCTACCGGAGGACAAGAAACGTTAAAATGTGGCGGAATTCTTTTTTTACGATGGATTGAAAACATAATAAAATCGCCCTTCCAGTTATCTGGAAAGGCGATTCGGTAGATTTAGGTTCTCACGTCGAGAACTATTCCTTATTCTCTTACACGTTGAACAGGAAGTGCATGATGTCTCCGTCCTGGACGACATAGTCCTTGCCCTCGATACCCATCTTTCCGGCAGCGCGGACAGCGGCCTCGGTCTTGTAGTGCACGAAGTCATCGTACTTAATGACTTCGGCGCGGATGAAACCGCGTTCAAAATCCGTGTGGATGACACCGGCGGCACGGGGGGCCTTGTCTCCCACCCGGATGGTCCAGGCGCGACACTCGTCGGCACCGGCCGTGAAGAAGGTCTGAAGGCCCAGGAGGTGATAGGCGCCCTGGATCAGACGGACGACGCCCGACTCGGAAAGGCCCATCTCCTCGAGGAACATCTGGCGGTCCTCGTACTCTTCGATTTCGGCTATTTCAGCTTCGGTCTTGGCGGCGATCACCAGTATCTCAGCCTGCTCTTCAGCCACGGCGGCGCGGACGGCATCGACATAGGCGTTGCCCGTAGCGGCGGAGGCCTCGTCGACATTGCATACATACATGACCGGCTTGTTGGTCAGGAGGTAAAGGTCACGGGCCATCTGCTCTTCCTCGGCGTTCTCGGGAACGACCGTGCGGCAGGACTTGCCCTGAAGCAAGGCCGCCCGATAGCGCTGCAGCAGCGCCAGGAGCTTCTTCGCATCCTTGTCTCCCCCCGTCGTAGCCTGCTTCTCCACTTTCTTGATACGGTTCTCGACCGTCTCCAAGTCCTTGATCTTCAGTTCCATATCCACGACTTCCTTGTCGCGGACCGGGTCCACGGAACCGTCCACATGGACGATGTTCCCGTCGTCAAAGCAGCGGAGGACGTGCAGGATGGCGTCGGTCTCGCGGATGTTGGCGAGGAACTGGTTTCCCAGGCCCTCTCCCTTGGAAGCGCCCTTCACCAGGCCGGCGATGTCCACGATCTCCACCGTGGCCGGAATGGTGCGCTTGGGTTGGCAGATTTCCGTCAGCACCTCCAGGCGCTTGTCGGGCACGTTCGTGGAGCCCACGTTCGGTTCGATGGTGCAGAAGGGAAAATTCGCGCTCTGCGCCTTGCCGGAGCTGACGCAGTTAAACAAAGTGGACTTCCCAACATTGGGAAGTCCCACTATTCCACATTTCAGTGCCATAGACTAATAGAATCTGGCGCGGTTGTCCTTGACGTCGGCGTCCTGCATCATCACGGGGACGATCATCTGGAGCGCATAGTTCATCAACTGGGAGTTGGCGTTCTTCGCGTCGCTGTCGGTGTAGAAGGAGCCGGTCTCGCGACCCAGCACATTGAACACATACACACCGTAGGAACCGGCGACCGGACCGCAGATCTTGCCTTCCGGAGCGGCGGCGATGGCGCCGATGAACTTCGGATCCAGACTGCGGGCGGACATCGAAGCGAAGGCGACGTCGTTCTGCGTGGAAACCGTCGTTCCGAGCTTCTCGGCAATTGCCTCGAGATCGGTGAGGCCGGCAATCTGCTCGGCCACCTCGGCCTGGCGCTTGGCGGCGTACTTCTCGCTGTAGAGCTGGTTCTTGATGGAGGCGGAAACCTCGGAAACCGGGGCGAGACCCTCCTTGTGCGCGTCCTTCACGGCCACCACGAAGAAGTAGTTGTTGTCTACGGTGATAATGTTGGAAACCTTGCCCGGCTTGTTGTCAAAAGCCCAGCGGGTAACCTCCTTGGCGTGACCGATGGAGCCGTAGGTGTCGGTTCCCTCGTTGATGGTCAGGCTGTGGGAATAGGTGCCGATGGAATCGCAGGCAGCGCGGTAGTTGGCCAGCTTGCCGGCGGACAGGGTGGCGAGGCGGTTCGCATCGTTGTAGAACTTGTTGAAGGTCTCCTTGCTGGAGCGGGTCTCCTTCTCGAAGACGGCCACCTGCTTGAACAGGGCAGGGGCGCCGGCCTCGGTCACTTCCACGATATGGGTGGCGATGTTGGACTGGAGGATGAACGGCTGGCCCACCTTGGCATTGAAGATGGCGTTGAATCCGGTCGGGAGATACTGGATGGTGCTCTGGGAGATTTCGCCGATGTTGCCGAATTCTCCGTCCGCGTTGGAGTTGCGGTCGGCGGAATAGGCGGTGGCGAGCTCCGCGAAGTTACCACCCTTCTTGAGCTCGGCGAGGAGGCTGTCAGCCAGGTGCTGACCATCCTCGTTGGACTGGAACATCATGTGGCGGACCTTGACGGTCTCGGGCATCGTGGCGGAACCCAGGATACGGGCGGCATAGAAGGTGTTGCCGGAAGTGTACACCGGGGAAACGCCCTCGTTGTGCTCGGAAACGAACGTATCCACGTCAGCGTTCACGGAGCGGAGGTCACCGGCCTTGTACCAGCGGTCGTCCCACTGACGGTCGGAGTTGCGCTGCAGGAAGGAACGGACGTTCTCGGTCGTGGCGAAATCGTCATAGAGTTTCACGAAGTCATTGTTCGCGGCGGCGATGTCCTCGGCGGACGGAACTACCTGGAACACGGCGTACTCGATGTCGCGGGTCGCGTTCTGCTTGAAGAAGTCCTTGTGGTTGTTGTAGAAATCGGTGATTTCCTTGTCGGAGACCACGACGGTGCTGTCGGTGGCGAAAGTGAACGGGCTCATCACGAACTCGACGTCGGCGGTCGTATTGTTGTCGGCAATCGAACGGTTCACCTGGATGGCGTTCTGGATGTTGGAGTTCGCGAAGAGG
>JAEEGI010005849.1_pt1 | contig 28087 bp, 24 predicted proteins | sample 8958751 | NCBI WGS metagenome assembly JAEEGI01 (sample SAMN16246545, study PRJNA631951) | gut metagenome | biome: gut microbiome; feature: rumen; material: KS-attached | host: Bos | place: Iran: Karaj | collected 2018-10 | reverse complement strand
TTTCCACTTCCGGCTCCAGCAATTATGAGAAGCGCACCGTCTGTTGTGGCTACGGCTTTGAACTGCTCTGGGTTAAGCTCTTTTTTCAGTTCCGACAGATTCATGACGGGTATTCTAGCGAAAACGCGCTGTGTTTACAAGATTGGAAGAGGTGAGTTTTATTAGGAAAAAGATGAGGGCGCGGGAGAAGAAAAAACGTATGTTTTGTCTTTTCCCGCCTTGCTCCCGCCTTTACTTCTTAGGGAAAAACTGCTAATATTAAACCGTTTTACAAGTCGCATTGCTTATGGCATGCGCGGTTTAATAGGAGAAACAAATGGGCGTATTTCAGGAAGTCACGGCTTTTTTGAACAGACACGGTTTTTCTGCGTCTGGGTATGATGTTAACACCTTGATAGAAGGGCTGCTTTTTGATATGCAAAAAGGGCTTGATGAAGGTATTAGTAATGGCGTTATGGGTGCATCGCAGGACATGATTCCCACATGGGGACTGCCTCCGGCTGAAGCTCCAAAGAACGAGACTGTTATTGTTATCGATGCGGGCGGAACAAACTTCCGTTCATGTCTTGTAAGCTTTGATGCAGAAGGAAATGCGTCTATAAGCGAAATGGAAAAGACTTCAATGCCAGGAATTGAGAAAGAGCTTGGCAAAAAGGATTTTTTCGACGCGATTGCGAAAAACCTTGACCACCTGAAAAATAAAGCTTCTAAAATTGGATTCTGTTTTTCATACGCAATGAACATCACGCCGGACGGCGATGGTGAGGTTCTTAAATTCTCTAAGGAGATAAAGGCTCCAGAAGTAGAAGGCTCTTTGGTTGGCGCGTGTCTTTCTGATGCGCTTGTTGCACGCGGATGGAACCGCCCGGAAAAGATTTTCCTTTTGAACGATACTACAGCAGCTTTGCTCGCCGGAGCTTCGAACGCAAAGGAAGGACGTGCGTACAGTACTTATGTCGGCTTTATTTTGGGCACAGGCATGAACTCCGCGTATATCGAAAACGAAGCGATTGGAAAAATCGCACCGCTCGCAAAGAAAGGCTTTAAGATTCCAGCTTCTCAGATTGTTGTATGCGAATCTGGTCGTTACAACAAGATTCAGCGTTCCGATTTTGACCTTGAGTTTGACAAGCACGCGAATACTCCGGGGCTTTATGTGACGGAAAAGATGTGTTCTGGCGCTTACCTTGGGCCTGTTGCACTGATAATGATGAAGCAGGCTGCGGAAGACGGACTTTTGTCAGCGGCTGTAGCAGACGGATTGCGCGGGCTTTCTAAGTTTGAGCTTAAGGACGCTGACCAGTTCCTGTACGCGCCCAAAAATACGGCGACAGTGCTCGGAGCGATTGTAGCGAAGGGAACGCAGAAAGACGCTGATATCATTTATACGCTTCTTGATGCTGTGATTGAGCGGTCGGCTCGCATTGCGGCGGCATTGATTTCTGCGGCTGTTATAAAGAGCGGAAAGGGAACTTCGGCGGCTCTTCCTGCAGGAATTGTTTGCGACGGAACGACGTTCTACAAGACGCACCACCTTAAGGAGCGTTTGTTGGGATATCTGCACGATGTTCTTACGGCGCAGCGTCACATTTACTTTGAGATTCTTACGATAGACAACGATATTACGCTCGGCGCGGCAGTCCTTGCAGCATCAGGCAAATAAGACAGTTTTGGGTCTGCGTGCGCGTCAGTCTTTTTGCTTGCGCATTTTGGCTAGATTTTTCTAGCCAGAACATTGCGTCAGGCGCGGGTCGCGCATTATCGCGCGGGCGCGTTAGCGAGATTTCGCGCTATTGTAAGTAATTTTTCTTTTTCGTTAAGGGCAGGATCTTCCAGAACGACTTCAAGAAGCTCGTTCAGAATCCTGCCTATTTCTTTTCCTGCAGGAATGCCCGCGCCCATAAGATCTTTTCCGTTAACTGCAAGATTTTTCAGTGTCAGAACGCACTGTGCTTTTATTACGCGGTTTATACGCTCACGGAACTCAATCAAGTTTTCGCTCCAAACACCTTTTGAAAGAACGGGTGGCATCCGTGTCATGCCGTAAACGTCAGCGATACGTAAATCGAAAATGTCGTTGATTGTAGCATCTATTTCAGCCGAGCCTGGCGTTGTGTCCTTCGCGTCGGGCGGCGTTATCCGCACTAGGAAACGGCGGATTGCGGCATCTGTCCAATTGCTTTCGTAAAAGAACATGTGCTGCCTGACGAGATGAGAGACATAGCGTATCTGAACTTTTGGAAGACGCAGTCTGTCAAGGATTTTCTCAGTTATTCCAGCGCCAACAGATTCGTGGTTGTAGAACGTGTAGATTGTGGAAGTTTTTTCGGGAGCAGCCGGGTCAAGAGCTTTTTCCAAAACTTTGCGCGTTGCGGGCTTCCCGATATCGTGAAACAAAGCTGCGAGCCGCAAAAACAAATTCTGTTCAGTCCCGCGCTGGCTTTCTATCCAGACAGCGCCTTCAAGAGCGTTATAAAGATGATCAAGCACATCGAACTGGTGTATTCCGCGCCCGTCGGCTTGAACAACGCCACGGCATTCGCTGAATTCCGGCAAAAAAAGCTTCATTATGCCAGTTTCTTCCATAAGGCGAAGCCCTTTTACAGGCTCAGGAGAGGCAACTAGCTTAAGGAATTCGTCACGGAAGCGTTCAATCGAGATTTTTGCCGTAACGCCGAGCGCGCGCGGAATCGCGGCGAGCGTTTGTGGATCTATGGAAAAGCCTGTTTTTGCGGCGAAGCGGACGGCACGGACGGGGCGAAGCCCGTCCTCGTCGAACCGTTCCTCCGGCTTGCCGACTGTACGAATTATTTTGTGCTTAATGTCATCCTCACCGTGGAACGGATCGACGACGGCTCCGTCGTCAAGCGAGGCGGCTATTGCGTTCATAGTGAAATCGCGGCGGGAAAGGTCTTGTGTAATGTCGGAAGTGTAGGTGACGGAGCCGGGGTGCCGTCCGTCGGTGTAATCCTCGTCTATACGGTAGGTCGTAACTTCAATTTCATGCTGCATGAAGTGTACTGTGACGGTACCGTGCTCAATTCCTGTAGGTATAACCTTGTGAAAAATATGCATAACATCTTCGGGCTTTGCGTTTGAGGCAACATCCCAGTCTGCGGCTTTTTTGCCGAGCAGAATGTCGCGCACAGCACCGCCTACAAGATAGGCTTCAAAGCCGTTATCGCGAAATATGCGGTTCATTTTTTGAAGTTCGTATGGGATACGGATTTTGTTCATGTTTTTGTAGTATAGAAAGTATATCGTAAATTTACCAGTGGGACGCAGACAAAAATTAAGGGGGTGCCCTCTTAGGGAGATGCCATAATTTTTGTCGTCGCTGGGACCCGCTGGTAAATTTAAAATAGCAGTCTATAAAAACATAGCAAAAAATTATAAAAGAAAAAACACAATCACGTTATACACAAAGTGAGCGACGAATCCGGAAATAAACGAACCTGTCCGTATGCAGAAAAAGCGGAGTATACATCCTGCCGTAAAAGCGTTAAGAACTGCCCATATGCCCAAATATCTGTGGCCAAGAGCAAATATCATTATTATTGAAATTTCAACGCATATACGTGCGATTTTTGCGTTTCCAGTCTGTTTTGAAAAGCTTTTGACAAAGCTGTAAGCACTTTCTGGCAAAAACTGCCTGAAAAGCAATTCTTCATAAAGCGCAGACACAAAAAGACTAAAAACTATGTAAGCATTTTCCAAGAAACCTTCAGATATCGTTTTCGTCACTTCGCTTTGTGATTCACTAAAAAGAATTGTTGCCAAATCCCAAATTTTCGCATTCAAAAGGAGCATACATAAAAGCGCGAATGATGTAACAACAGAAAAAGATCTAAAATCGGTTTTTCCGAATTTATTTTTAATCAGGATATATATAGATAAAGCGACATATACGATGAGCGAAAGAAGAGGCATGGCAGGCGAAAAAGACGGTTGACTGTTGTTTAAAACAGGTGGAATGGCGAAAAACACAAAAATGAGGAAGAAATCTGCGTGTTTTTGTAAAAAATCGGTTTTCATTATTGGAATATTTCTTTTCTCATGCTATTATATTAGATGGAGAATACTTTTGTACACAGTAATTTTCGTTATAGTGGCATTACTTGTCATTATAGGTATATCAAGAATTTTAGTTTTAAAGAAAAAAGAAATTAACTTTTTCACTACCGGAATGGATTCTGGATTTAAATTAAAGGAGATAATCCTTTTATATAAAGTCGCGGCATCCGCACAGCTGGAAGAGCCATCTGCTCTGTACTGGTCAATTCCTGCCCTTAACCGTGGAATTGCATTCGTTTTGAGTAATGCTCGCAAAAAGGGAACAGAAAATACGCCATCCGTTCAAGATTTTCTTACCAAACTTTATCGCTACAGAACGAAAGTTGAGCTAGATCCACGCAACAGCAAGAGTCTTAAAACGACAAAAGGACTTGATCCAGGACAAAGAATCCGCGTAGTTCTTAAAGGACGCGGTGTTTTTTCTTCATCAGTTTCAAGCGTTGGCAGGGAGCTTGTTATATCTCTTCCTGTAAACAACAACGGTGAAGTTGTAATACCGAGCAAGGAATGGGTCGGAAAAACAATAAGCATTTATCTTAACAGAGCTGGCGATGCCGGTTATGTTTTTGATACGCTTGTACGAAACGCGCTTACGTTCAGCGGAAGAAGTTCGCTTTATCTTGCCCATACAGAAACATTGCTCAGAACGCAAAAACGAAAGAGTGTAAGGTGCGCGTGTAACATTTTCGCTCAATTATATGTTTTTGTTAAAGGAATGAGCCAAACGAGCGTAGAAACGGAGCCAGGACTGAAGTGCCTTATCGAGGATATTTCAGAAAACGGCGCGATGGTACGCATTGGCGGCTTAGGTCGGAAGAATACGACACTGAAGCTTCAGTTCCCGCTTGGCGACAGGGTTATTATCATGTTCGGCATCGTAAGGGCGGTGGAGTACAACAGCGCGATGAAACAATCCCGGCTTCATGTTGAAGGAATTGACATCAGCGAGGAAACGAAAAACGCCATACTGTCGTACGTGTATAATGTTATGCCAAAAGACGACAGGGACAGGGAAGAAGCTATTATTCAGGCAGAAGAAGACGCAAAAGAGGATATAAATGCGTTGGCTGCCGTTGCAGGAAATGTTCCTGGAGCAGAAATCCCACCAACACTTTCTGTGGCTGACGAAAATCAGAAAGAAAGTGATGCAAGGGCTGTTCAGGATGATTATGTTCCACCCGAAATTAATATGGGCGGAGATGAAAATAATGAAACGCAAGAAGATGATTTTGCGTTCCCCGATGAGGAAAACATCAGTTATAACGATGAAAACGCTGACAAGGAGGCATAAAAGATGAGTAAAAAACTTTGTTTGATTTTGTTATTTATATCTGTCGTCTGTTTGTGCGGAGCCGAAGCGCAGAACAGTAAGCTTAAAGAGCTTGAGATAAAATTTTATGGCGGAAGCCTTACCGACAAGATAGAAACAGTTCAGCAAGCTGTTGAAATGGACGGTTCTGTGAACGGAATATTCACTGACGCACTTGAGTTTGTGAAATCATATTCGCCTATATTACAAGAAGATGCAAGAATGATTAAACTTACAAGGATAATCATCGAGAATTCTTCACGCATAACCGGATATTCTAACCTTGCAAAAACACTGTGTTCACTTTTTTATACATATTCAGACAAAACTGTTAAGATTGCGGTCATGAATGTTATAAAAAACTACAAACCAGATAATGAGTTTGTGGAAAGCATGAATGATTTTGCTCTGTCTTGCCTTAAAAACTATTCCTCAGGCGATACAAAAAGCATTTCTGACATAATCGATGCGTTGGGCAGCATAAAGAGCCTGTCATCTGTCCGTGTACTGTTCGAATTTGCCGTAGACGAAAAGCTGCCTGAAATACTTACAAAAAAAGCACAGGAAACGCTTTTAGCATTCTCACCTGACTATAAGAACGAGATAATTTCAATTTTGAACAGCGGAACGCCGGAGAAAAAACTGATTGCATTCCGTGTTGTTATAAAAAATGACGTAGATACTGACTTTTTTAAGGCAGAAATTGCCGAAAAGGCACTCTCAAATGCAATAACATATATGGGGACATCTGTTGCTGCTGAGTCTCATATTCTTACGTTGCAGTTTGAGGCGTTGAGTGAGCTGCGTCGCGTTGCTTGGACTCGTTCATCTGGAGTTATCGTGAACTTGTTCAAAGTGGCAGAAAAAGAGTTTCAGTCAGGTTATATCAGTGAAAGTTCCTTCATAGATGTTATGAACGGTCTTGTGGAGCTTGCTTCAGGCGACGCAGGCGTTGTCCTTTCTGACTATCTTGGAGAAATGAACGTCAAGGCAGAAAACGGAGAGCCCTACAGCAGCAATTTAGTGCTGTCTGTTATTAAAATGCTGGGCGCTCTTGGTGATAAAGTCGCATTCGATAACTTGCTTTATGTAGGCTATCTGCCTTACGATGACGCAGTCATTGAGGCTTCCCGCATTGCTTTGGCGGGACTTAAGTGGTAAAAAGAAGAGTTGAGTTAATTGCACTTTGCGTTGTAATTCTGTTATATACGGGCATATTACCTGTATATAACAGAAATCCTTTTTCTTGTGTTCTTTACGAACAATCAATTACATCCATTTCTGGAAAAGTTGTTTCATCTCCTGTAAAAACTTCATCTGGTAAAAGCTATTCAGTCGTGCTTTCCGTTACGGAAGCTGCTTCAAAAGCGACGCGCGCGGCGTGCACAGGCAAGGTTACGCTGTATGTGCCGGCAGCCGACGTGGAAGCTTTGTATCCTGGAAAGCTTTATTCTGCGTCAAATGTCGCAGATGCACAAAAAGCGCCACTAATTGAGGAAGGCTGCCGGCTGAAAGCGGAAGTGTTATATTCAGGCATTGCTGACGGCGACAGTCTTTCGCTTCTTTCCGGCAACATAGAACGACCCGCGTTTTCCGTACAGCACATAACAGACGTAAGCTGGGAAAGCGTTTTGCCATACATACGCGCGTTTCTCCGCCTCCAGCTAAAGCGGCTCCTAGCGGCTTGGGGTGCCACCGGCGGACTTCTCCTGGCGCTTGTCTGTGGCTCCCGTGAATATACCGATCCATCTATTTCAGACGCTTTCCGGAACGCAGGACTTTCTCACATACTCGCGCTTTCTGGAATGCACCTTTCGCTTTTTGCAGGGCTTTCAGAAAAGTCCGCCGGAAAACTTGCCGGAAAACGCTTCTCGCCATATTTATCGCTGTCGGCGGCATTCTTGTTCGTATGGTTCGCTGGCTTTTCTCCGTCATTACGCCGCGCGCTTATCTGCATGAGCATAGGTTTTTGCGCGTCATTATTCGGTTTTAAGACAACTCCATTAAAAACGCTGTCTCTTGCGTTTATCATACACATCCTAATTTCTCCTGAAGATTCTGGAAGCCTTGCATTCATGCTGTCGTATCTTGCTCTATGCGGCGTTTATGCCGGAAATTATTTATTCATGCAAAAGCTTTCGCGTGTTTTCCCTGTTGGGGTATCATCAGCTCTTTCCGCGTCTGCCGGAGCACAGCTTTTTACGCTCCCTGTAACGATAGTTTCGTTCGGTTCTGTAGTTCCTGCGGCAATTATCGCGTCTGCCGTTGCGTCTCCAATAGCTTCTGCGTTTGTTACAAGCGGAATTGTTGCAATAGCGTTTGTTTTATCAATGCCTTTTCTTTTACAGCCTGTTGGTTGTATAATATCAATGCTTTATAATGTGCTTTCGGGTATAGTTCGTTTATTTGCAAGGATTCCTTGCATCAGGATATAGAATATGGGTTTTAAGATAGATTATGATTCGCCTGCCGCTTTGAAAACTTTTCTTGAAGAACGCGGAATGGCTATGCAAAAGAAATTCGGACAGAATTTTCTTGTAAATGCAGCTGCACGGAAAAGACTTATAGATGCCCTTGATGTCGAGGAAGGCATGACTGTATGGGAAGTCGGTCCCGGACTTGGTTCAATGACTTCTGAAATCCTTAACAGAGGCGCAGAAGTTACAGCTTTCGAAATAGACAGGGGCTTTGCTGCTGTCCTTAAAGAAGCGTTTGAAGGACAAAAACTTCGTCTTGTTGAAGGCGATGTCCTTAAGACGTGGAAAAAAGAAAGCTCTGAGTGCGGCGTTGCGTCGCGTTTTTTCGGGAATTTGCCATATAATGTGGCTTCCGCGATTGTAGCTGACATGATTTCTGCGGGAATACGCTTTGATGAAGCTGTTATAACTGTACAAAAAGAAGTTGCACAACGCATAACGGCAGAACCTGATACAGAAGATTATTCTTCTTTCACGGTGCTTTGCCAGTGGGCTTATGACGTTACGAATGTCATGGATTTGGCCGGCGGTTCGTTTTGGCCGCGGCCGAACGTCGATTCCAGAGCCGTGAAAATGGTTAAAAAAAGCGATTTTCCACGCTGTAAGGATCCTGCAACATTTATGAAAGTTCTTAGAGCTGGATTTTTACAGAGACGAAAGACTTTGAAAAATAATCTTGCTGGTTTGGCAGGTTCGGCCGCGGAAGCAGCCGCTGTTTTGGAGTCTGCTGGCGTTGAGCCCGCCCGACGCGCTGAAACACTGACGCTTGATGAGTTTTTGCTGCTTTCTGACAAGATGTATGAGAAGCTCGGAACAAAGTAAGGAAGCGCGATTAAGCGCGATTAAAAGGAGTTGATTAAAAAATGAGCATAAAAGATAATTTTGAAGCTGTCCGAAACAGAATACATGAGGCAGAGCGTCGGGCGGGAAGAAGCGAAGGCTCCGTAAAGCTTATGGCAGTCAGCAAGTTTCATCCTGCGGAGGCTGTAATAGAAGCATACAACGCCGGGCAAAGGCTTTTTGGCGAGAACAGGGTGCAAGAGGCTTGCGGAAAGTTTCCTGCGCTTTTTGAATCTTATCCGGGACTTGAGCTTCACCTTATAGGCTCATTACAACGCAATAAAGTTAAGCAGATTGTTCCGTATGTCTCTTGTATTCAGTCTGTTGACAGAATTGAGCTTATAGACGAGATAATAAAGCAGTGCAGGAAACTTTCTGAAGAGGGTAAAAAAAAGACACTCCGCCTTATTTTCGAGTACCATACCGGCGAAGAGTCAAAGTCAGGCTTCCTTTCCACGGACGAGCTTTTAAAAGCCGTAGAGAAAGCGGGCGAGGCTTCTGACTGCGGTATTGTTTGCACCGGTTTTATGACGATGGCTCCGTTTACTGATGACAAACAGGTTGTAAGAAACTCGTTCAAAAAACTTAGAACCGTTGCCGATGAAGTAAAAAGACATTTCCCGTCATTGCCGCTCGACGAGCTTTCTATGGGAATGTCAGGAGATTTTGAAATTGCCATTGAGGAAGGTTCTACGCTCGTCCGGGTAGGAACTGCTCTTTCTGGAGAAAGAAACTATGCCTAGAAAGCTTATAGCCCTTTTGTTGCTAATATCTTTCTCTTTCTGTGTGTTCGCTGAAGAAGCACATACTCCCGCTCCATACGAAGAAGATGAGTTCCCGTCTTGGACAATAGATTTAAGGCGTTCAGAAATCGTTACTTTCGGTACACTTCCATTCGTAACTCTCGGTGTAACAATAGGCTATTCGTTTTTCAGATATGCTAAAAACGGTTTTGACTCCGATTATCTGCCGAATCCGCTCGCAAAATCGTCTGCCGCCGCAAACCTTAATAGCGACGAGCAAATCGGTATTTTCATATCTTCCGGAATTATAAGCCTTATAATCGGCATTGTAGATTATGTAATATCACGCATAGAAAGAAAAAGAGCCGACGAAAACTCTGAAAACGAGCGGCTTCGCCAGCAAGAATCTGTCGTTGTGGAGACAGGAAACTAGTTTATGGAGACAGCTGTTTTTTGCGTCGATTCATCGCTTTTTGAAGCAGAATCGTGCCGTCTTGATATATATGCTTCCACATTTCTTAAAATGAGCCGTTCGCGTCTTAAACACGGCGTGCTTTCTGTCGTTGTAAACGGCAAAAAATCAAAGCTTTCTGTAAAAGTTTCTGGTGGAGAAAACGTAGAGATTCAGTTCGAAGACCCTGTCCCAGAGAATATTCTTCCGCAAGATATTCCGCTTAATATCCTTTATGAAGATGAAAACACAGCCGTAATAAACAAAAAACAAGGGATGGTGACGCATCCGGCAGCGGGAAACTGGTCTGGAACGCTCGTGAACGCGCTTTTATTCCATTGGGGGTGCGATTCCGTTTTTGATGCGGAAGCAGTTTCAAAAGATCCGCGAAGACCCGGTATTGTGCATAGGCTCGATAAAGATACGTCCGGCGTCATAATAACGGCTAAGAACAAAGAAAGCGAAGACTGGCTTCAGAAGCAGTTTCAGGAAAAGCGCGTCAAAAAAGAGTATATCGCAATTGTAAAGGGCAGGCCGCCCGAAGCCTCAGGAAACATAAAAACACAGATTGTACGAGACCCGAAGAACAGAAAACGGTTTACAACGTCGTCCGATCCGGCTGTCGGTAAATTTGCATGGACAAAGTACAAGTGCATTTGTTCTTATGGACCGTATTCGCTCATGAGGCTGCGATTAAAGACAGGTAGAACGCACCAGATACGTGTTCATATGCGGTATATAGGCTGCCCGATACTAGGGGATCCTGTATACGCTCGGAAAGACGCGCTTTTTCCCGATGCAACGCTTATGCTTCATGCTCGGAAATTGTGTATAAGACTTCTTGGCGCAAAGGAAATGTCAAGCTTTGAGGCTCCTGTTCCTGTGCGTTTTAAGCGCATTCTGAAAGTGCTTCACGAAAAATGGGAGAAAATTGTTTTTGTGAAGGAGCCGGACTGATGGCAGAAATAATCGAATGCGACCGGATTCCAGAACGCGGAAAATGGTTTATAGCCGCAGAAAAACAAGATTTTCTTGTAATAGCAAAAGGAAGCGGACTTCCGTCTGCACCGCTTGCAGGTGGCTCTTTTTCTGTGTTTGAGGCAGTCGCTTCAGAATATCCTGACGTGCTTTCTGTAAGCGGGAAAAAAGCAGGGGAAGGCGGTCTTATCCACAGAATAGATACTGAAACGTGCGGGTTACTGTTAATAGCTCGTAAAGATACTTTTTTCCGCCACATAGAGGAATGCCGGAAAACAGGGATCTTCGTGAAGGAGTACACTGCTTACAGTTTGTCAAACGGCGGCAGACTCCCTTCTAATCAAGTGATTACAAGCCGGTTCCGACCGTTCGGAAAGAAGGGCGCTGCGGTAAAACCTGTTTTTGAAGACGACAGAAGCTCTACTGCGGATAAGAAAAAAGCTGGCTCTCGCTTGTATTCGACAGAAGTTGTTGAGTCTGCTGTCGTCAGTACGGAGAACGGCGGAATTCAGTTCGGCGGGAAGCAGCTTGTCCGCATCGTTTGCCGGATAAACGAAGGCTTCCGTCATCAGGTACGTTCTCACTTGGCATATTCAGGCTTTCCGATTTTTGGCGATATGATTTATGGACGCGTAGATTCTGACAGAGCGCCTGAAACACATGGTGACATGCTCTTTTTCGCGTCAGGGCTTTCATTCACAAAAAAAGACGGAACGCCTTTTCATGTGCGAATCCCTTATTCGCTTTTGGACAAAAAAGCACTCAGCGTTTGTTTGACCTCACTAACAAGATAAAAAGACCCCGTTACAAGAAGCTGTTCTCCGCTTTCTCCGGCTTCCCTCATCGCGTTTCCTATCGCTTTTTTGTAGTCAGCCTCTACAATGCAGCAAATCTTGTCCTTTAAGTCGTCTCTTGTAGAAAGATAGTCAAAGAAATACGCGGAAAGCCGGCCTAAATCAGATTTTTTAAGTTCTCCGGGGCGCGTAAGGTAAATCTTGTGGAACGGACAGTCTGCATCAAGAATTACGTGAACCAATGCGTTCATATCCTTGTCCTCCGCGCATGCGAAAAGAAGGTTTCCGTTGCCAAATGTCTTTTTGAATGTTTCGACCGTTCCACAAAGGCTGTTTGCAGTATGCGCTCCGTCAAGAATCATTTTATTTGAGCCGTATGGGTTTATCGTTATCTCAAACCGTCCTGGAAGTTCTGCTTTTGAAAGCCCGCGTTCTATAACTTCCTCTGAAATATCTGGCATTAAGTGCTTTACTGCGGCGGCTGCAAGTGCTGCGTTTTCTGCCTGTACTTTACCAATAAGACGGAGATTTGTTTCTAATGGACGTGTAAAAAGACTGCCGCAGTCAATCCATACTTTCATCGTGTCATGCTTGCTGTCCTTGTAATCAGGAAGCTCGTATTCAACAGCGCGCACAAAATCATCGTAGTAAAAAAGCGGGGCATTCATTTGTGATGCTTTGTTTTTGAAAACATCAAGCGCCTCGCTTTTTTGACGCGACACAAATACCGGTGTGTTTTTTTTTATGATGCCGGCTTTTTCTGCGGCTATAAGCGGGATAGTGTTCCCCAAATACTCGGTATGCTCCAGCTCGATTGGTGTTATTATGCACATTTCGGGTTTTATTATATTTGTTGCATCAAGCCTGCCACCAAGACCTGTTTCGAACACGGCCCACGTACACTTGGCGTTTTTGAAGCATAAAAAGCTGTAAAGCGTAATAAGCTCGAACCAAGTAATCTCGCGTTCGTTCGGAAGCTGCTCCGGAATGATTGACTCAACGCGCGGAACCATTTCGCGGAAAGATTCGTCATAAACTTTTTCTGGGAAAACCTTTCCAGCTTCCGTTATGCGTTCAATAAGATATTGAATGTGCGGAGAAGTGTAAAGGCCGCAGGAAAAGCCGGCTTCCCGAATAATAGACGACACGAATGCCGAGACGGAGCCTTTTCCTTTTGAGCCAGCTATATGTATGGACTTATATGCGTTTTGGGGATTGTTGAGCCTGTTACATAAAAACTCAATTGTATCGAGCCAGAATATGTTCTTTTTTGGCAGACGCTCAAAATTTAAATATGAATCGAGCCAGTCAGAAAGAATTTTTGAAACATCATTATTTTCCATACAAAACATTATATATCTTCATAGTAGAATCAACAATCCCGGTGCCCTTGTTGATTTTACATCTTTTCCGTGATAGAATAATATATTAAGAGAGTTTCTCGTTTATTTACAGTTCCATTTAAGGAGTAAACTATTTATGAAGAAGAGTATCTTTTTACTCATTGTTGTACTGGCTTTGGCATTGAGCCTTACAGGTTGTGCTACAACAGTTACAGTTGAAGTCGAAAGACCTGCCGAACTCGATCTTAACGGCGCAAAATCTGTAGGTATCCTTCCATTCCAGGCCAAATCCACATCTGCTATGGGCGGTGTATCCCAGGCTGTTATTGATGTTATGGAATATCTTGGTATGCATGACTGGTACTATGACCAGGATGATGAGGACAGACGTCAGCTTACACACTTGCTCACAACGACATTGCAGGAAGGACTTGTTAACTCAAAATATCTTGATCTTGTAGACTCTGCAACAGTTTCAAATGCAATTTCACTTGGAAAGAAACCACGCTGCGATGTTTATCTTACAGGAGCTATCACAAAGTTCGAAACATCTATAGAAAGCGTTGTTCGTGAGCGCAACTATGCAGAGGGCAGAATGATGATTACATATTATTACCGCCATCTGAAGATTGAGCTTATGTATCAGATTGTTGACACAGCTACGAACAAGGTTATCTCTATAAAGACAATCCCAGTTGAGAAAGATTCTTATGAACACCAGGAAATTGATGCTGTAGAGTCTGTCTACGATATGGGACGCCAACCTTTCATGGAAATTGCAGAGACAATCATGAGACAGATTCAGCCGTACACAGTTACAAAGACACTTTCACTGCTTTCTGACTCAATGGACGACCCGGACATGGCTTATGCAGATGAAATGGTAAAAGCTGGAAATATCGATTTTGCATGTTCAAAATATGAAGAAATCTATGCAAGACGCGGATATCTTGAAGCAGGCTACAATGCTGCTATTCTTCGCGAGGCATTGGGCGACCTTGAGGGTGCTATAGAGCTTATGCAGGAAATCTGTGATATTTTCCATGATTCTCGTGCTATTAAAGCTCTTTCTGACCTTGAAGCAGAGCTTGCAAGCGCAAAGAAGCTTGAGTATCAGAATGAGATTCGCAAGAACTAGGATTTAACTAATAGTTCTACGAAAACCATGAAACCGGTTACAGATATTTGTAGCCGGTTTTTTTATTGCCGTTGAAAAGACTTTCCCTTTCCGCTAAAATATCGTTATCATGTCAAATACATTACTTTTACCAGAAAGAATGAACGGTTTCCGTATGCATTTTGTCGGAATAAAAGGCACCGGTATGGCGGCTCTTGTTGAGATTTGCGCTGCAAGAGGTGCTGTTATTACTGGCAGTGATGTTGAGGAACGATTTTATACAGATGAAATTTTAGAAAAGCTTGGGATAAAGCCTCTTCCATTTTCAAAAGACAATATTGGCGGAAATGGAAAACCGCTTCCTGATATCGTTGTTTATTCATCAGCATACAAACTTGATGTAAATCCTGATTTGATAGAAGCCTGTGCAAAAGGCGTAAAGTGCGTGCTTTATACAGAAGCATTAGGGGCTGTGTCTGCCGCTTCTTATAGTGTTGGAATCTGCGGTGTCCACGGAAAGACGACTGTAACCGGAATGTCCGGCACCCTTATAAGCTCGCTTGGCTTACCAGCACAAATCCTTGCCGGAAGCGCGGTTAAGTCATTCGGCGGCTCCTGCACGCTTACGGCTGGCCATAAATACTTTGTCGCAGAAACATGTGAGTATCAGCGTCATTTTATGGCGTTCCACCCGCAGAAAATCGTTCTTACAAGCGTAGAAAGCGACCATGAAGACTACTATCCTACATACGGCGATATTCTTGAGGCTTTTGTTGACTATCTTTGCTTGCTGCCAAAGAACGGCACAGTTATTTATTGTTCAGACGACAAGGGTGCCTGTGAAGCAGTAGAAAACGCGCGGCTTCAGCGCGATGACATAAAGTTTATTCCGTATGGTGAGTATGCGCCCGGCGACTACGGCATTGTGTTCGGCCGAATAGAAGACGGAAAGCAGTATTTTACGCTGAACGGTTATAACGAAGAGTTTGCCGTGCGCATACCGGGACACCACGAGGTGCTTGATGCCGCCGCCGCTATCGCGCTATCGATAGAGCTGTTGAAAACTGACCGCGCCACCGGTACTGGCAATGATTCTAGCGCCGATTCTGCAGGAGCCGCTGGAGATGCTTGTACGACAGGTGCAGGCGACGATGCAACAGGAGCCATTACCGCCAACGAAATTAAAAAACTGCAAGACGCGCTTCTTTCGTTCGAAGGCGCAAAGCGGCGTAGCGAGATAATAGGCGAGGCTGGAAACTGCGTATTTATAGACGACTACGGCCATCATCCGACGGCTATAAAAACGACAATAAACGGTTTCCGTTCATTTTACCCCGACAGAGTTATAATCGTTGATTTTATGTCGCACACATATACGCGTACCGCCGCTTTGCTCGAAGACTTTGCCAGTTCTTTCGGTGACGCTGATGAAGTCATTTTGCACAAGATTTACCCGTCGGCTAGAGAAGTTTACTCCGGCGGTGTTAACGGCAAAATCCTGTTTGCAAGAACGAGCGCGCACCACAAAAACGTCAAGTATTTTGAAGAAGTAATGGATGCAGAATCGTATGTGCTTGAAAGACTTTCGAAACCTTTGCCGGCGGGAAAGACGGGATATCTTTTTATAACGATGGGCGCTGGTGATAACTGGAAGCTTGGAAAAGCAGTTTTTGACAAACTGAATACAAAAAAATAAGTTGGAGAACAAAACGATGAGAAGCATGACAGGCTATGCCTACAAAGAAAAAGTCGATGAAAACGTAAGCGTTTCCGTAGAGATAAAATCGTGGAATTCAAGATTTCTTGACCTTTCTGTTAATATACCGTCTTTTTTAGGACGACTTGAGAACAGAATCCGCGAAAAATGCAGCAGTTCAATATTGCGTGGAAAAGTTGATGTAACAATAAGACTACGCGAAAAAAATGCCGCAGTTACCGTTGAGGCAGATGAAAACGCTGCGAAAGCGTATAAAAAAGCGATAGAAAACATTGCTTCTGCTTGCGGACTTGGTGCTCAGCAAATACCGCTTCAGCTGATTGCTGCGCAGGAAGGTGTTCTTTCTATACAAAAAGACACGGATCCGGAACGCTATTGGGCTATAATAGAGCCTGTTTTTTGCCACGCACTGACCGATTTTACGGCTGACCGCGACAGAGAAGGTGCTAATCTTAAAAAAGACCTCCTGGAAAAACTTACGAAGATTGAAGAGTCAGAAAAGCTTTTCAAAGAGTGGATTCCGCAGATGGAAGGGCTTTTCCGCGAGAACATAATGAAACGTTTCAAAGAAGTCCTTGGCGATGAAATAGACGAACAGCGTGTTATGACAGAAACAGCTGCGCTCCTTGTAAAATATACGATAAACGAGGAAGTTGTTCGCCTTCAGAGCCATATAGACGCACTGAAAGCTGAAATGGAAAACAATCCTGCGCCCGGAAAGAAAATCGATTTTATCTGCCAGGAACTGAACAGAGAGATAAACACAATAGGATCAAAAAATCAGTTTATAGAAGTAGGGCGTGCTGTAATAGCGGCTAAGGATGCTCTGGAAAATATCCGTGAACAAGCTCGCAACGTCGAGTAGAAGGTTTCCGTATCTTCCAAACTCTGTGAATCCGCTCATTTCTAAAATCTTCTGGGATAGTTGAGCTGCTTATATCTTCTGAAGTAAGACCTTCTGGTAATTTTTTCTCATCGAACACAAGCTTTCGTGAATTCGTTGAAAAATAAAGCACTCCGTTAGAAGCAAGAAGAGCAGCGCACTGTTTTATGAGCGAAGGCCAATCCCTGTTTATGTCGAGCATTGTGTCGGTTTTCTTTGAGTTAGAGAATGTCGGTGGATCAAGAATTATTATGTCATATCCGGCATTTTTGTCGCCGTTCGAAGGCTTACCGCTGTTCGCGCCTTTCCCCGCCACGTCGCGTTTTTCCGCCGCCGGAGCGCACTTTTCCAAAAATGTCTTTACGTCGCTTTCTATGAAGCGGTACTTCTTTTTGTCGGTAAAGCCATTTAGACGCATATTTTCTTCTGCCCAGCCCAAATAACGTGCCGAAAGATCCACAGAATCTATATGAAGTGCGTCTCCGGCGGCGGCATAAACAGAAAATGCTCCCGTGTAGCAATAAAGGTTCAGGACACGTTTGCCGGCAGCTTCTTCGCGTACTTTAAGACGGAGCGGCCTGTGGTCAAAGAAAAGTCCTGTATCGATGTAATCGCTAAGGTTCACTTTGAAGCGAAGCCCTTGTTCTCGTGTAATGAAAGACAAAGTTTTACCGGTGTCTTTTTCGTATTGGCTGTCTCCGCTCTGACGCTTGCGAACCTTTGTTATTATCGCATCTTTTGAAATTCCGAGCACGGTTGCGACAGAAGTTTCCATTGCATCAAGCCATTCAAGTTCTTCTGCTTCCTGCTTTTCGTATGGGCGTTCATAGAGCGAAATGCGTGCGAATATCCTGGTTTCACTGCTGTTATCGCCTTCCGCTGGGTAAGGTTCTTCTTCGTATATATCAATTGCAAGCGGGATTTCGGGAATATCACGGTCATAAAGACGGAAGCAGAAAACGCCGGTACGTTTAGCCCACTTTTTCAAGTGCTTATAACGCTTGGCAAGACGGTTCGCAAGCAGCTCCGCCTGATACTCCGTTTTGTTTTGCTGCATGGTACGGTTATTCTCCCATCATAACGCAGAGCATCGCGTAGCCTGATGTAAGATCTTCTCTTTGGCAAACAACATCATCAGGCAGCTTAAGCTTACGGTTTGTGAAATTCCATATAGCCTTTATACCGGCTTCTACAACGCGGTCTGCGCTTTCCTGTGCATGTTCTGATGGAACTGTAAGAACGGCTATAGTTGCTCCCAGTTTTTTTGTCTGTTCTTTAAGAGAGTCTATATGAAAAACAGGAACGCCGTGAATACTCTTGCCGACTTTATCAGCAGAAGTGTCAAATGCACCTACAAAGTTTAGTCCATGAGCTTGAAACTGCTGATATCCTGTAAGAGCCGTGGCAAGATTTCCAGCCCCGATTATGACGGCATTTTTTTTGCTGTCCCATGCAAGGAAATGCTCTATTGCCGCAATAAGCGGGACAACAGGGTAGCCGCGCTTCGGTTTACCGACAATGCCTGTTATGGCAAGGTCTTTTCGAACTTGAATAGGTTCAAGATGAAGCTCATTTGCAATCAGTGTTCCAGAAATAAATTCATCGCCTTCAGCTTCGGCTTGACGAATTATATGTAAGTAAGACGGAAGCCTTCTGATGGATGGCGCCGCCGGGATTTTTTGTCGTGTCATATTTTGATATAATACTATAAAATTTTATCGAAGTAAAGGATTTACGGAAGATAACCGATTTTTTAAACGACACTATTTGTTTTTTTGTAATTGATTTTTTTTTAATTTTACTTATAATAAAATTGTGGGAGAAATCACATTAGATTATTAAAAGTTTTTTTGTAGATGGAGTTTTTTTAGCATGTCAGCAGAAAAGAAACTTATGTTGGATTTGCGGCTACGTGTCGTTCTTACTGAATCCGGTATATCTCATTTTATAAGCCACAATAAAAAATTAGTCAGGTTTCGTTTAGCTGATAATGTTGATGAAAGCGGAATTTCATTTACATCCTTTGCTCCATTGTCATTACAGAGCCTTATTCTTCTGGATTATGTATCTAAAATAGAAATTTCTATGCCAGAGTTCGTTTCTTCCCGCCAGGAGATAATGGACCTTTCAAAACTCGTTGTATATTCAATCCTTTATAAACAGTTTGACAGGGAAGTAAGAGCAGTCCTTCTTGCTGCGGACTGTGTCCACAAACATAACCGCGCTAATCCGTCACAGCTTTTGGACGAAAAGACGGAGATGACAGACAGTGTACTTCGTACGCGCATGGCTAACAGCGAGCACATAATAAACGAAGCACGAGACGAGATTCTTAAACCAATTTACGAAACGATTGTAAACAATGAACAGCTTTCAGCAGAAGAAAAAAACGTCTATCTTCTTATGACGGAAAAACTTCTTAATAAGCTTTCTCTTTTTAACTGGTATATCATCGTTAAATTCTTCAAAAAACCCGGTTTCCCGGAAATGATTGGCGGTATAAGGGCATTGCTTACACAGTACATGGAGAAGAGCAAGATAGCTGAGTATATTTCGCTCATGGTTATGGAGCTTGCTTTGAACTGCGAGAATGCCAATATGCGCAAAGTCGCAAGAAAGCTGTACCGTGGCATTGAACAGAGCGATATGGTTTTGTACGACCCGGAAATCCGCCAAAAGATTATAGCAGAACTTGAGCGCAACCATGAGCTCGTGTTTATTGCGTGGAAACTGGGCGGAGGCTCGCTTTCTATTGGTAAGCAGGGAAGGCTTCAGATTACGCTTTACAATAAAGACGATGAATTCCAAGAGTTCAAAGAGAATATTCAAGAGAAAAAGTCCGCCGATACTGGCAAGAAGTCTCTTATAGACTTCTACCGCGAGCTTCCGGAGGGACAGGAAGGAACAGACCTTGGACTTTATTATCTTTCTTATCTTGATGAGGCTTGTAAAAAAGTCAACGTTAAGTTCGAATCTCTTGTAAATCAGTTCACTTCGAGCGATCTTACGGTTATAAATCTTACTTTCAATTTCTAGTGAGGGGCAGGACTCAATTGAAAAAGAATATTGCAAGATTGTGTTTCTTTGCGTATCTTCTTCTTTTTGCAATTTCCTGTTCAGATGTCAATATAAAAATTTCCACAGTCCATCATCAGCTTGTCTATGATTATTCTTCAAAGAATTCAGCGCCTACTGTAAAGCTTTCAGTTTTTGCCGAAGTTTCTTCGGGAGACAACCGCATACAAACAGTAACTGTTAAAAATACGACGAGCGGAATGAGCTGGACGGCTGAACCTGCAGATGTTGTTTCTTCAAGTTCGTCAAAAAAGAAATATGCCGGATATTCTTCTTTCTGTATGCCGGGCTCACTCAAATTCGAAAAAGCTGTATATCAGGTTGTGTATGAGGATAAAGCTGGTAAAACAACGGACGCTCTTTTTACGATAAATCAGGAAGATGCGGACAAATACGCTTCTACAGCACTGAACAAAACAGACAAGCAATATCTTGTTATGGGTAAGAACGGCAATGTACTCTATACAGGCGCATATAACGAAACTTTCAGCTCTGCAGAGAGCGTAAAACAAGCGTATCCTGATGCGGAATATTATCGCCAATATGTTTTGAATGTTGATGTGAACGCCATTTATCTTATGCCTGCCGTGTACATTAAAAGCGAGTGAAAAATGGAAAAAGAAAAAACTGATGTGATGATGCGTACTGTCCATACTTTTGTGATGCGTGCAGGACGTATGACGGACGCACAGAGACGTGATTACGAAACGCTTTCCGCAAAATGGTGCGTCCCTTACAAAGAGGAACCAATTGATTTTGCGGCTTTGTTTGGCAACGATAACCCTGTTACAGTCGAAATTGGGTTCGGAATGGGAAAAGCAACCGGTATAATTGCTGCTGAAAACCCAGACAAAAACTATCTTGGGCTTGAAGTTCATACGCCGGGCGTAGGAAAGCTTCTTGGCGACATCCGCGATTTAGGGCTTACGAATCTACGCATAGTTGAGCATGATGCTATGGACGTACTTAAGTACATGATACCCGATTCTTCCGTTGACGCATTCCATATCTTTTTTCCGGATCCCTGGCCAAAGAAAAAGCACCATAAAAGGCGGCTCGTACAGCGCCCGCGCACGGAACTTATCGAGAGCAAGCTGAAAAAAGGCGGCTATTTGTATATGGTGACAGACTGGCTGCCGTACGCGGAGTTTGCACTGGAAGAGCTTAATGCGACAGAAGGACTTGAAAACCGATATGAAGGCTTTGCTCCGCATCAGGAATGGCGGCCTGAAACGAAGTTCGAGCGGAAAGGCAAGAATGCCGAGCGCGTAATTTCGGAACTGATGTTCGAACGCTCCTGCAATAATTAGCACTGATTGAATTTGTTTGCGGAATTCGCTACTATTTCATTATATAAGGAGACATATATGAGAAAGACGTATATCGCCGGTAACTGGAAAATGAACAAGAACAAGGCAGAGGCTGTAGAGCTTGCAAAAGGTCTTGTTGAGGCACTTAAAGACGGAAAAAACAAGTACATGATCGGTGTACCTTATGTTTACCTTGATGCAGTAGCACAGGTTGTTAAAGGTTCAAATATTCTTCTTGCTGCACAGGATGTTGCGGCAACTGGAAACGGAGCACACACAGGTGAAGTTTCTTGCGAGATGCTTAAGGACATCGGCTGCCAGGCTGTTATCCTTGGTCACTCAGAGCGCCGCCACGAAATTGGTGAGAGCGACGAGCTTATCAACAAGAAGGTAATTCGCGCACTTGAGCAGGGACTTGAAGTTGTTCTCTGCATCGGTGAACTTCTTTCTGACCGCGAGGCAGGAAACGCAGAGAAAGTTTGCGCATTCCAGCTTTCTGCAGGCCTTTCCGGCGTAACAGCAGAGCAGATGAAGAACGTAACAATCGCTTACGAGCCTGTTTGGGCTATCGGTACTGGTAAGACAGCTACTCCGGACGATGCAGAAGCTATCCACAAGTTCTGCCGCGACCACATCGCAAAGCTTTACAACAAGGCTGTAGCAGACGAAGTTGTTATTCAGTACGGCGGTTCAATGAAGCCAGAGAACGCAGCTGACCTTCTTGCAAAAGAAGACATCGACGGCGGTCTTATCGGCGGCGCTGCTCTTAAAGTTGCTTCATTCGAAGCTATCTGCAAGACATACAAGAAATAAGTATATCATTCAAAGCCGTGACAGTTATTTCGCGGCATAGATAAAGCCCGGTTTTCGCCTGAATAAGACGGATATCGGGCTTTTTGCTTTTCAGGGCAAAGTTGCTTTTCCGTGTGAATCTGGTATAATTGCGGTATGAAAGATGATACACAAAGAGCTTATATAGACGAACTTGCTGAAAAAATCAAAAAATACCAAAAATCATATTATCAGGGTGAGGGGGAAATTTCCGACGCGGAGTTTGACGCGCTTTGGGATGAATTGAAAAAGCTTGACCCTGAGAATCCTGTTTTGCAAAAAGTTGGTTCTGATCTTTCTGACGAAGCGGCGGAAGGCGGAATTTTTGACAAATCAGAGCATATAATCCCGATGGGAAGCCAGGAAAAAGCCGCGGATCCGGCGCAGTTTCTTGCCTGGGCTGAAAAACACAAGTATCCTGAGTATCTTGTTGAGTATAAGCTTGACGGCGCAAGCTTGGAGCTTCAGTATGAGTCGGGCATTTTTACAAAGGCTGTTACACGCGGAGACGGTCACATAGGTGATGATATAACGCGAAATGTGCGGAAAATGAAAGGTGTCGTCAATTATCTGCCGGCTCCGTTCACAGGCGGAGTTCGTGGTGAAGTTATAATGTCGCATCAGGTTCATAAAACGCTTTTCAGTGACAAGGCGAATTGCCGTAATGCCGCGAACGGTCTTATGAAACGCAAGAACGGCGAGGGTAGCGAGCATCTTGAAGTTATTTGCTACGATGCTTTCTTTACAAACACAATGGGACTTCCGTATCCATTTAATGACGAAAAAGAAAAGATGGACTGGCTTTCTTCCGCCGGGTTCAATACCGTTCCTGTAGAGTTTTGTAAAACTCCTGATGACGTGATCGATTACCGCGCAAAAGTGATGGAAATACGACCGTCTCTTGATTACGACATTGACGGTCTTGTTATTAAGAACCGTGAAATAGATTTGGAAGATGCCCGGCGGAACAGACCTGACAAGCAGATCGCGTTTAAGTTCAGTTTGGAGGAAGCTGTTTCTACGGTTCGCAATGTCATTTGGAATGAGAACGGCGTTACATATACGCCGATTGCGGAGTTTGACACAGTTGAGCTTGCCGGAACAAAAGTTTCGCGCGCAAGCCTTGCAAATCCTGACACAATAAAGAATCTTGGACTTAAAATAGGCAGCAAAGTCGTTGTTACAAAGCGCGGGGAGATAATCCCTAAGATAGAATACGTGATTCACGAAGATGGCGAGCAGGACAGTTCACTTGGAGAGCTTTTTGCTGATAATAGCTTGCGCGATGTGGACATGCCAGAAAAGTGCGGAACATGTGGAACGCCGCTTAAAAACGAAGGTTCAAGGCTTTATTGCCCGAACCCAGCGTGCCCGAAGCGGCTTCATCATCAGCTTGAAAAGTGGATTTCTGTAATAGACATACGCGATTTTGGCAGCACACTCATAAAAAACTTGTTCGATTCCGGCGAGCTTAAATCGATAAGCGACATCTACAGCCTTACGGAAGAGCGGCTTACCCGCTTTTTCCTTAACGAGTACAGCATCGAAAAAGAGAAGGTGTCTCTTGGTGCGCGGAAAGTCCTTGCGTCAATTGAGAAAAGCCGGAAAATGACTTTGGCGCAGTTTATCGCCGGACTTGATATTGAAGGCATCGGTGAGACGATGATTGAGAAGCTTGTAGATGCCGGGTACGATTCAATAGAGAAGCTTCTAGCCGCTTCGGAGGAAGACATTGCATCCGTGTACATGTTCGCCGAGATAACGGCGAAAACGCTCGTTGAGGGGCTTAAAGAAAACGAGGCAGAGATAAGAAAGCTCATAGACGGAAAGATAATCGAGATTGAGCAGCACTCCGCAGGAGAGGGGCTTTTGGCTGGAAAATCGTTCTGTTTTACCGGCGAATTGTATACGATGAAACGGAGCGAGGCGGAAGCGAAAGTTAAGGCACTGGGCGGCTCGGCGAAATCGTCTGTTGTAAAGGATTTGAGCTATCTTGTTACGAACGACACGACAAGCGGCTCTTCAAAAAACAAGAAAGCGGCACAGCTCGGAATCCCTGTTATTGACGAAGAGACGTTCCTTAAGATGATCAACGCGGAAGCAAGTAATATACAATAACTTATTGTCGCCAACAAGCTACATGCAATCCACTATTGAAGCCCGCAGGGCTGAACTTGTGGATTTGCATGGAGCCTGTTGGCGATAGTACTGTAAATGAATTTCTATGTATAGATTATTAGTTTTGTATCTTACGGGCGGAAGAGCTGAATCTCTTTGAAATAATCCGGGTTCACCGCCATTCCTCTAAGCCGTATCTCCCAATGAAGATGTGGTCCTGTAGCAAGCCCTGTTGCACCCGATTTCCCGATTAAATCGCCTTGCTTTACGATATCGCCTTCTTTAGCGATGAGAGAATCCATGTGGTAATAAAGACTGTAAAGCCCTGGCAAATGCTCAATAACAATTGACCAGCCTGTAGAAATACGGTTTTCCGCAAGAACGACTTTTCCACTTCCACATGCTTTAACAGGCGTACCGGTAGGAACACCAAAGTCTATTCCATAATGTTCAGAAACTGATCTTGAACCTGTATTATAGACGTATGTACGCCTGTCACCGAAAAATGATGTACGACGCTGTGAATCAACAGGCTGAATGAAGCATCCCTCGTAATAATTTGTGTCGGCGTTAACTTTTCCAAGAACTTCGTTGAGCTTATCTATCTGCGCAACTTTGGTTGAAGAAGTATCGGTGCGGATTGCTGTGTTTGTTGCGTTAAGAGGAATATCCTCGTTTATAAATTCTTTTGTATTGACTGTGATAGGATAGTTTTCTTCTTGAGTGACGCCTGCTGTGTCTTTGTATGTGTAAATCAGAGTGAATTCGCCTTTTTCAAGCCATGTAGAAAGGGGAATAGCACCAAAAAGAACGCCCAGAGAATCGTTCACCAAGTACATGTCAGTTTCTCCCGGACTTTTACCTGTAGAGTTACGAATAAGCTTTATATGTGGCTCTATCGGCAGTATCAAAGTGCCGTCAGAAAGCTTACCGACTGTTATCGTAAGATAAACAATATCGCCCGGTGCGGATTCTTCTTGGTATTCAGCCATAAAGTAAAACTCCGGGCCTTTTGACACTTTGACTCGTGCAGCGCATGCAAAAAGAACTGTTGCAAATAAAATAAAAGATACAAGTTTTTTTAAACTTGGTTTGAAAAGCATATTTCACTCCGATTTATGAGCATCAACTATAATCATCTGGGGTGTTTCTACGCCGTTAAAAGTATTGCGGTTAATCTGATACAAAATATCAATTTTGTCTCCTGTATCAAAATCGCGTTTCAACCGCTCGGAAGCTCCCCAATAAATAGCCGGCCACTTCGACCTTCCTACGCCAAGCGTAAGCTTAAGATGCATTCGTTCCGTTCTGCCCATAACATCGGCTTGAAGAATCCGCAAGCCCTTAGACATAAAAATGAGCTGTGGGTTTGCTTCGCCGTATGGTTCAAGACGGTCAACAAGTTTCAGAAGATCCGGGTTAATATATTTTTCGGGAAGTTCAGCATCTATATTTATTGTTTCATGCATTAAATCGGGCAGTTCCATCGCTTTTGAAAAGTTTTCAAGCCGCGAAAGGAACGTGTCCAAATCTTTTTTCTGCAAAGTGAAGCCAGCGGCGAATTTATGACCGCCGTAAAGCTCTGTAAGGTCTTCGAGCATGTCAAAAAAAGAAGTAACATCGTATCCTTTTTCGCCGTCGCTGCTGCTTGGTGAGCGTATGGAGCCAATAACCTTGTCGTCACCGAGCTTTGCAATTACGATGGCGGGCGTTTTGAAAATGCCTGTAAGTTTGCCTGCTGTTAGTCCCGTAACGCCCCTGTCCAGCCGCTCGTCGTATGCGACGGCAAGCTTTTGCGAAAACCGCTCGAAATTATCATTAGCTACAACTTTTGCTATAGAAGTTGCCTCATCAGTTTTAGCACGACGCTCCTTGTTCAGTTCAAGAAGCCTGTCCGCCGCGGCGTTGCGTTCATTAGCATCCGTAGACGTAAAAAGCTTTATCGCAGTTTCAGGTTCGCCCTTTCTTCCGGCGGAGTTCAGTATCGGCGTGACATTCCACGAAAGGTCATACGCACTGATTTTTTTACCGAGCATATTGTTTTTGGCGAGCAATTCCATCAGCCCTGAGCGGATATTCCCTTTATTGATTGAAGCGAGACCCTGGCGAACGAGGATGCGGTTTTCGTCTTTAAGCGGCATGATATCGGCAATTGCCGCAAGCGCGACAAGCTGAAGCTCGTGTTCATCCCGAAGAGCGTTCTTTTTGTCGTTTGTCTTAATTTGCACAAACGTCACATAAAGATTAAAGAATGTATCGATTTCAGAAGATGGTTCATCTTTATAACGCGCAATTTTCGAGGTTCCGGCAAGGCGAAGCAAGCTTGCGGAAGCAGCGGACGGCATTATAGTTCCGAATTCTGTGCGCAAATCAAGAAAGTTGAATTCAGCACCTGTTCCGAAAATCTTTGCAAGAAGTTTTTTCTGGAGAGGGGCATCCCATGTGAATATCTGCTGTCCTCTAAGAAAATCAGGAAGACGTGTCTGCGTTATCTTAACGATACCCGGCACGAATGTCTCTGAAAGCCGTTCTTTTTCCGCCATGTTCTGCGTTTTAATGCAATCAACGACAAACGCGTCGTTTACAGGCCGCACATTCAAAAGACAGATTTCCTGCTTATACAGTTCTGTTCTTGCGAACCTAAGTGCTGTAAGCAGTTTGTAAACGACAGCACAGCCTGATATCCCGTCAAAAGGATAGCCGGAATCCTCTGTTTTTGGGTCGATAATTATTGCCGGAGAAGGGATTTCTTCTGGCGGTTCGTGGTGGTCAAGAACGATAACATCAACGCCAAGCTCTGCGGCTTTTGCAATTTCTGCGTTATTCCGTATACCGCAGTCAACAGTTATTATGAGTGTTCCATAAGAAGCCGCAAAGTCTTCCACAGCTTTAATCGTAAGTCCGTACTGTTCATCTCCGGAAGGAACTTTCCAGCTTGCTTCGATACCCAGTGATATAAGATACTCGTAAAGTAATGTAGTACTTGTAATTCCGTCAACATCGCGGTCACCGAAAACAAGAACTTTTTCTTTTTCTTCTGCTGCATCAAGAATGCGGTCTACGGCATCCTCCATCTGAGTGAACAAGAACGGGTTATGGAGGAAACGCTTGTCATCTTCCATGTAATAAAGGATGTCTTTGCCTTTTGTAACTTGGCGTCTTGCAAGTATTGATGCGGTGAGCGGGTCACAGCCATAATGTTCGTTAAGTTCGTGAATTATCTCTTTAGCAACAGGTTTTTTATTCCATTCAGACATTTTTTATATATTCCCCTCCCATTTTAATTGTGCGCAACTGGCGAACGAAAAGTCTTTTATCCCTTTAAAGTATTCCTTTTGCTGACTCCAATGTCTGCAATTTTGAGCCGGCGCATTTTTCAGCAAGATACATCAGTATATCGTGCATCTGATGGACACTTTCTGTGTGAAGCATTATCTGCCTTGTTTCTTTTGGGGTAAGTTCATTTACAGCCCTAAGATACGAACAAGCTTCCGAACAAAGCGGAAACCTGAACGAAGCAGCCTGTATGCCGGCAGAACAGTCGTTGCACAAAAAGCCTTGTTTTGACTCATCGTAATATGCCGTATATGATAGCATATTTTTTTCACTGTTGCCAATTATATCGTCGCTACAAAAAGGAGTGTCGCATACGCAGCATGAGCTGATATCAGGCTGTTCTCCCTGAACGGCGAGAAAACGCCAGATGAAACGAAGAAGCCCAAGCTCCGCGCCTTTTTCGTCTATAAGCTCAAGACCGTCGAGAAAGCCGTTCGTAAGAACCCAAAGGACGCTGTACTGGCTGTCCTCGTTGCCGCCCCGTGTTTTTATAAGAAGTTCCGAGCAAAAGGCAGCAGCCATAGACTTATAAAGGTTTTCGTGGAGCGCAGGGCGGAATTTCTGGACATCGAAATCCGTGATTTTTACTGAATATTTTGCTTCATCGTTGTAAAGCCAGATTCTTCCAGTGTGAAACGGAGAGGCGAGCGAGCGCAGTTTACTTTTGCGGCCGCCGTAAAGAATCGCGTCG
>JAEEGI010005845.1_pt1 | contig 28100 bp, 20 predicted proteins | sample 8958751 | NCBI WGS metagenome assembly JAEEGI01 (sample SAMN16246545, study PRJNA631951) | gut metagenome | biome: gut microbiome; feature: rumen; material: KS-attached | host: Bos | place: Iran: Karaj | collected 2018-10 | reverse complement strand
AGATCATCGAGAAGTCACAGCGCGACGGTCTCACCGTCTATCGTCCGGCCCCCCTTCTGAAGTCTCGCCCCCCCTCTTATATCTGTCCCCTTATAGGGGACTTAGATATGAGGGGGAGACTTCCAGAACCCCCACGTTCGGAGTAATTTAAGTGAAGAGTGAAGAGTGAAGAGTGAAGAATGAAGAATGAAGAGTGAAGAATAAAAAGTATAGTAGTTAGCGCAGGAAAGTATAGTAGTTAGCAATGGAAAGTATAGTAGTTAGCATGCATAAACCATATCATTACAAACAGGAAGCGATATGAAAGACCAATTTGCCATGAAGAAGGAGCTGGCCCTGCGCTATTTCCCCGACTCAGATCCGCGCGTGGCGGTGAACCATCTGGTGAGATGGATCAAAGGCTGCCAGCCGCTCGTCGACGACCTCAACGCCACGCACCTGAGCCGATGGGCAAAGACGTACAGCCCTCAGATGTCTAGCAGCTCGCGCAGCTTCTCGACGGTGATCTTGATCTTCTCGAAGTTATCCATGAGGGTGACATCGAGCGTATATCGGGCTTTGGTGTAATATTGTTCGCGCGTGGCAAGCTGCTCCTTGATGAAGGAGATGAGCTCCTCGGGCGATTTCCCCTTGATGAGCGGGCGCTCGACGCGGCCCATCAGGAGATGGCCGTGGAGCACCTCGGGCGTGCAGTGGAGGTAGACCACCTGAGCCTGCTGGTTCATATAGTCGATATTGTCGAAGAAACAGGGCGTGCCCCCGCCGCAGCTGATGATGACATCCTCGAACTCCGCCACCTCGTGCAGCATGTTGTATTCTATCTTGCGGAAGCCTTCCTCGCCCAGCTCTTCGAAGATCTGGGGTATCTTCTTCCGCCGACGGTTCTCAATATACCAGTCGAGGTCGTAGAAGTCGAGCCCCAGCTCCTTGGCCAGGGCCCGTCCGATGGTGGTCTTGCCGGCTCCCATGTAGCCGATGAGGATGATGCGCTTCATCTGTTCACGATAGCCATTGCCTCTTCGTAACTCAGCTCGCGCACTTTTTCGTGCAGGGACTTGGGCAGGCGGTAGTTCTTGCCTTTGTATACGAGATAGGGACCGTAGCGGCCGTCGAGCACCTCAAGGTCTTGGTCTTCGACGAACACACGCAGGTGCTTCTTCTCCTCCTGATGCCGCTTCTCGTCGATGAGCTTGACTGCCTCGGCAATGGTGATGGTGAGGGGATCGAAGCCCTTGGGCAGCGAGGCATAGAGCTTCTTGTGGAGGATGTAGGGGCCGAAGCGTCCTGAGGAGACGGTGATGGGCTCGCCTTCATACTCGCCCAGCATGCGAGGCAGCTTGAAGAGCTCCAGGGCCTGCTCCAGGGTGATGGTCTCCATGCTCAGCTCCTTGGGCATGTGGGCAAACTGAGGCTTCTCCTTGTCGCTGGCGATGCCTATCTGCACGACAGGTCCGAAGCGTCCTATCTTGGCGAAGACGGGCTTGCCGGTCTTGGGATCCTTGCCCAGCTCGCGCTCTCCTGCCTTGCGCTCGGAGCGCTGGTTGATGGCTTTCTCTACGGTGGGCTCAAAGTCCTTGTCGAAGTTCTTCATCATCTTCATCCACTGCACCTTGCCTTCGGCGATCTTATCGAAGTCGAGCTCGACCTTAGCCGTGAAGTTGTAGTCCATGATGATGGGGAAATGCTCCATCAGATAGTCGTTGACCACGATGCCGATGTCGGTAGGCAGCAGCTTGCCCTTCTCCGAGCCGGTGGTCTCCCTGCGCTTGCGGGAGGTGATCTGCTTGCCCTTGAGGGTGATCACGTCGTACTCGTGCTCCTCGCCCTTCTTGTCGCCCTTTATCACGTACTCGCGCTGCTGGATGGTGGAGATGGTGGGGGCATACGTCGACGGACGTCCGATGCCCAGCTCCTCGAGCTTGTGCACCAGCAGGGCCTCGGTATATCGCTGTGGGCCCTGGGTGAAGCGCTCTGAAGCACTGATCTCCCGGCGTGTGAGCTCGTCGCCCTTCTTCAATGGGGGCAATACGTGTGCAAACTCGTCGTGCACTTCTTCCTCATCGTCGGTCGACTCGCGATAGACCTTCAGGAAGCCGTCGAACTTCACTACCTCGCCCGTGGCCACGAAGCCGCCGCTGATGTTGACGGTGGTTCGCTCGATTTCGGCATCGGCCATCTGGCTGGCTGCCGTGCGCTTCCAGATGAGGTCGTAGAGACGACGCTCCTGCATGGTGCCCTCGATGGAGGTCTGGTTCATATAGGTGGGACGGATGGCCTCGTGGGCTTCCTGTGCTCCCTTCGAGCTGGTGTGATACTGTCGCACCTTGCTATATTCGGCACCATAGAGGCTGGTGATCTCCTCCTTGGCAGCCTGGATGGCCAGTCCGGCGAGGTTGACAGAGTCGGTTCGCATGTAGGTGATGCGTCCGCTCTCATAGAGGTGCTGCGCTATCATCATCGTCTGGCTGACGGTGAAGCCCAGCTTGCGGGCGGCCTCCTGCTGAAGCGTGGAAGTGGTGAAGGGTGGTGCCGGCGTGCGCTTTGTGGGCTTCTTCTGCACTGACTCGACGGTGAAGCTGGCATCCTTGCACTGCTCCAGGTATTCCTGCACCTCCTCAGCGGTCTTCAGGCGCTGCTGCAGCACGGCCTTGACCTCGGATGCAGAGCCGTCGGGATTGATGATGGCGAAGATGGCGCTGATGCTGTAGTAGCTCTCGCTCTTGAATTCCTGAATCTCGCGCTCACGCTCGACGATCAGCCTGACGGCCACGCTCTGTACGCGTCCTGCCGAAAGTGACGGCTTCACCTTGCGCCAGAGCACCGGTGAGAGCTTGAAGCCCACCAGGCGGTCGAGCACGCGACGGGCCTGCTGTGCATCCACAAGGTTCATGTCCAGCGTGCGCGGATGCTCGATGGCCTCCATGATGGCCGGCTTGGTGATCTCGTGGAACACAATGCGCTTGGTCTTCTCCTCGTCCAGGCCCAGCACCTCGCACAGATGCCACGAGATGGCTTCTCCCTCGCGGTCCTCATCACTTGCCAGCCAAACCTGACTGGCTTTCTTGGCCTGGCTCTTCAACTCGCCTACCAGCTTCTTCTTCTCGTCGGGGATCTCGTATTCGGGTTCCAGGGTCTGCTCGTTGATACTCAGGTCGTGCTTCTTCAGGTCGCGTATGTGGCCGTAGCTCGACATCACTTTGTAGTCGTCGCCCAGGAATTTCTCGATGGTCTTGGCCTTGGCCGGAGACTCTACAATCACCAAATTCTTCTGCATTTTCTTTTCCTTTTTTGTCTTTTGGGGTGCAAAAGTACAGAAAAAGTTTGCTTATACCTTATTTAATAATGAGTTTTTTTGATTTCTTAACGTTTCGAGGAAGCGAATGACCGCCTGCCGGATGCTCCAAAGGCCGAACAATTGGGGGCTGACGGCGTCCAGCGGCACCCATTCCAGCTCGGCGGCATCATCGCCGGCATGAGGCTCGGCGCTGTCGGCTATCTCTACGCGAAAGAACATATCGAGGGTGTGGATGGTCATGCCAGAATACTCATAGAGATTGGGGATGCTGAAGAGGTAGTCGGCATGGGCCACCTGCAATCCCGTCTCCTCCATCACCTCCCTGCACATTCCTTCTTCGGCCGTCTCGTCCATATCGACGAAGCCGCCGGGCAGGTCGAGTGTCCCCTTGGCAGGCTCCTTGCCTCGCCTTGCCACAAGCAGACAGCCCTTGCGGATGATGAAGGCTGCTGTGGCCGATGAGGGGTTGGCATAGTAGGTGAAGCCGCAATGGCGGCACTTTTTGCTCTTCACGTTGTTGACTTCAAAGCTCCTGCTGCCGCAGGCAGGACAATACAGAAATTTGTCGAGTGGATGCATCGTTTCTTTTGTTTTTTCGTGCAAAGATACTTCAAAAAGATGAATATCTCTACGTTTTTTAAGGGAAATTGCAACAAAATGTCATCTTTTCTTGCAAGTTAAAAAGAAATTGTATAACTTTGCATCCGATTATCGATAAACATGTAATAGACAGAAAACGTTTTTATTTATTAATTTAAAGTTCTAACATTATGAGTAAAAGATTAACATCTTTGCTGGTTGGTGCATTTGCAGTATTGATGCTGGGCACCACTGCACAAGCTCAGGCTGTGATGAAGAGGGAGAACCCTGTGAAGGATCTTACCGCTTATTGCCAGAAACTGACGCTGAAAGTAAATCTCGCTAGTAACCCCGAGTTCCAGAAGCTGGATCCCCGCCAGCAGGAGCGCGTGCTGCTAGATGTACAGGAAAAGAAGGCTGGGGGCAAGCTTACCCTCAATGCCAGGCCCTTCAACGGTGCTAAGGCTAGCAAGCGCAATGCTTCTCCTTCACGTTTGATGGCTCCCCGCAATGCTGAGGAGACTTATCTGGGCATTATCGTCGAGCCAGCTGAAGGCGTGCACAACTTCTACACACGTGAGGGTATGTCGTATATCGTCTACAATCAGCAGGTCTATTACTCCGAGCAGAGCGGATATGCTGAGGTTGTGGAGTGCGAGGACGGTACCGTCTACGTGAAGGACCTCGTGACCTATTATAACACTGGCGCATGGGTGAAGGGTACCAAGGAAGGTAACACCATCACCATCCCCTCGGCTCAGCCCGTTAACTACAACACTTCCTATGAGACTACGCTCAGCGTGTTCTGGGGTGTCATCGATGGAAATAATGTGGTTAAGGCCGACGGCGACTTCGTCTTCCAGATTGATGGCGACGTCATTTCGCTGCAGGATTCCAGCGAGGAGAAGTTCGTCACTGTTTTCTGGGATGACGATGACAGCTGGACTGGCTATGCTGACTGGGAGTCGGTGTGGACCCTCGATCCTGAGTATGGATCAATCGTGACCGGTGATGATGTCGACACGCTGCCTTATGTCAACACCTTCGAAACTGAGGAAGAGCAGGCTGCATTCGGCATCCTCGACGGCAACAACGACAGCAACACCTGGGGCTTTACTGCCGGTCTCGTATTCTATGGCTACAATGAGAATGCCGCTGACGAATGGCTCGTGTCGCCGGGCATCTACCTGGAGGCAGGCAAGATCTATCATTTTGCCATTGATGTCATGGCTCGCAGCAGCTGGTATCCCGAGCGCATTGAGGTGCTCATGGGCACCGCTGCCAAGGTTGATGCATTGACCGAGCAGGTCATTGAGCCCACCGATGTTGACTGGACTGAATGGGCCGTCCTTGAAAATGAGGACCTCGTCGTCAGCGAGTCGGGCTACTACAACTTTGGCGTGCATGCTATCTCTGATGGCGACGCTTACAATCTGTATGTCGACAACTTCAAGGTTGAGCTGGGTGCACAGCCCACTGCTCCTGCTGCTGTGACGGACCTCTGCGTTGAGTCCTTCCAGAGTGAAGAGATTGGTGCCACCATTAAGTTCACGGCTCCTACCACTGCTATCAACGGCGAGCCTCTCGCTGAGAACCTTGCCAAGATTGAGCTCTATCGTGATGGCGCTGTCATCGAGACCTTCACCGACGTGGCTCCTGGCGCAGAGATTGTCTATGAGGACAAGGACGCTGCCCTGACTCTGGGTGCTCACACCTATATGGTGCTGGCTTACAATGCTGATGGCTATGGCAAGAAGAGCGCAGTAGTCGAGGTGACACTTTCAGTGCTGCTCAACGTGCCCTATTATGCCGATTTCAGTGGTGCTGATAGCTTCAACGCATTCCTGGTGCTCGACGCTAACGAGGATGGCAATACCTGGAGTGCTGGCTCTGGCTATGCTGCAAGTACATACAATCAGCTGGAGGATGCCGACGACTACCTCGTCACTATGCCTATCCAGCTGAAGGCCAATACGAACTATACGTTCAAGACCGACCTCAAGAGCGCTTCTACCTCATATCCTGAGCGCTTCGAGGTGGTTGTAGGCACTGAGCCCACTATCGAGGGCCTGACCACTACCATTATTCCCGCTACCGATCTGGTTGCAGGCGGATTGGAGCACTATGAGGGTACGTTCACGGTCGAGGCTGATGGATTGTACTATGTGGCTATCCACGACATCAGCGATGCTGACATGTATGCTATCTACCTCTATAACTTCAGCGTCGAGCAGGAGTTCACACCCGCTTCGCCCAAGGCACCACGCATCAGCGTGCAGCCCGATCCTTACGGACTTGACAAGGCTGTGGTCACCGTCACCGCTCCCGACAAGAGCATCGACGGCACGAAGCTGGCTGCCAACCTCCAGAAGCTGGTGGTATACCGCAACGGAATGAGCTACAAGGTGTTTGAGGACTGCAAGCCTGGCGACATCAAGGTGTTTGTCGACGAGGTGGCTGGTAGCAATTCTTATATGGCTGTGGCCTTCGACGCTGAGGGCAACCACGGACAGGCCAGTCCCAAGGTCGGTGCCTTCATCGGACTTGACACACCTGCTACTCCTGAGAACATTGAGGCTGTTGAACTCGCCGAAAGCGTCAAGCTGACGTGGGATGCTGTCACCACAGGTGCTAATGGTGGCGTGATCGTTCCTGAGGATGTGACCTACACTGTCTATAGCGCACACCAGGAGTTCATCATCTTCGATTATATGTGGGTGCTTGACGAAGCCGTTGCCACCACTACTGAGACCAGCATTATCATGCCTCTTGACAACAGTGTCGAGCAGACCACTATGGCATACTTCATCGGTGCTTCCAACGAAGCAGGTGAAGGTGAGACCAGCGGTGTGCTCTTCTTCGTAGGACAGCCTTATGAGATGCCCGTCGTCGAGCACTTCGGTCAGGAGTTCAACATTGGCTGGCTCTACAACGGTACTGAAAATGTGGGCATCGCATACTCTCCTGAGAGCAGCGACGAGGACGGCAGTGCTATCGTCTACACCTCTGAGAATGGCGATGACTCCGGATACTTCCTCAGTGGTAAGATTGCAGTCCAGGAAGGCAACCCGACTCTCCTCGTCGATGTCATGGGTGAGGGCGCTGCCAAGAACCGCTTCATCGTGAAGGTGGTCGATGCTTCTGGCAATGTCTCTACGCTGACAGGTGTGCCCGTCACTCCCGATTTCAAGACCGTGAAGGTGTCGCTGGCCGACTTCGCTACCGAGCCGTTCATCAAGGTGATGCTCTACTGCGACCTGAAGGGTGCAGGTTCTATTACCTTCGACAACTGCCGTGTGATGGATCTCTATGAGTACAACCTCGTAGCTTCGCTGAAGGCAGAGAAGAGCGTCAAGGCTGGTGAGGTGACCAAGGTCAACGTCGCTGTGCAGAACCAGGGTGAGCGTGGCGCTAAGGACTTCACCGTGAAGGTCTTCGCCGGCGATAAGGAGCTGCTCAACGAGAAGGTGACCGAGGAACTCGCTTCCTTCGGTATTAAGGAGTATGAGGTTGACTATGCAACTACTATCTTTGATGATGGCGGCGATGTCAAGCTCCGTGCTGAGGTTGAATATGACCTCGACCTCGATGAAGAGGACAACGTGGCTGAGAGCGTCATCAACGTCAAGCAGAGCACTGCAGCTCAGCCTGTGGATGTCGCAGCTCAGAAGAGTGGCAGCAATGTCACCCTCACCTGGTCGGCTCCTGCATCTGCCGGTAGCCAGGAGGTGACTGAGGACTTCGAGAATGGCCTCAACGGATGGACTACCATCGACAGCGATGGCGACGGCTACAACTGGGCTCACTTCGCCAACGTCGAAGGTCAGACTGGTTACAGTGCCCACAGTGGTGCGTCTGGCGTCAACTCGGCCAGCTATGTCAACAACGTCGGTGCCCTGCATCCTGATAACTGGCTCATCTCGCCGCTGGCTGTTCTCAACGGAACATTCTCGTTCTGGGCTGTCGGTCAGGATGCCAGCTATGCTGCTGAGCACTTCGCAGTGTTCGTGTCTACCACAAGCGCTACTGACTTAAGCACCTTCGTGAAGGTGTCTGACGAGTTCGTCGCTACAGGTGAGTACAAGGAGTACAGCGTCGACCTGAGCAGCTATGCCGGACAGGAGGGATGGATCGCTATCCGCCACTACAATGTGACCGATATGTTCTATCTGGTGGTCGATGACATTACCTTCCTCACTGCTGGTGGTGGTTCAGTCACCAAGTACAACGTGTATGTCGACCGTGAGCTCTACGACGATACTACTGCTACGTCGATGGAGATCAAGAACACCACCGCTAAGAGCTTCGCTGTGAGCGCAGTCTATAGCGACGGTCAGGAGTCGAAGCCTGTTGAGGTGATCCTCAGCAGCGCTAACCAGGAACTCACCGCCATCGAGCAGCTCACTGGTTCGAAGCAGCCTGTCGATGTCTACTCACTCGACGGTAAGCTGGTCCGCCAGCAGGCTACCAGTCTGCAGGGCCTGAAGGGCGCATACATTATTAATAATGTGAAGGTCGTGTTGAAGTAATCAACTCCCGACTACTACAACTTGGGGCGCAACTCTCTTGAGGGGTTGCGCCCTACTTCTCTAAATAACACGGGATATGAAACGGAAACTATTGCTTACAGGCATGCTGCTCTGGCTCCTGACGACGACCGTCGGGGCACAGACGCAAGCTTTCACCATTGATACCATCAGCGACGAGGTCTTCGCCCGCATGCAGGGACGGTCGTTTCCTGAGGGGTGTACCGTCAAGCGTGAGGACTTGCGCTATCTGCGCTTGCTGCATCGCAATGCCGACGACAGCATCTGCCAGGGCGAGATGGTGTGTCACAAGAGCATCGCACAAGACCTCGTAGAGATCTTCCAGAAGCTCTATGAGGCACATTATCCCATCGAGCGCATGCGTCTTATCGATGATTATGACGCGGATGACGAGGCGTCGATGAGCGATAATAACTCGTCGTGCTTCTGCTTCCGGACGGTCGACGGTACGAAGACGCTCTCGAATCATGCACGAGGCCTCGCCGTCGACATCAATACGCTCTACAATCCCTATGTGCGCAACCGCAATGGCCGGCTGCTCATCTCTCCCGATGGAGCCAAACCCTACGTTGACCGCTCTAAGGATTTCAAATACAAGATTGTGGAGGGTGACCTCTGCCACCGTCTCTTCCTGGAGCATGGATTCCGGTGGGGTGGCAGCTGGAGCACCATGAAGGACTACCAACACTTTGAGAAACCTAATAAATAGCAAAAAATATCAAATCGTTTGGCGGTTTCAATTCTTTTTCATACCTTTGCAGCATATAAAACATCACGCTGAAAAGCAAGTCATTAATTAACATCAAAACTTATAAGGACAATGGAAGTAACAGTAACAAGTGAGAACTTTGAGGCCTTGAAGAACGGTCAGAAGCCTCTGGTTATCGATTTCTGGGCTACATGGTGCGGTCCCTGCCGCATGGTGGCTCCCATCATCTCTGAGATGGCTGAGAAATATGGCGACAAGATTGTCGTGGGTAAGTGCGACGTGGAGGAGAGTGACGATGTGGCAGCCGAGTTCGGCATCCGCAACATCCCCACGGTGGTGTTCATGAAGGGTGGCGAAGTGGTCGACAAGCTGGTCGGCGCTATGCCTAAGGCAAAGTTTGAGGAGAAGTTCGAAGCCTTGCTGAAATGAGTATCGATGACGAGATTCTCCTCGACGAGCAAGAGACACGTCGCGAGATAAAGTTCATCCGCAGCCAGCTGCCTCTCGACATGAAGGACAGCTACACCGACGAGCAGTTGTGGTGGCTGCTGGATGCCATTGCCAGCTATTACTATGAGAGTGGTGTGCTGGAGAGTACTGCCGACGAGGTCGACATCGATATGGACGAGGTGTCCAAGTATGTGTGCAGCATGGCTGAGCAAGAGCTTGGCAAGAAGCTGGATGCGCAGGAGGTGCGGCTGATAGCCGAGGCTGACTTGGACTTTCAGGAACAAGATTAAATGAACGAGGGGCGCTGAAATTCACGCCCCTCATTCATTATATTCCTTTTACAGCTTGGAGATGATTCCGAGTTTTGTAGCTCGGATAAACTCGATGATGTGCCGTATCTCCGGCCCGTCGGGTACCTGCTGCTCAATCTGCATCACGGCATCAAAGACACTGGTCTGTCCGTGGAAGACGAGGCGGTAGGCATTGGCAATGTGCTTCAGTGTCTTGTCGTCGACACCATAGTACTTGCCCATGGTGAAGTTCACACCGCCATATTCAGAACGCTTGGTGCAGATGATATAGGGTGGCACGTCCTTGGAGAAGGTGGTGCCGGCCTGGATCATCGCTCCCTGTCCCACGCGTGTCTTGGCATTCTCAATGACGCTGGACGAGAAGATGACACCGTCCTCAATCTCGCAGTCACCGGCAATCTTCGTGCCGTAGCCGAAGACGCAACGGTCAGCCACATGTGTGTCATGAGAGATGTGTGAGCCTTCCATCAGTACGTTGTCATTGCCCAGGATGGTCTTTCCTCCATTATGTGTGGCACGATTGATGACCACGTTCTCGCGGATGATGTTGTTGTTGCCGATGATGCATTCCGACTTCTCGCCACGGAAGTCGAAGTCCTGCGGCAGGGCTCCAATGACACTGCCTTGATGCACCTTGTTGTGCGACCCCATTCGAGTACCATCGAGGATGCTCACAAATGGGAAGATGATGCAGTTGTCACCGATGACCACGTCGTCCTCGATATAGACGAAGGGGAATATCTTGCAGTTGTCGCCAATTTTGGCCTTGGGGCTAATCTCGGCTTTTGGACTAATTTCGCTTGCCATAAATTTGTTTGTTTAATTAGTCATTAGAAATGTCTCATTACTAATTACTCATAATTACTTGCTTCCGCCTCCCAGAGCCTGGTAGAGGTTGACTACGGCCTGCATCTTCGAGAAATCATCCGAGACCTTCGAGATGCGTGCGTTGAGCAGCGACGACTGTGCCTGAATGACCTCCAGATAGCTGGTGCCTTTCGAGGTGTAGAGCTTGCGCGTGTCCTCCACGTTCTGCTTGTAGAGCTCCACTTGCTTCTCGTCGAGGACGCTCTTATCCTGACTGCTATTATAGGCGAGGAGAGCGTTCGAAACCTCATTGCCGGCTTTCAGGATGGTGTTCTGCCATGTGTTGAACGCCTGTTCCTGCTTGGCCTTTGCCACTTTCAGGCCTGCCACGATTTGTCCATGCTGGAAGATCGGCTGCGTGAGCGAGCCAACGGCCGACAGCAGCCATTTGCCTGGATTGACCACTGCTCCAAGGTTGTTGGTGAACATGGCATTGCCAGAGATAGTGATGTTGGGGTAGAAGCGAGAGCGGGCGGTCTCCACATCGTAGAAGCATTGAGCCAGCTGCATCTCGGCAGCGTGCACATCGGCGCGGTTCGTCAGCAACTGGATACCCACGCCTGCTGCAAACTTAGCGGGCAACGACTGGTTGTAGAACGTGCCACGGTCGATGCGGTGTCCGGCCTCATTGAGCAGCAGCGACATCGAATTCTCAATCTCACGTATCTGGCGACGCAGGTCGACGCCCTGTGCCTGCACCTGATAGTAGCTGGCCTCTGCGCTCTGAACGCTGGTGCTGCGAGCACGACCAAGGTTCATTTGCAGCTTCATCATGTCCCAGGTCTCTTTGACCAGACCTTCCATGTCGGTGACGATGGCCAGCTGTTCGTCGAGCATCATCAGCGTGTAATAGAGGTTGGCGATGCCGCAGATGATACTGGTCTGGACAGCCACACGGTAGTCTTTCGTGGCCAGCAGCTGTACCTGGGCTGAGCGTTTCTGCGAGAGGATGTTACCGAAGAGGTCGACATTCCATGAGGCAGAGATAGGTAGCTGGTAGGTCTTCGATGCTGAGGCTCCGTCAGTCATCACGCGGCTGATGGTGCCTTGTGGTGCTACGGCGACAGAGGGAAGGAAGGCGAGCTTGGCTACCTTGAGCATATCCTCCATCATCTGCACGTTGAGGGCGGCATTACGCAGGTCAGTGTTATTCTCCAGTGCTTTTTCTATGAGTGCCTGCAGCTGTGGGTCAGTGAAAACCTCGCGCCAGGGCAGGTTGCCGAAGTTCTCGTCGGTATTGGTGACGAGGGTGTCGACATCACTCTGCACGTCGCGGAACAGCCCGGCGGTGTCCACATCAGGGCGTTCGTACTTGTTATAGAGTCCGCAGCTGGCAAGGAGCAGCAAGCCCACCCCAACCCCTCCCCAAGGGAGGGGCTTTAAGATACTTCTTATTATTTTTCTTACATTCATAAGTCGTTCATTTTGTTATTTAACTCGTGTAACTGGCCTCCCCTCCCTTTAGGAGGGGTCGGGGGTGGGTTCTTACTTCTCAATCTGGTATTCTACAGGTCTTTTTGCATACTGTTGCAGCTCAGTGGCTACATCGGGATTCTCATCGTCGCCTTCAAACTTCATCGGGCGGAACTTCTCCTGCAGGCCTTGGAAGATGACGAACAGGGCTGGTACCACGAGGATCTGGCAAAGCGTGCCGATGAGCATACCGCCGATAGCGGCAGCACCCAGGGTCTGGTTTCCGTTCTTGCCCACACCTGAAGCGAACATCATAGGCAGCAGTCCGATAATCATGGCGAGTGATGTCATGAGGATAGGACGCAGACGAGCTGCGGCTCCCAGCACTGCCGACCATGAGATGGCCATACCCGTCTGTCGGCGTTCGAGTGCGAACTGCACGATAAGGATGGCGTTCTTAGCCAGCAGACCGATCAGCATGATCAGAGAGATCTGCATGTAGATGTCGTTGGCATGGCCGAATACCATCGTGAAGAGGAAGCAGCCAGCCAGACCGAAGGGCACGGAGAGCAGCACGGCCAACGGCAGGAGATAGCTCTCGTACTGTGCAGAGAGGATGAGGTAGATGAACATGAAGCACAGCAGGAAGATGATGGCCGTAGAGTTGGATGCCTTCGATTCCTCACGCGTCAGTCCACTATAGTCGAAGGTGTAGCCAGTGGGGAGCACGTCGGCACCCACTTCCTGACAGGCCTTGATGGCTTCACCCGTAGAGTATCCTCCTGCTACTGTTGCAGTCACGGTAATTGAGGTGAAGAGGTTGAAACGGCTGATGTTCGTCGGGCCATAGACGCGCTCCAGCTGACAGTATTCCTGGATGGGCGACATTCCCGCGGGCGTGCGTACATATATGTTATTAAGGCTCTCAGGCGTCATGCGTGTCTCGGGCGAGCCCTGCACCATCACGCGGTAGAGTTTGCCGTAGGCGTTGAAGTTAGAGGCATAGAGTCCGCCATAGTATCCCTGGAGCGTAGTGAGAATAGTGGTCGGTGAAATGCCCGACTGCTTACACTTGGCCACGTCAACGTGGATCATGTACTGAGGATAGTTGGGGTTGTAGGAGGTCTGTGCCATCTGTATCTCCGGACGCTTGTTCAGCTCGGCGATATAGTTGGTCACAATCTCGAAGAACCTGTTCAGGCTACCGCCAGTACGGTCCTGCATCACCAGCGACACACCACTGTTGGCCGAGAATCCGGGAATCATAGGCGGAGCGAAGGCCAGAATCTTGGCGTCCTTGATGTGTGCCGTCTTCAGGTAGATCTGAGCCAATACTCCATTAGCCTCGAGCGGGTTGAGGAAGAAACGGTAGATGCCGTCGCCCTCCCAAAGTCCGCTGAGCTTCCACCAGAATCCTTTCTGGCGCTCAGAGAAAGGCTTGAGCTTGAGGATGAAGGTGGCCTGGTCGCTACCTGCACCGGCAATGAAGTTGTAGCCTTGAATCTGCTCACGACTCTGGATGGCAGGGTCGGCAGCGAGGATGGAGTCAACCTCGTTGATAATCTGGCGTGTGCGGGCCACTGATGTGGCAGGAGGCATAGAGATGGTGCAGAACAGCGTGCCGGTATCCTCGTCGGGAACAAGTCCGGTCTTTGTCACCTGCATAGTTCCTATCAGGGCTGCGATACCCACGATGACGATAATGCCGATGAGCACGGGTTTACGAACAGTCTTCTCCACTCTCTTCTTGTACTTGCCCAGTATCTTGTCGTAGGCGGTGTTGAACGATGCGTGGAAACGGTCAACGCGGCTCATCTTGCGCTCAGTGCCGTCTTCGTTCTTGGGCTTTAGGAAGATAGCGCAAAGGGCAGGCGACAGCGTAAGAGCGTTCAATGCTGATATGAAGATGGACACAGCCATCGTCACACCGAACTCACGATAGAAAGTACCCGTCGTACCTCCTAGGAATGATACAGGAATGAACACCGATGCCATCACCAGCGTGATGGAGATGATGGCTCCTGATATCTCGTTCATGGCGTCGATGGATGCCGTCAGCGCAGATTTGTAGCCCTGGTCCAGCTTGGCATGTACGGCCTCGACCACCACAATGGCATCATCCACCACGATGGCGATAGCCAGCAGCAAGGCCGACAACGTGAGCAGGTTGATGGAGAAGCCAAACACTTTGAGGAAGAAGAACGTACCAATCAGTGACACAGGCACGGCAATCAGCGGGATGAGTGTGGAACGCATGTCCTGCAGGAAGATATACACCACGAGGAACACCAGGATGAGTGTCATCAGCAGCGTGAATACCACTTCCTCGATGGATGCATAGAGGAACTCCGTGACATCGTAGTTGATCTTGTAGAACATGCCTGGAGGCATCAGCTTCTGCTGTTCCTCCAGCTCTTTCTTCACCTGCTTGGCAATCTCGTTGGCGTTGGAGCCGGCAATCTGCTGCACCATACCCATCACCGACGGGATGTTGTTGTTCTTCATCGATACCGAGTACTGCAGACCGCCCAGTTCGATCTTGGCCACGTCCTTCAACTTCAGCGTGTTGCCATTAGCATCGCTTGTGATGATGATGTTGCCAAACTCCTCTTCCGACTTCAGACGACCTGTATAGCGCATAGCATACTCGAAGGCCACATCACTCTGCTCACCGAATTGTCCGGGGGCAGCTTCAATGTTCTGTTCAGCCAGCACGCCGCTGATGTCTGTAGGCATCAGGTTGTACTGCTTCATGATGTCGGGCTTCAGCCAGATGCGCATGGAGTAGGTCTTCACACCAGGCGACTGCACGTCACCCACACCTTGGATACGCTTGATGGCCGGGACGATATTGATGTTGTTGTAGTTTGTCAGGAACTGATCGTCGTAGCGTCCGTCGGAGGTCAGGGTGAACATCATCACCTGTGAGGTCTGGCGCTTCATCACAGTCACACCGATGCGCGTCACCTCGGCAGGTAGCAGCGACTGTGCCTGTTGCACTCGGTTTTGCACGTTCACGGCACACATGTCGGGGTTCATGCCCTGACGGAACAGAATGGATATGCTGGCCGATCCGGATGAGGCCGACGAACTCATATAGTCCATGCCTTCCACACCGTTGATACTTTCTTCCAGCGGCACAAGCACAGAGTTCTTCACAGTCTCGGCATCGGCACCAGGATAGCTGGTAAAGACCACGACAGTAGGCGGAGCAATGTCAGGATATTGCTCGATAGGCAGTGTGGCCAGTCCGATGAATCCCAGGATGACGATGAGGATAGATATCACCGTCGAGAGCACTGGGCGCTTGATAAATGTTGTAAATGTCATGGCTGATTACTTTTTCATTGCGTCGACGATGTCACCAGCCGTCATGGCTTTTGCCTGTTCTTGTATCTTCTGCTGGTAGCGCTCAGGGGTGATGGGCACAATCTCCATCTGGTCGGAGAGCTTGGTGATGCCGTTGGTCACATATTTGTCGCCTACGTTCAGACCGCCCGTCACGATGAAGTTATTGCCGTCATTCTGGGGAGCAACGGTAATCTCGGTATATACCACCTTGTTGCTGTCGTTGAGCACATACACGAACTTCTTGTTCTGCACCTCAGAAACTACTGACTGGGGAATGATGATGGCGCCTTCACTGGAACGGGGCACGATGATGGTGCCAGAGCCTCCGCTCTTCAGCAGGCTCTCGGGATTGGGGAAGTGAGCCTTCAGCTGTACGGAGCCGGTAGCCTGATCGATGACGCCACTGATGGCAGCCACGCGTCCGTCGTAGCCGTACATGGTTCCGTCAATCAGCTGCAGCTTTACTGGCGGGAACTGCTCGATGGCACTCTTCAGACCGCCGTCGGCCTTCGACATAGCCAGCATGTCCTTCTCTGTCATCGAGAAATAGACTTCCATCTGGCTGATATCCGATACATGAGTCAGCACGTTAGAGGCACTTACCAGTGCACCTTTCTTGAAAGGCAGTGTGCCTACGACACCCTTGGCGGGGCTCTTCACGAAGCAGAAGCTCAGGTTCTCGCGGGCTGAGGCGAGGGCTGCCTGTGCCTGTGCCAGGCCTGCCTGAGCACTCTTATAGGTGTTCTCAGCTGTCTGCAACTCATACTCGCCGATGACATGACTGTCGAAGAGTTGCTGTGAGTTCTCAAAAGTCAGCTTGGCAGTGCTGACCTGGCTCTGAGCAGTATTAACGGCTGCCTGAGCCTGGCGCACCTGAGCCTGGAAGGTCTCATTGTCGATGACAAAGAGCACTTGGCCTGCCTGCACGGTCTGACCTTCGGTCACATTGATCTTTGTCAGGAATCCTGAGGTCTTGGGGCGTATCTCTACGTCCTGAATACCATTGATGATGGCGGGATAGGTCGTCTGCATATCAGCAGCCGAGGTCTTCACTTCCTCCACGGGAAACTCATTGTCGCCAAAGTTAGGCATTCCGCCGCCACCGCCACATGAAGCAAGGGCACAGGCAACGGTCATCGCCATAAAAACTCTCTTCTTATTCATACCTATTTTTTATATTTAAACTTGTTAATGCTGTCACTACTGATGAAAACCCATTTTGGCTACTTTGGTTTTCAGCTTGCAAAGATACAAAAAAGAAGTGTAAGCAAGGCTATATACACATTATTTTTACACTTTATTAGCAAACGCGGAGGGGTAAGAGGTTAAAGAATGCAAAATATTTCCGCTCTATGCCACATGATTGGTATCTTATTCGTAAATTTGCATTATAATTGAAAACTATTACCAAGAACTATTACCAACATGAAGAAACTGTTATTCATCGCAACCATGATGTTGTCGGCTGGGACTATTTGGGCCCAGCAAGCATTGTTCGACCAGAACAACCTCACGTCGCCGGAACAGAACGCCGACGGCACAGTGACTTTCCGTCTTCACGCTCCTAAGGCTGTCACCGTAACGGTCGAAGGCGACTTCCTGCCCGAGGGCACTCGTGCGGCCTCGATGAAGGAGGAGGCTAACGGGGTGTGGACCTATACTACGGGTGCGCTCTCCCCGGAACTGTATTCCTACAAGTTCCGTGTCAACGGCATGGAGATGCTCGACCCTTCTAACGTCTATCGCAGTCGCGACATCGCTTCGTTCCAGAACATTTTCATCGTCACCAAGGAAGACGGTGACAAGGGCTATCTGTATAATGTGAACAAGGTGGCTCACGGCAATGTGAGCAAGGTGTGGTATCCATCGCCTACCTTGCAGACGACTCGTCGCTTGACCGTCTATACCCCTGCCGGCTATGACAAGGGCGGCCGCTATCCCGTGCTCTACCTGCTTCATGGAGCTGGTGGCGACGAGGAGGCATGGACCACGCTGGGACGTGCTGCCCAGATTCTCGACAACCTCATCGCTTCGGGCAAGGCCAAGCCGATGATTGTGGTGATGCCCAATGGCAATGCCAATTGCGACGCTGCTCCCGGGGAGTGGGACAAGGGTATGTACAAGCCCGCATTCAGGGGAAATCAGTTCTCTCGCCCCGCAGCTTCTTTCGAGGAGAGCTTCAAGGACATCGTCACCTATATCGACAAGAACTACCGCACCATTGCCAAGAAGCAGAGCCGGGCCATCTGTGGTCTGTCGATGGGTGGTGGTCACAGCTTCAACATCTCGAAGCTCTATCCCGACTGGTTCAACTACGTTGGCCTCTTCTCTGCTGCCGTCTCTATGGGTGGACGCAACCAGCAAATATCGCCCGAGGTGGAGCAGCAGCTGAAGACGATGTTCCAGAAGAAGCCGGCTCTCTACTGGATAGGCATTGGCAAGACCGATTTCCTCTACCAGCAGAACAAGACCTATCGTGAATACCTCGACTCGAAGGGCTACCCCTATGAGTATGTCGAGACCGATGGCGGCCATATCTGGCGCAACTGGCGCATCTATCTTACTCAGTTTGCCCAGCGTCTGTTCTAGCCTATGCGACGTTGGCCGCTCCTCATATTATGGATGCTGCTGGCTGCTCGCCTCATGTCACAGCCTCAGCCGGATGCCCGTCACCTGTTGCTCGACGGGTCGTTGTCCGATGCTGAGGTTGCTGGGCGTGACTATGTGTACAATACCTTACAGGAGGCTGTTCGTCATCTTTCCGATACGACCGTCCTCTATGTGAAGCCGTGGGTCTACTGGGTCGACAACCCTGATGTGCCGGAAGTGGTGGTAGGCATCAATGGCCGTGAGCCCTTTGGCATGATCATCCGCACGAAGAAGCTATCGATGATAGGCCTTTGTGATGATGCCCGCGACGTGGTGTTCGCCTCGATGCGTGGGCAGACACAGGGTGCCGTAGGCAATTTCACCATGTTCGACTTTCATGTCGATGAGCTTGAGGTGGAGAATATGACGATGGGCAACTATTGCAACGTCGACCTCGACTATCCGCGTAAGCCTGAGCTGGGCCGAAAGAAACGCAGCAGTGCCATCACCCAGGCCCATGTGGGTTATGTTCACGGGCGACAGCTGACGGCCCGCAATGTGCGGTTCATCAGTCGTCTGAACCTCAATCCGCTGAACGGAGCCAGGGAGTCGTATTACGAAGACTGCCATTTCGAGTGTACGGATGATGCGCTCAACGGTTCGGCCGTCTATCGCCATTGTGACTTCGACCTCTATGGTCAGAAGCCCTTCTGGAGCACGTATGGCGCAGGGCCGCTCTTCGTCGACTGCGACTTCCATGTGAAGGGCGAAAACCGTGAGATGTACTTCTGCAAGCAGGGTGGGCCGCTGACCCTCATCGACTGCCGCTATCATGCACCCTCCGACAGCATCTATGTCGGCTGGACAGCCTATCCGCAGCCTTGGCTCAGATGCTATCAGAAGAATTTCACGCTCAATGGTAAGCCCTACCGGATAGGCAGCCGTCAGCCGGAGAACGCGATCGTCATGGACTCCATAGCGATGAGCACCGAGCGACCGCCCTACCTCCGCATCAGCCGGCATGAAGCTGAGATGCAGGTGGGTGGCGAACCGTTGGCTCTCCATGTCGACGGCAATGGCAGGAAGGTGGTTTGGCGCACAGGCTCGCTGCTATATCCGGATAAGATAACTGGCGACTCGGTGACGTTCCGCCTGGCTTGCGATGACATCGATGAGCCCGTCAGCATCCCCGTCACCGCCTGCACCGTCGGCAACGATCCTGCCGTAGCGGTGTGCATGGTGACGATAAAGCCCCCTTTGCTCCCGGCACCTACCTTCCTGAAAAAGCCCAAAATCAAGATCAAGAACGGAGTGGCCCACCTCGATTATCTGCTTGATCTGCAGGGCCGACGGGATGTGACGCGCATCCTTTGGGGCCGACTCGACTCTGACGACTGCCAGCAGGAGACTATACTTGCCGATAGCAACGAAGAGCCCCTGCTGCAATACCGATTGCGTCGTGCAGACATTGGCCGCAGGCTCATCGTCACGATGCGTCCCATGCATTCCTGGAGCGAGAAGGGAGCGTTGACGCAGGTGGTGAGCAGGCAGATCACGGCAAAGGATGTCAAGTCAGTGAACACGCTGGAGACCGATTTCAGCGACATCCATTGTGGCACTAGCTCTGGCCTCGTAGCCGATTCCTGGCAGGCTGACGGCTACAAACCATCAGATACGGCAGAGTATCAATGGTCTTTCGACCCGAAGCGACCTATGTGGGAATATGGCGAGGGATTCAATGGCGCCGTCGGTCGCGGGCTGCTGCAGGCTCAGCGCGGAGCCCGACTGATGTACACTCCTTACGAGCAGCCGTATGGCGATATGTCGCTGACGCTGGAGGTCGACCCCACCAAGACTGCAGGGCAGGGATTCGGCTCGGCCACAGGTCAGTATATGGACATCTGCCTGAAGTTCGACACCCGGACGCTCACAGGCTACGGCCTGCGCATCATCCGCACCACCAAGTATGCCAAAGCCGTCGACTTCTATCTCGTGGAGTATCGTCAGGGAGAGATACGACCCATCTCAGAGGCTATTAGTGCTACCTGTTATCGCACGGGCTGCACCATCCGTCTTTCCTATGCTGGCGGACAGCTCAAGGCTCATGTCGAGACCCGGACTCCACGACCAGCCGAATCAGACCTTCCACACGAAGTTGACCTGCAGGCAGAGGTGGCAGGCAACCCGTTCGGAGGCATCCACATCCAGCACACAGGCACCTGCGGAGAGAGCACAACCATGCTCCATCGACTGAAAGTTTTGTGGTTTTAAGTTCATTTAAGATATTTTCTTTGCCCGTATGGGAATTATTTCGTTACTTTGCACATCTTTAATCTTTAAAGAAAGGAGTATAGTATGAACAGAATGAAAGAAGCCATCATCCTTGCCGTAGGACTCATCGCTATGGGATGGTGCATCAAGTGTGGCATCGACAACTTTGCCAACAAAGATCGTTTCGTGACCGTCAAGGGACTGGCCGAACGGGAAGTACCTGCCGACAAGGTGGCGTGGAGCATCAGCACCACGGAAATGGGCAACGACCTGCCTGCGCTCTACCAGCGCATCAGTCAGCAGGCTGACAAGATCAAGCGCTTCCTCGTGCAGAACGGACTCGACGAGAGTGAGATCACCATCAATCCGCCTTCGGTGAACGACCTCGAGGCTAACACCTGGAGCGAGAACCGCAAGAGCTATCGCTACACGGCTCACACCACCGTTACCGTCTATACCAAGAAGGTGGAGCAGGTGAACAAAGTCATCTACAAACAGGGTGACCTGCTCGAGCAGGGCGTGGCCATCGAGAGCGGCTATCCCAACTATGAGCTGGCCTCGTTCCAGGACCTCAAGCCTGAGATGATGGCTGAGGCCATCAAGGCAGCCCAGAAGACAGCCGAGCAGTTTGCTGAAGCCAGCAATGCCAAGCTGGGAGGCATCAAGACTGCCGGACAGGGACAGTTTGAGATTGACGACCGCGACCAGAACACACCTTACATCAAGAAGATACGCGTGGTCACCACGATGACCTATACATTGCGATAGACCGATATGAAGAAATGGAACAAGAGATGGACCATGACATTGCTGTCGTTGGTCGTGTGTCAGTTTGCCTTTAGCCGCATCCCTGTGATAGATGACGGACACCAGTTGTGGTTAAGTATGCTGCATAACCAGCAGCTTGCTAAGGTACAGTTGTCTTTAACCTATGACGGCTCCAGCACGGTGAGTCCTTCAAAGACCGTTGAGATAGCTATCAACGAGCTACGCCGTTACTGGCGCGGTGCTCCCATCACGCTGGAGGCTGACTGTGGCCAGAAGCAATGGGAGCAGGGCGACGAAGGATTCACCATCAAGCGCAAGACCGATGGCGGTCTGCTGCTGAAAGCTCACGGACGCGACGTAGGGCTGCTCTATGGTGCATACTATCTTCTGCGCCTGCAAGAGACGGGCCAGCCCATCAACCCCGTCGAGCAGCGCCCGGCCTTTGGTCTGCGCCTGCTGAACCACTGGGACAATCTCGACGGCAGCATCGAGCGAGGCTACGCCGGACGCAGCATCTTCTGGAACAACTCTCCACTCTCCACTCAAGCGGCAGCAAATTCTTCACTCTTCACTCTTCACTCTTCACTTTTAGAAGAATACGCTCGTGCCAACGCCTCTATCGGCATCAATGGCACGGTGCTTAACAATGTCAATGCCTCGCCGCGAATGCTGGCAACGGAGTATCTCGACTCCGTGCGCACCATTGCCGACGTGCTGCGACCCTACGGCATCCGCGTCTATCTCTCCGTGAACTTCGCCTCACCCATGAAGGTGGGCGTGGAAGGAGTGAACGGAGGCAAGCCCCTTGCTACGGCTGATCCGCTCGATCCGCAGGTGGCAGCATGGTGGAAGGCCAAGGCCAATGAGATCTATCGTCTCGTTCCCGACTTCGGTGGGTTCCTTGTTAAGGCCAATAGCGAGGGGCAGCCGGGACCTGGCGACTACAAGCGTACACATGCTGAGGGTGCCAACATGCTGGCTGATGCGCTTGCTCCTCACAAAGGCATCGTCATGTGGCGCGCCTTTGTCTATGGCTATCATGCTGGTGTGGAAGACCGTGTGATGAAAGCTGTCAACGAGTTCAAGCCCCTCGACGGGAAGTTCCGTAGCAATGTCATCATCCAGATCAAGAACGGTCCGCTCGACTTTCAGCCGCGCGAGCCCTACAGCCCGCTCTTCGACCAGCTCCACCAGACGCCCATGATGCCTGAGCTGCAGATCACTCAGGAGTACCTGGGCCAGAGCCGCCATCTCGTCTACCTCGCCACCATGTGGAAGGAATTCTTCGAACAGTTAGGAGTTGGCACCGCACCAGCCGACAGCAAACAGACTGCGGTAGCAAACTCTCCTCTCTCCACTCTCCACTCTCCACTCTCCGCTATCGCCGGCGTAGCCAACATTGGTCTTGATGACAACTGGTGCGGACACCACTTCTCGCAGGCCAACTGGTATGCCTTCGGCCGCTTGGCATGGGATCCGCAGCTGTCGTCACGCGACATCGCCCGCGAGTGGCTGTGTCAGACCTTTACCGACGACAGTCACTTCGTCAATCCGATGACTGATGTGATGGAGACCAGCCGTGAGGCCTGCGTCGACTATATGATGCCGCTGGGGCTGCATCATATCTTCAAGGGCGACCATCACTATGGACCGGAGCCCGAGGGCAACCAGCCCAACTTCCCTGATGAGTGGAAGCCGGTATGGTATCACAAGGCGGAGGCAGGAGGCATCGGCTTCAACCGTTCCTCTACGGGCACGGGAGCCACTGCCCAGTATCGCGAGCCTTATCGTACCCTCTACGACAGTCCCGAGACATGCCCTGAGCAGCTGCTGTTGTGGTTCCACCATCTGCCCTGGACCTTCCTCATGGCTGATGGCAAGACCCTCTGGCAGAGCCTGCAGGATCACTACCAGCGGGGTGTGGATATGGTCGACAGCTATGTTGAGACCTGGCAGCAGATGCGTCCCTATGTTGATGTTCGCCGCTTCCGTGAGGTAGACCAGCGCCTGCAGCACCAACAGCAGAACGCCCGCGAATGGCGCGACCACTGCATCCAGTATTTCCGTCAGTTCGCCCAGCCCTTAGGTGAGTGAAGCAGATGATCACAGCAAGTAAGACGGGTTAAGGATGGCGAATTTTTCTTCTCTAACTGGCTGCGCAATCTTTCTACCGCTCATGTTTTTGAACCCAATAAAGCATAAAAAAGGTATAAGCCTCTAAATAATTTGCAAAATATTTGGAAGTGTCGAATAAAAGATGTAACTTTGCAGCAGATTATTAAGCTCCGCCATTCTTTCTTGAATGGACATGGCCGTCCTCGGACGGCTTTTTTAATATAACAAATATGGCACAACGTGTAACATTCTACATAGACGGATTCAACTTCTACTACGGTCTTCGCCGAACCAAGCGCAACGAGCCGCAGTGGGCCGACTACTATTGGATCGACATGGTGAAACTCTGTCAAGGATTTCTTGGTGAAGGCCAGGAAGTGGAGAAGGTCATCTATTTTACCGCCTCGCCGCTCAACCCAGAGAAGAGCAGCCGACAAAGTGCTTTCCTCAACGCCAACAAACTTATCAATGGCGACCGTTTTGAAGTAGTGCGCGGCAAGTATCTCGACAAGCAGATCCAGTGTCCTAATTGCCATTATGCCATCTCACGGCCTGAGGAAAAGAAAACCGATGTGAATATCTCCGTGCGGATGATTGCCGACTGCGTACTTGATGCTACTGATACCATTGTACTAGTCAGTGCCGACAGTGACCTTGTCCCACCCTTAGAGTTCATTCAGAAGCAATACCCAGAGAAGCGCATCAAGGTTTATTTTCCACCCTCGAACTTCAGTTGCGACCTGAAAGACAATCTCATTCACCACAGCAGCAAGCCTGTCCTCATGTATAAGAACGAACGCCGTTTCCGTGATGCTATCATGCCCGATGTAGTAACAGACGGCACAAAACGTTACGAAGTGCCAGAAAAGTGGCGCCCTGCAAATATAGTAAGATAAAGGGGCGAACTGACGATGGAACAGAAAAACTGGAGCAGCGAGAGCAGGGTTAAGCTTGCTTGGACCTTGCCGAGTCGTGACGGATTTCGACAACGTCAAATTCGGAAAAAAAAACAGCATTTTTGGACGAGCCAAGCGGCCATCGCAGACTACGATCGAGGCGATGATGCCCAGCCGCATCAATATCAAGTTGTGGCAGAGCTTTTCTGCCTCTGTAGGTGTACAACCCAGAGCACGTTTCGCATGCTGACAATAAGTCGCCAGGGCAGTTCTGCGTGAGTCTCGCGGAAATGGCGTGTCAGCATGTTAGCAGCCTCACCAATGACCTCGATATTCTTCATCACTGAGTAATAGATGCGGATGTCGTCTATGAATTGTTCATAACTGACGCCTTTGACTATCTGCTCCACGTTCTGGGCCTACTTCAAGATGTCCTGAAGGCGCCCGCAGTCTCTGCTATGCTCTCTCATAAATAAGTTTCTTGTCACGGTTAACACTTTCAACTGCCCATGGGCGGAGTGTGCCTTCCTCCACGAGGTCAACCTCGCGGTTCAGAAGGTCTTCGAGGTCTACTTTCATGCCGGCGATTTTCAGCAGTCCGATGGGGTGGCTGCGGTCGTATTGCACGAGGATGTCAACATCGCTCCACGGCCTTTGGTCGCCTCGCGACCAGGATCCAAATAACCATGCCTTCACGACTGGCTGGGTCTTGAAGTATTCGGCAATTTGCTGGTTCATCATTTGGGTGCTCATAAAGGGGAAGTATGAAATTATGGTGCAAAGATACAAAGAATTTTTGAATAAACGAATAAAACTGATATAATAAAGATGATTGTACTTGAATGTCATGTCTGAGGTGACTTTGTTTTTGCTATGTTGCAAAAAGATCACTCCGTTCCGCTCCTTCTTTTATGCATGTTTGCATAAACGAAGGGGTGGGGCTGCTGCCCCCCTGTGATACGTTGCGATGTCATGTTCGGAAAGAATTCTATTCAGTTACATTGAATAAAAAATCTTGTTTTTATTTGGTTATATTGAATAAAATTCGTAACTTTGCCCACAAAAAAGCGAGATATGGCAATCACAAAAGAAATAATCAGGACACTTATCAAAGAGGGACAGGAGACTCTTGGAGAAGTTGAACTATATAATCGTCCATACGAATTCGAGGAGAATGGCCGGTATGTGCTTGTTGGTGTCAGACAGGCTGGCAAAAGTTATATGCTCTATAAACGTGCTAAGCAATTATTAGCCAGTGGGCATAGCCTTGAAGAAATGGTGTATATCGATTTCGATGATGAACGGCTGTTGGGTATGACTGCTGTCGACTTGGATCTAATTCTTCAGGCGTATGGTTCAGTCTATAGCCACAAGCCTATTTTTTTCTTTGATGAGATTCAGAATATCGAAGCCTGGGAGCACTTTGCTCGTCGCCTGGCTAATCAGAAATATCAGGTGTTCATCACGGGTAGCAACGCCAAGATGCTGAGCCGCGACATTCAAACAACCCTTGGGGGCAGATACCTTGACGGGAAAGTGTTTCCATATTCTTTTGCTGAATATCTTGATGCTCAAAGTATAGCCTTACCTAAGGAATGGCAGCACGGGAAGGCTCGTTCCCAAGTTCAGCAGGCTTTTACCCGATATCTGTTGTGGGGTGGCTTCCCTGAACTACTATTATATCGGAATAAGCGACGCTGGTTAAACGATCTTTACGAGAAGATTCTGCTTGGCGATGTGATACAACGCAACAGGGTGAAAAATGAAATGTCACTACGCCTCACCATCAAGCGCCTGGCAGACAACGTGATGCAGCCTACATCCTATAACAGGATTGCCAACTTGGTGAAAGGCACGGGTGTGAGCACAGCGGTAGCCTCCGTCATCGACTATATACGCTATGCCAAAGAAGCTTGCATACTGTTCCCTTTAGAGAACTACGCCTCTAAGTTTGTAGAGAAAGAGACGGTCAAGAAGCACTATTTCGTAGATAACGGCCTGCTAAGTATCTTCTTGATTGGTGGCGAATCAGCCCTGCTGGAGAATCTTTGTGCTGTCAGTCTTTACAGGAAATACGAGGAAAATCTATATTTCTATAACAAGAAAATAGAAGTTGATTTCTTCGTGCCAGATGAATCGTATGCCGTACAGGTTTCTTATTCCATCAGCGACGAGGATACTCGCAAGCGTGAGGTTGACGGATTGAAGAAACTGCACACCTTCCTGCCTTTGAAGCGAATGGTCATCGTGACATTTGATGAAGAGGAAACGATCAAACTTGATGATGGCAGCATTATAGAGGTCATACCAGCATGGAAATGGTTGCTAGAATAACAAAAACTCACATCTTTGCAGGCGAACAAGTGAAGCGACAAAAGAAAACCAGTATGAAACAGATGATTACAGCAAATAAGACGGCCCGCGCAATAACGGTTATTGGTTATTGTTTATTGGTTATTGTCCTTGCCTCCTGTTCGGGCGACGGCAGTCAGATGCGCGCACAGCTCGAGGAGCTGGAGCGGCAGAACCGTGCCGACTCCGTGATGACCAACGACTCGCTCGCCGAGCGCCTCGTGAAGTACTTCGACCGCCACGGCACTCCCAATGAGCGCATGCGTGCCCACTATATCCTCGGCCGGACGTATGCGGATATGGGTGAGGCACCTGCTGCTCTTGAGGCATACTTGGAGGCTGCGGATTGTGCCGATACTACACAGGCAGATTGCGACTATGCCAAACTGAGCAGGATACATGCGCAAAGTGCAAGACTATATAATTCACAGATACAGCCAAGAAGTCAACTGGAGGAATTGCGGTTAGCACAGTATTATGCATGGAAAGGGCATGACACATTAATGGCTATAGAATGTTTTGCTCAAACAGCTGAAGCATATAGCTTGATGCATATGCCAGACTCTGTAATATCAATTAGGGAAAAAGCTTATCATATGTATAAGTCTATAAACAAAATACAAGATGCTGCAAGAGTCTTGGGATCAGCCATCACTGCATCTGTTGAATGTAAGGATATACAAAGAGCAAGAAGATATATTGATATTTATGAAACATGTTCAGGAATTATCAATAGCGAAGGAGAAGTTATCCAAGGACGTAAAATGTACCATTATGTTAAAGGGAAATACTACTTGCTTACTGATCAACGGGATTCAGCTGAAGCCCAATTTCGTTGCCTACAAAGAGAGGGCCACACCCTAAATCATCAGATTGCGGCCAGTAAGGGCTTACAAGAACTGTATGAAAGGCTTAAAAAACCCGATTCCATCGCAAAATATGCTAACCTGGGCTACCAGCTGAACGACTCTGCCTACTCCCTTTCCGAGATGGAAAGCCTCCAGCGACTTAAGGCTTCTTACAATTACAACCGTAATAAACTGTTGGCTGAACAAAAGACATCGGAGGCACGAGAAGCATGGTTTGTTCTCTTTCTGATTATCGCACTAATGATGATCACTGCATTGACAGTAGCTGTTCTATTCTCCAACTATAAGAAAAGAAAACAGTTGGAGCTCTTGCAATACCAGAACGATCTCGACAATCTAGGAAAAGCACAGGAAGAACTGATGGAGCTACGCTCCGAAGAGAAGAAGGAGCTAGAGGGAATTATACAGAAAAAGGATCAACAACTAGTTAAGCTCCAGCAGATTGTTGCACAGCACAGGAAAGAAATTGACCAAGATGCTCAGGAAGAACGTCTGGCTAGCGCACCAGTGATTAAACGGTTTCATGAGTATCTGGAGGATAATCCCCCCAAGGCAGCCACTGCGAATGATTTGAAAGAATTGCGGAACCTTATCAATGAGACTATTCCTTCTTTCTATGGCCATTTTCAGATGCTGCGGTTCCCGGAATATAATATCTGTATGCTGATACGTGCGCGCTTCTCTCCTTCTCAGGTTTGCAAATTGATGGGAATCTCTG
>JAEEGI010005844.1_pt1 | contig 28103 bp, 24 predicted proteins | sample 8958751 | NCBI WGS metagenome assembly JAEEGI01 (sample SAMN16246545, study PRJNA631951) | gut metagenome | biome: gut microbiome; feature: rumen; material: KS-attached | host: Bos | place: Iran: Karaj | collected 2018-10 | reverse complement strand
GACGACAAGGTCTACACCTTCACCCTGTCCATGCACGACCCCAAGACCACCGCCAACGCCGTGTACATCCAGAGCTGGATCGATTCCATCGATAAAGCCACGAACGGCCATGTGAAGATCACCCTTTATGACAATGCCACTCTCTCCGCCGCCACGGACATCGGCGATAACGTGAAGAGCGCCGCCGTGGACATCGGATGGCTGTACACCTCCTATTATGCGGGTCAGTTCCCCCTGTCCGACGTCATCAATATGCCCATGCAGGGCTTCGGCGATCCCGTGGTGAGCACCGAAGTGCTCTGGGCCCTGGCGGAGAAGTATCCCCAGGTTGAAAAGGAATGGGGAGATTTCAAGCTGCTCATGCTCTACGGCAACCCCGGCATGATCCTCTGCTCCGCCGAGAAGCCCATCCAGGGCATCGACGACCTGAAGGGCATGACCATCCGCTGCCCCTCCGGCGCCATCACGGACGTGCTCAACGCCTGGGGCGCTTCCCCCGTGACCATGGCTCCCCCCGACCTGTATGAGGCCATCGAAAAGAAGAACATCAACGGCTACATTTTTGAGCCCGCCGGCATCTGCAACTTCTCCCTCCAGGAGATCACCAGTTACTACACCGATTATCCTCTGTATGACGGCCCCTTCGCCCTCATTATGAACAAGGCCCAGTGGGATTCCCTGCCCAAGGAATACCAGGACATCATCGACGGTCTCTCCGGCAAAGCCGCCTCTCTGGGCGCGGCCAACGCTTTCGCCGCCGACGTTGCGGCCAAACGTGAGGTCATCACCGCGGCCGGCGGTCAGTTCGTGGAGCTCCCTGCGGCCAGCATCGCCGAGATGCAGACCGCGGCCGATTCCTACGCCGAATCCTGGATCTCCAAGATGAGCAAGGACGGCTTCGACGCCGCCGCCTATCTGGCGGACGCAAAGGCCTTTGCCGCCCAGTTCGGCAAGTAAACCGGTTTTACCAAACGTTCCCACTGCTCACGGCGGTGGGAACGTATCTGTATTGTTTTGCCGTCCGATAATCGTGATCGAAAGGATGTGGTGTCTATGGACCCAATCACCGTAGGCGTGATCGGCATCATCGTTTTCCTTGTATTGATCTTTATGGGAATGAACATCGGCCTCGCCCTGCTGCTGGTGGGCTTCTGCGGCTATGCCCTGGTGGTGAACCCCACCGCCGCCCTCTCCCAGCTGCGCACGGACCCGGCCACCCAGGCCAGCACCTATTCCTTCATGGTGGTCCCGCTGTTCATTTTAATGGGCAATTTCGCCTACCACGCCGGGTTGTCCGGCGGGCTTTACAGCTGCGCGAACAAATGGCTCAACCGGCTGCCCGGTTCTCTCGCCTGCGCAACCGTGGCCGCCTGCGCGGGCTTCGGGGCCATCTGCGGTTCCTGCGCCGCCACCTGTGCCACCATGGGCACCATCTCTATCCCGGAGATGCGCAGATACGGCTATAATGACCGACTGGCCACCGGCTCCATCGCCATGGGCGGCACCCTGGGGATCCTGATCCCCCCCAGCACGCCCATGATCATCTACTGCATCATGGCGGAGGCCAGCATCGGCAAGCTCTTCATCGCCGGCGTCCTTCCCGGGATCATGATGGCAGTGCTCTGTATGGCCACCATCATCATTCAGGTGCTGCATAATCCGGCGCTGGCGCCCAAGGGGGAGAAGTACTCCTGGAAGGAGCGGCTCATTTCCCTGAAAGGGCTCATCGGCGTGGTGATCCTTTTCGGCATCGTCCTGGGGGGAATGTTCTCCGGCTTCTTTTCCGTGAACCAGTCCGCCGCCATCGGCGCCTTTCTGGCCCTTATCATCATGATCGTGAACATGTGCCTGCAGCACAGCTTCACCTGGAAGGAATTCTGGGGCAAATTCAAGGACGCCATGTGGACCACTATCCGCACCTTTGCCATGACCTTCCTGATCATCATCGGAGCCAGTCTCTTCTGCAAGTTTCTCACCATCACCCAGATCCCCATGCGCCTGGCCGCCTACATCGGCGGGCTGAACGTATCCAAGTACGTCATCATCGCCCTCATGACCCTGGTCTATCTTTTCCTGGGAATGATCATGGACGAGCTGCCCATGATCATGCTGACGGTCCCCATCTTCTGGCCCATCGCCAAGGCCCTGGGCTTCGACGTGGTCTGGTTCGGGATCTATATCATCCTCAGCATGGAGCTGGGCGCCATTTCTCCCCCGGTGGGACTGAACTGCTTTATTATCTCCGGCGTAGCCAAGGACGTACCGCTGGGCACCATATACAAAGGCGCTCTGCCCTTTATGCTGACCATTTTCGTGGGCATCGCCCTGCTGGCAGCCTTCCCCCAGATCGCCCTGGTGCTGCCCAACCTGATGAAGTAGGAGGAGGCGACAAAAATGGAAAAAGTTCAGAGATTCAATGCCGGCGTGCACCGCTTCACTCAGGTCATCGCCCTCATCAGCTTTGTCTGCGTGCTCCTCATGATGCTCATGAACGTGGCGGATGTGATCATGGGTTATCTGTTCCAGACCCACATTCTGGGAGCCTATGAGCTGACCCAGCGCATGCTCATGTGCGCGGTTTTCACCGCCTTCGCCTATGGTCAGAGCAAAAAGTCCCACATCAACATGACCATCATCATCGTCCATTTTCCCCGGCCCCTGCGTTTCATCATCTTTACCCTCATGGGTATTCTATCCGTGCTGGCCGCCGGGGCCATGACCTATGCCGCTGCGGTGCAGACCGGCGTGGCCGTCAGTACAGGCTATATGACCGAGGTGCTGTATATCCCCCTCTGGCCCTTTTATGTGATCGAGACCGCGGCTATGGCGATCTTCACCCTGGCCCTGATCTACGATACGATCCTCAGCGCCATTGCCATCTTCCGGGAGGACTATGCACAGTTGATCCAGGCGGATTGGTCTTGACAAAATCACGAACAGGAGGCATACCCATGGAACACAGCTGGAAAAACGTGCCCAAGCTTGGCTTCGGGCTGATGCGGCTCCCCATGCTGGGAGACAAGGTGGATATCGAACAGTTCAAGGCGATGGCGGACAGATTCCTGGAGGCGGGCTTCACCTACTTTGACACCGCCTACGGCTACATCAACGGCCAGTCTGAAGCCGCCTTCAAGGAGGCCGTGATCGATCGGCACCCCCGGGACAGCTTCACCATCGCCACCAAGCTTCCCGCCTGGGCCGGTCCCAAAACGGCGGAGGAAGCCAAGCAGATGTTCTGGACCTCTCTGGAGCGCACCGGAGCGGGTTACTTCGATTTCTATCTGCTGCACAACGTGAGCGATGAACGCAAAAAGGTCTTCGATGCATACGGCATCTGGGACTTTGTCCAGGAACGGAAGAAGGAAGGCCTCATCCGTCATGCGGGCTTCTCCTTCCATGATACTGCGGACGTGCTGGACAAGGTCCTCACCGAGCACCCCGAGGTGGATTTCATCCAGCTCCAGATCAACTATGCGGACTGGGACGACAATTCCGTTCAGTCCCGTCTCTGCTGGGAGACGGCGAGAAAGCACGGCAAGCCCGTGGTGATCATGGAACCCGTGAAGGGCGGCACCCTGGCCAATCTTCCGCCGGAGGTGCAGAAGCCCTTCCGGGACGGCGGTCTGGAACCCGTGGAGGCCGCGCTCCGCTTCGCCGCCTCGCTGGACGGGATCATCACCGTCCTCAGCGGCATGTCCACCCTGGAGCAGATGGAGCAGAACCTGAAGTTCATGAAGCCCTTCAGGCCCCTGGACGACCGGGAGCGGGGCCTCATCGGCAAAGCCCTGGAGGCTCTGAAGGCCCGGCCCGGCATTCCCTGCACCGCCTGCAGATACTGCGAGAAGGGCTGCCCCCAGGACATCGCCATCCACCAGGTCTTCGCCGCCCGGAACACGGAGCTGGTATACGGGGATCCCAAGGGCGCGAAGATGGCCTACCGTCTTGCCCTGATGCAGGGCGGCCGTCCTTCCGGCTGCGTGGCCTGCGGTCAGTGCGAACGGGCCTGTCCCCAGAAGATCCGCATCATCGACGAGCTGAAAAACGCCGTCATGGACTACGAGGAATAAGTTCTCCCTGAGAAAGAAAACCGGCTGCGGCCATATGCCGCAGCCGGTTGCAAACTGTATACAAACCGATAAACGATGCGATATCGGAAAGGAAGAAAGTGTGAAAGAAACCCATCAGGGGTGTCTTTCGCGTTCAATCATAAGTTTTTCGAACAATCTCCTCCCTATTCCTTGTTCGAAAAACTTGCTGCAGCGGGGCGACAAGACTTTGTCGACACGCTGAAACCGGCTGCGGCACATGGCCGCAGCCGGTTTGATTATCTTTGGTCATTTCCTGTATTCGAATTCCAGGTCGTAAATGGAGACCGTGTCCCCTTCCCGGATGCCCAGATCCTCCAGCCGGTCGTACACGCCCCCCTGCCGAAGGGAACGCTCGAAATACATCCGGCTTTCGATGTCCGACAGGTTCACCCGCTCCAGCAGCCGTTCCAGCCAGGGTCCCTCCACGGACCACAGGCCCTTTTCGGGCTGGAAGATCTTCAGCTCCTCCACGGTGCCCGGGGCGGCTTCCGGCTCCACGTACTCGGCCTCGAACACCGGGATCGGAGGCAGGTGAGCCAGTTCTCCCGCGGCGGCCTTCACCAGCTCCCGCAGGCCCTGGCCCGTGGCGGCGGAGATCATGAACAGAGGCAGCCCCTGTTCTTCGATATAGGCTTTGAAGCGCTCCAGGGATCCTTCATCCTGGGCGATATCGCATTTGTTGGCCGCCACGATCTCCGGCCTGCCCGCCAGATCGGTGTTGTACTGCCGCAGCTCTTCCCGGATGGCCTTGAAATCCTCCACCGGATCCCGGCCCTCCCGGCCGGAAACGTCCACCACGTGGATGAGGAGCCGACAGCGCTCGATATGGCGAAGAAAATCATGGCCCAGTCCGGCGCCCTCCGCGGCGCCTTCAATGATGCCGGGGATGTCCGCCAGGACGAAGGAGCTGCCCTCCCCCGCCCACACGACTCCCAGATTGGGATAGAGGGTGGTGAAGTGGTAATCCGCGATCTTGGGATGCGCTTTGCTCACCATGCTGAGAAGGGTGGATTTTCCCACGTTGGGAAAGCCCACCAGTCCCACGTCCGCCAGGAGCTTCAGCTCCAGCAGGACTTCCCGTTTCTGCCCCGCCATGCCCGGTTTGGCGAAACGGGGCGCCTGACGGGTGGGGGTAGCGAAGTGTTTGTTTCCCCAGCCGCCCCGGCCGCCCTTGGCCAGGACGAAGGGTTCGGAGCCGGACATATCCACGATCACGGCCCCGGTCTCCTTATCCCGCACCAGGGTGCCCCGGGGGACCCGGATCACCAGATCCGCGCCGTCCTTGCCGGAACGGAGACCTCCCTGCCCGTCGGCCCCGGGCTGGGCGGAGTATTTGCGCTTGTAGCGGAAGTCCATCAGGGTGGACATACTGTCGTCCGTCTGAAGGATGATGCTGCCGCCCCGGCCGCCGTCTCCCCCGTCCGGTCCTCCGGCCGCCACATATTTCTCCCGGTGAAAGGCAACGGCGCCGTTGCCGCCCTTTCCGGCGATCACGGTGATCGCCGCCTGATCCACAAACATCGGCATAATCTGTTCTCCTATGGAAAAGGCCAGCTGCAATGCAGCTGGCCCTGTTCATCGGCTCTTTATTCGGCCGCTTCGGTCACTTCGTAAACGGAGACCTTCTTGCGGTTCCGGCCCAGACGCTCGTAACGGACGATGCCGTCCTTCAGCGCGAAGAGGTTGTAGTTGCTGCCGCAGCCCACATTGGTGCCCGGATGGATCTTCGTGCCGCACTGGGTGTACAGAATATTGCCGGCCAGAACGAACTGCCCATCGGCCCGCTTTGCTCCAAGACGCTTGGACTTGCTGTCCCGCCCGTTCTTGGTGGAGCCCATTCCTTTTTTATGTGCCATGGTATCTCCTCCTTCTCAGCCGACCGTGATGGCGTCGATCTGCACCTGGGTATAGGGCTGACGATGGCCCTGACGCCGGCGGTAATTCTTCTTGGCCTTGTACTTGAAAACATGGATCTTCTTGGCTTTGCCGTTCTTGACCACATTGGCGGTGACCGCAGCGCCCTCTACCAGGGGGGCTCCGATAACGGCTTCCTTTTCATCATCCAGGACGGCCAGGACCTGATCAAAGGTCACGGTATCCCCGGCTTCCACAGGCAGCTTTTCCACGAACAGAACGTCGCCGCTCTTCACGCGGTACTGCTTGCCGCCGGTCACGATGATCGCATACTGCAAAATGTTTCTCTCCCTCATAAAAAGGCTCGCTGTCGGGGGCGCGGCGCAGGCCGACTTTTCAATGCCCATTCAAAGCGGCTTAAGAAGTATACCATCGGCGTACAAGCCTGTCAAGGTTTTTCTTCGTCCTTTTCTTGCTTCTTTTTCCCCCGCCTTTTGATCCGCTCCTGCCCGGCGCTGATAAAGCGGTAGACGATCTTCCCCGGCTCCGCTTCCGGTTCTCCTGCCCCGTCTTCCGATCCGGGCGTATGGTACAAGCGGATGGGAACGTCCGGATCGTCGTTCAGATTGGTGAGGATGGCCGCCAGAATGGGAAGGCCGAACAGTCCCACGCCGCCGAAGAGACTGGTGCCCACGAACATGCAGGCCAGGGTGACCAGCGGCGGAAGTCCTACCTGTCTGCCCACGATACGCGGTTCCATGATCTGCCGCACGATGATGACCACCACGTACAGGATGGCCATGCCGATCCCCTGGAGGACTTTCCCCTGGATAAAGGTGATCACCGTCCAGGGCAGCAGGATGAGTCCTGCGCCCACGATGGGGAAAATATCGAACACGGCGATCAGCGCGGCGATGAGCAGCGCATTCCGCTTGCCGATGATCAGCAGGCCGATGGCGATCTCAGCGAAGGTCATGAGCATGATGATCAGGTAGGAGATGCCGTATTTCATGATCACGTTCCGGAAGCTCTTGACCACGTAACCCGCGGTCTCCGTGACCTTCTCCGGCAGATTCTTTTTCAGGAAGCGGATGATGGCTTCAAAGGTGGTGGCCATAAAAATGGTGGAGATGATGCAGATGGCCGCGTTGAGCAATGCGTTGGGGATCGATGTGGCCAGGCTCGTCAGCTTGGTCACCGCCGTGACGGAGAAGCGGGAAACGGCGCTGCCCAGGGACGAAATGATCTCCGGCATGACCTTGTTCACCACGGCCTCCAGCCGTGGATCGAAACGGCTCACCAGATCTTCCGCCGAAGCATACAGATCGCTGAGCCCCGGTTCGATGGTCTGGGTATACAGGGCCGGCAGCCCGGAAAGCCGCTGCGCGATGTTCGCCCCCACGTTGATCAGGATCAGGGTGATCAGGCCGCCGATGATCAGATAGAAGGCCAGCACCGTTGCCACCACCAGGGCGGTATAGAGCTGTCCATGGGAGGTCTTCTTCCTGTACCAGCGGCAGACGGGCCGCAGAAGCCAGGCCACCAGAAGGGCGATAACGAAAGGCATGAGCAGCTTGAGCAGATAGCGGAAGCACAGATAGACGATCGCCAGCAAGGCGACCCAGTACAGGAGATTGATGAGAAATCTTCTGCGCTTGCTCACGGTATCCATGACCGGCCTCCTTTCCCCGGGATCCCCGGCAGACTCAGAAGGAAATAACGCCCAGGTGCTCCAGCAGGATCTTGATCCCCAGGAGGATCAGGATGACCCCGCCGGCGATCTCCGCCTTTTTCTGATACTTCTTTCCGAAAAGGCTCCCTGCTTTCACTCCCAGTATGCTCAGCAGGAAGGTGATGCAGCCGATCAGCAGCACCGCCGGAAGGATGCGCACCTGGAGAAAAGCAAAGGTGATGCCCACCGCCAGGGCGTCGATGCTGGTGGCCACCGCCAGGAGGAGCATGGATTTGAAGGAAAGGGAGGCGTCCGCCGTTTCCTCCTCCTTGCTCAGGGCTTCCCGGAGCATATTGGCTCCGATGGCCGCCAGCAGGACGAACGCCACCCAGTGGTCGAAGGAGCGGATGTATCGCTCGAAACGGCTGCCCAGGAAATACCCGATCAGCGGCATCAGCGCCTGGAAGCCGCCGAACCAGGCCCCTGCGATCAGGGCGTGTTTCTTCTTGATCTCTCCCAGGGCCAGACCTTTGCAGACGGAGACCGCAAAGGCGTCCATGCTCAGTCCGACGGCCAGGATGATGAGTTCCAGAAGGCTCATTCCGATGTATCCCCTTTACGCCTCAAAGATGACCATACGCCGGTATACAGGATATTCTTCAGAAGCTCCGCGTCCTGAACCAGAGGAAGCCGGTCGATCAGAGCGGCGCAGGAGGCCATCTGATTCACCAGGATATCCAGAATATCCTCCCGGGTCGCCCCCTTTGCCATCACGGCTGCCAGGGGGTTATAGTTTCCCCTTCGCTTGTCCCTGTCCAGATCCTCCATGGCGTCCAGCAGGTACAGGAACCGGCCCATGTGCTCGCCGGCTTCCCGGAGGGTGTCTGACCATCGGTCCTCCCGCCAGAGGAAAAGCTCCCCCATCAGCCGGCCGAAGGCCGAAGCGCCGGGATCGGGGCTTTTCTCCCCCCGGGCTTCGATCCCGCTCAGTTCATCCAGGCAGGCCCGTACGGCGGCAGCCTTATCCGGAAGCCGCCGGGCGGCTTCTTCCGCTCCTCTCCGCAGCAGACCGGCCTCGCCCCGCCGGATCAGCCGCTTCTCGTCCGCCCAGTCGTCCAGGCAGTTCTGCCGGGCAAGGATCACGCTCAGATCGGCGGCATACTGCGTCGCCTCCGTCTGCCAGCTGCGGCGTTTCCGGAGGGGGTGGATGAGACACGGGCCGTTCTTTTCCTCCTCCCCGGGCTCGTACAGACTCCCCAGCAGCAGAGTAAGGAATACCATGTCATAGGTCAGGCTCATGCGGCACAACTGGCCGCAGCGGCTGCCGATGCAGCGGCAGAGCCCGCAGTAGCAGCCCTTGTATCGGGCGAGCTGTTCCGGTGTGAGCGTACCGGTATCTGCCAGAATATATCCAAACATAGAGGGATTATATCCCCTCGGTCCGGAAAAGTCCATACCCGCGCACGGATTGATTTTCATGCTGAATTAAGGTATGATGATCCAGTCATTCTGTGGATAAGGAAGGTTCGTTATGAAAACCGATATTCTCATCATCGGGGCAGGTCCCGCAGGCATTTTTACAGCGATCGAGCTGCGGCGGATGGGCTGCCGCAAAAGGATCACCATCGCGGAAAAGGGCAAGGCGGTGGAGGATCGCCGCTGCCCCAAGGCGGTAACGCAGAAGTGCGTCAACTGCAAGCCCTACTGCAGCATCACCACCGGTTTTTCCGGAGCCGGCGCCTTTTCGGACGGAAAGCTGTCCCTGAGTTACGAAGTGGGGGGCGAGTTTCCCTCCCTCGTCGGCGTGGAAGCCGCCCAGTCCGTCATCGACTATACGGACACCATCTACCTGGACTTCGGCGCGGACACCCGGGTGGAGGGAAAGGACGAAACGGAGGAGGTCAAGGAGATCCGCCGCCGGGCGATTTCCGCCGGGCTGAAGCTGGTGCTCTGCCCTATCCGTCATCTGGGAACGGAAAAGGCCCAGGAGCTGTATCTGAACATCGAAAACTGGCTGAAGGAGCAGGACGTGGAGCTGCTCATGGAAACGGAATGCCTGAATCTCATCATCAAGGACGGCGTCTGCCTGGGGGCGGAGCTGATGCACGCGGGACGGCCGGAAACCATCACCGCCGACGAGATCATCGTGGCCACCGGCCGCAGAGGCGCGGAGTGGCTGGAAGACGTATGCGTCAGGCACGGCATCGCCCATCAGCCGGGCACGGTGGATATCGGCGTTCGGGTGGAGGTGCGCAACGAGATCCTGGAAACCATCAACCGGGTCCTCTATGAATCCAAGCTCATCGGCTACCCCAAGCCCTTCAAGAACAAGGTCCGGACCTTCTGTCAGAATCCCGGCGGCTATGTGAGCCAGGAGAACTACGACGGCGGCCTCGCGGTGGTGAACGGTCATTCCTACAAGGACCACAAATCCCCCAACACCAACGTGGCCATCCTCTGTTCTCATAATTTCAGCGTCCCCTTCAACCAGCCTATCGAGTATGCCCGGAAGGTGGGTGAGCTGACCAATATGCTGGCGGACGGACGGCTGCTGGTCCAGCGGTACGGGGATATTCTGGACGGAAAGCGCACCTGGGAAAAGGAGCTCTCCCGCTCCAACGTGCGCCCCACCATTCCGGACGCGGTGGCGGGAGATATCACCTCCGCCATGCCCTACCGTTCCATGACCAGCATCCTGAGCTTTATCCAGTCCATGGATCAGGTCGTCCCGGGTTTTGCCGCCTACGAGACCCTTCTCTATGCCCCGGAACTGAAATTCTACTCCAACCGGGTGGATATGGACGCGGATCTGAATACCAGCGTCCGGAACCTCCATTGCCTGGGAGACTCCAGCGGCTGGACCCGGGGCCTGATGATGGCCTCCGCCATGGGGGTCTGGATGGGCAGGAGGCTGATGGGATGCTGATCACGATTTCCCGGCTGGAATCCCGATATCCGGACTGCGACCGCATGGGCATCGTCCATCACGCGGTCTATCCCGTCTGGATCGAAGCCGCTCGGATGGATTGGCTCACCCAGGCGGGCATCCCCTTTGACTTGAGTCAGTCCCTGGGGCTGAATCCCACCATGGTGGAGCTGAATATCCGCTATCTCTCCCCCGCCTCCTACCCCCAGACGATCCGGATCGAGACCCGTCCGGGTCTGGTCGCCCCGAAGAAGCTGGAGCTGCTGTATACCCTGCGGGATGAGGCGGGCAGGACCCTGAGCGAGGGGCGGACGTTTCACATCTGGACGGGCAGGGATAACCGGAGCTGCAATGTGGAGGAAGCTTTTCCGGATATCTATGCCAGGCTGCTGAAAGCTGCGGAGAAGGAGGAGGATCCCTCCGAAATCCTTTCAGAAATTTGACAAATGAATAATGGAGCTGTTTCAATATACAGCAGTTGGCACTTGATTGTTGAGCGCAAATATTGTATTCTGATTAATGGGGTATTGTAGTATAAAATTTTAAATATACAGCAGAAAAAGGAGGGCATTGTATTGGGCCATCTCAGCGAAAAGGCTGTCCGGAGGATCGAGGAGATCTGTGACAGCCACAGCAAGGAAAACACTCCTCTCATCATGATCCTCAGCGATATCCAGAACGAATTCGGATGCATCCCCATCGAGGTCCAGGAGATCGTCTCCGCCAAGACGGGCATTTCCGTAGCGGAGATCTTCGGCGTAGTCACGTTTTATTCCTTCTTCTCTCTGGAGCCCCACGGCAAGTATGTGATCGGCTGCTGCCTGGGCACCGCGTGCTACGTCAAGGGTTCGCAGAAGATCATCGATCAGTTCTGCGACCTGCTGGGCATCCAGCCCGGCCAGACCACCGAGGACGGTCTTTTCTCCATCGACGCGTTGCGCTGCATCGGCGCCTGCGCTGCTGCTCCCGCTGTCACCATCAACGGCAAGATCTATGCCAGAGTCAAACCCTCCGACGTTTCCATGATCATTGCGGAATACAAGGATAAGGAGGTCGGCGCGCATGTATAAAACCTGTGATGAGCTCCGCCGCGCCATTGCGACATATACCGCGGAACTGGAAGAAAAGTTCAACGGCGGCGACGGCAAGACCTATCTGATGCTCTGCGGCGGCACCGGCTGCATCGCGGGCGGAACGATGGATATCCGCGGCGAACTGGAAAAGGCCATCGCGGCGCACAAGATGGAAGACAAGATCGCCATCCGCATCGTGGGCTGCTTCGGTCTCTGCTCCGAAGGTCCCTTTGTCCGCGTATTTCCGGACGACGTGCTTTACCGCGCGGTGAAGCCCGAGGATGCGGAAGCGATCATCCAGGGCATCCGGGACGGGGAGATCGTCGACAGACTGATCTACGAAGATCCCCGCACCGGCAATAAGTACCCGAAGAAAGACGACATTCCCTTCTACCGCAAGCAAAAGCGCATCGCGCTTCACGGCTGCGGCGTGATCGATCCCAACCGGATCGAGGAAGCGCTGGGCTGCGGCGGATACCAGGGCCTGATGAAAGCCCTCACCATGACCCCGCAGGAGGTCATCGACCTGATCAAGGCCTCCGGCCTCCGGGGCAGAGGCGGCGGCGGCTTCCCCACCGGCAACAAGTGGCAGTTCGCCCTGGCTTCCCAGAGCGATCAGAAATACGTGGTCTGCAACGGCGACGAGGGCGACCCCGGCGCGTTCATGGACCGCAGCGTATTGGAAGATAATCCTCTGGCCGTCATCGAAGGCATGGCCATCGCCGGCTACGCCATCGGCGCGAGCGAAGGCTATTTCTACATCCGGGCCGAGTATCCCACCGCTGTGGCCAGGGTGAAGGCTACCATCGCCAAGGCGGAGGAGCTGGGTCTCCTGGGAGACAATATCCTGGGCACCGGCTTCAGCTTCCATGCCCACGTCCGTCTGGGCGCAGGCGCTTTCGTCTGCGGCGAGGAGACGGCTCTGCTGAACTCCATCATGGGCCTGCGGGGCATGCCCAGATCCCGGCCTCCCTATCCGGCGGTCAAGGGTCTTTGGGACAAGCCCACCGTCGTCAACAACGTGGAGACCCTGGCCACCGTTCCCTACATCCTGCGGGAGGGGCTGGAGGCCTTCACCTGCTACGGCACCGAAAAGAGCAAGGGCACCAAGGTCTTCTGCCTGGGCGGCAAAGTGAACAACGTCGGCCTGGTGGAGATCCCCATGGGGCTTACCCTGCGGGAGCTGATCTACGAGATCGGCGGCGGCATCCAGAACGACAAGCAGTTCAAGGCCATCCAGACCGGCGGTCCCTCCGGCGGCTGCCTCACCGCGGAATACCTGGACGAGCCCATCGACTTTGACAACATGGTCCGGCTGGGCTCCATGATGGGCTCCGGCGGCGCCATCGTCATGGACGAGGACAACTGCATGGTGGACGTGGCGAAGTTCTACATGGGCTTCATCTGCGACGAGAGCTGCGGCAAGTGTTCTCCCTGCCGCATCGGCACCAAGCGCATCCTGGAGATCCTGGAGCGCATCACCTCCGGCAAGGGCTCCCTGAAGGATCTGGAGGAGCTGGAGGATATCAGCGTCGCCTGCCAGAGCAATTCCCTCTGCGCCCTGGGCCAGACCGCGGCGAACCCCATCAACTCCACCATTCGTCATTTCCGGGATGAATACATGGCCCATATCGAGAAGAAGGAATGTCCCGCCGGCGTCTGCAAGGATCTGATCTCCTACACCATCGATCCGGAGAAATGCCGGAAGTGCTCCCTGTGCTCCAGAGCCTGTCCCGTGGAGGCCATCAGCGGCATCCCCGGCAAGGAGCCCTTCGTCATCGATCAGGCCCGCTGCGTGAAATGCGGCATGTGCATCGCCACCTGCAAGTTCGATGCAATCATTCGGAAGTAAGGAGACGGGAATATGGCAAAAGTTAACATCAAAATCGAAGGCTGCGACTACACTGTTGACGACAGCCTGACCGTCCTGGAAGCCGCGAGAGAATGCGGCTATGAGATCCCCTCCCTGTGCAGCTACAACCACGGCGAGTGCAACCAGGCCTCCTGCCGTGTCTGCCTGGTGGAGATAAAGGGAGCGAAAGGCCTCGTGGCCTCCTGCGTGTACCCCGTTTCAGAGGGGATGGAGGTCGTCATCTCCTCCCAGAAGGCCATCAGGGCCCGGCGCACCAGCGTTGAGCTGCTGCTCTCCAACCACTCCCAGAACTGCCAGCAGTGCCGGAAGAACGGCAACTGCGAACTGCTCTACGTCGCCCGCCTGGTCGGCGCGAGAGAGGGCGTGTTCCAGGGCAGCAAGACTCCCACCACCTATGAGGCGGTCTCCCCCTCCATCGTGCGGGATACCTCCAAGTGCATCCTGTGCGGACGCTGCATCGCCCGCTGCAAGGCGGCCCACGGCAACGGCGTGCTGGGATTTGAGAACAGAGGCTTCAAGACCATCGTGGGCCCTGCCGGGAACATCTCCCTGTCTGAGTCCCCCTGCCTGATGTGCGGCCAGTGCGTCAGCGTCTGCCCCACCGGCGCGCTGATGGAAAAGTCCGACCAGGAGCTGGTGGACAAGGCCTTCGAGGAAGGCAAGCACGTGATCGTACAGACTGCTCCCGCCGTGCGCGCCGGTCTGGGCGAAGAATTCGGCATGCCCGTGGGCACGCCGGTCACGGGGAAAATGGTCGCCGCTCTGCGCCGCCTGGGCTTCGAGCGGGTCTATGACACGAACTTCGGCGCCGACCTGACCATCATGGAGGAAGCCACCGAGCTTCTGAACCGGATCAAATACGGCGGAAAGCTCCCCATGATCACCTCCTGCTCCCCTGGCTGGATCAACTACGCGGAGACCTATTACGGCGATATCCTGGACCATATCTCCAGCTGCAAATCTCCCCATGAGATGCAGGGCGCCATCCTGAAGAGCTACTATGCCAAGACCCGGGGGCTCGATCCCAAGGACGTTTTCGTGGTATCCATCATGCCCTGCACTGCCAAGAAGTTTGAGAAGGAGCGTCCCCAGCTGCGGAACAAGGAAGGCCTCAAGGATGTGGACGCCGTCCTCACCGTCCGGGAGTTGGGCGACATGATCAAGCGCAGCGGCATCCACTTCCTGCGTCTGCCGGATGAGGAATTCGATCAGGACATCATGGGCGAATACACCGGCGCCGGCGTCATTTTTGGCGTCACCGGCGGCGTCATGGAGGCCGCCCTGCGTACGGCCTACTATGTGCTGGAGGGCAAGGAAGCGCAGCCCATCGAGTTCACCGCCGTGCGCGGCTTTGACAACATCAAGGAAGCCTCCCTGGAACTGGGCGGCATGACCGTGAACATCGCCGTCACCAGCGGCATGAAGAACGCCAAGATCCTGCTGGACGATATCCGCGCCGGGAAGAGCAAATACCACTTCATTGAGATCATGTGCTGCCCCGGCGGCTGCATCAACGGCGGCGGTATGCCCTATATCCGTCCTTCCCTGCTGCCCAACGAGGACCACGATATCGTGGACACCTTCCGGCAGAAGCGGGCCAATGCGCTGTACAGCGAGGATGAGCGCCAGGCCGTGCGCCAGTCACACAACAACACCCAGGTACAGGAACTCTACAAAAAGTTCCTGGGCGAGCCGAATTCCCACCTGGCCCATGAGCTGCTGCATACCGAGTATCAGGCCAGGAAGCCGTTCCGCATCGGAAAATGACGGTTTCGGACCAGGCGGCCGCGGCAGACCGGAGAGCGGATACAGAACTTCAGCCGCAGGGTGGAACGGCTTCCCTGCCGAACCCGGAGCAGGCCTTGGAAAAGTTCTTCCATGGCCGCCCTCTGGAGCTGAATCTCTACGGGATCTTCGCTGCGGCGGTGCAGGAGCGGCTCCCCCACGCGATCACCCGATTCCGGCGCAGTCAGATCACCTTTTCAGGCCGTCGGGGCTTCGCTGCCGTATGGATCCCCCCCTTCAAGGTCCGGGGCAGACCGGAGCATTATATCGTGGTCTCCTTCGCCGCGGATCGGCGGATCGACCATCCCCGCATCGTCAGCGTAGCGGAGCCTTATCCCCATCGCTGGACCCATCATGTGCTGGTGAGCTGTCCCGAGGATGTGGACGATAAGCTGCTGGATTGGGTGGAGCAGGCATATCGCCTGACCAATGCGCGTTAGATCGGGGAACGGCAAAGCAAAACCGTACAGAAGGCCAGGCTGTTTTTGAACAGCCTGGCCTTTTCTTTTCCGCCCGCATTGCTCGATCTCATCCCGACGGCGTGGAATCCCTATTGGAAAGTTGTTTCCTTTATGTTATAATGACCGGAAGATGCAAGAGTATATCGCAAACAAAGGAGGAACTGGTCTATGCTTTCACCCAAGGAAAACCTGCTGCGGATGTACAGAGGAGAGCTGCCGGAGTATCTGCCCCGGGGCGGCTTCCGTGAATTCAAATGCTCTGCTTTTATCGACGTGAAGAAACCCGGCTGCAAGCTGGATGAATTCGGCGTGGAATATACCGGCAAGGAAGACGTTTTCGGCGGCGCGCCCATCCCCTACCCCGGCCATTACGTGCTGGACGATATCACCAAATGGCGGGATAAGATCAAGGCGCCGGATCTCTCCCATATCGACTGGGAAGCCCTCGCCGCGAAGGACCTGAAGGATATCGACCGCAGCACCACGGGCATCGTTTTTTACTGGGGCAAGATCTTCCAGCGCCTGGCGGATTTCATGGGCTTCACCGAAGGCCTTTGCGCCATCGCCGAGGAGCCGGAAGAGGTCTATGCCCTGTATGAGTACCTCTGCGATTACAACTGCGAAGTGCTGAAGAATGTCTGCCATTACTATAAGCCGGACGCCGTGTGCATTCCCGACGATACCGCCACCGCCCGCGCGCCCTTCATCTCCCCCCAGGCCTATAAGGATCTGGTCAAGCCCTTCCATGCCCGGGAAGCCGAGGTCGTGCTGAACAGCGGCTGCTACATCGATATGCACGACTGCGGCCACTGCGAGGCCTTCATCGACGACTGGATGGATTTCGGCGTCACCGCCTGGAACCCCGCCCAGACCTCCAACGATCTGAAAGCCATCAAGCAGAAATACGGCCGGAAGCTCATCATCTCCGGCGGCTGGGACTCCCAGCGCACCATGGGCTACGGCGACCTCGACGATGATACGCTGCGGGAGATCCTCATGAAATACGTGGACGATCTGGCTCCCAACGGCGGATTCATTTTCTCCGCCTTCGTCATGGGTCCCCGGGATGCCAACGGCCACAGCAAGATGGACGTGGTGAACGACGTTTACGAGAACTACGCGAAGAACTACTATCAGACCCATTGACCGTTGGGAGAGAGGAGCAAGCCCATGCTGAATACCATACCCGACGCCGATCCGAGGAGACCCGCCTCCTTCCAGGTCGAGCCGCCTCCCATTCCGGAGGAACAGATCTCCGGCGCCCTGGAAGCCGATGTGGTGGTGGTGGGCGAAGGTCTTGCGGGCCTGTGCGCCGCGCTCACCGCCCGGCAGTCCGGTGCGGACACCCTGATCATTTCCGCCTCTGCCCGGCCCGTCGGCCGGGGCGGCAGCGTTTTTGCGGCCTACAGCAAGGTCATGGAGGCCAAGGGGCTTCCCCGCCAGAATCTGGACGATTTCTTCCTGGAGGAATTCTCCTCCAACTCCTTCCTGGTGGACCAGCGCAAGTGGTACACCCTGCTGGACCGGAGCGAGGAGGCCATGAACTGGCTCATCGATATCCTCCAGGCCGCCGGCTGCGGCGTGGTGCTGGAGGACGCCAACGAGGATGATCACCACAGTCCCACCTATCAGCCTCCCGGAACGCACGCCTTCGTGGGCAGCGGGATCGCCCGGGCGGGCACCGGCATCACCCTGGCCCTGAACGCCCTGGAGGAAGCCTTTCTGGCCGCGGGGGGACGGGTCCTGCGTTCCAGCCCCGCCAGGCGGCTGGAGAAGACCGGCAAACGTGTTTCCGCCGTTCTGGCTCAGCAGAAGGACGGGACCTATATCCGGGCAAAAGCTTCCCGCGCCGTCATCCTGGCTACGGGAGACTTCTCCGCCAATCCGGAGATGATGGCGAAATACTGCCCCCAGTACGCGCCCTTTTTCACCGCCGGAGGAGATAACTACGATGTGGGCTTCTCCATGAAAGGCCTGTTCAAGGGGGAAGGCCACCAGATGGCCCTTTGGGCCGGAGCCGCCTGGCAGCGCACCTGGCCCTGCGCCGTGATGATCCAGGGCAGCCGTCTGGGCACCAATCTTCCCTATGGCTCTCACCGGGGCCTGCGGCTGAACAACCGCGGGGAGCGGTACTGCAACGAGGATATGAACGGCGCCTATACCGCCCTGACCACTCTGCGGGAACCCAGGGGCGAGGCCTTTGCCATCTGGGGCGCGAACTATGCCAGGGAGATCCGATTCCGTGCCCACGGCGGCCAGCGGGACGGCCCGGATACGCCGCCGGAAGCGGTGCTTGCCAACTGGAACGGCATGGCGGACCGGGGGATGCTGGTCAGAGCAGATACCCTGGAGGGCGTGATCGAAGCGCTGGGTCTGCCCCCGGCGGAAACCATGGCCACCATTCAGCGATACAATGAACTCTGCCGGAACGGGAAGGATACTGATTTCCATAAGAAGCCCAAGTATCTGCAGGAGATCCGGGAAGCCCCCTTCTACGGCTGCAGCCTGAGCGACCGCTTCTTCTTCTCCGTGATGGGCGGTCCCCGCACCAACTGGAAGATGCAGATCTGCGACGAGCAGGATGAGCCCATCCCGGGCCTGTACTGCGTCGGTTCCATGGTGGGGGATATGTACGCCCACTGCTATAATTTCCGCATCCCAGGCCAGAATTACGGCGCCTGCCTCACCTTCGGCTACCTCACCGGCAAACGGGCCGCCGAAGAGCGGGCCTGACAGAAAGGAAGGACAACATGGCTTCTAAATACCCCCATGTATTCGAGCCCTTTGAGATCCGGGGCGTTCTCTTCAAAAACCACCTGGAGCAGGCCCCTCCCGGCTGCTTCTTTGCCGGGGACGAGCGGGGCTTCGTCACGGATCAGTTCGTGGAATATTTCCGGCAGTATGCCCGGGGCGGCGTAGCCGTCTGCAACGTGGGCAACTGCAGCATCGACATTACGGAGAGCAGCGACGAAGCGGGCCAGCTTCAGCTCTCCGATCCCGGCTGCGTCATGCCTGCCCGGAAATTCAGCGAAATGTGCGAGATCTACGGGGCACACGGCTCCTTTGAGCTCACCCATAACGGCAAGGACACCGCCTATGAAAACGTGGGTCACGCCCCCTACAGCGCCTCCTCCTTCATCACCGTTGCGGAGGAGCGCCGGGCGAAGATGCTGGGCCGGGACCCCTACCCCACCATTGAAATGTCGAAGGAGAAGATCCGGGAAACGGTGGAGAAGTATGCCAGGGCGGCCCGCTTCTGCAAGCAGGCGGGGATGAAGATCTGCATGATCCATGGTGCCCACGGCAACCTCATCGCCCAGTTTGCCAGCCCCAAATACAACAAACGCACGGACGAGTACGGCGGCTCCCTGCAGAATCGGGCCCGCTTCGCAAACGAGATCCTGGAGGCCGTCCGGGGCGCGGTAGGGCAGGACTTCGTCATCGAGTACCGCCTGAGCGCGGACGAACATGCCCCGGACCAGATGCACTTCCCCGAGACCCTGGAATTCATCAAGTACATCAAGGACCGGGTGGATATCCTCCATGTCTCCGCCGGTATCCATGACCTGTACGGCGAGCCTTACTATCTCCGCTACCTGGTCTCCAACTACACCATGCCCCAGAAGCTGAACGTCCATTTCTCCGCGGCGGTGAAGCAGGCCTATCCGGACCTGATGGTGGCCGTGGTAGGCGGCATCAAGGACCCCGGCCAGGCAGAGGAGATCATCTCCTCCGGCCAGGCGGATCTGGTTGCCATGAACCGCGCCCTCCATGCGGACTACGATATGCCCAGAAAATATGCCGAGGGGAAGGAATGGCAGCATATGCCCTGCCTGCGCTGCTCCTGCTTCCGCATGGCCAGCCCCCACACCAACAAGCTCTGCAGCGTGAACCCCATGTGGGGCCGCTTCAAGGATTACCCCCAGGGCTGCCTGCCCCCCGCCCCGGTGAAGAAGAAGGTGGCGGTGATCGGCGGAGGTCCTGCCGGCGTGGAATCCGTCAAGTGGCTGCTCCAGAGGGGACACGACGTGACCCTGTACGAAAAGAGCGGAAAGATCGGCGGCCATGTGCGGGATGCGGTAAAGGCCGATTTCAAAGCCGATCTGCGGGATTACGTGAAGTATATGGAGGACTTTGCTCCCAACTGCGGTGCGAGGATCCTGATGAATACCGAGGCTACACCCGAGCTTCTGGCCGGGGAAGGCTATGACGCCATCATCGCCGCCGTGGGCGCTGACCCCATCATGCCCAGGGTCCCCGGCGCGGACAAGCCCCATGTGCATTGGGCTCCGGATGCGGAAAACGGCCGCGCCGAATGCGGGCAGAACGTGGTGATCATCGGCGGCTCCTCCGTGGGCACCGAGGCCTCCATCAACCTGGCCAAGGAAGGCAAAAAGGTCACTGTGGTGGAGATGGCCGAGCGGGTGGATCTGTTCCGCACCGGCGCTGCCTCCGATCTGCTGAGCATGAGCGACGAGTACGGCGTGGAACGGCTCCTGGGCTGGAAGCTCCTGGAGGTGAAGGACGACTGCATCCTGGCGGAAAACGTCAAAACCGGTGAGCAGAAGTCTATCCCTGCGGATACGGTGCTCATGGCCGTGGGCCTGAAGCCCCGCAGGAGCGTGGCCCTGGGCTTTGCCCATCTCTGCCCCGAGACCAGCTTCTTCATCATCGGCGACGCGCAGCAGTCCGGGGATATCCGGGACGCCACCTTCCAGGCTTTTGAGGTGGCGCGGACCATCTGATCGGTGCAGCATACGGGAAGGGGAATCATCCCCTTCCCGTTTTCGTTATGGGGAAGAATTGCGTCCTGCATCTTGAAACAGATCCCGATCAATGCTATAATTACTTTGTATATACATTTTTCCCCTGCCGGAGCATTGCCGTCGCCTCCGGCGGGATACGGGAGTTGATTTACCCTCATGGACGACATACCCCGAAGTATCCTGGTCCTGGCGCTCATCCTGCTGGGCGGCTGTTTTGCCGGCAGCGAGACCGCTCTTTCCTATTGCAACAAAGTCCGCATGCGGAAGCGGGCGGAGGAGGGCGAGCGTCGGGCAAAGCGCGTGGTGCGGATCCTGGACCGGTTTGACAAGGCTCTTTCCACTATATTGATCGGCACCAACGTCTGCTATGTATTCGCTTCTTCCTTTGCGGCCCTGCTGTTCATCAGGCACATGGGCACCGTCGGCGCGGTAGTCTCTACCGTCGTGCTCACCCTGCTGATCTTTTTCTTCGCGGAGACCATCCCCAAGAACTTCGCCCGGGTGAACAGCGACGCTTACGCCCTGGCCTGCTCCGGTCCCCTGTCAGTCCTGATGTTCATCCTCACTCCCCTCACCGCCCTGCTTACGGGGCTGGGCTGGGTGGTAAAACGGCTCCTGCCGGAAACGGGAGACCTGCCCAGCATCACGGAGGATGAATTCTCCACCATGATCGACAACATCGGAGAAGAAGGGCTGATGGAACCCGCGGAAACGGCGCTCATCAAATCAGCCATCGATTTTTCGGATACCTCTGTGGATCAGGTCATGACCCCGCTGAAAAACATGGTGGCGGTGTCCATCTCCGAGGATCCGGAAAAGCTGAAGGAGCTTATACTGAAGGAAAAATATTCCCGCCTGCCGGTATACGCCGGTACGCCGGACCGGATCGTGGGCGTCCTCCAGACCAAAGACTGCCTCTGGCGCATCCTGCACGGGGAACCCATCGATATCAGTTCCCTGATGAACCTCACCTATAACGTGAGCCCGGATACCAAGCTCAACGCCCTGTTCGAAGGGCTTGGCCGGCGGCATACCCATATGGCCATGGTGGTGGACAGTGAAGGCATCGCCCTGGGTTTCGTCACCATGGAGGATATCCTGGAGGAGCTGGTGGGCGAGATCTACGACGAGGACGACAAGCCTGCCCGGCCTCAGCAGAAGGAGGCGGGCGCATGATCTACCTTCTCTATCTGCTGCTGGTCCTGCTGGTCCTCCTCAGCGCCTTTTTCTCCAGCTCTGAGATCGCCTACGCCACCGCCAGCCGTCTCCGTCTCCAGAACGACGCGGAAAACGGCAGCAAGCGGGCGGCCAGAGCTATGTGGATCACGGAGCACTTTACCGGTTTCCTGTCCACTATCCTGGTGGGCAACAATCTGGTGAACATCGCTTTTTCCTCCGCCATGACCGCCCTGATGGTCAACGTCTACGGGGCAGGCGGAGAAACCATCGCCCCCATCGCCAGCACACTGGTCCTGCTCGTTTTCGGCGAGATCATCCCCAAGATTGCCGGAACCAGCCAGGCGGACCGCCTGGTGCGGATCTACACCTATCCCCTGCGCTTTTTCATGATCCTGTTCAAACCCGTGACCGCCCTGGTCACCCGAATCGTGGATCGGCTCTCAAAGCTCTGGACCTCTGAGGAGGCGGAGCCGGAGGTGACGGACGAAGAACTGGTGAGCATCCTGGAGACCATTGAAGACGAGGGTGTTTTCACCGAGCAGGAGAGCGAGCTCATCAAGTCCGCCATCGAATTCAGCGACGTGACCGCCGCAGATATCTTCATCCCCCGGGTGGACGTGACCGCCATCGACGTGGAGGACAGCGTGGAGGACCTGCTGAAGGATGAGGAGCTGCTGAGCTATTCCCGCATCCCGGTCTATCGGGATACCATCGATACGATCCTGGGCATCCTCTCCACCAAAAAGCTGCTGAAAGCCGCGATCACCACTCCCCTGTCGGAGATCCGGCTGGAGGATCTGCTCTCTCCCCCGGTATATGTGCACAAGACCCGGACCATCTCCTCCATCCTCTCCGAATTCCGGAGGAAGCACCTGATGATGGCCATCGTGGTGGATGAATACGGCGGCACCGAAGGCATCCTCACCCTGGAGGATATCCTGGAGGAGATCGTAGGAGAGATTTTCGACGAGAGCGACGATATCGAGCTGGACGTGGAACAGAAGTCGGACAACGTCTACGTTGTGGACGGCGGGACGACTATCGAGGATTTCTTCGATTCCATCGGCTACCGGCCCGAGCATTTCGAAAGCGAGTACAGCACCATGGGCGGATGGGCCGTGGAGATGCTGGACCGTTTCCCCCAGAAAGGGGACCACTTCACCTGGGATCGCTTCTCCGTCACCGTGACGGAAGCGGAAGCCCTCCGGGTGGAGACCCTGGAGGTGGAGCTTCTTCCTCCTCCCGAAGAAGAATGATCCGTTTATTCTGCCTGTCGAAGAATGATCCGTTTCATCTGCTGTCCCCGTTCCGGTATCCGGCACGGGGACAGATTCTCTGATTCCTGCGCGGAGAAAGATTTTCCTTGACACCGGGTGCAAAACTCTCTATAATGAGAAAGCTTTTGAACAGGATTTCGGGGTGTGGCGAAGTTTGGTATCGCGCATGGTTCGGGACCATGAGGCCGCGGGTTCAAGTCCCGCCACTCCGACCAAAACTCCTTTGGGGGACGCAGTTCCTCCGAAGGAGTTTTCTTTTGATTGGGACTTGAACCCGCGGCCTCTGCGCGAAGCGCGTTCAATCTGCCGCGCCGCACATGCCCGCCCGCGGCGGGCTGTGCGGGTTCAAGTCCCGCCACTCCGACCAAAACTCCTTCGGGGGACGCAGTTCCTCCGAAGGAGTTATCTCTTGATTGGGATTTGAACCCGCGGCCGTCAGGCGCGAAGCGCCGTTCAATCTGCCGCGCCGCACATGCCCGCCCGCGGCGGGCTGCGCGGTTCAAGTCCCGCCACTCCGTCGTCAGAAGGGGCCTGCTCCATTCCGCTTCCGCGGTTCGCGTAAGCGCCGCGAAAGCTGCATATCCGCAGGCTCCTTCTTCCTCTCAAAATCGGACCCGCTGCGCCGGGTTCCGATTTTGTTATTTGGGATCAGATCAGAATCCGTTATGGATGCCATGACCAGAACTCCCGGACTTGAACCCGCGGCCTCTGCGCGAAGCGCCGTTCAATCTGCCGCGCCGCACATGCTCGCCCGCGGCGGGCTGCGCGGTTCAAGTCCCGCCACTCCGACCAAAAGGCCTTCGGGGAGCACCGCTTCCCCGAAGGCCTTTTCTTTGAATAGATTTGGACCCGCAGCCGTAAACCGGATGCGCGGCAGTTTTTCATTCCCTGCGCAGGTAGCGCTTTGCCAATTGGGCGTGGGGACCCGACGACAGGGCGCGAAGGTCGTCCGGCGCAAAGAAGGTGGGCCAGTCTGTTTTGTCCTTTCGTATGGCGGCCAGACGTCTCTGGCGGTGTACGGCGCGTCCGATATTCAGAAGCACCATGACGCCCATGGGGATCAGAGCGGGCAGCAGATAAGGCTCTGTATTGGGATCCCCCGCCAGGAGGCGCATAGCCAACAGGGTGAGGAAAGCGACCACCGCCGTAGCCAGCGCCAGAGGCGACAGAAGCCAGGGCTGTCCCATACCGGACCAGGGCTGCACCGCTCCGCAGCGGGTACAGACGACTTTCTGCTCCACAAGGGAGAAGTCACCCGTATCCAATCGCTTCTTCGCGGCCGCCAGGACCTGTTCCCGCTCCGCCGCACCGGCTGCCCCGGCTGTGGGCATACCCGAGCCGGAAATGGTCACCCGGGTGTCCAGGAAATCAAAAAAGCCGTGGCCTTCCTTTCTCCGTCTCAGGGTGTGCTCGCTCATCCCGGTCTCTCCGCAGCCCGGACAGCGGTACATAAGATAAAACTTTCCCAATTCCTTTGTCTTGACGGAATCGTTCCTGCTCATTTGTCTCCCTCCTCATACAATCATCTGATTGTTTTATATCATAATCAGATTAGTCTTGTCAAGCAGAAATTATGGTGATAATTACCATAATGTGATGATCCGCTGCCGCATCGCCTGACATGTTTCAGCGGATCCGCTGCGGGCCGCGTATTCAAAACAACAGCCGCACGACGGACAAAACCAGCCCTGTGTTTTCCCCTTTCTTTGGTTGCAGATCGGGGCTCGATACGCTATAATAGTTAAAGGAATATCAATTGAGATTCAAGAGCAAGGAGGATTCGTTATGACGAAGAAACCATTGTTCACCGGCGCAGCCACCGCCCTCATCACCCCGACCACTCCCATGGGGGTGGACTACGAAGCCCTGGGGAGGCTCATTGACTGGCAGATCGAAAAGGGCATCGACGCCCTTGTCATTGCGGGCAGCACCGGCGAGGGAAAAACCCTCAGCATTGCGGAGCACAAGGAAGTCCTGCGTTACAGCGCCGAGCGCATCGCGGGCCGGGTTCCTATGATCGCGGGCACCGGCTCCAACGAGACCAGCGTTTCCATCAGCATGAGTCAGTATGCCTGCGAGGTGGGAGCCGACGGACTGCTGGTGGTGACTCCCTACTACATCAAGGCCACCCAGAACGGGTTGGTAAAGATGTACAACATGATCGCCGACGCGGTGACAAAACCGCTGATCCTCTACAATGTCCCCAGCCGGACGGGTGTGAATATCGAGCCGGAAACCTATCTGCGCCTGGCGGAGCACGAGAACATCGCCGCCATCAAAGAGGCCAACTCCGATATTTCCAAAATCGCCACCACTGCCGCCCTGACTGCGGGAAAGCTGGATCTCTATTCGGGCAATGACGACCAGATCCTGCCTATCCTCTCCCTGGGAGGCAAGGGGGTCATTTCCGTCCTGTCCAACCTGCTTCCGACGGAGACCTCCCGCATGTGCCATCTCTGGTTCGAGGGAGATACGGCCGGAGCCACGGCCATGCAGCTCCATTATCTCCCCCTGATACACGCTCTTTTCAGCGAGGTGAACCCCATTCCCGCCAAGGCGGCCATGTCCGCCATGGGCTTCTGCGAAAACTTCCTGCGCACGCCCCTGACCCCCATGGAGGATGACCACAAGGAAAAGCTCTTCGCCCTCATGCGGGCAGAAGGTCTGCTGTGATCTCTGTTTCTGCGCCAGGCGCACTTTTCCCGGAACGGAAGCAAACGTTTTTCAAAGCTTCATAACAGAGCAGAATTATTACGGAAGAGGTGTTGAAGATGAAACCCGATCAATTTTCCGGCATGCTGTCCGTATTCCGTCCGCCCCTGGTATTCGAACTGACAGGCAGGGAGTTCACACTGGTTTTCGACGATGGGTATGACCGCCGTCTGATCTTTAAGGATCGGAAAACCCTGTCCTTCGGCCCGGCGGGAGAGGAAAAGGACTATGCCTACGAATGCCTGAAGGCCGCCGACCGCTGCTACTTTGTCAACTTTGAGGATTTCACTCTCCGTCCCAGGCTGGGCATCTCCCTGGTGCTGGATCTGGTGCAGGACCTGGTCACCATGGCATTGACCCATATGTACAACAACCCCAGGATCCCGGGAATGCCCTCCGCCGATTACGTCTTCGGCGCGATCCAGCGGGAGGACGGCACCGTGTCGAACCTGCGCCACGGCTACACCACGGACCTGGTGGCCAAGTCCATCAGCTGGAACTACGGCTATTTTGACATTGCCCACGTCTACGCCACAGAGCATTACTACCGCGTGACCTTCACTCCCCGGGGCCTGGCCCGGGCGTACAGGGGACGTCCCGAGCTCCGCTCCGGCGGCGGCGACGCCCGGCGGACGCCCTCCGCCAACGATATCTACGAGGACTACTTCGCCCCCATCAAGATCCGGGACCGCATCTATCTCGTAGGCCTTCTGGAAACGGTAAAGGCCAAGACCCGGGGCAAAGGAAGCAGCATCCTGGTGCTGATGAATTTGGATGAGATGCACGACGTGGGCCGTTCCTTCGGTCCCAGCGGCGATGGCGGCGAGGCCGGAAGCGGGAACAATACCCTGGGTGCCTTCGGCGTCTTCCATGACGCAAGCGAGCTGGTGGCGAAAAAGAGCACCCTCTATGTCCGCTGAAGCAGAGTATGGAGAGACAGGTGATGGATATGGCAAAGACATTATTTGAATACATTTCCAACGACGAAAAGAACACCGTTTTCGGCGCGCCTTTTACGGAAGAACTGCGGAACAGACCGGCGCTCCTCCCTGACGGCGCCGCGCTCCGCTTTGATCGGGAGCTTGCCGTCAAATGCGACGACGATCTCTTTCTCGCGGAGAAGGACGGGCGGCTCTATCTGATCAGAGAGCTGGAGGACGAAAGCCTGACGGCGCTGGACGCCGAGCGTCAAACGGCCGGCGCCGCCGTTCTGCCCGAGGATCTGGAAGGTTGGGTGACCGATCTATGCTTCGCCTCCGGCTACGTTCTCACCGCCGCCTTTGGGGACGGCGCCCTCACCCTCAGCGAATCACCGGAGCCTGTGGTGTCCGGCATGTTCGGCTCCGGCGGTCTGAACGCGCCGGAGGCCCGGAAGGCCCTCCCTCCCCTGGGTTCGCTGGCCCTGGAGGCCGTGGAGATCGACAGGAAGCGTTTTCTCTTCCGCTTCCCGGAGACCGGCGAGATCATCTTCTTCAACGGCCGCCGCTTCCTGTTCTACGCCATCCTGCGCGGCCGCCTGGTGGCCGGGTTCGCGGAGATCCCGCCGAAGGAGTAAAGCTCCCCCGCCGTCGGGAAAGAGCGTTCTGTGCACCGGATCAGCGGCGAACGATATGATGAGAAAAGAGGACCACCCGTTACAGGGATGGTCCTCTTCATTATGCATATTTCTGTGTTCTGCTCAGCCGGGGAACACGCTGTCCCGGGGAGAGGGATGGATCCGCTCGTAGATGGGGAAACGCTGGCACAGGGCGGCGACCCGGTCCAGGATCTCCCGCCGGCTTCCGGCATAATCGAAGATGGCCTTGAGGATCAGCTCGCCCACTTCCTCCATCTCCGCCTCCTTGAAGCCCCGGGTGGTGACGGCGGGAGAGCCGAGCCGCAGACCGCTTGTCTCCTGGGGACCCCGGGGATCCGCGGGTACGGCGTTCTTGTTGGCGGTGATATGCAGGGAGTCCAGCCGGACCTCCAGCTCCTTGCCGCTCAGATCCATGTTCTTCAGATCCACCAGCATCAGGTGGTTGTCGGTGCCGCCGGAGACCAGCTCCAGACCGCCGTCCATCAGCGTCTGAGCCAAGGTGGCGGCGTTGGTCACGATCTGGTGCTGATAGGCCTTGAAATCCGGACGGAGGACTTCCCCCAGGGCCACGGCCTTGGCGGCGATGATGTGCATCAGGGGGCCGCCCTGCACGCCGGGGAAGATGGCGCTGTTGATCTTCCGGGCGATCACCGCGTCGTTGGTGAGGATGATCCCGCCGCGAGGTCCGCGCATGGTCTTATGGGTGGTGGTGGTGACCACGTCCGCATAGGGCACCGGGGAGGGGTGCTCCCCTGCCGCCACCAGGCCGGCGATATGGGCCATATCCACCATCAGGTATGCGCCCACTTCCCTGGCGATACTGCCGAAGGCGGCATAGTCGATGATCCGGGGATAGGCGGA
>JAEEGI010005843.1_pt1 | contig 28107 bp, 19 predicted proteins | sample 8958751 | NCBI WGS metagenome assembly JAEEGI01 (sample SAMN16246545, study PRJNA631951) | gut metagenome | biome: gut microbiome; feature: rumen; material: KS-attached | host: Bos | place: Iran: Karaj | collected 2018-10 | reverse complement strand
CCCTTTTCAACGGAAACTGGTTCGGGCCTCCAGTGCCTGTTACGGCACCTTCACCCTGGTCATGGGTAGATCACTAGGTTTCGCGTCTGCTCATACTGACTATACCGCCCTGTTCAGACTCGCTCTCGCTACGGCTCACGCACCTTAAGTGCTTAACCTTGCCAGTATGAAGCAACTCGTAGGCTCATTATGCAAAAGGCACGCAGTCGCGGATTGCTCCGCTCCTACCGCTTGTAAACGAACGGTTTCAGGTTCTATTTCACTCCCCTGTTCGGGGTGCTTTCCACCTTTCCCTCACGGTACTGGTCCACTATCGGTCTTCCGGGAGTGTTTAGCCTTACGGGATGGTCCCCGTGACTTCAGGCAGGATTCCACGTGCCCCGCCCTACTCAGGTGCCTCTCTCGATGCGTCACGATTACCCGTACGGGACTGTCACCCTCTATGGCAGCTGTTTCCACAGCCTTCCAGTTTTCTAACGCATCTTGATGAGAGGTCCTATGACCCCGACATGTCCGTAAACACATCGGTTTAGGCTCTGCCCCTTTCGCTCGCCACTACTCAGGGTATCGATTCTTTCTTTCTTCTCCTCCGGGTACTAAGATGTTTCAGTTCCCCGGGTTCGCTCCGTCTTAACGACGGTACATGGTCTTCAACCATGTGGGTTCCCCCATTCGGAAATGCGCGGATCAAGTCCTGTTTGCAGATCCCCGCGCCTTATCGCAGCTTACCACGTCCTTCTTCGCCTCCGGATAGCCAAGGCATCCTCCGTTCGCTCTTCGTTTCTTTCGCTTTTGTGAATCACAAATCAATCTCTCAATTTGTGGCTCTCTTTGGTTTTTTTTGCCTTTGAAATTGCAGTCCCTAATTTCAACAACGAAAAAATCTTTCCGTATAGATAATTACAGACTATCTCTATCTTTGCTTTTACCTCTAATCTTTTCTCTCAGTATTGTCAATGAACGAACCGTTGAAACCTCATTTTCGAGTGCTCGTTTCAAACGGGACTGCAAAGGTACGCTTTTTTTCGAACCTGGCAAATTTTTTTTGCACTTTTTTCAAAAAATTTTGGGTACTTTTGCACAACCGTGTTTTTCGGGTACCGATATGAAAGAAAGACTGGAATCTTTAGACATACTTCGCGGGGCCGATATGTTCCTGCTGTTGTTCCTGGGGCCGATACTTAGGGCCGTGTGCAAACTGTGCCCGGAGGGGCTGGCGTGGCTGGCGCCGCAGCTTCAGCATGTGCGCTGGGAAGGATTTGCGGTGTGGGACATCATAATGCCGCTGTTCCTTTTCATGTCCGGAATCACAATTCCGTTCTCCATGGCAAAGTACAGGGAGGGGCTCAGGCCGGACGGGAAGTTCTACCTGAAGCTTTTGAGGCGGCTGTTCCTACTGTTCTTCCTTGGGTGGATCGTGCAGGGCAACCTGTTGCAGTGGGACTGGAAGACATTCCATCCGTTTGCAAACACGCTGCAGGCAATTGCCATAGGGTACGTAGTTACCGCCCTTCTTTTCGTACACTTTACACCGAAATGGCAAATAGTGGCGGCAGTCCTTCTTTTCGCCGCCTATTGGATAGCGTTCGCGTGTACGGGCATGAATACGAACCCGCAGGAGAATGTGGCCATGGTGGTGGACAAAGCCGTCCTGGGATGCCACAGGGACGGGGTTGAGTGGGCGGCCGATGGCGTCTCCTGGCGCTTTATGAAGCGCTACCAGTACACCTGGGTGCTGTCCAGCCTCAACTTCGCGGTTACCGTTCTGATGGGGTGCTTCGCCGGGCAGCTGCTGCGAAACAGCAAGAGCAAGCCGGGCTTCCGCGCGCTGTTTCTTGCGGGCATCGGCATCGGCCTAGTTGTCATCGGCCTACTGCTTAATCCTGTATTCCCCATTATCAAGAAGATCTGGAGCAGCACGATGACACTGTACTCCGGAGGAATATGCTTCCTGCTCGTGGCCCTTACCTATTATATAGTAGATGTGCTGAAATGGCGGAAAGGGCTCGCGTGGCTCAAGATCTACGGCATGAATGCAATCACTGCCTACTGCATCGGGGAGATGCTCCATTACGACACACTCCCCCAGGCAATAGGCAATGCTCTGCTGGTTTTCTTCCTGCTTCTTATCATGTACAGGAAGAAACTGTTTATAAAAGTCTAGCTATTCCGCGAACAGCTTCAGGATATTCAGGATAACCTCCGAAGCTTTTTCCATACTCTGGAGCGGAACGAACTCCATTTTGCCGTGGAAGTTCAGGCCGCCTGCGAAGATATTCGGGCAGGGAAGACCCTTGAATGACAGATTTGCGCCGTCGGTGCCGCCGCGGATGGGCTGGATCTTGGGTTTCACGCCCGCCATTTCCATAGCTTTCACCGCCTTGTCGATAATGTGGTAGTGCGGCTCCACCTGCTCGCGCATGTTGTAGTACTGGTCGCGAATCTCGGCCACAGCCGTGCCGGAGCCATACTTTTCATTGATTGCTGCGGCAGCCTTTGCCATCATCTCCTTGCGGGCCTCGAACTTTGCGCGGTCGTGGTCGCGGATGATGTAGGCCACATCGGCCTCCTCCACCGTTCCCTTGAATGAAATGAGGTGGAAGAATCCCTCGTAGCCTTCGGTGTGCTCCGGCCTTGCGAGAGAGGGCAGCATCGCCCCGAGTTCCTGGCCGATGAGAATCGCATTCTTCATCTTGCCCTTGGCATAGCCCGGGTGCACGTTCCGGCCTTGGATATGGATCTTTGCCGATGCGGCGTTGAAGTTCTCGAACTCCAGTTCGCCCACTTCACCGCCGTCCATTGTGTATGCATATGTAGCGTCGAAGCGCTTGACGTCGAACTTCACAACGCCACGGCCGATTTCCTCGTCCGGGGTGAAGCCGATGCGGATGGGTCCATGTTTGAACTCCGGATGCTCCACGATGTACTGCACGGCGTGCATTATTTCCGCGACGCCCGCTTTGTCATCGGCCCCCAGAAGGGTGGTGCCGTCGGTAGTGATAAGCGTCTGGCCCTTGTAATGGAGCATTTCGGGGAACTCCGACGGCTTCAGCTGCAGGCCGGGAACGCCCTTGAGGTCGATGGAGCCGCCATCGTAATTCTCGATGATCTGCGGCTTGATATCGGCCCCGCTGGCATCAGGCGCCGTATCCACATGGGCGATAAAGCCGATGGCGGGAACTTCCTTGCCGATGTTGCCGGGAATGCGGCCCATCACATAACCATACTCGTCCAGGGTGGTTTCCACGCCCATTGCCTCCAGTTCCGCCTTAAGCATCTTCAGGAGATCCCACTCCTTGGCGGCCGACGGCTGGCTTTCGCTTTCCTCGTTACTCTGCGTGTCCACTGCCACGTACCTTAAGAATCTGTCTAAAATCTTTTCCATATTATTATGCGCTCAAAAATCCAACATTGCTTATCATGGCGGGAGTGGATCCGGCATCCGGCTCTCCCATGGTGAAGAACCAGAAATACAGGCCGTCCAGCACCACATAATCTCCGGAATCGGAGCTCTCCCATCGGCCTCCGGCCTTGATGAGTTCCTCATAAGTGGAATCTACCGACAGGCCTTTTTCCGTCTTTATGCTTGGGTGGTGGATATAATAGTAACTCACTTTGTTCTTGGAATCGCAGTAGATGGTCATAACCTGAGTGTCGTCGTCCTCGGGGAGGAAACAGGTGATAACAACTGCTTCCTGCATGTCGTCATACTGCACCCAGATCTTCCGGTATATCTTTTCCAGTTCCTTCTGGGCCTGTTCATAATTGATTCCCATCTTCACGGGGCCAACCTGATCCTTCTTCACCACGATCCCGGCCGGCTTTTCCGGAGCCGGCGCAGGAACGACGCCTGCCGGAGGAGTGGGGACAGGGATGGGAATATCACTGCGCCAACGGCGGTATTCCGGCCTGGTGCGTTTGTCTCCAATGGCGGACGAACTGGAGCCATACCAGGTATTGGAAGAAGAAGGTGCCGTGAGATGCAGCACTCCGCCGGCGACGCGGATCCTGGTATAATATCCGGGCAGGGTATGGTTTACACCCACAATCTCGCCGTCTTCCTTTACCGTAGCGCTTATTTCGCCATTGAGGTTAAGACCGCCCATGTCGCCTTTAGGGGCGAAAGTATATGGCTCTAAATTATATGAACCCTGACGCCAGCGGGGCTGGGGCGTCGAGCTCTCGTAATAGCCCTTGGGTTTATGCCATTTGTCGATGACGATATAGCTCATGTGCATCGTCTGCAGGGTGAGTATCGCCAGGGACTTTTCCGTCTCGTCCAGATCGTCCATATTATTGAGCATGCGGAATGAATACCGGAGTTCGTTATTGTTTCCGAACTGCTCCTGGAACTCTGCCGATTGAATATACTCCTTGGTCATCATCTCTTCGCCGTCGTCGTCGGTGGTCTTGTAGCCGAAGAAGCGCACGCCGTCGGCCTCCAGATAAACGAGGCCGCTTTTGGTGATGACCAGGTCGGCATCGGCATTATACAGATCCCAGAGGGAGGATGTGGCGCAGAGCCCGTGCTCGGCGGTCTTGAAACGGGGGCTGTAGATATAGATTATGCATATCTGGCCGTTATCCCAGGATACGGTCATCGAACGGCCGGAATAATATTCGATGGACGGGGGTTCCAGAAGTTCGATGACATCTTCCAGCTTATTCGCATTGCCGCCAACTGCCTCCCAGTTGATTTCGGCGGCCAGCTGCTTCTCTTCCACCCGATCGGGACTGCCGATGACATGATACTGCATCACACGCACGAAATAAACGGGGAAGACGGGATTGTCGAACTCCATCTTTATCATTTTGCCGTCGATGAAGTTGCCGTCGGTAATAACCTCCTTGGACGAATAAATCTGGGGAAGTGTCGCCGGAAGCTCGTCAATGCTCCTTCCGAGCGTTACCATATTCACGCCCCAGGGATGAAGAACGTATGATTTAGTGTAATCTGTCTGGGCCGATGCGCCCACGACCGCAAGCGTAATCGCCAGTAGCGTGGTTATCAGTCTGTTCATATTATTTCTTGGTTTCTGTTTTCATCGAGGAATAAAGCATGAACGCGATGATGGCGATGAACGGGACGATGGCGATGGCCTCGCCGAAGCGCTCGTTCCAGGTGGTGAGGAAGAGATCCGCCCCAGCGAATTTGAGGATCGCGCTCACAACGCCCATGAGGGCGCCGCCGGCAATGAAGCCGGATGCGATGAGCGTGCCTTTCTCCTGGCGCGCGTGATTCACGGCCGCGTCTTTGCTGCGGGTAGATACATACCACGAGATGGCGCCGCCCACGATAAGCGGGAGGTTCAGGTCGATGGGAATGAACATGCCCAGGGCGAAGGGAAGCGCCGGAACTTTGAACAGCGTGAGCACAAAGGCGATCAAAGCGCCGATGCCGTAAAGCAGCCAGGGAGCGCCGCCGCCGTTCATCATGGGTTCGATAACCGCGGCCATGGCGTTGGCCTGGGGAGCAACAAGCGCATTATCTCCCGTGAAACCGTACGTCTTGTTAAGAATAAGCATAACGCCGCACACGGTAACAGCCGATACGGCCACGCCGAGGAACTTCCATCCTTCCTGCTTTTTGGGCGTGGAACCAATCCAGTAGCCGATTTTAAGGTCCGTGATAAACGAGCCCGCCACGGAAAGCGCGGTACAGACCACTCCGCCGATAAGCGCCGCAGCAACCATGCCTGCGCTGCCCTTCAGGCCAACGGCCACAAGAACCAGCGAAGCGAGGATAAGCGTCATCAGAGTCATGCCGCTCACGGGATTGGAACCCACGATGGCAATGGCGTTGGCCGCAACGGTTGTGAAAAGGAAGGAAATAACCGCCACAATAAGCAGCCCAACCAGGGCCTGCCAGATGTTGTGTACGACGCCGCCCAGGCCGAAGTATGCGAATACGGCAAGCAGGGTTATGATTATGCCGGTTACGATAACCTTCATCGACAGGTCCTGCTCGGTGCGGTCGGCATCGGCCTTCACCTGCTTTCCCTTCTTGAATTCACCCACGGCAAGGCCCACGGCGCTCTTGATCACGCCGAAGGATTTCCATATGCCGATGATGCCGGCCATCGCGATGCCGCCGATGCCGATATGGCGCGCATAGCCCTTGAAAATCTCTTCCGGAGCCATTTCGCCGATGGGAGTGGCAAGGCCGGTGCCCATAAGGTCGATGACGGAGCCGCCCCAGATGAGGTTCATCAGGGGAATCACGATGAGCCAGATAAGAAGCGAGCCGCAGCAGATGATGAAGGAATATTTCAGGCCCACGATGTAGCCCATGCCCAGAATCGCCGCGCCGGTGTTCATCTTCAGGACAACCTTGGCTTTGTCGGCAATTGTCTGGCCGATGTGGAGTACCGTGGTGCTGATAGTTTCCGCCCATGTGCCGAATGTGGCAACACAGAAATCGTACAAACCGCCGATGAGACCGCTTATGAGCAGCGTCTTCGTGCCGGCTCCTCCGCCTTCACCGCTCACGAGCACCTGCGTGGTGGCCGTGGCCTCCGGGAACGGGTACTGACCGTGCATCTCTTTCACGAAATACTTGCGGAAAGGAATGAGGAACAGAATGCCCAGAACGCCGCCAAGAAGCGAGGAGATTACCATCTGGGTGAAGTTCACCTGCAGTTCCGGATACATGAGCGCGCCCGTTACGGGGTCCGTCTTGCTCTGCAGGATGTAGATTGCAGGCAGGGTGAATATGGCACCCGCCACAACCGCACCCGAGCAGCCGCCGATGGACTGGATAATAACGTTCTGGGAAAGGCCGTCCACTTTACGCAGCGCGCTGGTCATGCCCACGGCTATAATGGCAATGGGAATGGCCGCTTCGAACACCTGGCCTATCTTGAGACCAAGATATGCCGCGGCTGCGCTGAAAAGGATAACCATCACAAGGCCCATCGCCACGGAATAGGGAGTTACCTCCGCATAATTCTTCGCAGGGGATAGCAGCGGAATGTACTTTTCGCCGGGATTCAGCTTCCTGTGAGCATTTTCCGGCAAACTTAACGGTTCTTTCATAATTTTATTTCTGATTTCTTGCCTGACGGCGGAGTTCGCGCTCAAGGTAGCGCTCGTAAATGCGGCGCTCCCTCCGGGCACGGCGTTCGGCACGCTTGAGGGCGCGAAGTTTGCGGGCGCGCTCACGCTCAAGGCGTTTCTGCTCCTTGGCGGCCTGACGCTCCTCGTACTTGCGGTCCTGCTCCGCCCAGCGGGCTTCGCGTGCCGCCTGACGCTCCGCTCTGCGGCGTTCACGCTCCAGACGCTTGCGCTCCTTCTCCGAAAGTTCGGGCTGGGGCTCGCCGGAGCCGGAGTCGTCACCAACGCCATCGCCGGAGCCGTCGTTGGAGGGCTCTTCAGGGGCAGTATCGTCCCCCGCAACCACTTCGTCGCCCGAACCGGTATCTTCCTCCTCCGGCGGAGTTTCTTCGCCGGAAGCCTCTTCCGCAGCCGCCTCCGCTGCCGCCTTTGCACGGGCACGCTCTACGGCCAGGGCATCCCGGCGGGCGATTTCCTTATAAATATTGTTGATGTAGCCCGGGAAATACTTGTTCGTCTGCTTGTACTCCGGGTGGGCTCGGGCCAGATAACTGGTGCGCTCACTGCCGCGCGGAACAAGCGAAGTGATGTCCTCGGGGCCCTTGGGGCGTTTATCCGGATCCCAGCGGAATCCCTTCAGCTCACGCTCTTCCTTGGGCAGCTGCACCACGGGGTATGCGTCGTTCTTGGCGTCTTCAAAGTAGTAGATACGTTGCAGATCTCCATTTGCAAACGTGGCGTACAGCATCTTGGACTCCACTTTGTTCACGGTCGCGAGCGAGCCGTTCTCCTCCAGGAAGAACAGGGCCGATGCCCCTCCCAGCGCATCGAAACGCCGCAGCGCCGCGGTGGAGTCGAAATACGCCACCATTTCCGCGCCGCGTATCTGGTCGAAGGCGTGGGCCAGGGAGTCTTCACAGGTTGTGATGAATGCATCCGACATGAGCCACGCCTTCTCCACGGCCTGGCCATGCACCACGACGTATATACTGTCCGCCACATACTGACGGTTGCCTTCGTTGAATACGATTGGATCCTTGTACAGCCTCACCAGCGAATCCAGCTCGGTAAAAACCAGGGAGTCGCAGGCAAGCTGAATGTCTTCACGGAACATACGAACGTTTCGCTTAGCGAGGATGAAGCCCACCTTGGTGGTGTCTTTGGGGGCCGGGGGCGTTTCCACCACAGGTTCAGTGACCAGAGGCTCCTCAGTTGCGAGGGAGTCCGGGGCCGATGTGGACAGGGAGTCCATGGGCGCAAGGAGCGAGTCCGCCGGGGCGCGGAGGGTGTCGGAAGGGGCCGTCAGTGTGGTATCCGCGTGAGATTTCTCGACTCCGCCTTCGGCTCCGCTCGAAATGACAGACGAGCCGCCGGAAGGCTCCGCTGGAGGCGGCGTCACTCCACCACGGCCGGAACCACGGCCGGTGGGCGGGCGGTTGGGGTCATCGGCCATAGCCTCCTCGGCCGCTTTGCGCGCTTCTTCCGCCGCTTTCTTGCGATATTCGGTTACCGGGTCTCCCGTGAGGTCTTCGAGGCGTTTGTTCGCGTTCACAACGGCAATGGAGTCCACGTCACAGCGCGGGATGCCCATGTAGATGAGGGTATCGGCCCCGAAATAAATCGTGTCTTTCTGCGAGTCTTTTTCGGAAATTGACACTACGGCCGGATCTCGCGTCAGCTTCACCAGCGACGAACTGTCCCGGTACTCCAGTTTCCCGGCAAGAGAGTATACGTTTCGCGTTGTGTCTATGAGCTCCACGTTCCCCAGCATTTCCAGGTCGTTGGTGTTGCGGTGGTAAAATAGCGAATCCGACCACGCCTCCTGGTCTTTCGTGAGCACGTGCACCTTTTTCCGGAAGAAGAAAATCTCCCTGTTACGGTCGTACCAGCCGTCGTTGGCGCTCAGCATGCGGTCGCTTTCCCAGGCGTCCGTACCATAGCCGAAATACGCCGTATTGATGTCCGAGCGGTACTCCAGGCGCGATGTCTTCACGAAAATGGAGTCCGAGAACATGTTCACCTCGTCGTTGAAAACGAAGAGCGAAAGCTTGGACTCATACGTGCCGTACAGGCTCTCGATGATCTGCCCGTCCTTGTCTTTCATGGACGCGCCGCCCTGGAAAACGGCAACGCTGTCCTTGGTGTTATAGTCCAGGTAACGGGTGCGCAGGATATCGTGATCCTTGTCTTCCAGCTGCACCAGGCCGCGGAAACGGGCCATATCTTCGTCTACCACGTACTCCAGGGTTTCACTGGTGAGGGTGGTGCGGTCCTGGGTGATTTTCACATGGCCGATGCAGCGGATAACGTTCGTGTTCACGTTCCACCAGGCCGTGTCGCATACCAGATACGTGTGATTGTGATAGAAGCGGGCCGGGCCTGTTACCTTTCGGAAACTCTGCCCGTTCTTTTCAATAAGTTCCGCCGACTTGGCGCTGATGAGCGTCACGTGCGGGTCCCTGTCGTCGTTGCTGTTCCTCCGCTGGGCCTTAAGAAGGGGCGCCGCCGCCAGAAGCGACAGCGCAACCATCACGGCCGTAATGCGGGGGAAGCGTATCATTGAGAAACCTTGCTGCTCCAGATTTCACGTTTGAACTGGCACTTGCCGTAAATGGGATCCACGACGATATATGTGCCGCGGATCTTATCCTCCAGGAAGCGGTCGATGGCCTCTATCTGGCGGGAGTAACGCACCTGATCCAGAATCTGGTTATAGTCCGTTTCGAAGGAAGCGGGGTGCGCGGGGATGATTTTATCCACACGGATAATCTTGTAGACCAGATTTCCGTTTCTGCCTTCATTGTCCAGCGATGCAACCGGCACTGAAATCTCCCCTTCCTTGAGGTCCTTGATAACCTCGTAGTCCTGGGGCTTCAGCTGGTCGATTTCGAAATAGGACGAGCCGGTTGAAGGATCCGCCATCTGGCCGCCGTTGGTGCGGGTTGCGGGATCCTCCGAGAAGAAGCGGGCCGCAAGCTCGAAGCTCATCTTGTCTTCCACGATGAGGGTGCGGAGGCTGTCCAGGCGGGCAAAGCCGCGCTCCCTGTCTTCGGAAGTGTACACGGGTTTCAGAAGGATGTGGCGGGCGTTGAACATATCGCCCCTCTTCTCCAGGACCTCGATGATGTGGAAGCCGTCCGGGGTTTCCACAATCTGGGAAATCACGCCGGGCTTCAGGGCCATTGCCGCATCCGAGAAAGCGGGCCAGAACATGGACTTGGAAGCCATGCCCAGTTCGCCGCCCTTGCGAGCGCTTCCCGGATCCTCCGAATAAAGGCGGGCCAGGGTGGAGAATTTTTCACCGCCCATGATACGTTCACGCAGGCTAAGGAGTTTTTCCTTCACGGCCAGGTTCGCGGCCTCGCGGTCCGGATAAATGCAGATCTGGCTCAGCTGGTACTTGATGGGCACCACAGGCAGGTCTTCCACTGCGGTGGAGTCCAGCCACTGGCGGATATCGTACGGGGTGATGTCCTGGATATTGCCTGCAACCTGGCTCTGCTCCTGCTGGGTGAGGCTCTGCTCCTCCAGGGTTTTGCGCCATTCTTCACGGAGAAGGTACAGGGGCTTTCCGAAGTACTGCTCAACTTCCGTGTCGCCGCCAAGATAGGTGCGGAACTGGTCCAGGCGGTTCGTGAGCTCGCCCTCCACCATGTCGTGGTTCACCGTGAGGGAGTCTATCCTGGCCTGCATGAGGAAGAGTTTGGACTCCATCATGCTTTCCAGGATTTCGCAGCGGATGTTCTGGTCCGTTCCCATGCCCTGGGCGCGGAGACGCTGGACCTCCCCCTCAATATCCGAAATGAGAATGACTTCATTGCCGATTACGGCTACGGTTTTGTCGATGACCCCACCCCCGTACTTCTGGGCATGGGCGCAAACCGGCAATACCGCCAGAGCCGCTGCAAGGATTATCTTGTGTGCAAGTTTCATCTTGTGCGTTTTAACAGTATAGTCTGCAAATATAGTAATTTATTGCCACTCTTGTGCTAGCAGCACCAGAATCTTGGTGATGGTTTCCCTCACCTCGATGAACTCCGCAGTGCAGTTGTTGGTAAGGATGCAGAAGGTTATGGGGCCTCCTTCCTGCCCTTCGGGGGGCAGAATGTAACCCGAATAGCACAGCACTCCGTCCATGGAGCCGCTCTTCATCCGAATGCGGCGCCGAAGCTCCTCCGGCTGGTTTCGCAGCACGAATTTCAGCGTTCCGTTGCCGCCGGGATAAGGCAGCGACTGCAGGAACGGCTTCCACACGGAGGTCTTCTGGATTTTGCGAAGATAATCAACCATGAATTCCGGCGTAACGTGATTCTTCCTGGAAAGCCCGCTGCCGTCCACGACGTTAAGACCGTTTTCCGGCATTCCAAGTTCTGTGAGCACGGCCCTTTCGGCCACATAACAGCTGTCATAATCGGCACATCCAGTGGCCTTGAATCCCATGGCGCGGAAGATGGATTCCGCGTAGTAATTGTCGCTGCGGCAATTGGTTGCGAGGGCGATGCGCTCAAGCGCCGGGGAATGGGTTGTGCCGATGACAACCGGCTTCCCGGCCGCCTCGTGCGTGGCGAAATCGGCCCCCGTGCGGATGAGGCCGTCGCGGTCGATATCGGCATAGCCTCCGCTAACCTGCATGCCCCCTTCCGTGAGTTCTTTCCAGAAGTAATAGGCACAGGTGAGGGCTCCGTATTTGTTGGCGAAATGCTCCGGCTTGGGGCGCTTGTCAACCGCCAGGGTTCCGCGGATTTCCCCGTACGGAGCGAGTTCGGTTGTGAAGAGCAAAAGGCTGTTTCCGGTGCCTGCAGGGGCCATTTTCGTGCGGTTTGCGATGTGCATCCACGGGGTTTCCGGGAAGGTTTGCTTAAGGGGCACCGGCTCCCCTTCGGGAGCTATTTCCACGGAGTAATCCACCGCGTTGGCGTAGAATCCCAGCGCACTTCCGCCGGGGCCGTAGAATGTGCCGATGTCGTCCCATGTCCAGGATCCTCCCTCCAGGGGAACGTCCCAGAGGCGGCCGTCGCCGATAACGCGCCCGTTGATTGCGTTGATTCCGGCCTTCTGCAAAAAGCGTTTCCACGTGCGGAAAACCCCCGCCATGGAAACCGCGATGGAATCCCGCGTGCAGAGCGTGGGATCACCTCCGCCGATGATATAAAGGTCCCCGTTAAGGGTGCCGCCGGAGATTTCCCCGGTGTAGCCGATGGATGTGTCGAAGCGATAATCCGCCCCCAGATACAGCATGCCGGTGCCCGTTGTGATGAGCTTCATGTTCGAAGCCGGCAGCATGAGTGTGCCGCTGCGGTATTCCGCCAGCACTTTTCCACCGGCATCCTTTGCCAGAACGCCCCAGACGGCGTCCTGCAGGGGCGGCCGCTTTGCAAGCTGGTTTATGTAATTCTGGGCGGCCGACTGCGCCAGGAGCGCGGCCGATGCGGTGAAAAACGCCGCAATGATGATTATCAGTCTCTTCATAAGTGCAAAGATATGGAAATTATTTGTTAAATTTGTGGGATTTAACACTGAGACAACTATGAAAAAGACCGTTCTTGTTTCCGGCGGCGCCGGATTTATCGGAAGCCACGTAACCGTTGAACTGCTTCAGGCAGGATACGAAGTGGTGGTGGCAGATAATTTTTCCAACTGCGACAGAACCTGCTTCGAAGGCGTGAAGAAAATCACAGGCCGGGAAGACCTTCCCCTGGAGGTGGTGGATTTCTGCGACGAGGCTGCCGCAAAGGCCATCTTCCACAAGTATCACATCGACGCGGTTATCCACTTCGCCGCATTCAAGGCCGTGGGTGAATCCGTGGCGGAGCCGCTCAAGTATTACAAGAACAATCTTGTGAGCTTCATGAACGTACTGGAAGCCGCCTCCGAGGTTGGCGGATGCAACGTTCTGTTCTCGTCATCGGCCACCGTATACGGCGAACCGGAGAAAGTTCCCGTGACGGAGGATACCCCCCGCCAGCCTGCAATGTCGCCCTACGGCAACACCAAAACCATGTGCGAGGATATCCTGCAGGACACCGTGAAGGCCAGCGGCGGAGCCATCAAGGGCATTCTGCTGCGCTACTTCAACCCCATCGGCGCACATCCCAGCGCCCTCATCGGCGAACTCCCCCGCGGAGTCCCCAACAACCTCGTACCCTTCATCACCCAGACCGCCATCGGCAAGAGGGAATGCCTCAGCATCTTCGGTAACGACTATCCCACCCCGGACGGCACATGCCTGCGCGACTATATCGACATTGTAGACCTTGCCCGCGCACATGTTTTCGCCGTCACCCGCATGATGGAAGGCAAGATGAAGAAGCCTTGCGAAATCTTCAACGTTGGAACCGGCCGCCCCGTTTCCGTGATGGAACTGGTGAATGCTTTCCAGAAGGTTAACGGCGTGAAACTCAACTACAAGATAGCAGCCCGCCGCCCCGGCGACGTCACGGCCATCTGGGCAGATCCCACCCTTGCCAACAACGAACTCGGCTGGAAGGCGGAGCGCAGCGTGGAAGACACCCTCAAATCGGCCTGGGCCTGGGAGTGCCACCTCGCCGGGAAATAATTTCTGGCCCGGTTTTTGGTTCAATGCACCGCCGTGTATTGAAACCTCTCTCATTATGAAACGCCTACTGTATCTCGCTCTCGCACTGGCACTTGCCTCCTGCGGCAAGGATGCCATCGAAGAAACGTCATCCACTCCCCTGGTAGACTTCACCGTCTCCCAGAATGATGTATTCTTCGGTGCCGGTGGCGGTTCCGCCTCGCTCGTAATAACTTCCCAAAGCGACTGGACAACCTCCTCATACGGCTCATGGTTCAGCATCAGCCCTCAAAGCGGCAGCGCGGGCACCACAACCGTAACCATCACCGCCGGTGAGAATTCCGGCGGAGACCTATCAGGCTCCGTAACCTTCACCTGTGCGGAAGGCAGTATAAGGCTTCCGGTAAATCAGGAAGCGGCAGCGGCGGTATCCGGCAGTGCCAACATCAAACTGGAAAGCGCCGACACGGAAAGTTCCGAGGACAACGTTGCCAACACCACTTTTTTCAGGAAGATATCCATTGTCTGGAGTGCTAGCGGCGCCACGGTTTCAGGAGACGAGAATGGCATAGTGAGCGTTAGCGGCGGATGCGTAACGGCCGATAACCGCAAAACTACCGAAAAAATTGTGTACGAGTTGTCCGGCAGTTCATCGAACGGCTATTTCAAGGTTTATTCCAATAACAAGCAAGCCTTTGTCCTGAACTCCCTGTCGCTCACGAACCCCAATGGCGCGGCCATAAACAATCAGGGCAAAAAACGCTGCTTCGTGCTTGTAAACGGCATGAATTTCCTTGCCGATGGCGGCAGCTACACGCTCACTCCCTCCGAAGAAGACGAAAAAGCCGCCTTCTTCTCGGAAGGCCAGCTTATTTTCTCCGGCAGCGGCTCTCTCACAGTAAAAGCCACCGGCAAAGCGGGTATTACGTCCGACGATTACGTTCGTCTGATGAGCTCTCCCTCGGTGAAGGTATCTTCATCGGCAGGGCACGGAGTCAGAGGAAAGGATGCGGTTATCGTATCCAACGGCCTGCTCGATATCGCCGTTTCGGCAGCAGGCAAAAAAGGTGTTTCATCGGACAGCCTTGCGCGCTTCAACGGTGGAGCCACCACCATCACCGTAAGCGGCAATGTCCTTAACGAAAGCGGCTCCTACACCTCTTCAGCCGGCATCAAGGCCGACCAGATCTTCATAATGGAAGACGGCTCCCTAAGCGTCACTTCCACCGGGCAGGGGGGCAAGGGAATCAAGTGCGGCGATGCCGATGAAAAGGTTGTGGGGTTCATGTACTTTAAGGGCGGAACCGTGGATGTGAAAGTTTCCGGCACTAATAACACAAGTGCAGACAAAGGCGCAAAAGCCGTCAAGTGCGACGGTCCCATCTTCGTCCAGGGCGGAGACATCTCTGTCTACTGCGCAAGGCACGAAGCTGTGGAGTCCAAGCATAGCATTTCGATTACCGGTGGGTCCATGTACGTTATTTCCGATGGTGACGATGCCATCAACTGTTCCAAAAACACTAGCGTAACTGGCTCCACGGGCGTTCTCACTGTTTCCGGCGGGTATACTTTTGCCTGGTCAACGGGAATCAGCCCCCGCTCAAGCGGCAAGCCGGGAGACGCATTCGACTCCAACGGCAACATGATTCTGGAAGGCGGCGTGGCCTACGGAGTTTCGTCCAAGCAGCCGGATCTTGCGTTTGACGCCAACACGGAAGGCGGCGCAACACTTTATATTAAGAATGGCGCAACGGTTATCGGCATAGGCGGCGTAGAAAACGGAACTTCCTCCAACTGGGCCCAGAGTGTGTATTCCGGCAGTTGGAGCACTGGCAAGAGCTACGCGCTTTACAACACTTCCGGCGGGCTCATCTGTGCGTTCAAAGCACCCACCTCCGGCGCCAGCGGCCTTTACGTCTCCGGCCCCAGCCTGTCCAACACGGCCTGCCTTGGAAGTGTAACGGTTAGCGGAGGCACATCCTATGCTGGCGGAATGATTATTACCGGTTGCACCGTTTCCGGCGGGAGCACCCTGTCCCTGAGCGCATACTCGGGCGGCGGAGGTGGCCCCGGTGGCGGCGGATGGCCTGGTGGTGGCCGCCCCGGACATTGAGCCAGAGTAAAACGCACGCCTGCCGAGGCCCAGTCCGGGCCGGCAGGCGTTATTGATTATGGCTCAAAGCTTTACTCGCTGAGGCCCTTCTTAACAGCTTCGCTGAGTTTGTCGTATAGGGCGTCAGTTTTCTCGAGGAGTTCCTTGCGGATTTCGTCGTAGTGGGCCCTCTTGCCTTTTTCGGGGGCCTGGCTCACACGGTCCCTCAGTGCGTTGAACAGTTCCACTGCCTCATCCACCAGATTGGCGATTTCATCGGCATTCTTGCCGGGATGGCTGTCCAGGAAAAGCGCACAATCATCCACAAATGCACCGATCACATACTCGATGTCTTTTTTGATAACTCTGAGATTCATATCTTCTCGTTTTAGGTTTCCGGAAACAAATATACTAATTTTTCTCTTTTTGCCAAATATACCGTAACTACAAGTTCTCGAAGTGAATCTTGTAGAGGTTGGAGGAGGTGTCGTCGCCAACCCAGATGCAGCTGTTGATGCGGTCCAGCCAGATTGCTTCGGCGTTGTCGATGAAGGGGACGGGGTATGAGTGAATCATTTCGCCGTGGATGTTGCAGAGATTCAGGGTGCGGCGCTCGCTGTCCACGATCCACAGGTAGCCGGTCTGGGGGTCGTAGCACATATCGGCAATCTCTGAAAGGCTCTTCACCTCCACCTGTTCCACGATGCCGTCCGTGAGGGAATAGCGGTAGAGCATCGCGGGCATTGTCTGGTTGCCGATGAAGAATTCGCCGTCCTCGTACCAGGTGATTCCTTCCAGGCCGATGTTGGTATCCTTGCCGAATTCGTCCAGAACGCACACAAGTTCCTTGTTGTAATAGTCCGGGGCGATTACGCGCCAAACTTCCTGCGTGCCTTCTTCCACGTAATACACATCCCCATTCTCCGGATCCACGGTGACGCCCTCGCAGTCAATGGCGTCTTCCGTGAAGAATTCCGTGGTTTCGCCACGACGCGAAACGCGGTACAGGCCCTTTTCGTCCGATGCGGCAATGAAACCAACGCCGTCCGGGGCGATGCACAGGCCAGAGACCTCAGGAACAGCCGTTTTCACAATCTGCTCCACCTCGCCCATTTCCGGATGATACATCCATGCATCCTTGACATCCTCCCAGTAATAGTACGGACCGCCTTCAAGGCCGATGAGGTTGGTTTCCCTCTCGTTGATAAAGAACTTCACCAGAACGTCGCCCCTGCGGTTGTGATAGAAAACCATCTGGATATTGCCGCCGAAGGGAGTGTACAGGAATCCAGGCCAGCCAAGGCAAGTGGTATGATCCCTGCGCTCGCCGATTCCTTCTATGCCGATACGGGAGCAGAATGCCAGCAGCTGCCAGTCGTGACCGAAGCGCAGATCCGCCTGGATATCGCCGGTTGTGATGGCATAATCGGCCTTCTCGATAACATCGTCCACAAGGGCCTGGACAGGGGCCATCCTGATGTCTCCCCACTCCACGGAGTTGCACTGGCGCAGATACAGGTCCATGCACATGTACTCGCTGAAATGGTACAGGTCTTCCATCGTGAACAGGCGCAGGAGGAAATCGTCCATGTCGAAAGAACCGGATACCCGGGCCATGGTATACAGGCCGCGCATGAGCATTTCGGGGTCGTCCAGGAACACTTCGGCAGCATCCGAATCCTTGAACACCCTCTGCAGGAAGGTGTCCACATCCGGAGCAAAGGCGCCGCGATACGCTTTGAGCACATCCCTCACGGCATCTGTTACGGATTCAGGATCTTCCGAGCTGCAGTATTTCATGAACTGGTTACCGGTGTCCAGCGTAATATCCAGGCTCCTGTCTTTTGCCAGAAGCCCGCCCGTGAAGGCGCCCATACTCACGATGCAGCGGGGCGATATGCTGGAAACAGCCCTCACCTTATGGCTGCCGCGGCGGAAAACCTTCTTGTACTTGTTGTACATGCGCGCCGCAATCTCCCGGTGCTCCCTCTGGCCGCGCGGGGTAAGACGGCCGTCCATTTCGTCGTGGTTTTCCACCAACTGCGCAATGCGGGTGAGTGCCGCTTCACCGTCTTCCGTCAGAAGGTCGGCCTCATAGGCGCGGTTGAATTCGTCCAGCACGTAGGAATAAGTAGTCCTTGCATAGCCGCTCCTGGAACCGTGCCGGCCATAGTGGCTGATATAGAATGGCGTAAAGCCCCTGGGAACGGGCGTTTCCGCACCAGGCAGATACTCATACGGGCAGGTGGACACGCCGGCCCTCCAGATATTTTCCTCCAGCAGGCTCATATACTCTTCATCCTGCTCTGCAGGGAACTGTATGGCAGGACGGCCGGGCTGGGCATATAGCGCCGACGATACAAACGAAGCCACGAGGGCTGCCCTAAGGGCTCTCAGGATTTTCATAGGTTTTCGGTTTGGTACGAAATATACGCAATTTTTTGCGATTTGAGGCAAAATACTCCCATTTATTTGAACAGCGTGCGCACCAGGGCTGGAATGTCCGGCACGCGGACGACTTCTATCCCCGTAACCGTTTTGTCCAGATGGGTATAGGCCGATACGAATATGCGCTTGAAACCCAGCCTGGCGGCTTCCACGGCGCGGCGCGAGGCCTGCGGCACCGGGCGGATTTCCCCGCTGAGGCCGACTTCCCCGGCAAAGCATACATCCCTGGGAATGGGATAGTCGAAATTGGATGACAGCACGGCCACAATCACGGCAAGGTCGCAGGCGGGGTCCGTTACGCGGATGCCGCCTGCCATGTTCAGGAACACATCCTTGAGCCCCAGCTTGAAGCCGGCGCGGCGCTCCAACACGGCCAGCAGCATATTGAGGCGGCGAACGTCAAAGCCCGTTGCGCTTCGCTGGGCGGTGCCGTACGCGGCTGAAGCCACGAGGGCCTGCACCTCGAACATGAACGGACGGTTGCCGTCCAGCATGGCGGCGATGGCCGTGCCGCTGAGCTCTTCCCCGTGCTCCGGGATGAGCAGTTCCGAGGGATTCTCCACCTCTCGCAGCCCCGTACCCGTCATTTCGAACACGGCGAGCTCGCTGGTGGAGCCGAAACGGTTCTTTATGCTGCGAAGGACACGATATGCCCCGCGGTTTTCGCCTTCAAACTGAAGCACAACATCTACGATGTGCTCCAGGATCTTGGGGCCCGCGATTGAGCCCTCCTTGGTGATGTGGCCCACCAGTATGATGGGGACGCCGCTGCCCTTGGCATAGCGGAGGAGCGTTGCGGCCACCTCGCGGATCTGGCTCACGCTTCCCGCGGTGGACTCAACGCCCGGGCAGTACATCGTTTGCACGGAATCCACTATCATAAGGTCCGGCTTCACGGCATCGGCCTGCTCCAGAATGGCGTTCATGTCGGTTTCGCTGAAGATGAAGCAGTTGGAGGCATCGCCACCGAGCCGGTCCGAGCGCATTTTCACCTGACGGACGCTTTCCTCGCCGGTAACGTACAGAGTCTTAAGCTCCGGCCGCCGCAGAGGAAGTTGCAGCGAAAGGGTGGATTTGCCGATTCCGGGTTCGCCGCCCATCAGCACCAGCGAGCCCTTAACGATGCCGCCGCCAAGAAGGCGGTCCACCTCCGCCGAACCCAGCGAGATGCGTTCCTCTCCGGTTGCGCTCACATCGGCAAGAGGCATGGGCTTGCTGCCGCCGCCGGGGACCGCTGCCGCCACGGGCCGCTTCCCGGTAACCGTCTCCTTTTCCACCATGGTGTTCCACTGCCCGCAGGAAGGGCATTTACCCATCCACTTGGAGTACTCGTTTCCGCAATTGGAGCAGAACCAAACCGTTTTAGTCTTCGCTTGCATAAGCCTTGCCGATATATTTGAAATAAACTGCGCTCACCGCGGCCAGCCCCGCTGTCTCCGTGCGGAGCCTCGAGGCCCCAAGATGTATGGGCCTGTAGCCCCTCTCCAGCGCCAGCGCCGCCTCCTGGGGCGAGAAATCGCCCTCCGGGCCTATCAGAAACGTAATGGGAGTTTCCGGCGGCACGTCTGCGAGAGCATCCGTCACTGACACTCGTTCCCCTTCGAAGCAATACGCTATTAGCCCAACCCCTTCGAGCGGGCGCTGTAAGAACTCTTTCACGCTCACGGGCTCTTCCACCTCCGGAATGAGCGCCTTGAGCGACTGCTTTGCAGCCGAAATGGCGATACGCCGCGCCCTGTCCGCCTTGTACACCTTGCGCTCCGAGCGTTCGCCCACAAGAGGCACAATCCTGTCTACACCCAGCTCCGTGGCCTTTTCCACTAGCCACTCGAAGCGGTCGTTGTTCTTCGTAGGACAGCAGGCCAGCGTGAGCCGGTACCCCGGAACGCCGAACCCGGGAACGCGCTCAAGCACTTCCAGCTGCACGCCGCGTGGGTTGTCATCGGCAATCCTGCACTTCAGGAGCGTCCCCTTCCCGTCGATGGCGTTCACCTCATCCCCAGCCCTGTGCCGAAGCACGCGCACGCAGTGCCCGCTTTCATCGGCATCCAGCGCCGCCACGCTTCCCTGAACCTGATATGCGTAAAACAGTTCCATAGCATACAAAGATACAAAAATCCGGGAGAATTACCTCCCGGACTCTGAATTTGCTACATACGGTCCTTGCTGTCGGCCCCGGCACCGGATCCCCGGTACTTGCTCTGGGCCGTATTGAAGTTGTATCGCAGCGAGAGTTTCACCTTCTGGGTATCCATACTGTTGGTCTGGCGTATCGTATGGCTGCCGAAGTCGGAGTTGACATTGTAATGGTTCGTTCCGGCAAGGTCGGAGCCTTCCAGGCGGAGCACCAGGGAGCCATCGGCAAGGAGAGTCTTCTGCACGGCGGCAGTGAGGTCGAACACGGGGCTGGTGAGTTCCAGATTCTGCATATAGCCGGGAGAGGTAAACGATCCTCCAAGTTCGAACTGCCATCCGCCCTTCACCGTGAAGGTGTTCAGCAGCTGGGCGAAGAATATGGGCTTGTCGTTGTATTTCAAAGTGCGGATTCCGCCGGGTTCGCGCGGGTCCTGCACGTCGATGGACAGCCACTGTGGCTGCACGCCCAGGGTGTAATTGAGGTTCCACGGGCCGATGGTGGGAGTGAGGTTCACGTATGCCGCCATCAACCTCCCCGGGGCGTCCAGATTCCTGGGCTGCACCAGCACAACTCCGTTGTCTCCGTATGGCGACGACCAGGTGGCGATGGAATTGTCAATCCTGGTATAGTTTATCATAAGGGAAACGTATTTCCACACAGCGGCCAAGCTCACATTGTTCATGATCGACGGCTGCAGCTGGGCGTTTCCGCCCTGCCAGATGTAGCGGTTGTTGTACATTATGGCATTGGTCAGGAGGCTGTAGTTCGGCCTATGTGTCTTGGCGCTGTAATTGAGCATAAGCTGCACCGGCCCGATGGCTCCGGCATAGGACAGGTTCGGGAAGAAGTTGCCGTAGTTGCGCACGATGTTGTTCTCCGGAGAGAGCCGGTCCTCATAGGCGTAGTGCACATATTCGTAGCGGACTCCCGCACTCAGCATGCCAACCCCGGGGAGCATGAAGCCATAGGAAGCAAAGCCTGCATAATTGTCTTCCTTCACCAGGGCCGATGATGCCGGGATATCAACCCCGCTGATGCTGTAAAGGTCACGCCTGCGGGTGAAAGTCTCTTCCGTACCCACCTGCAGCTGGCCCGTCCAGATGGGGTAGGACAGCACCGCCTTGCCGGCATACAGGTGCGAATCGTTGCTGGCCGAGGAGAGGATATCGGCATCGGCCGACATTGCGCTGGTCTCGTCGGAATGCGAAACGGATGTGTCGAAGACGCCGTAGTAGTCCAGGTTCACATCGACCCCCAGTTTATTGCCGATGAGGCCGTTGTAATACAGGTTTCCGCCGATGTTCCAGTGTCCGCCGCCGCCCATGCCGTCGTGCGAGATGGTGTGAAGTTCGTCCACAAGGGTTCCGTTTTCGAATACCTGGTCGTTCAGGATATTGTTGATGTCGTGACCAAGGCGTTTGCCCCATTCCACCTTGCCGCCCATGAAGTGATTGTCGGCCATCTGCCAGTTCACACCGCCGTTGCCGTAGATGCTGCTGCCGAAGTATTCATTGCGGAGATCTCCCTTATCGGCAAACACCCACTGGCTGCCGTCGGACTTTACACCGTAGGATGTCTTTTCAAGGTCGCTTATCTGGAGCGAGGTGTAGCGGTCGTAGTTCACTCCGGCGAACAGATCCACCCCTCCGGTGCGGTAGTTCGCGTTGACGGCGCCGCCGGCATCGTTTCCATCGGCCCAGCGGAGGCTCTGGTCATCGGATGCGTTCACGCTGAATCCGAAGCCATCACCCTGGCGGCGGATGGTCTTGATGCGGACAACGCTGCGCACCGTCGCGTCATACTGCGCGCCAGGGTTGGTTATCACCTCGACGCTCTGGATTTCACTGCTCTGCAGGCGGTCCAGTTCGGAGGCATCGGTGACCTTCCTTCCATTGATATATACCAGTGGGGAGCCCTTGCCGATAACCTCCAGCCCGTCCTGCCTTTTGATGAGCCCGGGGGTCTTTGCCAGAACGTCGTTTGCCGATCCGGCATTCTCCAGAACGGAGCCGCGGACATTGGTCTGAAGGCCCTCGCCCGTGAGCTTGGTCTTGGGCATGACGGCCGTTGCGACCGCGCCCTCAAGCATCATCGTGTCGTCAAGGAGAGTGATCACGGCGTCATTTTCCGGCGTGAGATATACTGTCTTGTAGCCAAGCATGGCAACCATCATGATACCGTCGGTTTCAGAAGTGGAGATATAAAAGGTACCGTCCTCGGCGGTTACGGTGCCGCATACCACGGTGCTGTCTGCCTTCGAAAGGACGGCCACGTTGGCGTATGCGACGGGCTCGCCGTTTTCGTCCACAACTTTGCCGGCCCAGTCGGCCTTTCCCTTTGCAAATGCGCTCACAGCCGCGAGCAGCATCATCGAAATAGCAACAATCTTTTTCATTTCGCTACTGTATTAGTTCATTAGTACACTGCAAAGGTAAGACATATTTTTTATTCTGCAAATATTTTTTGCGTTTTTTTTGATTTTTTTGCCGATGGAGACGGTAATGACGGGAAGGCTTGCCCAGCAGATCGCCCGCCTGCAGGAGTCCATACCGGATATCCACACAGACCATCATAGAAGGCCGATTTGTTGGATATCCGGCAGGGAAAAACGATCTTTTGGCCAAAAACGGTTCCGGATATCCACACAGAATAGCCCCAAATGCCATTTTCCCGGATATCCGGCCGCAAGGCTTTGAAAGGCCGATTTGTTGGATATCTCGTAGCACGGTTAGGCGCACGCTCTTCCCCTTGTGATGGTTTTTTTATATATTTGTAGCCATCAAACACTTATGCATTGAAACGCTTGCGCAATATCGCCCTGGCTGCGCTCTTGCTGCTGTCTCCGCTTGCCGAAAAGACGGGGCGGGCACAGGCTTTTCCGGATTCGCTGGTGCTGCGGTTCGAGTCTTATTCGGCATGGTGCTCCCCCGAAAAGGTGTATTTGCATTACGACCGAAGCTGCTACACGGCCGGGGAGACGATATGGTTCCGAGGCTGGGTGCAGGAGGCATCGGAGCGGTCCCTTCTCCCTCCCAGCAACTTCCTGTATGCCGAACTGCTTGACCAGCGCGGCGAGGTTGTGGTGAGGGTGAAAATCAAGCGGAAGAATGATGCCTTCCCGGGGCACATTGATATCCCCGACGATCTGGAAACAGGATTCTACACCATCAGGGGCTACACGCTTTGGCAGCTTAACAGCCTCGACGAATATCTTTTCAACGACAGAATCCGTATCATCGGCGGCAAAAAAGGGGAAGACACTCCTAAATCTTCATCTTCCGACATTGCCATCAGCTTTTGGCCGGAAAGCGGCCGATATTTCGCCGGGCAGAGCTCGGTAATCGGTTTCAAGGTGGTGGACGATTTTGGCAAGAGCGTTGATTTCAGCGGTTTCCTTGTAAGTGACGAAGACGAAACCCTGAAACCGGTGAGTACCGTTCATGACGGCATGGGAGCCATCTCCTTCCTGCCGCAGAAAGGCAAGACATACAGCATTATGGAGGCTTCGGGCAAGAAATATCCACTGCCTCCGCCCTCCGAAGAAGGGGCTCTGCTGCAACTCCACATCCGCCAGGGCCGATACTATATCAGCGCTCTCGGCTATGGCGGCGAAACGGCAAGCCTTCTGGTACGCGATGCCGCCGAGCTTCGGCCAATCTCAAATATCCACCTTGACGGCAAGGTATCGACCTTCGTGATTGAAAAATCTTTTTTCCGCCCGGGTATCAATCACTTCCTGATAGTTGATTCCCGGGGGCAGATAATGGCCGAAAGGCTTTTCTTTGTCCGCGACGACGAAACGCCCCTTTGCAAGTTGGATATGACGACCTTCCTTCCAACGCCAAGAGCGCTTACAAAAGCCGTCGTTTCCCTGAATAAGCCCGACGGGACTCCGCTTGACGGGAACTGCTCGGTATCTGTGGTGAGAGGAGCTCTAAAAAACTGGCAGCAAAGTGACGGAATAGCCTCATACATGGGTTTGAGCAGCGAATTGAAAGGTAGTATCAACAAACCGTATTATTATTTCGACCCTGAAATCCCTGAGAATGAGAGAGACGCCGCGCTGGACCTTCTTATGATGATTCAAGGCTGGCGCTTTTACGATTTGGAAAAAATAGCAGGTGGAGGAGACATAAAACTCAAGCATCGCAGGGAACTGGCTCAGGAGATTCGGGGAAGCGTTTTGCACGGGCACTCTTCAAAAATACCCGAGAACTATTCTTTCACCTTCATGATTCCAGACCAGAATATCATGCATTATCTGAAGGTCGAAAGGGGCAGGTATTTCATCATCGACAGCCTTGATTTCAAGGAGAATACCGAGATGCTGATTAATATCGGCAAGCTGCCCCGGGGGAAGCGCTATTTCCCGAATTGGGACGGCGATCCCGTAGCGGGTCCACACATTTACAAGCCGGCCCCCGGCTTTTCGACCGAATCAAGACTGGCGACGCCAAGCGACTGGGCCCCTGGCGACACCTTGCCTGCGGTGGTTGTCATAGCATATTATGAAGATGACGATGTACTGGCCTTCGGCAGAAGTTACCGGGATGACCTTACCACATACAAGGAGTGGACACTGATAGAGTATCTGAACATAACAAAGCCCATGTTCGAGTATGACGGCGATAATATGTACAATCGCAACAAGCGAAGAAGCACGGGCTTTTCCGATGACTTCGACAGTGATTTCGGCGACGATGATGACAGAGGAAAGGTGAAACTCATCGTGGAAGACAATGAGGAAGCCTGGTGGAGTTATGACCAGGTTCGTCTTGAAGATCTTCGCTCGCTGAGTATCTCCACGCAGGCCGATCCCATTTATGGCGGCGACGGCGGCGTTGTACATATCTCTATGAAGCCCGGAGGCATACACCGCTATTTCGAGCGCGACCCTTCGCTGCTGTATTTTGTCCCACTCGGCTATCAGGTTCCGCGATACTTTGAATCTCCCCGTTACGACCGCGGAGAGGATGACGGATACGACACCCGCAACACAATCCTTTGGGCCCCCGAAGTGGTTATCGATGGCGGCCGCGCTACAATTGAATTCTGCAACACCGACAGGCCGGACTTCCCCTACGTTATCCGCATCGAAGGCATGAGCGCCGACGGCCAACCCTTCTCCCGCCACTGCCTCGTCAATCCGGAATAGCACATAGTAAGTATCTGATTACTACAAGTAGTAGCTATTTCAGCCTGGGGAAGCCCAGGAGGATGGACAGGCAGGCCATGAGGCCGAGGGCGAAGGGGTAGTAGAGATTGCCGATGATGGCGAGGGCGGAGACGCCTGCCAGGCCGCTGGCCATGAGCATCTGGGCACCGTATGGAAGCATGCCCTGGATGAGGCAGGAGAAGGTATCCAGGATGGAGGCTGTCTTTCTGGGGTCCAGGCCGAAGCGCGCGGAAATATCTTTTGCCAGAGGCCCAACGGTGATGATTGCAATGGTGTTGTTGGCGGTGCAGATGTTCACCATGGACACCAGTGCGGCAATGGATGCACTGGCCCCGCGGGGACCGGAAATGCGCCGTGTGAGCTTGCCGATTATGAAATCCAGCCCTCCGTTGTACCTGATCAGTTCCAGCAGTCCGCCGGCGATGAGGGACACAATGATGAGCTCTCCCATTCCGCCGATGCCGGAGCCGATGGAGGAAAGCCAGCCGACGAAGTCGTAGGCTCCTGTGATCCAGCCGATTATGCCATTGACAGCCACGCCCGTTGCGAGCACTGTCACAACGTTCATTCCCAGGAGAGAGAGCACTATCACAAGAAGGTACGGCAGCATAAGATACCACCCCGTTCCGAGAACATCGGGCGAGGCGGTGACGCCACGTCCAAGCACCACGTATAACACGGTTACGGCAAGCGCCGCCGGTGCGGCTATCCACAGGTTCACCCTGAATTTGTCCTTCATGGAGCACCCCTGGCTCTTGGTAGCGGCCACGGTGGTGTCCGATATGAACGAGAGATTGTCGCCGAAGAATGAGCCTCCCACTATGATTCCCGTGATGAGAGGTACGCTGGTGCCGGTGCTTGCGGCTATGCCGGAGGCTATCGGCACAAGTGCCACAATTGTACCCACCGACGTTCCTGCCGCCATCGACACAAAGCACGCCGCAAGGAAAAGGCCCGCGTAAAGGAGACTGCCGGGAAGGACGCTTACCGTTGCATTTACAGTTGCATCAATGGCGCCGATATCCTTTGCCGTCGAGGCAAACGCCCCCGCCAGAACGAAAATCCATATCATCAGGAGCACGTTCCGGTTGCTGGCTCCGGTGGAGAAGATGGCAATCTTATCGTCGGTTTTGCCAACGCCGCGGGTAATGAGCATGGCATAGGCGGTGGCTATGATGAACGCCGCAGCCACGGGAACCTTGTAGAAATCTCCCGCCAGGACAGATCCCGCAACATACACGGTCATGAAAACCAGAAGCGGGCTCAACGCCAGCCAACCGTTAATCTTTTTCCCTGTCGATGGAGCCGGAACCCGTGGCTCTGTGTGAATTGCCATAATACACTACCGTTTCTGCCCGCAAAGATAGGCATTCTGTTCCGGGCATGCAAATGGTCGCATATTCCATCCCCACCCCATATAAACAAAAAACCATCACAAGGGGTTGTGACGGGTATATAGAGAGTTTTGTCTGTGAGATTGATCGTAGTCAATCAAGACATATGTTTTGTTGGTGTGGTAGCGGGAGTGGGTCACCTGCCCGCAAACACGATCATCTTTATATAGCCTATCAAATACCCGCCACAATCACCTGTAGTTCGATCTTCCCAGGTCTCAAAAAGTGCGACCTATATGGCCAGTCTATCAATTGGTCGCATATATGTCACTACCAGGAGCGAAGATATCCGATAATGATTCCATGTCACGGGAAGAATAATGCGGCAACTCATTATCTCCCATTTATTATGACCAGAAAGATTCGTAAATTTGTGTCCGACATAAAAAGAACCGAGTACATGGAGTACATCATATACAGCGACGAATCCGTTTCCAAAGGCGAGTATTTCTCCGATTTCTTCGGAGGAGCACTGGTTACAAACACGAACTTCAATGAAGTAAACTCAGCACTGGAAGCCAAGAAGCAGGAACTCAACCTAACGGGAGAAATCAAATGGACCAAGACGTCTGTTGCCTATTTGGACAAGTACAAACAGATGATAGACCTCTTTTTCTCCTTCGTAAAGCAGAATAAAGTCAAACTCCGTATTATGTTCCAGGAATCGGGTCATTCATATTCTCCGCTTCATCAGGAACAGATAGCAAACCGCTACCACCTCCTATATTATCAGTTTATCAAGCACGCCTTCGGTTTGGTGTATCATGATGGTCCCGCGGACGAGCCTGTCTATTTGAAACTGTACTTCGACAAAATGCCAGTATCTATTCCGGAAAACGATGCCTTCAAAGCGCATATTGCCTACCTTCAGAACTTGTGGCAGTTCCGGAAGGCCCGCATCATCATACGGCACGATGATATAGCCGAGATAGATTCCCACAAGCATTGCATCCAGCAGTGTATGGACATTGTATTGGGGGCCATGGCGTTCCGCCTGAACAACAAACATCTGGAGATTCCACCCGGAGCAACGGAGCCCGGTAATAAGACAAAAGCTAAAGAGGCATTGTTCAACCACATCTTTGAACTCATCAAGGATGCCGATGGTATTGCCGACTTTGATATCACGAAGACCACCCTTCCGGATCGTGCTCGCGACCGCTGGATTATCCCGTACCGCCACTGGAAGTTTCTGGCGGCCGAGTTCAAACAGAAGAAGGATTAAGGGGTATATATAAAAAGAAAAAGCCCCGCCAACACTACTAATCCGCT
>JAEEGI010005840.1_pt1 | contig 28130 bp, 16 predicted proteins | sample 8958751 | NCBI WGS metagenome assembly JAEEGI01 (sample SAMN16246545, study PRJNA631951) | gut metagenome | biome: gut microbiome; feature: rumen; material: KS-attached | host: Bos | place: Iran: Karaj | collected 2018-10 | reverse complement strand
AACTTCTTCCCTGCTACTGTCACCTCCGGCTTCGAAAAGCGGACTTTGACGTATATGCTCTCGTTGGCCTCGTTCTTCTCGAAAGACTCTACCTGCCAGTCGCTGTCTGCCGGCAACAGCAGGGAGGACAATATCTCTTCTATCTTTGCTGCCATGCTGCAAAGGTACGAAGATTCTCTCAATTGGAAGCATATTCATATGTTAATATTCTTAACGAATGGAATTGTTAATTCACACTAAATCCTGTAGAACCTAAAAACTGGCAATCTCTGAAATTGCTTCTGACATTACTTGTTCCCTGAAAACTCGACCTAAATCAGAAGCAATTTTAATCATCATCTCATCATTTACTCTCGTGGAGTCGAATCCATTTTCTTCCAAAGTGGAGCGTGAGATAGTATCAATAATGTACTCTTTTTCCTTCATTTTATATGTTCAAAAAATTAACTATTCAATTTTATTTGGATTATTAGGAAGTAACTTTCTAAACCTCATTTCTTGATTTTTAGCATCCAATACTGCCATCTGGTCTTTTGCCATTTGGTGCAATATGACTCTACGCCGATCACGATTAAAACCTTGTTTGATTAACATGGAATTCAGTGACTCCATATTAGACAACACAACAAGCTGATTGATAGTCGCCGTATCTCTAACGTTCATTTTTTTCTTAGCAAGCTCTGGGTTTGCTTCCTCCCAGTCCTTTGCTGTACAGCCGAAAAGAATAAGGTTCAACATATCAGCCTCAGTCGCATATATTAGGCTCTCCTTAAAACGCGTTAAGCTGTATTTAGGGATAATGATATTCTTAATAGCATCCGTGTGAAGAGTATAATTTGTTTTAGACAACAACCTTTTTACATTCCATTGCTCAAGGAGTGGATTATCTTCCTGTTCTTTGAGCCGTTGGTATTCCTGTACAATATACAATTGGAATTTCGGGCTAATCCACATTCCAAAGTTGAATGCAATGTCCTTGTGAGCGTATGTACCTCCACCACGTCCTGATTTCGATACTATACCGATGGCATTTGTCCCTTCAATCCACTTTTTGGGCGTCATATTAAATCGATTAAGACCTGCCTCATGCCAAAAGGTGTCGAATTCGGCACCTTTAAAGTTTGGGTTGTGTAGTTGCTCCCAAATGCCTAAGAATTCTATTGTATTCTTATTGCGCATCCAGTTCCTGATATGATCCTCACCCTCACTTCCTTTTACCATATCAGTTAGGCTGATATAGTCATTGTCTTTTTCTTTATTCAGAATAACTCGTATCTCTTTAGAAAAGACTTCTATCGTTCTAATTTTTACCATATTACTTTTAATAGCCCACTAATAATATTCCTTTTAATGGTAACTGCAAACGTCCATTAATATAGAGCGTTTCCAGAAATGTACGTATAATCTGATAGTCGTTATGAATGACTGGCTTTCCATTGGAAAGTGAAGAGTATTCATTCAAAACAGCTATCACCAAATATTCTACCTCAAACATCATACATGCCTGAAATATATCTTTTAAGAATTGATTGTTGTAAACAGCCCTACCTGCTTCCACCTCAATAACAATATGGCCATCAGCACTGAGGGCATCGGCATAGAACGATTTGTCGATTTCATTGTTCTCACCGAAAAGAACTGGGACGTCTATCTTTTCTTGTTTCTTCTTTCCTTGTTCTACTCTAAAACCTATTTTCTCAAGATGAGGTCGTAACAGAGCCAACATATCGTTAGAGACGAGATGTTCATTACTATTTTTCTCAGAATCAACTACTTTAAAACAGTTGATGATTTCTAGTATGTCGGGAGTGACGCCCCTTGAGCGTGGAAAAAACTGATAGTTAACCATTTATAATCACTTAGTTTTATATAGATTCTTCCTCCAGCGAGTTAAAGAAGTCCTCATCAATCTCATATGACTTAACTTCATTGAGGCCAATGCCGTATTCTGCCAACTTATTGATGAGTTCCTCGCCATCCATCAGGTCTATCAAACGCTTACCTTCGCTCGATGCCTCTTCTTTGGCCTCGCGGGTGAATGCACCTGTGGTTATGAGTACGCCTTTTTCGATGTTGGTTCCCAGTGAACCACGGAAATCGCGGATTTGTGGTGCTCCAACTTGGCCTTTATAACGCTTACACTGGAAAGCCACGTTAAAGCTGAAGATTCCATTGATACGCAGTTTACCTGTTCCATCGATGCCACCGTCACCTGATTTCCTTGTAACCTCAACGTCAGAGAATCCACATTCACGCAACAGGCGTTGAGCCAGTTTCTCAAATGCATAAGGATTCATGTTGAACAAGATGTCTGCCACCTGCTCGCGCCATCCTTTCTTCTCTGCGGCTGGAACGTCTTCTGATTCAGGTTTCTCTGCGCCGTGCTTGTCGTTAGTGAACTTCTTGATTTCTTTCGTATCAATCTTGCCAGATTTGAGCATCTTTGCACCTTTTGATGTCAGTGCCCAAACGCCTTGCTTACTATTTTCTACAGCACCAAAGTTCTTCAAGTAAGTTCTTGCCCACATTAGCCTGTATTCCACCTCGCTCATAGTGAATGTGTGCATCTCTTCAACAACATCGTTTGGGAGATTCGTGATAGCCAAAACCTTCTTGTATATTTCTTCGTTAGAGCCAGATCCTCCAAGCATATCGAGTGCCTTCAGGACTGGTTCAAAGAAATAATCAAAATTTGGGCAGAGTTTCTTGCTTGTTTTCTTCTTAGCCATATCGCATTAATCTATTTTATAATCGTGAGACAGCGTCAAATCACCAGATTCCAAATCAGGAAAATCTCGCGTAAATATCTATCGTCGTTCATAATTAATTCATTTTATTCTAGCCTGCAAATTTACGAATAATTTCTGAGATATTTCACAACATAGCACATTTTTACACATCTTTTAATAAAAGTGCTTCTTTTCCATACTCATGCCACCAACGGGTGGCATCACCAAGAGCATAAACACGCTCGCTGATGAAGTCTGGGTATTTGGGCGTTAACTCTTCAGCGTTGAAGCCTGCAATGACGCAGAGGAAGGAGAGGTCGCCCCTCGATGTATTCACACCAATGGTTCTGCCCCAGGCAGAAGCCAAGGATGTTGTCAAACTCGGCCTCCGTCTTGGGTAACTGGACGTGGGCCACAACGTGCGGTTTTGATTGTTGGTGCAAAAGCCAATAGTCACCATGTCCCTCCACATGGCGCAACTCAGCGCGATAAGCGTCACGCTCTACGTGTCTGAACTGGAGCCCACGATGCTGCATACGTGGGAACATCACAAAGTCACTTTTCTCAATCTTCTTGATTTTCATAATCGTTTATTTTTAGTGGATTAAACATTCACTCGCATCGCTTTACCACCGCTGCCAACGATTCATTTTTTAAAATGGTTCTTCGACAAGCGAAGCGCCTTAGGCCGGTTGGTGAGCACTTAAGCTCTCTTGATGCAATCTGACTGCAAAGATACGAAGAAATCTTCAAAATTGCAAAATATTCTCAATTAAATTGGATATATCGACAATCTTCCCTACCTTTGCAGCTGTCTAAGGGTTTATCGAACCCCATATTGAATAATTTTAGGTTATTGTTAATTTTTTGTTATAAAGTTGTCGGCATGTGAATGTCGGCAGTTTTTCACACATGTCGCTATTACGCTATTACGCTATTACGCAGTTACATTTGGTGTAATTGAACTATGACTTTTGGTAAGAAAGATATTCTATATTATTAAATATATTATAATATATTTAATAATATAGAATATATAAAGATTGGGAAATAATATTTCTCCAAACAACAAAATGTAATAGTGTAATAGCGTAATAGCGTACAAGACAACTTGTCTTTTCCCTGTCTCTAAAAAGGTGTCTGTTGGGCAGAAAGAGCGAGAATACTGCAATCTCATAGATTGAACTATTCATCGAGTGAGATTGCAGTATTCTCCGTTCCTGGGCGCAAGGGAGTTTTTTTTTGAACGGATTACAAATCCTTATACTCAATGCTGCCGAATTTTGAAATTCGGCTGAACGCGCGTGTGCGCGCGTATTATAAATGTTAAAAACGAAAATAATGAAAAATAATTGGGGGAAAGTATTGTTTTGCATTGAGAATTTTTGTAATTTTGCAGTGTAAATCAGAGGGAAAGAAAGCGCGCGTTCAGACCACCCCTGACCCCTCCTGACTCAGGAGGGGAACGAAGGCGGGAATCGGCCACCCGATGTAGCTGGCCGAACTGAATCTAATACCATGAAAAACGCGATTGAGCGAGAGCAGACCAAGCTCGCTTGAAGTCTGCCGAGCATGAGCGTTTTCGATGGTGAAACCATCAAAAACAAGAAAAAGTATGGCGAAGATTATCTATGAAGTGTACCAGAACCAGAACGAGCACAATGCTGCTTTCGGCAAGTGGTACGGCCGAGTAAAGTATCTGGAGAGTTTGAACACCCGTAAGCTGTCGAACCACATCGCAGAGCACGGAAGCATCTACACCCCCGACGTCGTGTACGGCGTGATGGAGAAGTTCCGCAGTTGTCTGCTGGAGATGCTCCTGAACTCGAAGAAGGTGAAGATCGACGGGCTGGGTACGTTCTACACCACCCTGGAGTGCAAGAAGGGCGGCGCAGTGACAAAGGACAAGTTCAGTGTCCTGAAGGACATCAAGGGTCTGCACATCCGCTTCCTGCCTGAGCAGGAACAGGAGCAGAACATCTCAAGCCGAGAGTTCCTGAAGCAGGCCGAGTTCATCAACGTGGACAGCCTCACCAAGAAGGAGGAGGAAGAGAGCGGAACCACGGGTAACGGATCTACGAATTCCGGCAACGGCGGTTCTCAGAGCGGCGAGCAAGGTGGCAACCAGAATGGTGGTTCGCAGAGCGGCGAGCAGTCTGTAACCCTGGCAGCCCCCACGATCAGCGGCACGACTCCGTTTGCTGAGACTACCTCAGTGAGCATCAGCGGCCCTGACGGTGCAGAGATCCACTACACCACCGATGGTAGTGCTCCTACGGCCGAGAGCACGCTCTACAGTGAGGCGTTCACCCTGAGTGACACCACGACCGTGAAGGCCATCGCCATCAAGGACGGTGAGTCGAGTGAGGTAGCAAGTAAGCTGTTCACCAAGGGTGAAGGCGGTGACGAGATGGATCAAAACTAACGGCTAAGGAGTTTTTTTAGTCTAAGGAATCAAGGAATCTAGGAATGGTGGCACCCTGTGCCATTGCTGCGCCAGAGAGGTGCAAAGAACCGGAAGATTCCTATATTCCAAGATTCCTTAGACAAGAAATCCCTAGAAGAAAGGAGATTAGCAAATGAAGAAGCGTATAGTCGAGATAGCGGTGAAGGTTGTAGTAGCCGCACTCACAGCCTTCCTGACGGCCATCACAACGACGAGCTGCATGGGATATGGGCCTTTTTGAGCCATAGATTGACACAGAAAAGTGAAAGGCTGAACCCAGCGACGACCTGACGATGATGTGTCTCTATATTGCGCAATGAGAATCGGTTAAGAGGTCTTGACAGACAGGAAAGATAGAGGGCGATCGCAGAAGCGGTCGCCCTCGTGTTATAAGGGAAGTTTGCAAGGGATTACTTGAAGAGGCTCTGGGCCATCTGGTAGAGGCAGCGGCGCCAGGTGAGGAACTCGTGGGCGGTACCCTCGGAGATGAGACCCTCGGCGTTGTAGCCGGCAGCCTTCAGGTCGGCGACGCTCTTGTTGATGCCGTCAGGATTCTCCTTGTCACCACAGCCCTCGAAGATATACTTCACGACCTTCGGATCCTTGATCTCATCGGGAGCATACTGTCCACCAGAGAGCAGTCCCCAGTAACCGAAGACCTCAGGACGGCGCAGGGTGATGAGCTTCGTCTCCATGCCACCCATCGAGAGACCTGCGAGGGCACGGTTCCACTTGTCGGGCTTGGTGAGGAACTGCTTGTCGATGACGGGCATGAGCTCGTCGATGAGCAGCTTCTCGAACTCCTCGGCGGTAAACTTGCCGATGGTGCCGAACTTGAAGTCGTTGGTCAGACCGTAGGCCATCACGACGATGAAAGGCTTGATCTTGCCGTCGGCAATCAAGTTGTCCATGATGATACCGGCCTTACCCTGTACGGGCCAACTGGTCTCGTTCTCACCCCAGCCGTGCTGCAGGTACAGAACGGGATAGCGTGTCTGTTCGAGCTTGCCGTTCTTGCCCTTCACGAGCTTGCCGTAGCCATTGGGCAGATAGACGTTGGCGGTCTGCATCTTGCCAGTGCTCTCAGACCAGAAGTTCACCTGCTGGATGTTGCCGTGAGGAATGTCCTTGCGCCAGGCGTAGAAGTCCTGATCGGGAGCGGGAATCTCGATACCACTCTCCCAACGGCAGGAACCGAAGTAGTTGTGGGTGCCGGGATCGTTGAACACGCCGCCGTCGATGGTCAGGTGGTAGTAGTGGAAGCCGGGATCCATCGGACCCTCGGTGGTGCCTGTCCACACACCGTCCTTATCCTTGCGGAGCACGGTGCCGCCACGACCGCCGAGACCGAGGCTGACGATGACCGACTTGGCATCGGGAGCCACCACGCGGAAGCGGGCAAAGCCCTCAGAGTTCACCATCGGATACTCCTGTCCGGGCTGGTTCATGGGGTTGGGAACGAAGTCCTCCTTCGGCACGCGCTTGTCGGCAACGGGGTCGAAGTCGCGGATGATCTGCAGTGAGCGCTTAGCCTTGAAGTTCTCGTCGAAGGGCAGCGGATGGTTGTTCACACCCAGCCAGGAGTCCTTGTCGCTGAGGTTCCAGAAGGTCACGTTCTTGATGACATCCTTGTGCTTGCGGAAGATCTTGAACAGACGGGCGTACTGGTCTTCCTGCAGGGTGCCGATGTAGGGAGCCTGAGGCTTGGCCTCGCCACGGGAGAACATCAGCTGACCGCCGCTCTCAGTGTTGGTACGGAGGTCGAGTTCGGTGATGTGGATGGTGTTCACAATCTCCTTGAAGCGGTTGATGGCCTTCTCAAGCTGCTCCTCCTCAGGGAAGTAGATGTTGTAGTGGCCCTGCATGCCGATACCGTCGATGGGTACGCCAGCCTCCTTCATCTTCTTCACCATATTATAGATACGCTCGCGCTTGCCGTTGTCCACGCAGCTGTAGTCGTTGTAGATGAGCACACCTGTGGGATCGGCCTCACGGGCGAATTCGAATGCCTTGGCAATGAACTCGTCGCCGCAGAGCTTGAAGTGACGGCTCTGACGATAGGGGCTGGCGGGAACCATCTTGCCATCGACGAACTCGAACGGACGGCCGTCGTCGGCCATGGCCTCATTCACCACGTCCCAGGCATAGACGACATCCTTGTAACGGTTCACCACCGTGTGGATATGGTCGCGCAGACGCTCGTAGAACACTTCCTTCTTCACGGGCTTGCCCTTCTTGTCGGTGAACATCCAGTCGGCAAACTGAGAGTGCCAGCAGAGGCAGTGACCACGCATCTTGATACCGTTCTCACGGCAGAAGTTAGCGATGCTGTCGGCTAAACCGAAGTTCCAGACACCCTCTTTCGGATGAATCTCGCCTGGTTTCCAAGCATTCTCGGCGGTGACGCTGTTGAACTGCTTCTTGATGATCGCGATCTGGGCGGGATCAGAGATGTTGTGCTTGTTGACGGCGACGCCAATCGTGAAATAGTCCTTGTAGGCATCCTTGAGTCCAGGACCTGCTGAATAGTCAACGGGACGTCCCCACTGTGCCATGGTTGGTAAGATGCTCAAGCATGCGAGCATCAGACCGGTCATAATTCTTTTTTTCATACTGTTTTGTTAGTTGGTTTATATGATGTGTAATCTTTTAATTTTTTAATTCTTTAATTTTTTAATTCTTTAATTTTTTAATTCTTTAATTTTTCAATTCTACCGTCAGCTTCTGGAGATCCTTGTCGGCGGAGCTGGTGCCATAGAGAATCTCGTACTTGCCGGACTTCGTGCGCATCGTGTTGGACTCTGCATCCCAGAACTCGAAGCTCTTCTTGTCGAGGGCGATGGTAGCCGTAGCGGTCTGTCCAGGCTTCAGCTGTACCTTCTTGAAGCCACGGAGCGACTTCAGCGGGCCTTCCTTGTCGGAGAGGTCGCGGATATAGAGCTGCACGACCTCGGCACCCTGGCGGGCTCCTGTGTTCTTAACGGGGACGGAAACGGTGAATCCAGCTTCTCCAGGCTTTCCGGATGTGGCGGCTTCACCCACCTCGAAGGTGGTATAGCTCAGGCCATAGCCGAAGGGGAAGAGGGCATCGTTGAAGTAACGGTAGGTGCGGCCCTTCATCGAGTAGTCCTCGTAGTCGGGCAGCTGGGAGTCGTTCTTATAGAAGGTGACAGACAGCTTACCCTCGGGGTTCTGGTCGCCAAAGAGCACATCAGCCACAGCCGTACCACCCTCCTGTCCAGGATACCAGGCCTGTACGATGGCGTCGCAGCTCTCGGTCTCAGGCGTCAGGGCGATGGCGGAACCAGAGCAGTTGATGAAGATCACCTGCTTGCCGGCGGCCTTCAGGGCCTTGAGGAAATCACGCTGCACTTTCGGCAGTTCGATGCTGGTGCGGTCGCCACCCTTGAAGCCCTCGATATTCACGGGCATCTCCTCACCTTCGAGGGCGGGTGAGATACCGCCGCAGAAGATCACCTTGTTGATGCCTTTCAGCTGGGCGATGGTCTGCTGATAGTCGATGGGCAGTTCACGGGCCACGTCGATTTTCATCGAGGCACCCCAGGTCTTCACGGTCTGGAAACGTACTTCGATCTTGAACTGCTGGCCCTTCTCTGCATTTAATACGGTACGCGTGGGCGTGGCGCGCCAGGTATGCTGCATGATCTTCCGCTCACCGTTGACGTAAACTTCGAAATGGCCTGTAGATTCCACGTTCAGCACATACTCGCCAGCCTCCTTCGGAGTGAAGGTGGTTTCGTATTTGGCGGAGAAGTCCTCGATGGGCAGGTTGGGTGCAAAGACATGCATACCTGCTGTGGTCACATTGACGGGTTTTGTGTAGTATTCGGTGGTGAAGGGCTTGCCCTCCATCTTAGTGTTCGTCCAGAAAGTACCTTTCAGGCCCTTCTTGCCGTCGGGAGCGACACATTCCGTAGGCAGATGACATTCCATCACCTGATTGTAGGTCAGGTCGCAGCCAGGCAGATAGACGAGTTTCTTCTGCTTGGCCTTGATGCCGTCGAGAATGGTGACGGTGCTGTTGGGGGTGCCGTTGTAGTTACCCCACATCATCGGCTCGTTATCGGCATTGGGACCGATGACGGCAATCTTCTCCGCATTTTTCTTCAGCGGCAGGATGTTCCCTTTGTTCTGCAGGAGCACGATGCACTGGCGGGCCATATCGAGGGCTATCTGTGCAGAGGCCTTCGTTGACATGGCGGAGTAGGGGATCTTCGACCACTCCACGAGTGCGGGATCGTCCATCTCGCCCAAGTCGAAACGGCCTTCGAGCAGACGGATGACGTGCTTGTCGACCTCAGCCTCAGAGAGCAGGCCTTTGCGCACTGCCTCAGGCAGGCTCTTATAGGCGTAGTTGAAGCCGCACTCCACGTCGGTTCCGGCGAGGACAGCTTTCGAGGTGCCGTGTACGGCATCAGAGGATGACTTGTGGTTCTCGTAGAAGTCACTCACGGCTCCGCAGTCGCTGACGACGAGGTACTCGAATCCCCATTCGTCACGGAGGATCTGCTGAAGCAGGCGGGTAGAGCCGCAGCAGGGATCATCGTCGAGGCGCTGATAGGCGCACATCACCTCACGTACCTTTGCATCCTGTACCAGAGTCTTGAAGGCAGGCATATAGGTCTCCCAGAAGTCGCGGGCAGACACATCGGTGAGGTTGGCGGTGTGGCGGGTGTACTCAGGACCGCTGTGTACGGCATAGTGCTTGGCACAGGCCCAGAGCTTGCGGTACTTCGCATCCTCAGGTCCCTGCAGGCCACGTACCACCTGGACGCCCATAACACTCGTCAGGTAGGGATCTTCGCCGTAGGTCTCCTGTCCACGGCCCCAGCGGGGATCACGGAAGATGTTCACATTCGGCGTCCATACGCTGAGGCTGCGCATCTTCATATCCTCGCCACCCAGGTCGTACATGCGGTGGTTGTACTGGGCACGGAACTCGGTGCTGGCCACATCGAACACCTTGTAGAGCAGGTCGGGATTGAACGACGCCGCCATGCCTACGGGCTCAGGGAAGTTGGTGACATTACCCATATTGGCGGCACCGTGGAGGGCTTCGCTCCACCAGAAGAACTTCTTGATGCCGAGGCGCGGAATAGCTGGACTCTCGTCGAGCATCAGCTGTGCCTTCTCTTCAAGGGTTAGACGACTGCAGAGATCCACTGCACGCTCCTTGGCGCTCAGATTCGGATTCTGATAAGGAAAATTCTGTGCCGACAAACTGACGCCGGCACAGAACAATGAAATAATAGATAATAAGCGGTAATTCATATTAAATGGAAATTTTTCGGTGCAAAGGTACGAAAAAAACTTGCATCGAATATTTCCATTTGTAACATATACTTTCGTATAAGTATCATTGACATTTTTTAGGAGTGTCAGCAAAGGCGATTATTGCCTGCTGACGGTGATCGTCTGCCCAGGGGTGGTGTCGATGTCGTACTCGAAGACCTCCTTCACAGGAATCAACTGTAACTCCGACAACTCCGATGAATGCAGGGGTTTCGGTATTTCCGGCGATGCGAACAACGGATTCGGACAGGCACCCGTAGCCTTGCGCAAACCGTTGCCCTTCAGAGGGACGTAGGAACGCAGGCGAAGCGTGCCTCCGATCTTGGAAGTAATCGTGGCCTGTTGCAGCTGTCCATCGGTCCAGGAGATGTCAACGGTAAAGGCTCCACGGGCCTTCAGACCCTTCACTTCTCCCTGACTCCAGGCATCGGGTAGGGCGGGGAGCAGATGGACGGCATTATCGTGACTCTGCAGGAGCATCTCACAGACACCTGCCGCACAGCCGAAGTTGCCATCGATCTGGAAGGGCGGATGGGCATCGAAGAGGTTGGGGTAGGTACCGCCACGGGGACCCCATTCGGTGGTATAGGGAATCACGTTGAGCATATTCTTGATGATTGTAAACGCGTGGTTACCGTCGAGCATACGGGCCCAGAAGTTGATCTTCCAGCCAAGACTCCAGCCTGTGGCCATGTCGCCGCGCTGATTCAGGGTGTTCGCAGCAGCCGTGAAGAGATCAGGGTGTGAGTAGGGCGATATCTGATTGGAGGGATAGAGACCGTAGAGATGAGAGATGTGACGGTGCTCGTCCTTGGGATCGTCGCCGTCGATCATCCATTCCTGCAACTGACCGTAGCGGCCTATCTGCATGGGAGGCAGCTTCTTGATTGAAGATTGAAGATTGATGATTGAAGATTCGTCTTTGCCGAGGATTTTCGCAGCGGCGAGGGTCTGGGAGAGGACATCGAAGACAATCTGGTTGTCCATCGTAGAGCCTGCGGTGACGGTGGTCTTCTTGCCTACGGGACCATGTTCCGGTGAGACGGTGGGAGCGGTGACGAGCCAGCCTTCGGCCTGCTTGATATAGCCGTCGGCAGGGTAGGGCTGCAGATAGTCGAGCAGGAAGTCTGCTGCACCCTTCATGATGGGGTAGTATTCGGCGAGGAACTGTTTGTCGCCGGTATAGAGATAGTGTTGCCAGAGGTGGGTGGTGAGCCAGGCTCCGCCAGTGGGGAACATACCCCAGGTGGTGCCGTCGACAGGACCTGCAATGCGCCAGAGGTCGGTGTTGTGATGAGCCACCCAGCCACGACAGCCGTACATCTCCTGTGCGGTCTTGACACCCGTTTTACTGAGGTCGCGGATCATCGAGAAGAACGGCTGCTGCGTCTCTGCGAGGTTGCCGATGAGAGCAGGCCAGTAGTTCATCTCTGCATTGATGTTGATGGTGTATTTCGAGTCCCAGGGAGCATCTTTCTTGTCGTTCCAGACGCCCTGGAGGTTCGCGGGCTGTCCTCCGGGCTGCGAAGAAGAGATCAGGAGATAGCGGCCGTACTGCATCATCAGCGATACCATGTCGAGATCGAAAAATTTATGATTTACGGATTTGCCATTTACGATTTCGTCTTCGGACGCATTGAAGGCTGCGAGGCGCTGATCGGTGGGAATCTGAGTATTCGGATTACCCAGCGTTAGCGACACCCTATTATACTGCGCTTGGTATTTCTTGATATGGGTCTTCAGCAACTGCTCGTAACTCTTCCCGTGCAGCGAGGCCAGTGTCTCTTTGTTCTTTTTCTCTCCGTCGCCACTGACGTCCTGATAGTTCACGAAGTTTGTGGCAGCCACGATATAGAGTGTCGCTGTGGTGGCACCGTCCACGTGCAGTGACTCTCCGTCGGTCTTCACGTTGCCGTCTGCTTCTACCAGTACCTTACAGTCTGCCTTCAGTCCTGGCTGTATGCCTTCCTGCTCCACACCTTCGACGGTAGCCGATAACAGGTTCTCCTGTCCGTTTCCGCCTTTTACGACGGGTGAGATGATTTTCGGCTCCAACTGACTGGTGAAGGCGATTCCGAAGGAGAGTGCCCGCTTCTTGTCGGCTGTGATACGGACGATGATGACATTGTCTGCCTGTGAGGCGAAGACCGTACGCTCGTATTTCACACCTTTATATATATAAGAGGTGGTGGCAAGGGCATTGCCAAGGTTCAGTTCCCGACGGAAATCCGTGACGTCCGTATGGCCGAATGTCAGTTTCAGACTTCCTAAGGGAAGAAACCGCATGCCGTGGGGACCCTTGAAGAAATACTTGTCGATGATGGCGTGGGCGGCCTCTTCCTTGCCTGCGAAGATGGAGTCGCGCACTTCCTGAAGATGCGCCTTCGCCTCTGGGCTGTTATTGTTATGTGGAGAACCGCTCCAGAAAGTCTCTTCGTTGAACTGGATCTCCTCGGTGTCGGTCTTGCCATAGACCATGGCGCCGAGATGGGAGTTTCCTACGGGTAAAGCCTCCAGCCAGTGACGGGCGGGCTGACTATACCATAACTTGTGCTGTTGGGCCTGAGCAGCCAAAGTCGTCATGGCGCTAAGCAGGAGGGTGAGCAATCGTCTATTCATATCTAAGTTTATTATTTACTTTTTCGCCTTTTTACCTTTTTACCTTTTTACTTTTTTACCTTTTTACCTTTAAAAAAGAACCCCGGGACAAGAAACGCTTTTCTTGGGTCCCGGGGAAGGAAAAACTACTAACTACTAATATAACTAAAACAATTTTATTCTTGAATCTGGTGCAAAGTTACATCAAAAAATTGAAACTCTATTTATTTTCTGTTTCAGAAACTTTTTCATTTGTTTCAAACTGCATAAATGTTATATTTTCAATAGTTTTTTGTAACTTTTGCGAATGTTATTTGAACAGATAGGGAATAAATTGCTTCAATCCGCGACGCCAGGTGAGCCATTCGTGGTCTGTTCCTGTCGATTCGTAGTAGTGGGCGTTGATACCCATTTGGTTCAGATCCTCCACCATTTTCTTGGTGCCGAACATCTTGTCCATGCCTTCCGTGCCGCTCATCATGAAGAGACAGTGGATCTGTTTGTTGAAGGCTTCCGGATTTGTGAAGACACCGTCGTAGGCGGTCTTCAGGTCGAGGCCGAAGATGGCACCGCTGAAGGTTCCCATGTAGGAGAACTTATCCATATTGGTGAGGACGACGTCGAACGTCTGATGTCCACCCCATGACAGGCCGGCCATAGCACGGTGCTCACGGTCTGTGAGTGTGCGGAACTTCGCGTCGATGGTGGGGATGAGGTCGTTGAGCAGCACCTGATAGAACGAGTTGCCGTAGGTGCTCATGCCCTGACGGTTGTCGCCGCCCTGGAACGGGGCCTTGATGTCACCGCTCTCCATGACTACGATCATCGGCACGGCCTCACCGCTGGCGATGGCATTGTCCATGATGTGCTGCATGTGGCCCTGCTTGCTCCAGCCTGTCTCGTCCTCGCCCATGCCATGCTGCAGGTAGAGCACGGGATAGCGCTTCTTGGCGTTCTTCTTCGCGTCGTACTCAGCAGGGGTATAGACCATCGCATGACGCCACTCCTTCGTAGATTCGGCATAATAGTAGAACGAACGTACCTCACCTGTGGGAACACCAGCCTGCGGACGATAGTAGTCACCCTCACTGCCCTCAGGGATCTCGATGCCGCCCGACTCACGGTTGCAGCCGAAGAAGGTCTCTGTAGCGGGATCGATGAAGTTCACGCCGCCGATGTTCATGAAGTAATAGTGGAAGCCGGGCACGAGAGGATCGGTCATAGCCATGAAGTTACCCTTGCCGTCGGGAATCATGTCGTACTTCTTGTTGCAGATGTCGACGATGACCTTACGGGCCTCAGGAGCGGAGATGCGGAAATAGGCGCGGCCTTCCTTGTCCACCTTCGGATACTCATTGCCAGGGATGGTGGTCTCGGCGATGATGGCATCGGCAGGAGCCTCGATGCGCTTGGGCATCTCGATATAGGGGCGCTTGGGCTCATAGCCTAAGAAACGGGCGACGGCCTCACCATAACGGCAACCCAGCTCACGATAGCCGGCAGCGTCGAAGTGCAGACGATCCGGGCCGTTCGTGCAGTCATCGGAAGAGATGACCTGTGCGGTGTGCAGTGTCTGTGGCAGTTCGTCGATCTGCTTCTTACAGCCGATGCAGACACCTTTGCCGCCGGCCTGTACGATATTACCGGCATAGAGGTTCACCTCCTCGGGCTTCAGCTGCAGGTCGCCACAGAGGTGGTCGTACACCTGCTGCACCATACCGGCCCACTTCGGATCACCTGTGTTCGTCTCACCCTGGTGCATCAGGATACCCTTGATGACACCGTCCTTCTGAGCCTTCTTGGCCAGCGTGACCAGACGCTCATAGGGATTGTTGTTGTAGGCTTCGAGCATACCCTTCATCCAACCAGGAGCCTTCGTCTTCACGTAGTTGTCGATGCTGTCGGGCAGGAAACCCTTGATGTCGATACCGCCGATGGCGACGTGGATCACACCGATCTTGATGTTCTCGGGCAGTGACTCCACGAGTGTACGGCCAAACCAGTCGGCAGGTGTCAGACCGGTATTCGGACGACAGAGGGGAGGAATGGCCTCATACCACTCACCCATCTTCCTTTCGGGCAAGGTCTCTGTGGCGGGATAGTCAACAGCAGGCATCCATAGGAATCGTGGACCGGGACTCTTCAGGTCCTGAGCCTCAGGACGTGCGGCTCCCTCCATGTTCGACTGCCCGAAACAGAGGAAGATGTAGAAGTTTGGATCTGGTTCTTTCACGGCAGCCTTCTTACCGCTGGTTTTCTGTGCACTCACCGTCAGAGCAATGGCGCACAACAGAATAATTGATAATACTTTTTTCATACTTTGATTTTTTTATTTTTTACAACTAATTACACGAATCACACTAATTCTTTGAGCCATTCTTCGCGCTTCTTAAATTCGTGTAATTCGTGTAATTCGTGGTCTTTTATAAACTTATAGTGTAGAGCGAGAAGGAGTAGGGTGCGACCTCCACGTCCATACGCTTCTTCATCTTGATGGTCTCCTTCACGGGAGCAATGGGCTGCTTGTCGAAGTTGTTCTCATCTTCCGGCTGTCCGGAAATGGTCATCTTCTCAGCAAACTTCCCGACCTTGAAACGCGAGAGGTCCAGGTGTGCGGTCTTTGCCTCAGCCGTGGCGTTACAGATCTTTACGAAGAGCTGTCGCGTCTTGGTGTTGAGCACGACGCTCTGGCCATAGTGCACGTTCTCCTCCGGCTGGCAGACACCGGCCTCGTCGCCCTCGAACTTCACGCAGTTGCCATAATAATAGTTACCCGACGACAGACCGAACATCTGCTGCACATAGTAGCTGCAGGTGAGGAACGGGCGCTCGTTGTCATAATAGATCAGATCGGGGTTCCACTGGGTGCCGTCCTTGCGGGCGAAAAGCGGGGCGTAAGAAGTCATGGCCACCACATCACCGTTGCGCTCGACGTGGAGCAGATACAGACCCTCGGCGAGGGCGTCGATGAGTTTCTTGTCCTTGGCGGCATATTCTCCGAGATACACCTTCGTCTTACGGTCACGCGGATAGTTGTCATACTGACGCTTGTTCAGGAAGTAGTCGTTTGGCTCGTAGTAGTGCTCGTCGAGGATGGGCATACCCAGCTCTTCTGCCAGTTTCCAACCAGCCTCGAAGTCGGGATTTCCTGCATGCGAACCAGGACCGGCAGTACCCACGATGACGATCTCAGGATGAGCCTTCATCACGCGTTCATAGATATATTTGAAGCGCTCGATGAACTCCGGAGAAATCTTCTCCTCGTTACCGATACCGAGGTACTTCAGGTTGAAGGGTTTCGGATGACCTGCGTCAGCACGCATCTTCGCCCATTTGTTCGTGGCGGGGTCGCCATTGGCCCACTCGATAAGGTCGATGGCTTCTGCCACCCACTCGTCCATCTCTGACATCGGCACGACATCCTGAGCCTGGGTGGGCCACATGTTCCAGCCACCGTTGGTTCCCTGACAGCTCACGCCGGCGGGCAGGATGGGTACGGGCTCCATACCGAGGTCCTCACAGAACTGGAAGTACTCGAAGTAACCCACAGCACAACTCTGGTGATAGCCCCAGGTGTTCTTCAGCTGACGGCGTGTCTCCTTCGGTCCGATGGTGGTCTTCCAACGGTAGGTGTTCCAGAATCCGTCACCACCGCCATGAACCACGCAACCGCCGGGGAAGCGCATGAACTTTGGCTTCAGGTCGGCCAGTGCCTGGGCAAGATCCTTGCGGATGCCGTGCCCCTTATACGTGTCCTCGGGCATCAGCGACACCACGTCGATATCCATGTCGCCGGTGTTCAGCACGAGCAGCTGGAGAGATGCCTTCTGACTGGTAGAGTCTGGTGTCAGCACAGCCTCGTACTTTTTCCAGGCATTGTCTTTCACGTCGATGATGGCCTCTGCCAACAGTTTCGGATCCTTGGGAGGCCATCCCGGCAACTGCTCCACCAGCACCACGCGCACCTGCTTGGCACCGCCGTTCACGTTGCGCATAAAAGCAGAGAAATCATACTTCTCCCCGGCTTTCACGGAGATGCCGTCGAAACCGTCGTTCTGGAGACCGTAGCCTTTCCAGCCTTTATAGTCATAATACTCCTTGACGCGCTCGGTGTGGAGACGCATGTAGTTGGCGTTGTTGGGATGCACGGGATTGTCCATACGCACCTGCACATTTCCTAAAGAGTGTCCTGGACGTATCTGCTTCCATGCCGTACCAGGACCCCAGCCGTCGCGGTCGGAAGGCGAGAACTCGAAGGAGCCGTTCTGTACCAATTCGGCATTGAGGCCGCCATCAGCAGAGTTGTTGATGTCCTCAAAGAAGATGCCGATCAATTCGTCACTAATCTGTTTGCCACCCTGCGGGGGTGTCATGGCCTTTTGGGCGCTGAGACCCATGGTGGCAGCTGCAAAGCATGCAGCGAGAAGGGTTCGTTTGTTCATATTGTTAATCAGTTTTGGGATAATCGTGTGCAAAGATACGGATAATTCCCGAAACGGCCAAGCATTTCGGGAATTAATTAAGTTATGCGAACGCAACGAACATGACGAGCGTTACGGGCAATTCTCTATTTCTTGTAGGTCTTGGGCGACTCACTGCCGAAGAGGAACTGGCGCTGGTAGCCGCCAAGGTCGATGACGATCTTCTCGAAGACGATGCCGGGATCCTGCGGATGGATGGTCAGGGTGTGGATATCCTCAGAGGCTGAGAGGGGAAGCGTCACCTCCTTCTCCACCACACGACTGGCGATGGTGGGGTAGTAGATGCTGTAGATGTTCTCCGGCTTCTCGTTGAGGTTGGCGTTGAAGTTGATGCTCACGGGACTATTGCCGTCGACCGCTACATCGTAGATGAGGCCGCCTTTGTCGAGGAAGTCGAGGGTCGATTTGGTGATGACGTGGATCTTAGCCGTCTTTGTGCCGTTGTCCTTGAAACGGTAAGTCAATTTTGCATCATCTGTGCCGACGGTGTAGGGCATCAGGGAGATGCCACTGAGGGTGCGGCCCATGTAAGGGATGACCGTCCACTTGGCGGCAGAGGCATCTTGACGGTTCCAGGTGTGCTCGGCTTCGATGCTGATATAGCCGTGGACGGCACTGAACGTCGGTCCCTCCGTGGGAGCCTTTACCTCGATGAGATCCGGACAGACATCGGCGGGGAAGTTGTCGTTCCAAATCCTATAACTGATGTGCTTCTGGATCATCATACCGTCCCATTTGCCACCGGCGATCTCCTTGTTGTATTGCAGGTTCAGCTGCTGGTCGCGCTCGAAGGCCTTGCGGCAGCGCTCTGCCCAGCAGTTCGCCTCGGGGTCGTTCTGCGCGGCCAACTGGTGGTTCATGGCCTGGGCGTAGTACATCTCGTAGATGTTGCCCATCGCCTGGATGGGGAAGAGCACGATCTGACGGTATGCGTCGCGGGCTTCGGGCTTGAGCGTGATGAACTGCCGGAGGGCACGGGTCTCAAGCGCCTGGTAATCTGCCACAACCTGAGCAAACTCCCAGGTGGTATAGGTCTTTGCGTCGAGCATCTCAGAGGTGATGCGGCCGTTGTACTTGCTCACGAGGTTCAGCAGCTGGGCTGCCTCGCAGGCCTGGTCTTCGCCGAAGCTCTCGGCACAGAAGGCGCGGGTATGGTCGAGAAGGTTATCCACACGGTACTTCGAAGGATCCCACGCCATGTCCATAAACAGCTGGATGGGATATTCCATCGGCTTCAGGTCGCCGACATTCAGGATCCACAGCTTCTGAATGCCGCCGAAGTAGGCCAGTTGCAATTGCTCCCACATGTTCTGTATTGGGGTGACGTTGATCCACTTCGTGTTGCGGGGCGCACCGACGTAGTCCACATGGTAGTAGAGTCCCCAGCCGCCTTTGCGCTTCTGTTCCTCGGCGGTGGGCAGGCGACGCACGTTGCCCCAGTTGTCGTCGCAGAGCAGGATGGTCACGTCATCTGGCACGCGCAGGCCGGCGTCGTAATAGTCTTGTACCTCTTTATAGAGTGCCCAGATCTGCGGGGTCTTGTCGGCAGACTTGCCGGTCACCTCCTTGATGATACGGCGCTGGTTATTGATGATGTTCTCTAAAAGCTTTGTGTCTGTGCCGTTGCCCATAGCCTCGTCACCGTCACCGCGCATACCGATGGTCACGATGTCGTCGGTGCCGTTCATGCGCTCGATGCCCTCACGGAAGAAACGGTCGAGGTTCTGTTTGTTCGTGGCGTAGTTCCAGGCTCCCCAGCCCTTACGGTCACGGGCATACTCCTGATGGTTGCGGGCCATCGGCTCGTGGTGTGAGGTGCCCATCATCACACCCATAGCGTCGGCGGTCTTCAGGTTCTCAGGATCGTCGGCATAGAAAGCCCAGCCCCACATGGCCGGCCACAGGTAGTTGCCCTTGAGGCGAAGGATGAGTTCAAAGACCTTTTCATAAAACTTGTGTCCGCCGAAGTCGGTGCCGAAGGTGTTCTTCACCCACGTGGTCAGACAGGGTGCCTCGTCGTTGAGGAACAGACCGCGGTATCTGACGGCTGGTTCGCCGTCGGTGTATTCGCCTTCTTTTATATATAAAGAGGTGTGACGCTCCACAGGCACGTCAGCCCAGTAGTGCCAGGGCGAGACACCGATCTGGCGCGACAGTTCGTAGATGCCATAGACGGTGCCGCGCTTGTCGCTGCCGGCAATGACCAGTTGGTCGCCGATAGTCTTGATGATGTATTTCTCCGTCTTGCCCTTCAGGTCGCGCAGCACACCCTGCTTTACCCACTGGTCAATCTGCTTGTTGACACCGACGGTGCCGATGAGGATGCTTTTAGAGGTGAGAGGTGAGAGGTGAGAGGTGAGAGATGTGATGGTGGCGGCGGTGCCGGTGACTTTTTCGAAGTCGGTGGCGAGGTTGGCAGCGGCGATGGTCACGCAGGAGTGCTCTCCCTCGGCGAGGCTGATGGTGGGATTACTCAGTTGCCAGGCGCCGGCAGCGGGTTCAAACACGACGAAGGTGTCAGCAGCCTTGACATCCGTCGACATGACCAGCGACAGCATCGCCAGTACCATGATTTTCTTAGTCTGTAGTAAACGTTTCATGTGGCTTAAAAGTGATAAATTAACAATTCGACGGCAAAGTTACCACTAAAAAATGGAACGAAAGTTGCTATTTGTTTCATTTTTTTTATAATTTGTTCCATTTTTCTTGTTAATTAAAAAAAAAGGACTATCTTTGCAGTCGAAAATGTAACAAAGCAATGAAGTCTAGGCTGCTACTAACGCTACTCACCCTCTGCCTGACTTTGAGCGCGTATGCTCAGATGGGCAAATTCTTCACAACTGACAACCATCAGCTGTCCAGCAGTTTCGTGTCCCAGGTGTATCTCGATCGGGACGGTTTTCTTTGGATTACCACCCGTAACGGCATCAACCGCTACGACGGTTACCAGTTCCGGGTCTTCAAGAAGGAGAACGAGGCCGACAAGACTTTGGCCAGCAACTACGTGAACTGTATGATTCAGGACCGTCGCGGCCTGTTCTATTTCGGTATGTACGGTGCCCTGCAGACGTGGGACGGCGAGGAGTTCCATCAGGTCACCCTCCTCGACCATCAGGGTAAGTCGAGCTACGGCTATGCCACCTGTTTCCTGGAGCGGGCCAATGGTGACCTGCTCGTGGGATCCTCTGGTCTCGGCGTGATGCAGATTACCGACCAGAAGACGGCGCGGCAGCTCGGAGGCGTCTTTGCCGATCTCCATACCGTCAACTCCTTGCTCGAAGACAAACAGGGACGCCTTTGGATGGTCTCCGAAGAGCAGGGACTGGTCTGTTATGACGGCAAGACGATGAAGCACTACCTCGCCGACCGTAAGTCACTCATCCTCGGACAGCTCTGTGCCGACCGCGAGGGAAATATCTACGTGGCTACCAATGCGGGGCTTTACAGGAGTCAGGAGTCAGGAGTCAGGAGTCAGGAGTCAGGAGTCAGGAGTCGGGAGTCAGGAGTCGGGAGTCAGGAGGGTATGGACTTCGTACATGTGGCCGCCACGGGCGACAAGAGTGTGTCGTCGCTCTTCTGCGACCGCTACGACTGTATCATCGTCGGCTACGACGGAAAGGGTGTCGCCATCTACGATCCGAAGAAGGATCAGCTTACCGACAACCCCTTCTTCAGTCAGGAGATCGACCTCACGAAGAGCAAGGTCTATTCTATCATAGAGGATCACAACGGCAACCTCTGGCTCGGCCTGCTCCAGAAGGGGCTCTACCGTCAGCCCATCGACTTCAACGGCTTCCAGTATATGGGCTATAAGCTCGGCAGCAAACGCAATGTCATTGGCTCCGCCTGTGTCGTTAGCGTACTTATCGACAGCCGCAACCGTGCCTGGATTGGTACCGACAAGGACGGCATCTATATCATCAATCCCGACGGCACGTTCGTAAAGCATCTCCAGGAAGGCTATCCCTCCACCGTGATGACGCTGGCAGAGGGTCGCGACGGGCGCATCTGGATCGGTTCCTATGGCGAGGGTGGTGGCAGCATCGACCCCAATACGTTCCAGTACAAACGGATGGAATATCCTGCCGACGAACACCTGATGATTATGGACATCGATGTCGACCGTCAGGGGCGCCTTTGGTTCGCCACGATGCGCCACGGCGTGCTCTGCTATAATCCCGCCGACGGACAGATACGTACCTATGAGGTGAAAGGGGATGCTTCGAACGACCGGACCGTCAACAGTATTACCAACAACTTCATCTCCCAGGTGTCCGTTTCGCCCGACGGTGCCCGCCTCTATGTCGCCTCTTCAATGGGTGTCTGCTGCCTCGATATCGCCAGCGACAATTGGACGAAGACCTTCGGCGTGAACTGTCTCAACTACAGTGTGCCCATCCGTGTGGCCCGCGAATACGACGGCCGTCTCTGGTACGGCACGAGCAATGGCCTCTTCTGCTATGATCTCAAGACGAAGCAGACCACGAGCTATACCACGGCCGACGGTCTCCCCGACAATGCCGTAGGATCCATCGAGCGCGACCGTCAGGGACAACTCTGGCTCTCCACCGACCACGGCCTCTGCATCTTCGACCCCGTCAAGGGGGCGCAGATGAACTACTTTGCCGACGACGGCCTGCAGGGCAATGAATTCAGCGACGGAGCCTCATGTGTCGCTCCAGATGGTACGATCCTCTTCGGAGGTACGGGCGGCATCACCTGGTTCAAACCCGAGAACATCCAGCAGAGCCAGTGGAAGGCGAATGTCCAGCTGACGGCTCTCACCATCAACGGCGAACCCGTCAACACCGCCACACGTTCAGGTGGCCGTCAGGTGACGGAAACGACCATCAATGCCAGCGACCACTTTGAACTGAGCTATCACGACAACTCGTTCGCGATCCAGCTCTCCACGCTCACCTACGAGAACCCGGAGCACATCGTCTATCATTACAGCATCAACGGTGAACCCTTCCGGGCATTGCCTGCCGGAACCAACGAACTCTCCTTCACCCATTTGCCGCCAGGCACCTACCGTTTCCGTGTGAAGGCCGAGCGCAGTGGCATCGAGACGCCCCAGCGCAACTTCACCGTCATCGTCCATAGTCCCTGGTACCGTTCGGCATGGGCCTATTTCTTCTATGCCCTCATCATCGGACTCTTCGCCTGGCAGTACCTCGCCTACCGTCATCATCGGGAGCAGAACCGCCTGCGCCTCCAGGCACATATCCATGCCGAGGAAATGGGTGAGGCCAAGCTCCGCTTCTTCATGAACATCAGCCACGAGATACGTACCCCGATGACGCTCATCATCACGCCGCTGCTCTCCCTCATCAAGAAGGAGGACGATCCCGAGCGCAAGAGCGTCTACGAGACCATCCGCCGCAATGCCGAGCGCATCCTCAGCCTGATTAACCAGATGATGGACCTCCGGAAGATCGACAAGGGACAGATGCAGATGCGCATGAGCGAGCGCAACCTCGTAGGCTTCGTCAATGATATCTACACCCTCTTCGACCATCAGGCGAAGATGCGGCAGATCACGTTCACCTTCGACCACGACTGTGAGGAACTGCCCGTATGGATTGATCGCTCGAACTTCGACAAGGTCGTTGTCAACGTGCTCTCCAACGCCTTCAAATATACCCCTGCCGGCGGTGAGATCGGCATCCGCCTCACTCACGACGACACGACGGCCACCATCGCCATCCGCGACAATGGTGAGAAGATTCCTGAGGATAAGCTCGAGAAGATCTTCCAGCGTTTCTATCAGACCGAGTCGTACACCAACGACCGCAATGCCGGTACGGGCATCGGCCTCGACCTCACCCGCTCGCTCGTCGAGATGCACCACGGCACCATCACTGTCCACAACCTCGAACAGGGCTGTGAGTTCGTCATCACCATCCCGTTAGGCAACGCCCACCTCAAACCTGAGGAGATGATCAGCGAGAGTGAACTCCCGCAGGAGCCGCTGGCAGAGCTGCAGTCCGAACTCGAAGAGACAGAAGAAGAGGTGACGCCATACGAGCAGGCTGACACCAGTGGTACCACCATCGTCATTGCCGAAGACGACGACGAGATCCGCAACTACCTTGAGGCAGAACTCTCAAAGGACTACGTTGTCCATTCCTGTGTCAACGGCCGCGAGGCACTCACGGAGATCTACCGTGTCAAGCCCAGCCTAGTCATCAGCGACGTGATGATGCCAGAGATGGACGGCAACGCCCTCTGCTCGCAGTTGAAGACGAACAGTTCGACGAACTTCATACCCGTCATCCTGCTCACCGCCCGCAACCGCGACGAAGACCGTCTCCAAGGCCTTGAGACAGGTGCCGACGCCTATATCGTCAAGCCGTTCAATATGGACATCCTGCGGCGTACCATCCTCAATCTGCTCAGTTCGCGCCGGCTGTTGAAGATGAAGTATGAGCGTACCGACGACCTTGAGGAGCGCGTCGAGGACATCCGCCTGAAGTCGCCCGATGAGAAGTTGCTCGAGAAGATTATGGAGTGCATCCGTAAGAACCTCACGAACTCCGACCTCAATATCGACATGATCTCCGACGAGGTCGGCATTAGCCGCGTACACCTCCATCGTAAGATGAAGGAACTCACGGGTCAGACGCCCCATGACTTCATCCGTAGCATCCGTCTGAAGAAGGCTGCCCAGCTCCTCGCCGAGAAGGGCATGAACGTCACCGAGGTGATGTACGCCTGCGGCTTCGCCAACAGCGCCTCCTTCTCCACCATCTTCCGTAAATACTACGGCATGTCACCCCGTGACTACATGAAGGAGCATCAGGAGCGCTGAAATGACTTTGAACTTTGAACTTTGAGCTTTGCATTTATGCTTGAGCTTGTGAAAAACTTTATGAATAGTGAAAAGGCTGAAAAGTGAAAGGTGAAAAAGTGAAAGGTTGTGAAGGTGAAAGGTTGAGAAGGTGAAAGTGTAAAAACTGCCGCAGTAGTAATCATAAAGTTCAAAGTTCAAAGCTCAAAGTTCAAAGTACAATGATTGGAGTAATTCTTGCGGCCGGAATGGCCAAGCGGCTGAGGCCGCTCACGGACGAACGTCCGAAGTGTCTTCTCAAAGTGGGAGAGCGTACGCTTCTCCAGCGCACCGTCGATGCCATGCTCGCCGCTGGCATCAACGAACTCGTCGTCGTCACCGGCTACCGTGCCAACATGATCCGCGACTTCCTCACCTCACACTATCTCACCCCTCAGTCTAATCTCGCTCCTCCCTCCTCCCTCCTCCCTCCTCGAATAAAAATCCACTTCATCGACAACCCCGACTACGCCCACAACAACAATATCTTCTCGCTGTGGCTCACCCGTCCTTATACCGACGGCCGTGACTTCCTGCTCATGGACAGCGACATTCTCTGCGATCCTGCCATCATCCCCACCGTCATCAATGTCGGTGATAGTGCTCTGGCGCTCAATCGCCACGAACTGGGTGAGGAGGAGATGAAGGTCGTGGCAGATGCCGAAGGGCGCATCACGGAGATCAGTAAGACCTGTCGTCCTGAAGATGCTGCGGGTGAGAGTGTAGGCGTCGAGCGAATGACCGCTGACTACAGCACCGCCCTCTTCCGCGAACTCGAGCAGATGATCGAGCGTGAAGGACTCATCGACATCTTCTACGAGCGAGCCTTTGAGCGTCTCATACCCCAGGGCTACACCTTCCGCATCGTCGATACCACCGATCTTTTCTCCATCGAGCTCGACACCCCCGAGGATTTCGAAAACGCCCAGCGTCTCATTCCCCCCGCCCTGTGGTAATCAACGCAAATTACAAACGAATCCTTGCCAAACGCGGCTGGGATTCGTTTTATAATAGGTAGCGGGCGATTCCTTTGATGTCACTTTTGAATAAACATCGTTTTTCTCCGATTATCCTTCGGCCTCACTGCGAAATGAACCCAGATGGCGCCATAGCGATTCTTCTCGATGAAGAGTTCGTCATAGTCCTGCTTCGTCTCGTCGGCGTAGTCCATCAGGATCACCGCATAGCGCATCGCCTGCTCAATACCAGCGACGCGGATATCCACGGCGCAGCCTGTCAGATGATTGCTCGTTGGAGAACCTCCCACCTTCCTATTCAGCTGAGGCGAACGATACCCACTGCTGATGATTATCGGCTCTTCGGTATCTATTTCCCCTCCTAAGTTAGGAGGGGTGCCCGTATGGGTGGGGTGGTCTGAAGAAGCGCCAGACATTCCCTCGTTCAGACCACCCCTAACCCCTCCTAACTCAGGAGGGGAAACCGGGCGCAGAACATACCGCAGATTATACCGCCTGCGTAGTTCCTCTAACCACCCGCAAACCCTTTTCAGATTCTCAATCGCCACATGACTGGGAATATTATACACCTCAGTATGTCTGCTCTTGGTTACCTCCCCGAGCGTCATGTGCTCGGAGAGGTTGATAGATTTGTTGATTGTTACTTTTTCCATTTTGATTTTACATTTTGTTAGGTTGTTAGGTGATAGGTGGGCTATACCACCATCTTATTCACTTTCCGATACCTCCTGCGCATACGACCGTTCTGCATGACTTCCTCAAGCAGCGCCACCATGCCAGACTCCTGAAGACGTTTGATCTTCATATAGCCAGAATCTTCATTCTTATAGCCGAAACATCTGTCAACGTCCTCTTTCGTGAACTCATCAGGCAGTCTGTTATAGCCATCGACGGATCGCTGTTGATGACGCTTACCCGAGATCTGCACATCATTGTTCATGTCATCGAAGTACTTCTCAGCCAGGACTCCGAAGAAATGCTGCTGCGTGGCATACTGGATGCGGGCCATCAGTTCGCAGAGCTTCCAGTCCGTATCATCCACTTCGTAGGTGCCCTCCCAGAACTTTCCTTCCTGATGCAGGCTCTCGTAGTGGCGCATGTCGATGAAAGGCACGGAATAGTTCAGGGCGTGATACGGCACACGCTTCAGCATGAGCTCGTTGGCCTCCGAATCATCCTCTTCACAGTCCGCCATGCGGTTACTCGTCCAGTCGTAAAGCTTCTTCACCAGCGGCTTCACGGGCAATTGTCCTGCACGACAGTCGAGTTTGAAGGCCCAGGTCTTCATGCGTTCCAGACGTTCCCAGTCGATGGTTTCCTCTTCCTCGTAGTCAATCATCTTATAGTTCGTCTTCGGCATGGGAATCACGGTGAGACGCGTACTGAGACCAGATCCGAAGTTCTTCTCATTCACCTTCTTCTTCAATGCAATGGGCGTGCCTGAGTAGATATAGTTCCATGTCACACGGAACTCATCCACGGGAGAATCCGAATTCTGATACATCTGTCCGTCCTTCTCGTTGTGGAAGGCCTTCAGCTCCATCGCCTGCTTGTTGATCCAAGAACCGCCACTCTGCAGCATGATCGAGTTGTCCAGCTCCGTGTCAAACGTGAACATATGCAGCTGCATCTCCTTGCCGTCCACCGTTTCCTTTGCATTGAGCATATCCTCGATAAGCTGACCGTTAGAAGTACGGGATGGATGAATACGGATGATGCCCTGGGGCTTGTCCTTGCCCTCCTTGTTGGCGGCTTTCTTCTTCGTATCCTTCTTATAGCGGTTCAGCGCAGCCTTGCCGGCTTTGTCCGACGCCTCTATGGGTGCTATCAGTATCTCACAGATGTCATCTGCCATCGACTTGTTCGATGCGGGATGTCCTATAATATATAAGGAACAATTGAGCCTTCGGTCCACGTAGGCACGATGATAGAACCTGTAGGTGCATCTGGTCATCAGTGTCATCAGCGCACCGCCGGCAGTGAACACCGCCGCAGGATACTGAGGTCTCTTCAACCCCGCACACACATCCCGCAGCAGCGGGAAGTCATCGAACAGCGCTTCTATCTCAGCGCCCCATGCGTCAAGCTGGGCATACATGCTCATGCCATCAGCCTCGTCCCTGTCGGCATTCACACCCTTGACCACTTCCTGATACGTTCTTCCCGCAACCTTCCTCACCGCTTCCAGCATGGCCTTGGATGGCAGCGAGCTTGCATACTTCTTTTCCTTCTCCGCCACGCACCCCGCTGCTGATTCCACCGTCTGCTCGACATTCTCATCTCTCTCCTCAATAATCTCCTGCACCCAGGGCTGAGCCTCGACGATACGCTGCACCACTTTCTTGTCGCCGTCAAGCATGAGTAGGAGGTCTGTTGCGAGTTTAAGGCTCTCCTTGTGGCGATTGCTGTCGTCAGCACAGGGCAGTTTGTCAGCATAGCGCTGATCAATAATAGCTTGAATATCATAACCTCTCCATTTTATTGACGACAATTCAGAGTTCTTTTCTGACGACAACTTTGACAACATAGACAACTTATTTTCAGGCAGAACTTCTGCCTGAGGCGACATGTTGTCGACATTAAATGTTGTCTTAGTTCTTCGCAGAGCGAAGCGGCAAAGCCGAGCGGTCTCAGTTGTCGTTTTATTACTGGCACTTGTCGTTTTCTCATCCTCAGCACCAAACTGATGAAATAGTGGTTGAGTTCTCTTCTGACGGTACTCATCTGTGTACTTCTTGTCAAATGCTTCATTGT
>JAEEGI010005826.1_pt1 | contig 28182 bp, 37 predicted proteins | sample 8958751 | NCBI WGS metagenome assembly JAEEGI01 (sample SAMN16246545, study PRJNA631951) | gut metagenome | biome: gut microbiome; feature: rumen; material: KS-attached | host: Bos | place: Iran: Karaj | collected 2018-10 | reverse complement strand
GATGATGAGATGGCGCAGATAGCAAAGCTTGATAAGAATGAAAGATACTATCACAGAACGGATGAGCAGCTGGTTCAGTTTGCAGGGTGGAAACCTGATTTTGAAAAATAATTCATGAACAAATCTAAATAGAATAACTCGAAAGCAAAAGCATAAAAGGACTGCAAAAAATCGCAGTCCTTTTTGCTTAGAAAATTTTTAAAATATTTTCTATTTCATATATGAGATGTGATAAGCTAATAATGTAACAAAATGCAGTTGGTAGGGTAGAAATAGGAAATCAAAGTTATGAAAACAATAGTGATTAATAGTCAGCAGTGGAGCTGTTGATAAAAAAGGTATTGCTTATGGCCAAATGCAATCTATGTTTCAGACAATGCAATATTACCGAAGGGAGCTTTGGGTTTTGTGAAGTAAGAACCTGTAAGGATGGTAAAGTCATTCCAGCCAATTATGGGAAGCTTACGTCGATAGCCCTAGATCCTATAGAAAAGAAGCCACTGAATCGCTTTCATCCGGGAAGCAGAATACTTTCGGTGGGAAGTTATGGCTGCAATTTAAGATGCCCATTTTGCCAGAACTATCATATTTCTTGGGGGAATGAGGTAGAATCTTTTAAAAGAGAAGCAGCCTATGTTTCGCCTGAAGAGCTTGCAAGGATAGCCGAGGAACAAACGGCTAATGGAAATATCGGTATCGCATTTACGTATAATGAGCCACTCATTTACTATGAGTACGTGCTAGATACTGCAAGACTGTTGAAAGAAAAGGGTCTGAAAACCGTACTTGTTTCAAACGGTATGGCAGAGGTTGATACTGTAAAAGAGCTTTTTAAATACGTAGATGCGATGAACATTGATTTAAAGGGATTTACGGATCACTATTATGAAGATGTTTTGCAGGGAAATAGAAAGATGGTAATGGATTTTATTAGTGAAGCTACAAAGCATTGCCACCTGGAGCTGACCACATTAATAATTCCAGGGGAAAATGATTCTGATGAAGAAATGGATGAGCTGAGTGCCTGGATTGCTTCATTAAATAAGGACATACCACTTCATATATCAAGATTCTTTCCTAGATTTCATATGCTAGACAAGGAAGCAACACCGGTAGAGACAATCTATCACTTGAAAACTATAGCAGAAAAGCATTTGACATACGTTTATACAGGAAACTGTTAAGGGGGAAAAGACTATGGCAATAGAAGCTGCATTTATGGTTCCACATCCACCGCTGATTGTTCCAGCTGTTGGAAGAGGCGGGGAAAAGCAAATTCAAGAAACTACTGAGGCTTATGAGAAGGTGGCAGATGAGATAGCAAAAATCGCGCCAGAAACCATCATCATCACAAGCCCTCATAGCATTATGTACACTGATTATTTTCATATTTCTCCAGGAAAGAGAGCGAAAGGCTCATTTGCCAGATTCAATGCGCCGGAAGTTTCTTTTGAAGAGGAGTACGATGAGAAGCTGGTGGAAGCAATCAATGATATTGCTTACGAGGAGGATTTTGCAGCAGGAACTTTAGGGGAGCGTGAGCCTGAGCTGGATCACGGTACCATGGTTCCTCTGTGGTTTATTCGTAAAAAATTCAAGGGCGGAAAGATTGTGAGAATTGGTTTATCTGGCCTGGGACTGCTGGATCATTATCGGTTTGGACAGATGATTCAAAAGGCAGTAAATGACACAGGCAGAAGAGCGGTTTTTGTGGCCAGTGGTGATTTGTCCCACAAACTACAGGACTACGGACCATATGGCTTTTCAAAAGAAGGGCCTGTTTATGATGAGCGAATTATGGACGTGGCAAAGCGTGCCGCTTTTGGAGAAATGTTTGATTTCAAGGAAGATTTTTGCGAAAAGGCTGCGGAATGTGGCCATCGTTCGTTTGTGATTATGGCAGGAGCGCTGGACGGAATGGCCGTAGATGCTACCGTGTATTCTCATCAGGATGTAACCGGAGTGGGCTATGGCATAGCATCATTTTATCCAGCAGGGGCGGACGAACGCCGTCATTTCAGAGACATTTATCTTGCCAAGCTAAGAGAGACATTAGATGATTCAAACGCATCATCAGATGAATATGTAAAGCTTGCAAGAAAATCTTTGGAGAGCTACATTCTAAATCAAAAGGTGCTGCCGCTTCCAATGGATTTGCCAAAGGAAATGCTGGAAACTCAGGCAGGGGCATTCGTATCTATTCACAAGGCGGGAAGGCTGAGAGGCTGCATTGGAACAATTCTTCCTACCACCAAATGCGTGGCTGAGGAGATTATTCAAAATGCAATCAGCGCCTCTACCAGGGACAACAGATTCAATCCTATCAGCCCGGAAGAAATTCCTGACCTGGAAATAAATGTAGATGTTTTAAGTGCACCAGAGCCAATTGATTCGCCGGATAAATTGGATGTTAAACGATATGGCGTCATAGTTAGCAGCGGCGGCAGAAGAGGCTTGCTTCTTCCAGATTTGGACGGGGTGACCTCGGTTAATCAGCAGATTTCTATTGCCAGGCAAAAGGGCGGCATTGGAGAGAATGAGCCAATCAGCCTGCAACGATTTGAAGTAATAAGGCATATATAAACATTTAAAGGAGATAAACTATGATTAAAATTTATGGATTACACACATGCCCATATTGTGACTTTCTTCAGCCACAGATTCAAGGAAAAGAAGACCAGTATAAATACATTGATATAGGCCAGCATGTTCAGTATATGCACGAGTTCATGGATTTACGAGATAATCGCCCAGAGTTTGATCATTCAAAGGAGATTGGCGATATAGGAATCCCTTGTTTTGTATTCGAGGATGGTAGGGTCAGTCTTAATCCGGCTGATGCAGGGCTGGTTGAATATGATGGTGCATCTTCGTGTTCTATTGAGGATCATCTTGCTGGTAAAAAGGGGTGCTAATATAGAGGAGTATAAAATGCTCTTAGAATTCTTTATTTCGCAAAAAAAGAAAAATAGGTAGTATTCATTTGCCCAAGTGGGGATATATTTGGTGGTCATATATTTATAAAATATAAGCAAGAAAACACAAAAAGACCTGGACAAAAGGTCAAGTGGATATTGATTATTAGGAGGATTTGCCATGACTTTTTTATTCTTTTTATTATTTTTAATGGTGTTTGGAAAGATGATTGGGTTTGCCTTTAGGGCTACTTGGGGCCTGTTCAAAGTACTAATGTATATTGTATTTCTTCCTTTGATTTTAGTGGGAATGGTGTTTGGTGGTTTACTATACCTGGCATTTCCAATTTTGCTTATCGTTGGAATAGTTTCATTGGTGGCAGCGGATTAAGTTTATCAGGAGAGATTATGATATGAATGAAGTAGAAACAAGAGAAATCAGAGAAGCAATCGAGGCTGCGGACAATGCACTGCTGCATTTACGCTCAGCCAGAAAGTATCTGGATAGTGCAGGCAATTGGGGCTTGCTAGATATGTTTGGCGGTGGATTGATTTCAGGAATAATGAAACACAGCAAAATGGGCGATGCAGAGCGTGAGATTGATAACGCCAGGTATGCCCTCCAGAGATTTAGCAAAGAACTGAGAGATGTCAGTGGATATAGTTCTGTTCACATTAATGATTTTCTCACCTTTGCAGATTTCTTTTTTGATGGATTTGTAGCTGACATTCTGGTACAGTCGCAGATTAGTGATGGCAAGAAGCAATGTGATGATGCGATCAGAAGAGTCGAGGGTATCAAAGCGGAGCTTCAGAATAAGTTAAGGTTCTAGGGTAGCAAAGGAACATAAACATGGGACAAATAAACAGAGATGACATGCTGGAGCTGACACGCAGATTCACATCAGCTCGCAGCAACCTAGCAAGAATTGCAGGTGCGTATATAGATGAGGAAGGCTATATAGACGGCACTTTTAATACAAGCTTCCTGAGTCTGAAGGGGGCGGAAAAGAATAGATGTCTTGATATCGCAAAGGCGATACCATTTGCAAAGCCAAACCAGGAGTTGATTCAGTATAAAATTCCTGGGCTGGGGCCAGGTTCTATCTGGCAGATGATATATGCAATTCGTGAATGCGAATTGAAGAATGATGCTCTGATGCTGAATCTATACGAGCTGATAGCGGAGAAATATCCTAAGGGAAGGCCTTATGCGATTTATGTTTACTATGGGGCTTACGATGTGCCAATTAAGGGCAGCGACAAGTCTTATCAGGATGAATCAGAAGAGGTTTATAAGTATCTGATAAGGGCGATTTCTCCAGTGGATGAGGAGCAGGTGCCACATTCGCCGGAGGCGGGATTCCTATATCCAGCATATACAAATAGAAGCACAGATATAAATCATGTGAATTTCTATAGCCAGGATTATGAGGAAGCCAGAGAGTTAATGAAGTTTTTAGATATTTTGTAGGGGACCACTCGCTGACGCGAGCTTCGTTCGGTTAAACTCCGGAAAAGCTGCAAATAATACTGGAGCCACGCAAACCTCTAAAAAATGCATCCCAAATAGCAATTTTATAGATTTGGGATGAATGCTATTGGAGGCTATTTTGAACCTATGCAACCCAAATGTGATTTTTTTGATTTTGGGATGTATAGCTTTAGAGCGGATTATACAGAAATGCATCCCAAAGACAATTTTGGGGATTTTGGGATGCATGAGTTATCAGATGATTTTCGGTACAATGCATCCCAAAGGTAATTTTTTGTTATTTAGGATGAAAAAGTATTTAACACTATGCAACCCAAATGTGGGTTTTTATTCTGTGGGATGCATACCTATAAAAATTTAAATTTTTACAGTAATCAGGTTACATCCCAATGTTGATATTTTATTGCTTGGGATGCATTTTTAGCTACTTGCCGAGAACAAATCGATAACTTCGGATTTGTCGACTTAATTGAATATTGAATGTTGCATAGAACAGTTATTTCGAAAGAGATAGCTGTTCTTTTTTACTACAACTTTTGAATGTGGATTCCGTGATGGAGGCGGATTCGATATAAAGGATGGAAATCGGCCGCGCCGATGGGGAAAGCCTTTCAACGGAGTGGGCTTTTATGCTATAATTTTACTAGCGTTTTGCTCAATAAATTTACAGGGGAAAATATATTGGGAAAATTAGTAAGGGACAAGATTCCTCAGATAATTAAGGACGATGGGAAGCGCCCTATAATTAGGACTTTATCCACTGAGGAATACTTAAAGGAATTAGATATAAAACTTAATGAGGAAGTGGCAGAATACCAGGCGGACAAATCCATAGAGGAGATGGCCGATGTACTAGAGGTACTAAATGCTATATGTGTAGCTAGAGGCTATTCTTTAGAGGAGCTAGAAAAGGTTCGTAAAGAGAAGTGCGAAGCTAGAGGTGCCTTTAAAAATCGAATCTATTGGGAGGGGAACCGTTAATGAATCTGCCATATTCTGATGAACTTCATATAGAATATCTTAGTAGACTTTTTGATAATACCAGTGAATGCTATAAATTCTTCTGGTTCAAAGCGATTCTTGAAAAGGTAATTGCTGGCACCAACGAAATATCATTTGAAGAGCTTGTAGATGATATGATTGCGAATGCTTGGTATATGGTTACAGAGTACTGTCTGAATTTGGGCCCAAAGGATACTCTGGAGGATGTTGTAAAGCTCATCCAAAAGAAAAATCCTAGCTTTAAATCTAGCATCAAAAAGTCCGACCTTTTAGCTTATCTATCTGAAACAAAAGATAAAGAAATCATTTCAAAGAAGAGGACATTGATACTCAATGTACCTTATCGCCTTCAGGCTCCTTTTATGCCAGGAATAAAAGGTAAGGCCTGGGATGTTCCAAAAGATAATCTTGTGGAAAATATTAATAATCACAGTCATATTATGTATTACTTCTTGGGAATTAATGGCCTGTCATCGCGAATTATTGTGAAGGATGACTGGGCTAACTATTTCGTGAAAAATCAAGAGATAATACGAGGCTGGCTGGAGTACAATATGATTCTCTATCTGCAAAGAAGAAATCCAAACGTGCCTGGCATAGCAGACAAATTATATCCACCACAGGAAAGAAAACTGGATGATGTTAAGAAATATTGGAAGCTGATTTTGACGGTTTCTCCAGAGCCAGTGAAGGAGATTTATGGCGAAACCATTCTTACCGCGAAGGATATTTCTATAGATCATTTTGTGCCTTGGTCGTATGTGGCACATGATGAGATGTGGAATCTGAATCCTACCACGAAAAGCATCAACAGTTCGAAGAGTAATAATCTGCCAGACTGGAACACATATTTTAAACGCCTGGCAATGCTAGAGTATCAGTCGTACAGAATGATGCGCGAGTATGATGTGGTGCATAAAGAGTTTGAGAAATGCGCAAAGAAGCATTTCAATGATGATAGATTAAGATATCGCATATACGAATCGGATATCGAATACGAACGATTTGAAAAGGAACTGGAGGCAGTGATTCTGCCGGTTTATAAGTCTGCTCAGAACTGCGGGTTCGGGGAGTGGAGGTATACGGAGAATGGCGTATTTTAATAATTGGAGGTTTTTATATGAAATGGATTTATCTATTGATTGCCGGAGCGTTGGAAATTACCTGGGCTGTGGCAATGAAAATGTCTAACGGATTTACGGTATTGATTCCATCTATTATCACAGGAGTAGGTTACATAGCCAGTGCGGTATTTTTAGCAATTGCACTTAGACAGTTGCCTTTGGGTACTGCCTATGCTATGTGGACTGGAATGGGAATCCTTGGAACGACGCTGCTTGGCGTATTTCTTTTTCATGAAAAACTGTCGGTTCCACAGGTTATATGTGTTATTCTTATTGTAGTTGGAATTGCAGGACTTAAACTTTTGGCAAAGGAATAATTAAATTATGGATTTTCTTTATGTGAAGAGTGGAACACAAAGTAAAGGAATAGGCCAAAGGATTTGAAATGCTATTGAAGAAAAGCATCCGGGCAGATATGACACTTCATTAGCAACCAAGAGTTGCGTGTAATATGAATATCTTCTTACTATAATATTAGTAAAGGAGGGATTTCCATGTATACGAAAGATGTTTTGTTTGAGCTTAGAACAAAGAATAATATGTCTCAGGATGAGTTGGCTGAAAAGGTTTTTGTGACCCGTCAGGCAGTTTCACGTTGGGAAAATGGGGATACAGTCCCAAATACTGAGACCTTAAAATTGTTGTCCAATCTTTATAATGTTTCAATAAACACATTGCTTGGTTCGCCCCACAAGCTGATATGTCAGTGTTGTGGTATGCCTTTGGAGGATTCCATTATTGGCAAAAACAAAGACGGCTCTTTGAATGAAGATTACTGTAAATGGTGCTATGCTGATGGGACTTATACTTACAGTGATATGAATACTCTTATTGAAGTATGCATTCCAAACATGGTTAATGAGAACTTTACAGAGGAGCAGGCTCGTGAATATTTGAAACAGGAACTGCCTAAGCTTGATTATTGGAAAAGATACGAAGAGCTTAGTGATGATGGACAGTTTGAGGAATTTAAGAACACGTTGATAGGGGAGATTAATGATCTTCATATTGAAGGGCTGCCAAGGGTAGAAAAACTGTATGCACTGGTGGGCAGTTATGTTAATCTGGAATATCCATTACCAAATGGGACAAAGGTGAAATTTTTAGACGATGGTGTAACTTATCTTGGAACCCAGCTTGAGTCAGAGTTTGGAGGAGATAGATGCTTCGGGATTCTTGCAAGTATGGATTTCATAATGGTTTGTACATATGAGGCAGAGGGGGCAAATCCAGAACTTGTTCTTTATAAGAAAAGATGATTAGAACAAATCTAAATAGAATAACTCGAAAGCAAAATCATAAAAGGACTGCAAAAAATCGCAGTCCTTTTTGCTTAGAAAATTTTTAAAATATTTTCTATTTCATATATGAGATGTGATAAGCTAATAAGGTAATAATGTTAACAGGCTGCAGTTTGCAGATAAAAGGAGAACATATAAAAATGAACGGGTACACACATAAGGTTCAATACTATGAGACTGATAAGATGGGGATTACTCATCACTCCAACTATATCAGGTGGATGGAGGAAGCGAGGATAGATTTTCTTTCCCAGATTGGATGGGATTATGCCAGACTAGAGAATGAAGGTATTATTTCCCCGGTACTTAATGTTACCTGCGATTACAAAAAGACAACTACCTTTTCAGATACAGTTACAATAAGTGTAGATGTGCAGGAGTTTAAGGGTGTTAAGCTTCAGCTGGTGTATGAGATGAAAAATGAGGATGGTCAGGTGGTATGTGTGGGAACATCATCCCATGCCTTTTTAAATGCAGAAGGCCGTCCAATAAGAATGAAACAAGAACAGCCAAAGCTCTATGAAACTTTGAGTAAGCTGGCAGAGGATTAGGAGGCTACCATGAGCATTACAGTAAATTTACGTTACAAAGGAAAAGATGGGGCTGCAAAAAGATTTGCGGAGGAGATGGCAGCTGTTATTACCCATGTGGCATTTTATGCAGGTTGGCCTAAGGCGTGGGCAGTGTTTAATCTTGCCAAAGAAGTTTATGAATAAAAGTCAGGCCCGTAAAATCCTGGGATTGGATGGAACGGAAGATGAAAAGGAAGTAAAAAAGAAATATAGAAAGCTAATGCATGCTCATCACCCTGACAGTAGTGGGTCTGATGATAGCGAGGCTGCAGCCAAAATTAATACAGCCTACGAGCTGATTATGAAGGGCTTTGATGGACCCGAGCAGAAAAAATCTACAGTCAAAAGAAGACCCAAGGCGAAGACTTGGAATGCCAAAGAAAATAAGAATGCATACTGCGTCCGCCCTATTTTTCATGATGTGGAGGATTATGACGGAAATAGCATTGGCACCATCGAAATCGCCAGAGGAAAATACGTATGGTCAAAGGATGAGGAGTTTTCCTTATTCCTAAAGAGTCTCTATGAAACCAGCAAGGAGCTCTTGGATAACGCCAGACCATCACTTTTCTTTGAAGTGCCAGAGGTTATCAAGCAAAAATATCTTGCGGACATCACTTATCTTTTGACGGGGCAGTTTATAGACAGTTCGCTGACGTTGAAGGAACTGGGCGTTTTGGACATTGATGCTTACAAGATTGATGCTATGGTGGAGCTTGATATAAACGCCGCAACACCAAAGGTGGGCAGCACTCTTTATCCAGCAGGCGTATCCAATCACAGGCTATATCTGAGAAATAAGAGCGGCCAGATTATTGGCTATCTCAGCTTTAAAGATGATAGACTTTACTATGTAATCATCCCGCTTTTGGAGCAGAAGAAGGCTCAGGTGAAGATGGTTGTTGCCGACAATTCGCTGAAATCCAGAACTAGAAAAAAGTATGTGGATTTGGACTTGTGGATTAGGCTGTTGGAAACTGAGACATCAGAAATAGAAAATACTAATCGTAGGATAGATGAGTTGTTGAAGAAATATGCTAAGGAAGGCTTATAAACAAAATAATAGAAGGACACAAACTCCCGCACACAGTCTGCAAGGCTCCCGCGCGTATAAAAATGTCTGCTACCTGGAGTTTTATACGCGAATTATATTATTTAAAATTGTTTGCGCATATAAAAATCATTTTATATCTTAATTTTATACGCGCAAAATCAATAGAAACATGGAATTAGGGCTAATTTGCGCATATAATAAATGAAAAATATTTCATTTTTATACGTGCGTCACTCTGGAATAGTGGTTTTTACGCGTATAAAAATTGGGTATTTCATCATTTTTATATGTAAGCAATTAAATATTGACTTTACTAGGATGCTAGATAAGGATGAATAGGGGGATTATAAAATGTGGATGATGGATTACGATGCAGCTGCATCACATTGGATAGAGCGCGACAAGGAATCTGTTCATATGGAGGAGGTAGCATTAAAGGAAAGAATAGAGGCTTTTATCGGCGCGCATAATACCTGTGCGCTGGCAACTGCTTCAAAGGAATCTGTGCGTAACACACCGATTGAATATAATTATGTGAATGGATGCTTTTATTTTTTCTCTGAAGGTGGATTAAAGTTTAAGGGACTGAAAGAGAATAAGAATGTGGGCATTGCCATTTTTGAACCTTATGGGGGATTTGGACAGCTGAAAAGCTTGCAGGTGCAGGGCGCCGCATCTATGGTGGAGCCTTTTTCAGAAGAGTATCTGAAGCTGATGGAGCACAAAAAGATTCCAGTGGAGGCTATGAAAAAATTGCCTCAGGCGATGAACCTGATTAAGGTGGTGCCAGTGGCTTACGACTATTTGGATTCTGATTTAAAGAAAGAGGGATTTGGTAGTAGGCAGCATTTAATTATGTCATGCCCATTTTAATTTAGCCATAATAAATCAAAATGACTAAATTGAAATCGATATAGTTTCATTTTGAACCTCTGAGAAAAATCAAAATCCTATACATATTTAGCCCAATGATTCCCCTCCTATGATATACTTAATATAGTATGTTTAGGAGGGGATTTTTGTATATGAGGTGGCAAAAATGCTAGAAAAGATTCGCACATATACTTTTGATGAAGATGGCGTAAAAAATCTTGAGGAATCTTCACATGGTATTAATTGGCCAGTTGTATATTTAATACATGATGATAAATGCATCTATATTGGGGAGACAACCAGTGCTGCCTACCGAATGAGCCAGCATTTGAAAAACGAAGAGAAAAAACAATTAGATGTTGTTGAGATTGTTTTTGATAATGAATATAACAAGTCTGTTATTCTTGATTATGAGCAAAGGCTGATAAGATATTTTTCAGTAGATGGTCGTTATAAGGTTCTCAACAAGAATAAAGGTCAGCAGGCAGCTCATGATTATTATGATAGGAAGGGATATCGTAGTAAATTTCCTGCGCTGTGGAATGAGCTAAGAAAAAAGAAGCTTGTTGATAAGTCGATTGAAGTAATAGAAAACGATAATATCTTTAAGTTTTCCCCATATAATTCTCTTACTAGCGAGCAGAACAATATTGCAATGAAAATTCTGAAAGCGATAGTTGGAACGTTCCATTTACCAGGAGAGGATGTACATAGCCTAAGTTTGGTTAATGGTTGCGCCGGTACAGGAAAAACGGTTCTTGCTATTAGCATTATTAATTCATTAGTAAATGCAGTAAATATTGATGAAGCTGACAGTGATGATATTCATGATTACGATGAAATGGATTTGAAAAAGCTTGAAGCTTTAAAAATGGTCAAAGACTTAATTCTCAGGGAAAGAAATGGCAAACCATTAAGCATAGGTTTCGTTTTTCCAATGGAGGGAATTCGAGGTACTGTACAAAAAGTATTTAAGGCATGTGGCAATGGATTGACGCCAGATATGGTGATTGGGCCTAACGATGTTGTGAAAAAGCATTATGATGTGCTATTCGTGGACGAGGCTCATAGATTGAAGCGCCGAAAGAACATTACAGGCTTTAAGGCATATGATGATGTTTGCGAAAAGCTGGGACTTGATAAGTATAATACAAATCAACTTGAATGGATTTTGAAGTCTGCAAAGCATGTTGTGTTGTTTTACGACGAGAATCAAAGCGTAAAATCATCTGATATTACTTATAGGGATTTTAAGTCAACTTGTAATCTATGTGCTAATCCAATTTGGCACCATGTCCTTCAGACTCAGATGCGATGCGAAGGAGGAGATTCCTATATCAAGTACATTAGGCAAATAATGGATGGGACAGTTTCTAGTTTCAAGAGTATAGAGAATTATGACTTCCTTATATTTGACGATGTGAATCAAATGGTGGAAACTTTACGTAAAAAAGATAGAGAAATCGGACTATGTAAAACATTGGCGGGATTTGCATGGGATTGGAAGACAAAGCAAAAAGGAACAGTAAAAGATAACATGGATTGTTATAATCGCCTTATTGCTAATGGTGAATATGACATTGAGATAGATGGTCATAAGTATATTTGGAACCTTGCAAATAAGGACTGGATTAATCGACAGGATTCTACATATACAATAGGATGCATTCACTCTTCACAGGGGTACGACATGAATTATTGCGGTGTTATATTTGGTGAAGAGATTGATTATGATCCTGAAGAGGGTAAGATATTTGTTAAGCTTGAAAACTTTAAGGATAAGAAAGTAAAAGCTGGCACTGATGAAAACGATGTAAAACAATTGATTATCAATACATATACTACAATACTTGCACGAGGCATAAAAGGTTGTTATGTATATGCATGTAATCCCAATTTACAAGAATATCTTAAGAAATATATAGCCCATGCGAACGATATTACAATTAACTGAAAGGATTGAGAATAATGACAGAACAAACAATTGCTAGAATTAGAAAATTCACAGAAGACCGAGACTGGGACCAGTTTCATGCCCCAGTTCACTTAGCAAAATCTATAGTTATAGAAGCGGCTGAGCTACTTGAGTGCTTCCAGTGGGATGATGATAAATACGACGTGGAGCATGTTAAGGAAGAGCTAGCTGATGTTATGGTTTATTGCCAAAACTTAGCAGATAAGCTTGGCGTTGATCCTGATGAGATTATCAATAAGAAGATGGACCAAAATGAGGCTAAGTATCCTGTGGCAAAGGCAAAGGGGAAGGCTGATAAGTACGATAAGTTGTAATCTATTTTATGGGCAAGTGTGTAGATTTTAATTGCACCTTTGCGATGCAGAAGTGCAAATATTGCACTATATGGGATGCTAAGGTGCAATAATTGCACTTTTATATTTACAAAAAGTGCAAAATGATGGTATAATCTTTTTAGGAGGAATAGATTATGGTTGATTCTTTAAAAGAGATAAGACAATCAATAGGCTATACACAACGCCAGGCGGCTGATTATTTAAAAGTATCACTGCGCTCATATAAATCTTATGAAAATGAACCAGATAAGGCTAGCACGGTAAAATATATGTATCTAGTAGATACACTCGGAAAACTTAATACTATTGATGAGACTCATGGAATATTAGATTTAGATTCTATTAAAGATAAATGTGCAAAAGTCTTTAGTGATTATCAAATAGAGTATTGCTATCTTTTTGGTTCGTATGCAAAAGGAAAGGCTAAGGATGATAGTGATATAGATTTGCTTATTTCATCAACTGTGAAGGGACTAAAATTCTATGGCTTAGTCGAAAAGTTGAATACGATCTTGAAGAAGAAAATTGATTTACTGGATATGAATCAGTTGGTGGCTAATCCAGAATTACTAAATGAAATATTAAAGGATGGAATAAAAATATATGGATAATGTTAAATTTGATTCATATTATATTGAAAAAATAAAGACAGATTTGCTTTTTATTGATAGAAATATGATGGGCGTTACTAAAGCAGAGTTTGAGGAAAATGAAATTCTACAGGATTCTATGATGTTTCGTCTTATTCAAATTTCTGAAAATGCAAGAAAGCTTTCTGAGGATTTTAGAGCCGCTAAATCGGATATTCCTTGGGGAGATATATTTGGTTTAAGAAATAAGATTGTTCATGATTATGGGCAGGTTGATTTAAAAATAGTATATGAAACATTGGTATATGATATTCCGGATGTTTACGAAATGTTGAAGGAGTTTTAAGAAATTGGGATGCTAGAGGCATATTATAAATGAAGTAAAGCATGCCATTCTTATAGATTAGCTACAGGGTTTTTCTGTAGCACTTTTATTATGGGAGACATTAACATGAAATACATCATCAAAAAAATCCAAGAAGCCGACTATGGCTGCGAAGAACGCCCAGAAGGCTGCGGTGCAATGGATTTAATTCGTATATGCGATAGCGAAGGATGTGAGGTGGAAATGGAAGTACCCGATGCAGACTTGATGGCACAGGACATAAACGAAGGTGATTGGGTATACTTCGACAAAGAGAACAATATTTATAAGGAAATTTAGAACATGAACATTCAAATCTTCGGCACAAAAAAGTGCAACGATACAAAGAAAGCAGAGCGCTTCTTCAAAGAGCGTGGCATCAAATATCAGTTTATTGATATGAAAGAAAAAGGCATGAGCAAGGGCGAGCTTACATCTGTTGCAGCAGCCAACGGTGGCATCAGCAATATGATTAACGTAAATGCGAAGGACCAGGATGCTGTTGCACTGTTTCAGTATATAGCCGACGAGGACAAGCTGGAAAAATTACTTGAGTCACAGCAGATTATCAAGACTCCAGTTGTGAGAAATGGAAAGCAATCCACACTTGGCTACCAGCCAGATGTGTGGAAGACATGGCAGTAGAAAATCACGAATAACCAGAGGAGGGTAAAACTATGAGCAGAAAAGATTTTGGGGCAAAACCACTTAGCTATCCACAGCCAGTGTGGATTATCGCAACTTATGATGAGAACGGTGTTCCTAACGCGATGAATGCGGCTTGGGGTGGCATCAGTGAAGCTAATGAGGTTTCGGTTTGCTTGTCGGTAGGACATAAGACTTGCAAGAATTTTGAGAAGACTGGCGCTTTCACAATCAGCATGGCTGACGCTGACCATGTGGTAGCATGCGATTATGTAGGTATCGCATCGGGCAACAAGGACGAGGACAAGTTCGCCAAGGCGCACTTTACAGCCACAAAGAGCACCCGCGTGAACGCACCTATTATTAATGAGCTTGCTGTTTGCCTGGAATGCAAGGTAAAGAGCTTCGACCATGACAGCTGCATCCTAAAGGGTGAGATTGTCAATGTCAGCGTTGACGAATCAGCTCTTACAGATGGCAAAGTGGATGTCAGCAAGGTTAAGCCTATCACCTTTGACCCATTTAACAACACTTACCATGTGGTTGGCGAGAAGGTCGGCGATGCCTGGGGCAGCGGCAAGAGCTTGATGTAATTTTACAGAAGGATTGAACATGGATTTACAACGATTAGATGAACACCAAATAACAAAGCTCTATCAAGAGCACATGGTTATAGATTTCCCTAAGGATGAGCTAAAGCCACTGAAAATGATTTTGCAATCGGTGCAGGATGGCTTTTATGATTGCTTGGGACTTTTTGAAAAAGAGGAGATGGTGGGCTACACCTTTATGGTAAAGCTGGAAAACAGCTATCTTATAGACTACATAGCGATTTTTCCGGAGCACAGAAATAAAGGAGTAGGTGCCAATCTTCTTACCTTAATAGATGATTATCTTGGCGATGCAGATAGAATCATAGGAGAGGTAGAAGACCCTGCCTATACCGATGATGAAGAGCAAAAAAGTCTTCAGACTAGACGCTTGGGATTTTATCTACGCAACAATTGCTATGATACGGATTTACGCGTGGAATGCTTTGGGGTCAAATACATCATCCTTGAAGCCGGCAAGAAAAAATGCCGCAATAAGGATGAGGTATGGGACTTATATTCACGCTTTTATAAAAGATTCATAACGGACGAAAGATTTGAAAAAAATATAAGAGTCTTGTAAATGATTTATGCAAGCTCTTTCTTCCAGGCTACGGCGCCACATCTTGCACAACCGTATTTACGATAATTTCGTGTGAAACGACTATCGCGTTTACGATATATGGTGGCGCCGCAGTTTTCGCAGGTAAATATGTATTTGATGGCCATAGAGCTTTCAGATTTGTAATCTTCAACTCCCTTTTCAGTGCCGGAAGTAACGCGCTTGATGTTATAGCCGTAAACCTGATTCATAACTTCTGCATAATATTTCCATTTTCCGGTATGTTTCATGCACCCTTTGCAGGTATGAAGGATTTCATGGATGATGGTCTCCTTGCAGGCTTTCTCGGAGATTCTATCATCAGTCAGAAGCCTTTCAGCTATCTGAATTTCGAAAGTCTTATCGGGATTTTGCTTACATAGTCCCCATCTGGTTTTTGCCCTTTTATTAATGGTGAATGATGCGATAATACCTGGCTTTATGCCGATGTGCATCACTTCCTGTAATGATTCGTTTATTAGTTTCTCAAAGTTTTTCATGGGGATTATTTTAGCAGAGGCACATAATTACTTCAAATCTAATCGCGCAAGTATTAATATATAAAGAAAGAAGAAAAAATGGGAGTAAGGATGAAGACGATACGTGTAGTTGCAGCAGTAATTAAGGCTGAGAATGAACAAAACAAACCAATAATCTTTGCTACTCAGCGAGGCTATGGAGATTACAAAGATGGCTGGGAATTCCCAGGTGGAAAAATAGAAGATGGCGAGACTCCACAGGAAGCGCTTAAGCGTGAAATCATGGAGGAGCTTGACACAGAAATCAGTGTGGGAGAGCTAATTGATACAATCGAGTACGATTATCCTACTTTCCATCTTTCAATGGACTGCTTCTGGTCAGAAATCGTAAGCGGAGATTTAGTTCTTAAAGAGCACGAGGCTGCAAAGTGGCTCACTAAGGAGCAACTTGGTGATGTTGACTGGCTACCAGCAGATATTACATTGATTGATAAGATTGATGCAGCAATATAAATTTTAGAATTTGTTCGATTGTATCCATATCGTCCGTTTGATACACTAGTAACCGGTGCTACCAAGCGGTAGGCGGTTACAGCCCTTGAATTAGTGAGGGTGGTGCCCTCAGGATTACCTCATTATCTGGTTTTCCAGAAATATGACATCAGGAGGGCTAGCTTATGGAATTAACGGACATCATAGCAGTTATCTGCTTCGGAATGACTTGCTTTTCTTTAGGCGCAAGCTACGGAAAAGACCATAAGAAAAAGAAGTAATCGCCCAAGCCAAAGGTTCGATTACTTCTTGTTCTTAAACTTGTAAGTATTTAACCAAAGGGCTGACCGTCTATCGGTAGCGCCTTTTCTTATTTACAATAATATAATAGTTCTATTAAAATTTCAATATTACATTGAGTTAATAGATAAACGTGAGGTCATTATGGTAAAACAAATAGTAAAAGATCAAATCTTCCTACAACAAAAGAGCGAGCCAGCCACAGAGGCGGACGCCCAGGTAATAGTAGATTTGATGGATACATTAAAAGCAAATCTTGATAGATGCGTTGGCATGGCGGCGAATATGATTGGCGTGAAAAAGCAAATCATTGTGGTAGCGGCTGGGCCATTCGTCTTTCCAATGGTAAATCCTGTCATAACAAAAAAGAGTGGCAGATATGAGACTGAGGAAAGCTGCCTTTCACTTGATGGCGTAAGGCCATGTGTCAGATACGACGAAATCGAGGTGGATTATCTGGACCAGAATTTCCAGCCTAAGCATGGAAAATATAGCGGATTTACAGCTCAGATTATTCAGCACGAAATTCAGCATTTCAGTGGCGAGCTGATTTAGCAAAAGGAGGAGCAATTTTGCCCGTACTATTAGATTTATTTTTAACCTTTGCCAAAATCGGTATGTTCACCTTTGGTGGAGGCTACGCCATGATTCCTCTTATCGAGAATACATGCGTGGAAAAGAAAAAGTGGATAACACATGATGAGATGATGACGGTTGCGGTAATTGCAGAGTCCACACCAGGACCCATTGCAATCAACTGCTCTACTTTCGTTGGATACAAAAAAGGCAAACTGCCAGGCGCCATTGTTTCCACAATAGGGATGGTGCTGCCATCTTTCATAATCATTTACTTAATTTCAAGATTCTTGAATCACTTCCTTGAAATCACCTGGGTGGTAAATGCATTCAAGGGAATCAAAATCGCAGTAGGGATTCTTATCGTTGATGCGGCCATCAAAATGATTAAGAAAATGAAAAAGACCCCAGTGCAGATTGTGCTGGTTAGCCTTTCAATTGTTTTGATGCTCGCCATAAATCTGTTTGCACTTAACATCTCGTCGATGGTATTAATGCTTGCATTTGCCATTGTGGGAGTGGGAGTGTTCGCTGTGGAAAATATTCTGAAAGGGGAGAGTACAAAGAGATGATATTTTTAGATCTTTTTATTGGCTTCCTTGAAGTAGGATTTTTTTCATTTGGAGGCGCCTATGCAGCCATCCCTCTTATCAGGGATGTGGTAATGGCACACGGTTGGCTGGATGATGATATGCTAGCCTACATGATTGCCATTAGCGAAAGCACCCCTGGGCCAATCATGGTAAACATGGCTACTTATGTGGGAAGTGAAAAGGGCGGAGTGCTAGGCGCGGCCATAGCTACAATAACCGTTGTGCTGCCAGCCTTTTTTATCATTCTGCTTATCATGGTAGTCATGAGCAAACTCCTTGAAAACAAATATGTAAAGGCTGGGCTTACTGGGCTAAAGACCTGCATTATCGGAATCATCCTAGTGACTGGCCTTGGCATGATTGCAAATAACTGCGGATTAACAGATGTAGCCAATCCAGACGTGCTAACCATTGGATTGACTATTGGCATCGCTTTTATCTACTTCGGCTCAAGGAAGCTTTTGAATAAATCTATTAATCCGATTTTGCTAATCTGTTTATCGGCAGTGGTTGGCGTTGTAGCCTATGGCTTGTAGCTTTGATTATCTACTATGCCGGAAGGAAGATTAATCACTTCCTCGCACTGAGCCATTTATGCCATCTTTTCCATGGGTTCCTTCGTTTACTATAAACGTGTCCTTGTCAAAATCTATTATTCCATCATCCCTCATTTTTGACAGCTCGCGGATCATTGCGCTGCGGTTCACCGACAAATATTCCGCCAAAGCCACTCGCGAAAGAGGGGAGCTTACATATTTTGATTTCTGCTCGAAAGCCAGCTGGGAGATGTAGGCTAACAGCTTTTCCCTAATGCTGCCCTTGGAGAGAATTTCTATCTTATTAATGAATTTCTGATTCTTGCAACCCAGCAAATGAAACAGGTTTGTGGCAATCTGCCCGTGAAAAGCACAGGCATTTGGACAGGTGTGAATGATGTTGGAAGCGGCCAAAAACAAAACCTTAGAATCTTGCGCGGCCTTGAATATAACCGATGAGGAAATATCCTTTTGCACCGCGAAGCTTTCGCCGAACAATTCTCCAGGCCCAAAGAAAGTGAACAGGGAGCTGTTGCCCCAAATATCTTCCTTTATCATATGAACGCTTCCGCTCAGCACAATCCCAACGTAGGGGATGCTGTCAGTTTCCATATAAATGGTCTGCCCCTTTTTGAAATCCTTTTTGAAGGAGCGGATGCAGCATAGCAGCTTGTCCAGGTCTGCCTCCTTAATGTTTTCAAAAAGCTCCACTTTGTTATAGCTAATTTCTTTTTCCATAGATTTCACCTACCAATCATATACTACCTTAATCATACGATGGAAGGAGTTGCATTTGCAACTATTTTGACTTTTGGATTGGTATATAGTGCTTGCATAATCAAAAAACACGTTTCAAAGGAGTCAAACAATGGAAAATAAGATGTTTTGTTATCAATGTCAGGAAACAGCTGGATGTGCAGGTTGCACAATGTCTGGCGTATGTGGAAAGAAGCCTGAGGTGGCCAATTTGCAGGATTTACTTGTATATGTAACAAAGGGAATTTCCGCAGTAACCACAGCACTTCGCGCTGAGGGCAAGGCCGTGGCAGAGGATGTTAATCATCTAATATCAGTGAACTTATTCACAACAATCACAAATGCAAACTTCGATTATGATGCCATAGCTGCAAAAATCGAGGAGACTCTTTCTATCAAAGAAGAGTTATTGGGCCAGCTTTGTGCTGAAGCTCGCGCTAATCTTCCAGAGGCTGCTATGTACAATGGCGCCAAGGCAGATTTTGACGAGAAGGCAAAAACAGTAGGCGTTCTTTCGACAGAAAATGAAGATATTCGTTCATTAAGAGAGCTCATCACCTACGGTCTCAAGGGACTTGCTGCATATTCAAAGCATGCAAACGCACTTCTTAAGGACAACGTGGAGGTGGATGCATTCCTTCAGAAGGCCCTCGCCGCAACCCTTGATGACAGTCTTTCTGTAGATGATTTGGTGGCCCTCACATTGGAAACTGGAAAATACGGTGTGGATGGAATGGCTCTTCTTGACGAGGCTAACACATCTGCCTACGGAAATCCTGAAATCACACAGGTTAACATCGGTGTAAGAAACAATCCTGGAATCCTCATTTCAGGTCACGATCTGAAGGATTTGGAGATGCTTTTGGAGCAGACTAAGGACACAGGGGTTGATGTGTACACTCATTCTGAGATGTTGCCTGCCCATTATTATCCATTCTTCAAAAAGTACGATAACTTTGCTGGAAATTACGGAAACGCATGGTGGAAGCAGAAGGAGGAGTTTGCCAGCTTCAACGGCCCAATCCTTATGACTACAAACTGCATCGTTCCACCTGCTGATTCTTACAAGGATAGAATGTTCACAACTGGCGCGGCAGGTTACCCTGGCTGCAAGCACATCGACGGAAAATATGGTGAGGTAAAGGATTTCTCAGAAATCATCGAGATGGCAAAGAATTGCCAGGCACCAACAGAAATCGAAACAGGTACAATCACTGGTGGCTTCGCTCACGAGCAGGTATTCGCTTTAGCAGATACAGTAGTTGACGCTGTAAAATCTGGCGCTATCAAGAAGTTCGTTGTAATGGCAGGCTGCGACGGCCGCGCTAAAAGTAGAAGCTATTACACTGAATTTGCCCAGGCACTTCCAAAGGATACTGTTATCCTCACCGCAGGCTGCGCAAAGTACAAATACAACAAGCTTGATTTAGGCGACATCGGCGGAATTCCAAGAGTGTTAGACGCTGGCCAGTGCAACGATTCATATTCACTAGCCCTCATCGCCCTCAAGCTTAAAGAAGTATTCGAGCTGGATGACGTCAACGACCTTCCAATCGTTTACAACATTTCGTGGTACGAGCAGAAGGCGGTAATCGTTCTTCTTGCGCTGCTTTATTTAGGCGTAAAGAACATCCATCTTGGACCAACACTTCCAGCATTTCTTTCGCCAAACGTGGCTAATGTGTTGGTTGAAAACTTCGGCATTGCCGGTATTACAAATGTTGAAGATGATATTAAGGCGTTGATTGGTTAGGAGGTTAGGATGAGTGCATTTTTAGGTCCGATACATTCACTGATGTATAGCAGGATTATCACTATGCAGCAGGTGATTAACTGTTTGGCTGATTTGGCGAAGGCCAAAGGCTGGGAGGCTGATGTTAGCAGTTTTGTAATTGATGAGTTCCCTCCTATAGAAGAGGTGATTGATTTAAGCAATATCCATGCGTCCCTGTTTCAGATGGTGGAAGGTGCAAAGAGGCGCTTCGCTGGGATTGTTGCAGCACTTTTGAATGAGCATCCTGAGAGAATTGAGGAGGTGGCTGCGGCTGTTAAGGCTGCGGGTTCTTCTATTAAAATAGAAGATGTGACTACCGCCGAGGATGCCTGCGCATTTTTGGAGGAGCTATTGCTGGATGGCATGCCTTGCGATAGAGCAACTATGGTTGTTGGTGATGGCGATAGCTGTAGGATTGTGCGAAATATTGATTTGCATTCTAGCTACTTCGAGGCAGCAGGGCTTGCCGGCGATATGTACTATCAGCTGCTAAATGCTTTTGTCAGCGGCGTGTTTGCAGATTCCGCTGTTGAAGTCTCCGGCGATTTTAGGGAGCAGATTGTTTTATCTTTGAAGAAAAATTAGAGATAGAAATCATCGCAGGCACTAAGCTTGCATAATGTGAATAGAGGCCCATAGTGGGCCTCTACTTTTGTTGTCATTGTTTACTAAAAAATTCACAAAAAACTTCCTTGACTTGGAGTTAGCTCCAAGGTGTATAGTGAAACCATGGAGGGCAAGGTCATGACAATTAAGGAAGTTTGTGAGAAATATAATTTAACAGCAGATACCCTAAGGTATTACGAAAGAGTTGGTGTGATTCCTGCGGTTTCCAGAACTGCCGGAGGCATCAGAGATTACACTGAAGTGGATCTTGGCTGGGTAGAGAATGCAGTTTGCATGCGTGATGCAGGTTTACCAGTTGAAATGCTGATTGAATACGTGAAGCTTTTTCAGGAGGGCGATTCTACAATCGACGCCAGAACTAATCTTCTAAAGGAGGCCAAAGAGCAAATCTTAGAGACTAGAAAAAAATATGATATAGCTCTTGAAAAACTAGAGTATAAGATTGGCCGCTACGAGGTGGCCCAGAAAACCGGGAAGTTAACATGGGAATAAGGAGGAACGACAATGATAAATAAAGAAGACCTTACCTAACGAAATTAGAAGCGCAGTCCTCCTAGTTCATGGTGGATAAGCTTGAAAGCTTCTTCAGGGAGTATTTGAAGTAAGACAAATACCTACTAGCTACACAGAAAAAATCTTTCACAGATAGTAGTCAAAAAACAACTGACTACTATCTGTGCTTAAAAGATAGTATCTAGATAGTAGCCATGCACAAATGCCTTACTATCTACAGTCATAAAAACTCTCACAGATAGTAACCCAGTCAACACCCGATACTATCTGCGGGACTAAAAGTCTCAACAGATAGTAACCTGCCGAGAAACCCTTACTATCTAAACGCCTAAAATTCCCCGTAGATAGTAGACACCTAACAAAACACTACCTCCCAGGATTGCAAATTCTATTCTAGATAGTAGTCGATTCGAAAAATCCCATCCCGTTATCTGAAAATCTTATCAAATATTACAGATATTACAAAAAAATTAAGAAAAAATTTTTTATTCATTGCAAAATAAGCGTTTTTCGAGGTTCTGCGAGAGGCCGGGAAGCCAGTGGATTTGTGGGGTTATCCGGTATAACTCCACAAGCACTTAGTGATGTGAAAAGTGCCACAAATTTTGCATCTAGCCGTTGCGAGATGTAATTTTTTTTGTTAGACTACCGACTTTGTGAAAGAGAGGTAGTTGTTTTATGAAAGGATTCAATTCAAATGACATTCGATCGGGCCGCCTGGCCTGTAGTTTAATTTTAATCGCATCACTATTATTAATCAGATATTGCTACTGCTACATACGAAGCTACGCAATGCCACTTGAGGCAGCAGATTCGCAGGTTGAAGAGACAATAACAATTGAAAATATCGAAATATTAAATCAGATAAACGAAGCTGCTGAACAGGTAATTGAAGAGGAAGAGGCAGCGTTGGCAGAGGCTGAGGCAGCCCAGGAAGCGGTAGAAAAAACTGAATACACAATACCAAGCAGTTTTGTAAACCCTGAAACTGGAAACACTGTAAGCTATAAAGGTGGAAAAACAATTGAGCGCTCTAGTAAGATTACTTACGGTGAGGCAGGCGAAATCAACAGATTAGCATCCCCTGACCAGGACGGATTCATGATGTTAGATGACAGATATCTAATCGCCGTTGGTAGCCGTTTTGATACTGAACCAGGTCAGTATATGGATTTGGTTTTGGAAAATGGAGTTGTAATACCATGTATTATGGGCGATTTAAAAGCCGACCAGGATACAGATAGCACTAACACATTTACTTATCATTCTAGATGCTGTTCAGAGTTTATTATAGATAAAAATACAATACGTTCAGACATATATAAGCGTGGAAATGCCTCATTAAAAATGAGCATGTGGGACTCACCAGTAGTAACCATTATTGTATATGAAGACTTTTACGAAGAGGCCTAAGGCCTCTTTTTAAATTTATTGCTAAATTTTAACAATGAGTGTATAATAGCAAAAGTTTTTGTTTTGAAGGAGTATTACATGAGAATAGCAGTTACATATGAGAATGGCCAGGTGTTCCAGCACTTTGGACATACAGAACAGTTTAAGATTTACGAAGTAGAAGAGGGCAAGGTAGTATCATCCCAGGTTATCGGTTCTGATGGACAGGGACATGGTGCTTTAGCAGGTCTTCTTAGCAATAATTCAATCGACGTACTTATTTGCGGCGGTATCGGTGGTGGAGCTCAGGCTGCACTTGCAGAGCACGGAATTGAGCTTTGCGCTGGCGCATCTGGAGATGTTGATGCAGCAGTAGAAGCATACCTTAAGGGTGAGCTTATTAACACAGGTGTTAACTGCGACCATCACGGTGAGGGTCATACATGTGGCGACCACGAAGAAGGGCACAGCTGTGGCGGTCACTCTGGTTGTGGCGGATGCCATTCTGAGCCTGCATTCGAGGGTAAGAACGTTGGTAAGACATGCCGTACACACTACAGAGGTACATTTAACGATGGTACACAGTTCGATTCATCATACGACAGAGGAGAGCCACTTGAATTTGTTTGTGGTGCTGGAATGATGATTAAGGGCTTTGATAAGGCTGTAGCTAACATGGAAGTTGGCGAGAAGGTTGATGTACACCTTATGCCAGAAGAAGCTTATGGACAGCGTGACGAAGAAGCTGTCGTTACTTTAGAAATTGCAGAGCTTCCAGGTTCAGAGGAGCTTGTAGTTGGTCAGCAGGTTTATTTACAGGATCCATATGGCAGACCATTCCCAGTTAAGGTTGTTGCCAAGTATGACACTAACATCACTCTTGATGCTAACCACGAAATGGCAGGAAAAGAACTTAACTTCACAATTGAGCTTGTAGAAGTAAAATAAAAAATAGACATCTAATCCATTGGATTAGATGTCTAACCATTTTTTAATAGCCACAGCAACACCGTCTTCATCATTTGATGGAGCAATATAATCGGCCCATTCCTTTGTTTCGGCTTGGGCGTTATCCATTGCAACGGCAAGACCTGCGTAGCGCATCATCGGAATATCGTTGTATCCGTCACCGCAGGCAATTAAAGCCTTTCTGTCGATGTTCAGCTTATTTAGCAGAATGTCCAAAGAAGAGGCTTTTTCTATACCCTGAGGCATTATCTCAAGGAAGAATGGCTCTGAAAAAAATATGGTAAGGGCACCATTAAGCTTTTCGTTAAGCTGAGCCTCTACTTGTCTTAAAACCTTGTGCTCACCTGTGCATAGGAATTTAACAGGTGGATTAAGCTCGGCCTCCTCAGCCAAATGAAATACCTCCCTAACAGGTATATTATTAATTCTGGCTTCCAGCTGTACATATTCATCATCCTTATTAGTGGTGATGATACCCTCTGAATCGTAGGTTAGCGCAGTAACAGAATTCTTGTTAGCAATGCGCACAATATCTGCATAATAATCCATAGGTACGCTTTCTCTACGAAGAACTTCATCTGTTTTACAGTCGATAATCATTCCACCATTATATGAAAGAATATATCCACCGTACTCACGCAAATGCAGCTGCTCGGCAATCTTTTTGACGCCAGGAACTGGACGTCCTGATGCAAGGATGATTTTCACACCAGCCTTGGCAGCCTTCATTATTGTTTCCTTATTGTTTTTACTAATCTCTTTTTTACTATTTAAAAGAGTTCCATCTAAATCTAGTGCAATAGCTTTATATTTCATAAAAAACATCTTAGCAATCACTGCTTAATTCGTCAATCACTAGTTTTCCACGTAATACACTCTTTTAGAGCTTCCAGAGGAATCGTCGCCTGTTTCTTTGGCTTCCGCTAAAAGAGCCTTAAAATCGGCGATATCGCGGCCAGAATCATAAGGTGTAACATATACGGCATATACTACATGATTATTGTCCGTATTTAGTATCATCGCCACATGGGCGTAGTACTGTTTTTCCTCCATAGTTCCGGTGTAGGTGTACAGAAATGTTTTGATGCCATCTATATAGGTAGTTTCTGATGACAGCCTTTTAGCATCTGGCACCATGGAAACAGCCAATTCATCAATCTTTTCGTACAGGATGGATTCACTTAGAAAGTAGGATACCCACAGATGGTCCAATGCTTCATTTCCCAATATAATAGTAGAATTTTCAGAAATGGTTAGTGATTCAGCTTGCTCATAATTAGAAGGAATGGCAAAGGTAATGCCGCCAGTGCTATAGGATACAGCATCCTCCATAGATATAGAGGTTGAAGTTACCGATTCAGCTGAAGAATCTGCCGATGGGTTATTACCAGATTTTTTAGACAGTCTATAATATAGAAGAAAGACAATCAAAATAGAGATAGCTATGATGACCAATAACATGATAGTAGCGAACCTAGAGTTATCTCTTTCAACATCTTCAAATTCCTGTTTATTTACCGTATTACTCAATAGGAAAATCCTCCTGTATATATAGTATATTTTCTTTGTAAATTATCAATGAATAATCTGTGAAAACAACATATTATCAGACAATATCTGATATATTTTAAATTAGCTTTATAGTCATTTTTCTTAATTGGAGGAGGACTTGAACTATGGTGGGGACTAAAAAAAGAGGAACACTAAAAACTACTTTAGTTGCAGTTATTCTTACTGCGGTAATCGTCACTGCAGGCATCATTACATTGTTTTCGATTTTTAATACAATCAAGACAAATAACGAATCCACAGAGGCATACAGTTCTCGTCTATTGGAGGATGTAGAATCTCAGCTTAGATTTGAGACTGAGGAAGCTATGAGTATCTGCCAGGTTATGTATGCCAGATATCAGGCAGGGGAAATGTCTCTAGAACAGGCTAAGAAGGAATCTGCAGATATTATCAGAGAGCTTCGTTATAACGAGGGTAGTGGATATTTCTGGGTTGATACCTCTGAAGGTGTTAACGTGGTTCTTCTTGGACGTGATACAGAAGGTCAGTCACGTTGGGATTTAACAGATTCCAGCGGAAACAAATTCATCCAGCAGATGATTCAAAACGGTATGCAAGAGGGCGGTGGATATACACAGCTTATGTTTGCAAAGCCAAATGAAACAGAAGAACTTCCAAAGATTAACTATACAGCATACTATGAGCCATTTGACTGGGTTATGGGTACTGGTGTGTGGATTGATGATTTAGAGGCACTTGAGAAGGAATTCGTTGCTCATCAGCACCAGGCTCTAATTGCAAGTGTTGTACAGACAATTATTGTTCTTATCGTACTTATAGCAGTAGGTGCGTTTATAGCATTCTACTTTGGCTCAAGAATTACTCAGCCAATCGCTCTTGCTACAAATCAGATGGTAAGAATGTCCAACAGTGATTTTACCGAAACTGACGAAATAGCAGAGGTAAGAAAGCTTGTAACCCATAATAATGAAATCGGCGCTATTTCTGAAGCTCTTGATTTGATGCATTCTAATATAAGAAATCTTATGCTTCAGATTTCCGATACTACATCATCTGTTGCAGCAGCATCTGAAGAGCTTTCAGCATCAGCTACACAGTCGGCAGAGGCCAGTGAAATGGTTGCTACATCTTGTACAAATGTTGCAACGTCCTGTTCAGGACAGATTAATGCGGTTACAGGTGCTAGTAATGAAACAGATTCCTTCGTTACTAACATGGAGAACTTCAAGGAAGCTATCAATCGTTCTGGCGATATGATTAAGGCTACAAATGAAGCAGCTATCAATGGCGCTGCTGATATGACAAACGCAACTGAGATGATGAATACCATCAGAGAATCAGTTGAAAATACAGCAAATGTTGTTGAGGACCTTGGCGAGAGTCTTAAGAGCATCGATGAATTCGTTGTTACTGTTGCAGAAATCGCCAGCCAGACTAACCTTCTTTCTCTTAACGCTTCAATCGAGGCTGCAAGAGCAGGTGAGATGGGTAAAGGCTTCGCAGTTGTTGCCAGTGAGATTTCAAAGCTTGCTGACGAATCTAACCAGGCTGCACAGAAGATTAACGAGCTTATTGCAGGTATCATGAAGAACTCTCAGGAAGCTGTTTCAGCTATGCGTCAAGGCGCAGAAGAGGTTGTTAACGGTTCTGATCTTGTTAACGAGGCCGGTGAAACCTTTAACAACATCGTTAATATGGTTAACTCTATTTCAGAGGAATCAAACACAATGAGTTCTATCGTAGATCAGCTCTCAGGTGGAACAGATACAATTGCTAAGAATATACATGAAATCGAGCAGATGAGTATTGCAGTAGCAGATGAGACATCTAACGTTTCTGCAGCATCAGAGCAGCAGACAGCATCTTCTTATGAGGTTGCTCAGGCATCTGACAGATTGGCAGGAAATGCACAGGAGCTTCAGGACTTTGTTGCAAGATTCTCTCTATAATACTCCATTCTAAAAAACTAGACTAAGGAGCAAAAAGTATGGATTGGATTGTTGTTAATGTTTTTGTGTGCATATTCGGATTGGCGCTTTTGGCGGGGCTTCCGGCTTTTTTTGGCTGGAAGAACACTATGCAAAAAACTAAGGAGGAGTATGCTAATACCTTAAAGGAGCTGGCCAAGCTTGATAAGCAGTACATGCCTCACACTAATCAGCTTAACAAAAATCTTAATACAATTAATTATTGGTTAAAGACAGGG
>JAEEGI010005825.1_pt1 | contig 28184 bp, 24 predicted proteins | sample 8958751 | NCBI WGS metagenome assembly JAEEGI01 (sample SAMN16246545, study PRJNA631951) | gut metagenome | biome: gut microbiome; feature: rumen; material: KS-attached | host: Bos | place: Iran: Karaj | collected 2018-10 | reverse complement strand
CACGGAAAGGCTCTCTTCGAGGTATTTAAGTATCTTGGAGTTCCGATCGAGGATATCAACTACAATCAGCCTAAGTCTCTTCCTTATCCTACAGAGAACCCTTTTAAGTAAGGTGATTGAAGTAAATTAAGAGTTTTTTGCAAATCCCCGCGATACAATCGCGGGGATTTGTTGTATACTAATAAGGTATCACTAATTTGTGACGAGCGAAGCATTCCGTCGATATCGAGGTGTTTTCGAGATATCGATCGTTGAATCTTGCGTTTTTTGAGGTAAAGCTTTTAGGAGGATCGGTATATGAAAATTGTCATATTGGAAAGAGCAAGTGTGGGTCTTGATGTCAGTGTAGACATGTTTCAGGAGATAGGCGAAGTAGAGATCTACAACAATACGCCTTATAAAGAGATTGCAAAGCGTGTGGAAAATGCGGATATCATTATCGCCAACAAGTCAAAACTGAACGAAGAAACGTTAAAGAACGCCCTTAACGTTAAGCTTATCTGCGAGTTCGCAACAGGTTTTGACAATGTCGACATTGAATATTGCAAAAAGAGAAAGATCGGGGTTTGCAATGTAAGAGACTACAGCACCGATATGGTCGCTCAGCATACGTTTGCTCTTGCATTTTATCTGTCCGAAAAGCTCGAACACTACGACAGATATGTTAAGTCCGGCCAATACGGCTCTCAGGACAGATTTTCCAATTTCGATATTCCTTTTTATGAGTTCGCGGGTAAGACCTGGGGTATCGTCGGAATGGGCAACATCGGAAGAAGGGTCGCTTCCATTGCGAAGGCCTTCGGCTGCAGAGTCATCTTTTATTCGATCACGGGCAATTCGACCGTTACGGAATATGAAAGAGTCGATTTTGATACCTTGTTAAAGGAATCCGATTATCTTTCGCTCCATTGCCCGCTTTCCGATCTTTCCCGTTCGCTGATTGGCGAGGAAGCTCTTTCAAAGATGAAAAATACCGCATATCTTATAAATGTTGCGCGTGGTCCCGTTGTAGACGAGAATGCACTTTACGATGCACTCGTATCGGGCACGATCGCCGGCGCAGGCCTTGACGTTTTGTCAAAAGAGCCGATCGCCAAGGACAATCCGCTTGCGAAGATACAGGATTCTTCGCGTCTTATCATTACGCCTCACCTTGCGTGGGCGTCGGTCGAAGCCAGAGAAAGATGTGTCAAGATGACATACGATAACATTAAAGCGTTCATGAACGGCGAAAAGCTTTCAAGAGTGGACGTTTAATACGGAGGTTATAATGAGTCGTATCATAGGAATAATCGGTGCCATGGAGCTCGAAGTCGAAAAACTTATTGAGGCCATGGAGTACAAAGAAGAGATCGTCTATAAAAAAAGAACCTTTTATAAGGGCAAACTTGAAGGTACGGACGTTGTGCTCGCCAGATGCGGTGTGGGCAAAGTTAACGCCGCTTTAACCGTTCAGATGATGGTCGATAAATTCGGTATCACAGACATCATCAATACGGGTGTTGCCGGATCGCTTAACGAAAAGATCGATATCGGAGATATCGTGCTGGCCACCAACGCCGTTTATCACGATATGGAAGCGATCGCTTTCGGATATGAAAGAGGACAGGTTCCTCAGATGGATGTTTTCGAGTTCCCTATGTCAAAGGAACTGTCGGATATCGCCGAAGCTGCCTGCAAAAAGGTCAATCCCGATATAAAAGTCTTTAAAGGAAGAGTGGCTTCGGGCGATCAGTTCATAGCAGATAAGACTGTTAAAGAAAACATAGTAAAGTGGTTTTCTCCCATGTGCGTTGAAATGGAAGGAGCTGCTATGGCTCACGCCGCATATGTTAACGACATAAATTGTCTTATAATAAGAGCCATTTCCGACAAGGCAGATGATTCCGCTGAGATGGACTATCCTACGTTTGAGAAAAAAGCGGCAGTCCATTGCGCCGGAATGGTCAGAGAAATGATGAAACACATTTAAAGGAAACACAATATGAAAGTCAAAGAAAACGAATACATCACAAATAACAGATCACTGTTTAAAAAGCTGCTGGATGAGCTTCTCAGTGAGTTTGAATACGCTTCCGTTTTGGCCGTCAACGCTTCCGGAAAGACGTATTCGGTATCGAGAAACGGTATAAACATATCTGCAGACAGTCGTATGTCCGTTCAAAGAGGTTTTACCGTAAAGGTTTATTCCGACGGATGTTTCGCCGAATATTCGGGAAATGCGATAAGCGAAGACGGCATAAAGGATATCATTGCCACGATCAAAAACGATCTTTTGGCGCTTTCAAAAGATCGCTGCAAATCATCGTACGATCTTCCCGATGACGATCAAATCGTATTTGATAAAAGTACCGAATACGAGATCGACCCCGAAGAAATGGGCGATGAAGCCATAATAAACAAGCTCAAAAAGATGCACGAAGAAGGGCTTAAAAAGGACGATCGCATAATAGACTGCTTTACCAGATATACGTATCAGAAGTATTCTAAACTCTTTTTATCCAAAAATCGTGACATGGTTCAGAACGTTATGTGGGGAGTGGCCTGCGTGATCGCATTATCTGCCAAAGGAGAGGAGATCAAGCAGTCTTACAGGCCGGTTTCTTTACTCGGCGGTGCGGAAATATTTAAAGAGATGGATACTCTTACCGATTCTGCGGTAAAAGAAGCGATCGAACTTATAAACAGCGAACCTCTTAAACCCGGAACATATGAATGTATCTGTTCACCCGAGACGACCGGAATGATCGTTCATGAAGCATTCGGTCACGGCGTTGAAATGGATATGTTTGTAAAGGACAGAGCACTCGCTCAAAATTACATGGGCGAATATGTGGCATCTCCTCTTATTACCATGCATGACGGTAACAAAGTCGACGATACGGCCACATTTTTCTTTGATGATGAAGGTACGCTCGCACAGGATACGGTCATCATCGATAAAGGAATACTGAAAGCCGGAATAAGCGATCTGCAGTCTGCAAAAGCGCTCGGAACAAAGCCTACCGGAAACGGAAGACGCCAGGATTATACCAGGAAAGCTTATACACGTATGACCAATACTTATTTTGAGCCGGGAACCGATAAGCTCGAAGACATGATCGCTTCCGTAAAAGACGGTCTTTATCTTGAGAGTCCTTCGTCGGGAATGGAAGATCCCAAGAACTGGGGCATACAGTGTATGGTAAGCGTTGCAAGAGAGATAAAGGACGGAAAGTTTACCGGAAAGATTTTTTCCCCGATCATTTTGACCGGATACGTACCGGATCTTCTTAAGTCCATAACGATGGTTTCGGACACTCTGGATATTATGGGTTCGGGATATTGCGGAAAAGGACATAAAGAATGGGTTAAAGTTTCGGACGGCGGCCCTTACATTAAAGCAACAATAAATTTAGGCTAGGAAAGATTATGGAAAGATATATTGATTTACTTAAAAGCTGCGGAGCGGATATCTGGTTTATCAAAGAAAAGTCGGTTTATTCCAATGAACTGTTCTTTATAAAGAAAAAACTTGATATGCGCCGTATCAACAATTCAAAGGATTCGGTCATCACGGTATATTGCGACAAAGAGATCGACGGCAAAAAGATGCGCGGAAGAAGTGATATCATCGTGGCCGACACAATGAGCGACGAAGAGATCAAAAAGATGATAAAGGACGCTTTATATGCGGCTTCTTTCTCCCTCAATCCTTTCTTTGAGCTTCCCGCACCCGAGGTAAGCGAAACGGTAATAAGCAAAAGCGCTCTTAACGATGTGGATTTTTCAAAGATCGCGGATATGTTTGCCGATGCCGCATATGAAGCGGATAACGACAAGGAATCGTTCATCAATTCACTTGAGATATTCGTTGAAGAGCATAAGGTACATATGCGGGGGTCAACCGGTACGGATGTTTCTTACGTAAAAAGACTGGTGAACGGTGAGATCATCACTCAATGTAAGTCGTTGCAGGACGTTGAGACATACGAACAGTTCGCATATGACGACCTTTCAATCGAAGACTTTAAGCGTCTTATAAAGAACACTTTAAAGCATACAAAAGACAGGTCGTTTGCAAAGGATAAACCGAAGACCGGTGTGAGCGATGTGATAATCTCCGATGCTCATATGCCCGAGCTTATGTCTTTCTACTTTGCGCGCGGCGATGCATCGATGATCTATCCCAAATATTCCAACTATAAGATCGGTCTTAATGTTCAGGGCGATGATGTAAAGGGTGATAAGTTAAACATCATGTTTGAGCCCATGGATCCTTTTAACGGTGAAGGCATAAAGATGATCGAAAGACCTTTCCTTGAAGACGGAGTGGTAAAGACCATCTGCGGCAATCAAAGACATTCATATTATCTTGGAATTCCACAGATAGGATCGTACAACAAAGGAAAGATGCCTGCCGGAAAAGTATCCTTGGATGACATGAAGAAAGACTGCATATACGTTGTAAACTTCTCATCTTTCGAAACAAGTGAGATGGACGGTTCGTTCAGAGGCGAGATAAGACTGGCATACGGATACGATAAAGACGGCAATGAATCGCTCATTACAGGCGGTTCCGTAAACGGAAGCCTTCTTAAGAGTCAGAAAGATTTTTGTTTTTCAAAAGAGATGCAGAATCTCGACAATTATATAGGACCTTTGGCGGTTAAGTTAAAAGGTGTGAATATCGGAGGAGAATAAATGGAAAAAATTGCAAGTTTTACTATCGATCATATCAAGCTTCAGCCCGGTGTATATGTTTCCAGAAAAGATCATATCGGCGCCGAGACGGTTACCACTTTTGATATCAGGATGACCTCACCCAATGAGGAGCCGGTCATGAATACGGCAGAGATCCACACGATGGAGCATCTCGGAGCCACTTTTTTAAGAAACGATCCGGAGTGGAAAGAAAGAGTAATCTATTTTGGACCCATGGGATGTCGAACCGGTTTTTACCTTTTGCTCGCCGGCGATCTTGAGAGTAAGGATATCGTCGATCTTGTAAGATCGATGTATAAGTTCATGGCAGATTTTGAAGGAGAGGTACCCGGAGCAAGCCCCAAGGATTGCGGAAATTACCTTGATATGAATCTTGGTATGGCCAAATTCCTTGCAAAAAAGTTTTATGACGGAGTGCTTAAGAACATAGGACCCGACAGACTTATTTATCCTGTATAAACAGATCATCCGATGTAAGGGGGAGTTACGATGACGATTTCTTTGTGCATGATAGTAAAGAACGAAGAAAAGATATTAAGACGATGTCTCGATTCGTTAAAAGGGATCTACGATGAAGCGATCATTGTGGATACCGGTTCCACGGACCAAACGAAAGCGATAGCGAAAGAGTACACCGATAAGGTGTACGATTTTGAGTGGGTGGACGATTTTTCCAAGGCACGCAATTTTGCGATGAGCAAAGCGACCTGCGATTACATTTACATGGCGGATGCCGATGAAGTGCTCGACGAAGAAAACAGAAAGAAATTTCTGCTTTTAAAGCAGGCGCTTGACGGTGAAGTCGAAGTCGTTCAGATGAACTACGTAAATCAGCTCGGAAACGGAAGTGTCTACAATTTCGATAAAGAGCTCCGTGCCAAGCTTTATAAGCGTGAGCGAAATTTCGTTTTCATAGATCCCATTCATGAAGTTGTAAGAGAACTTCCCGTAGTTTACGACAGTGACATAGATATTTGTCATATGCAGCAGGAAAATCACGCGGGACGAGATCTGCAGACATTTCGTAAGGCAATAGAAAGAGACGGGATGTTAAGCGGCAGGCTCATCGATCTTTATGCGAGAGAACTTGTTATTTCGGGTAAGGACGAGGATTTTCTTCTTGCCGAAGAGTATTTTAAGAGCCTTGTCGATGACGGTGATCATTCGGAGGACATATTGCGTGCGGCTTATGTTGTGCTTGCGGAGTGTGCGCTTTTAAAAGGTGACGATAAAAACCTCACAAAGTACTCGCTAAAGGATATCGCAAGCGGCGGATGCGCAGAAATGTGCTGTATTCTGGGCGTTTATTTCGAAAAATGCGCGGATTACAATGAGGCGGCCATGTGGTATTATAATGCAAGATACGAGACGGAGCCTTTGTTAAACATAAGATCCAAAGGTGAGATACCGCTTAAAGGTCTTATAAGGATCATGAGTCTTCTTGATCAGGAAGATATGGTAAGGCTTTATACAGACGAACTTGAATCTTTATAAAGGGGAGTTTTACATGTCGGTAAAGAAAAAAGTTATCAAATATATGCAAAACGACTTTAAAGAAGTCATGCATACAACGCTCAACCCCGAAGGACCCGGTGTTGTGCGTATCCATCTTGTGCCCCCGTCATACGATGACGGAGAGCTCGTTCCCAGCGTTGCGATAATAAACGGTCAGGATATCATTCCGGTTAACTATTCGTGGACAATAGTATTGGCTGAGTTTATCAAAGAAGTGAACAAATATCACGGAATGGAAGTAAGCGACACCGATATTAAGAACATCATCAAAAATACCGCAAAAGCTGTTCGGAAGGTTTTCTTTTTACTGCCGACCTCGGTCATTAAAAAGGACATTTTTACGATAATGAACGCTTTTAAGCAGGTAGCTTACGGTGAGGAAGTTGACGAAGAGATCGGATACATGACAATGGGCGAATATGCTCCTTTCATGAGGGCTCCTCACAGAATGGATATTCTTGTAAGCGCCATGACAAAGGACGGACACTGGCATTGCAATCAGCAGTGCGTTCACTGTTATGCGGCCGGCCAGGCCCATGCCGAGGAAAAGGAACTTTCCACAGAGGAATGGATCAAGATTCTGGATAAGCTTCGCGAGATAGGTGTTCCCCAGGTAACCTTTACCGGCGGTGAGCCTACCATGAGAGACGATCTTTTTACGCTCATCGATCATGCGAGATGGTTCGTTTCAAGACTTAACACAAACGGCATCAAGCTTACCAAGGAGTATTGCGAGAAGTTAAGAGAAGTTGAGATAGACAGCGTCCAGATCACGTTCTATTCATCGGACAAAGACATTCACAACAGGCTTGTGGGCGCCGATCAGTATGACAACACGGTAAACGGTATAAAGAACGCTCTCGCAAGCGATCTAAACTTAAGCATTAATACACCTTTGTGTACTGTAAATAAAGATTATGTTAAGACTCTGGAATTTTTGAAGGATCTCGGAGTCACATTTGTTACATGTTCGGGTCTTATAACGACGGGTAACGCAACAACGGAGACTTCCGAGCAGCTTCAGCTTTCAACGGATGAGATAAAGACTATACTTGCCGATGCTGTAAAGTATTGTTTTGAAAACGGAATGGAGATAAGCTTCACATCACCCGGATGGATCGAGAACGAGTACTTTGAAGAACTCGGTATCGATATTCCAAACTGCGGAGCATGTCTTTCAAATATGGCGATTACTCCCAGCGGAAACGTCGTTCCCTGTCAGAGCTGGCTTTCGGGAAGCGTTCTCGGAAACATCTTAACGGATGAATGGAGCGATATCTGGAACAGTGATAAATGTAAAGAAAGAAGAGAATTCTCTTCCGAGCTTTTAGGAAAATGTCCTTTAAGGAGGGAAAAGAATGAAAAATAAAATAACTCTTCTCCTGTATTCAACCATTTTTGCCGTACTCTTCTCACTCTGTACGTTAAAGAGCTATGCATCGGGTCCCACCGATGAGATAGAAGAGTACAACATGACAATCGATGTACTTGATGACGGTACCGTAAGCATCGATTACCATATCGACTGGCTTGTGCTCGATTCCGATGAGCTCGGTCCGGTTGAGTGGCTGCAGATAGGTATTCCGAACAATCACTATATTTCCATGACGGCTTTGTCGGATAACATTTCAAGCATAGACTACAGTTCCGACAGCTACGGATATTATGCCAGAGTCGATTTTTATGAGAAGTATTACGAGGGCGAGCATGTAGTCTTCGATTACAATGTCGTGATGGACTATCTTTATGAGGTAGATAAGTTTACCGAAGGTGAGACTGTATACTATTTCGCTCCCGGCTGGTTTGACGGCATTGAGACGAAGTCAATGACTATAAGATGGAATGCCGAAAATGCGATAAGCTGGACTCCGAACTGTCTTAATAAAGAGGGATATCTTACGTGGGAACAAAGCCTTGGATCGGGTGATACTTTGGAAGTAAGCGTAACCTATCCGACCGATGCTTATTCGTTTGATACTACCAAGAACGACCCGTCGGAATATGAGAATTATTACGACGACTATTCCAATGATTACTATGGCGAGTATGACAGTTACGATTCGGACAACATATTCGACAAGAATCCTCTGATGATGGTGCTTGGAGTCATCGTCTCCCTTATAGGCGGCGTGTTTGCATTGCTGATAGGCTGCTGGCCCATATTGCTCATCGTATTTATAGTATATAAGGCCGGTAAAGGTTTTAAACCCGCTGCACCCACCACCAGAAAAGAGATCAAAAGAACTCTTATCAAATACTATCCTACGTGTCCGGGCTGCGGTGCCGCCCGTCCCGAAGGGAAAGAAAAATGCGATTACTGCGGAAGATCGTTCATCGAATCCGAAGAGATCATCGAAGAGAAGGACATTCCCAATCCTACGCAGTATTCGACTGAAGGTACGTACAAATATCACGATAACTCCGCTATCAGAGTTCATGTGGTAAATATACCGGTTGTTACATCCAGACCGTCGTCAAGCTCGTCACATCGCAGTTCATGTGCGCACAGCTCTTGTGCTCACAGTTCCTGTGCCTGTGCTCACTCATGTGCCTGCGCCTGCGCCTGTGCATGTGCCGGCGGCGGAAGAGCGGGATGTTCCAAGAAAGACTTCTACAACACGGGTCTTAAACTTAAACAGCTTGAACTTAAAAAGAAATACAGGAAATAAACAAGGAGAGAGCGCCCAAAAAGGGCGCTCTCTCTTTCATTTTTTTACACTTTCGGATATCTGTTTACTTGCCTTCGGCATGTGAACATTCTTCATAATACTCTTCCAAGAATTTAACTAATTTCTTTAACATACCTGTCGCCTCCTTTGTTTGGTGCTTAACTGTGTGTTATCAGAATCGATTCATTTCTCTTTCTGAGATTATAGTACAACCGATTCGTTTTATGGTAAAATACATATAGTGAATATATGACGATACCTTTAAGGTATCATGGAGGCAATCTATGGAGTTAAGACATTTAAGGTATTTTCTTGCGGTCTGTGAGGAAATGAACTTCACAAAAGCAGCTCAAAAGCTGATGATAGCGCAACCTCCGCTATCAAGACAGATAAAGGATCTGGAAGAAGAGCTGGGTACGCCTTTGTTTATAAGAGATCACCATATGCTTCAGCTTACGGAAGAAGGCGTAGCCTTCAGAACTTATGCCAATCGTATAGTCACTCTTGCGGACAGATCGGTGGAGGATATAAAAGAAACGCATTCGGGTCTCAGGGGAACCATATATATAGCCGAAGTTGAAGGAAAAGCGCCGCGTATTCTTTCTTCATACATATCTTCATTTATGGAAAAGTATCCCGATGTTCAATATACGATATGGAACGGAAACTCCGATGACGTTACTCAGCGAGTTCGAAACGGTCTTGCGGATATCGCCATAATAATGGAGCCTTTCGATCCCCAGGGTTTTCACAGCATTCCTTTGTATACGGAGCCCTGGATAGCAATGTTTTCGTCAAAGCATCCTTTGGCAAAAACAAAAGGAAAGACGATACCCCTTGAAAAGCTGGCAGATTATAAACTGATCATTCCTTCCAGAGGTTCGAGACTTCAGGAGATAACCGACTGGTTTGCGCCCCTTAAGATAACTCCCAAGATAAGAGCCAAGATAGCCAATGCCACCACCGCGTACGAGCTTTGCCAAAAGAATGTGGGTGTGGCAATATATCCGGCGGCCGCGGCAGACCTTATACACGATGAGAACGTGTTGATAAGAGAGATCACAAACCCCGAGAAGAAAGCGGCTTATGTGCTCATTTATCCGGACAATCACCCTCTTTCACCCGCGGCGGATAAGTTCGTGGAACACATCTCTGCGCTTGGACCTGCGGATAAGGTTTTGTAAGTGTTGATTTATACTTTTTTAATGATTGTTTCCGATGTTTTATGAAATATCGTTACTTTGATGTGATATTATGATTATTAAGCAAATGAGCTTTATTCGTAAGAGGATTTGATATGAAGTTTAAGACAAGGCTTTATATAACATTTGCATCGATAGCTGCACTGCCGATCATGCTTTTTACACTGTGCTTTATCGTTGTGGGAAAAGTAATGATCAGATTACGACAGACCGGAGGCGTGGATACGGTATCGGATCTCGTTCCCAAGAGCATCCTGGTGTCGTTGTGGATCTCGTTTTTCATAATCCTTTTCATCATAGCGTGTCTGCTCACCAGATGGATCGGAAAAGGAGTTTTCTCACCCATAAACGATCTGGGCTTCGGGCTTAAACAGGTTGCGGACGGAAATTTCGACTATGCATTGGATCCCGACAGCGTAAAGGGTGAAGTTAAAGAACTTTACAAAAGTTATGAAGAGATGCGCTTAAGGCTCAAAGAAAGCGCGGGGGAGAAGATCGAGAGCGAAGACAACAACAGGGAATTGATCACAAACATATCCCACGATCTTAAAACTCCCATCACCGCAATAAAAGGATACGTGGAAGGTATCATGGACGGTGTGGCCGACTCTCCCGAAAAGATGGAGAAGTACATTAAGACCATCTACAACAAGGCAAACGATATGGACAGGCTCATAAACGAGCTTACGATATATTCAAAGATAGACACGAACCGAATACCTTACACTTTCTTAAGACTGAACGTAGCCGATTACTTCAACGACTGTGTCGAGGAAGTGGGAGTCGAGCTTGAATCCAAGGGCATTGAGCTTAACTATACAAACCTTGTGGATTCTCAGACGAGGATAATAGCGGATCCCGAGCAGCTTAAACGTGTCATCAACAACATAATCTCCAACTCCGTTAAATATATGGACAAGGAGAAAGAAAAAAGCATCATAGACATCAGGATACTTGATGAGGCCGATGCGATAAAAGTTGAGATAGAAGATAACGGTCGTGGCATTGCGGCCAAAGATCTTCCCAATATATTCGACAGATTTTACCGTTCCGATTCTTCAAGAAATTCAAGCAAGGGCGGAAGCGGCATAGGTCTTTCGATAGTCAAGAAGATAGTGGAAGATCACGGCGGATACATTTATGCGACCAGCAAAGAGGGTGAAGGCACATGTATGCATTTCATCATCAGAAAGTATGAGGAGATAAAAGACGATGAGCAGAATATTGATAATTGAGGACGAAGAAGCCATTGCGGATCTTGAAAAAGATTATCTTGAACTAAGTGATTTCACGGTAGAGATAGCCTCCGACGGTATCGAGGGCGAGAAGAAGGCTTTAAGCGAAGATTACGATCTTATAGTCTTAGACCTTATGCTTCCGGGTAAAGACGGCTTCGAAGTATGCCGTTCCATAAGAGACAAGAAAAACGTTCCGATACTCATGGTATCGGCCAAGAAAGATGATATCGACAAGATAAGAGGATTGGGCCTCGGCGCGGACGATTACATGACAAAGCCTTTCAGCCCCAGTGAACTTGTTGCCAGAGTAAAGGCGCATCTTGCAAGATACGAAAGACTTGTAAATACGAACGCAAAGCCCGAGAACAAGATCATAGAGATAAGAGGTCTTAAGATAGACAAGACCGCAAGACGAGTATGGGTGGACGGAGAAGAAAAACAGTTCACCACAAAGGAATTCGATCTTCTTACCTTCCTTGCCGAGAATCCCAATCATGTATATACAAAAGACGAGCTTTTCAGGGAGATCTGGGATATGGAATCGATCGGCGATATCGCCACAGTAACCGTACATATCAAGAAGATACGTGAAAAGATCGAGTTCGATTCATCCAACCCCCAGTATATTGAGACGATCTGGGGCGTCGGATACAGATTCAAGATCTGAGCCTATGGAAAACATAAAAGTTCTTTATGAAGACAATGACATAATCGTAGTGAACAAGCCTGCGGGGCTTGCCACCGAAGGCGGAAGGATAGGCGAGAAGGACCTTGAGAGCGAGATGAAAAACTATCTTGCGGCAAAGCATGAATCGCCCGAGATCTTTGTTGTGCACAGGCTCGATAAACCGGTGAGCGGTATCGTGGTGCTGGCAAAAAACGCTGGAGCGGCAGCGGTGCTTTCAAAAAGTCTTTCAGGCGATTCGTTTTCCAAAGAATATAAAGCGGTCGTGTATAAGACCGGTCCTTTGCAAAAAGAAAACGAACTCACTGACTATCTAATAAAAGACGTGAAGAATAACGTATCGAGAGTTGCAAAAAGTCCGGGCGAAAAGGGCGCCAAAAAGGCGGTTTTAAAATACAGAGTCGAGAGCGAGGACGAAAACAGCGCTGTCCTTAAGATCAGACTTCTGACCGGCAGACATCATCAGATAAGAGTTCAGCTTTCGAATGCAGGTTTCCCGCTTTTGGGTGACAGAAAATACGGAAACAAAGAAAGCATTGAGTATTCGCTTTCAAGAGGCATAAAAGATGTTTTACTGACTGCGTGTGCGCTTTCTTTTGACCATCCTGCAACAGGAGAACACATGTCGTTTACAATATGAAAGAGCATATAAAAACTACCCATCCGGGTAGTTTTTTGTTATTATATAGTTTATCGGGGAAAGGGTTTATAACACTATCATTTTGGAGTCAATAGGTATGAAGAAAAAACTGTTTTTGGCGGCTTCGTTAATTCTTTCATTGTCAATTTCGGCGTGTGCGCTTCCGTTTGCAAAGGATCCGACCCTTTCTGTAAGCGTATCCGACGATACTTCTTCGGATACCGCCACACCGTCTTCCATCAAGCTTCCCGATAAAACAGGATCAAGCGTCGATACGACCGTCGATTCCAATTCAAGAGAGCTTACATCCGTAGAGGTCGATTTCTTTACAAAACTCATAATGGAAGATTACGGTTACGGTTTTGTGCAGACTTACTATTCCGATGTAAGAGACGCCAATCTTGATACCGTCTTATACGATCTCGGAAGCGGTGAAGTTACTGATAAAGAGTATGAAAGAGTACTCGAATTAATGGGTGAAGATCAGTTGTTTATTCCGGTCTTTAAAGTAAGCAAGAACGAGATTGATAGCTTTCTTATAAGAAATACGGGATATGAACTTGAAGATTTCCACAACTATTTAAACGGTGCGGTATACGATCCCGAGAGTGACTGCTATTACAGATGCAAAGGTGACACCAACTTTGTTCCTTACATGGTTGAAGACGGTGTGGCAATAAACGATTCCATATTTGTTCTTCATGTTGTATATGACAAGTACTTCTACGATCAGGTTGAAGATGACGGATTTGCCGTTACGAGAACGGAAGTTGCAATGGAAAAGGTGAACGGAGAATATCACTTCCTTTCCTGCAGACAGATGATCGACGAGAACATGATACCCGACAGATGTTACGAGATAGTATCACCCATATTCGGAAGATGTCAGTTCTATTCGTACATGCCCACTTCTCCCGACAAGGACGTTTCCTTCAAGATCGTAAAGAACGGCGTTGTTCAGATGGAAGTCGGAAAATGGGATAAAAAGAATTTTACCGATTCTCCTTTTGTTTCGATCGAGGATATAGGATTTAAGGACTATTCCGGAGACGGATATCCCGATGTCATAGCTGTCTGCAAATATGCGGACGGAAGTTACAAATATATGTCATTTATGTCAAAATACGCAGGATATCTTTATTACGACGAAGAAATGACCAATGCTTTATCTTCGCAGGCCGGGAAACGTGATTACGATTCGGCATATCAGTTCGCTTTTGAGCACAGCGCCGGAGCGGGTGAGAACTGGCTCGGAGCATATATCGATTACATCAACAATTCCGGTGTAAGTGAAAACCATCCGACGTTCTCATTCATGATCCTCGATGATAATGATATTCCCGAACTTGTATGTGTCGGCGACTGTGAAGCCAGCGGAAACGTCATTGCCACATATTATGACGGAAACGTCAATGAGCTTGTTCTCAACAGACTGTATTTTTCCTACCAGTACGGCTCGGGTCTGTTACTGAGTTCGGAAGGTCATATGGGCTATTACTGGGATATCGTATACGAGTTAAAAGACGGTAAGTTTACATGTCTTGGTGAGGGAGAATACGAAGAAGATTACAACAATCCGATCGGTGACGGCGAGTATCCCATGATCTACAAGTGGAACGGCAAAGAAGTCAGCGAAGAAAAGTATAAAGAGAGTATAAATGATATATATTATACGGGCTACGGTCTTGACGGATATGATTGGGATGATCTGTTTATGGCCACGGACCTGGAAGATATGTATAACGGAGTAGCTACACCGTTGTTCTGATAAACGGGAGTTCTTATGAATAAAGGCAGCATAGGAAAACTGAAAAGCCGATTAAATATTGTGGACCTTGCGGGGCTTATCCTCGCATGGTCCGTTATTATTGTGCTTTTTTGCGTTATGCCTTTGTATCATAAAGACGGCTATTCGATGATCTCCACATTAAAATACAAAGTGATAATGCGATGCGGCTTTTATGCGCTCATAGCCGCATCGATCGTTTTTCTTTTTAAGATATTCGATTGTATCATTGAAAAAAAGTTTTATTTATATATCAATAAGGCCAAAGAAACCGATCTTTTCATGATACTCTTTGTCTTTTTGGGGATAATATCCAATTCATGCTGCACCGTATATTCAGACCTTACCAATCCTGAAGTTCCATGGTTTAAGGAAGGCTCATTTTATGGGCAAAAGGGCTGGTATATGGGCCTTGCTTCATATCTTGTTTTCTTTTTGTTTTATCTCATTCTTTCAAGATGCATTTCTTTTTCAAGATACATATTCATTCCCGTCATAGCGGTGGCCTTATTCACGTTCTGGTGGGGCATAAACAATGTTTATACTCTGGTACCGAGAGTTACGATCGCCCTTCCGCTCGAACTCGGTCCGAGGGGGATGTATCTTTCGAAGTTATATTTTGCGCTTGATATGAAATTTGATTACAAATCCGCCGGCGGATTTATCTCAAGCATGGGAAATATCAACTGGTTTTGCGGTTATACGAGTGTAGTCGCACCGATAATATGGGGCTTATACATAGACGCAAAGAAGAAATGGGAGAAAGCGGTCTTGATCGTATCCGCATTCATTTCTTTGCATATGATCATGGTAAACGGCTCCGATTCGGGACTTTTTGCACTCGTTGTCACTATGATCGCCCTGTTTATCTATGCCCTTACGGACAAAGAAAAATTATTAAACGACCTTGAGATTCTGGCTGTCATGTTTTTGGCGGGCGCACTCGTAGGGTTTGTCGACAAGACCGAAAAGATCCCGAGATTATATCGCATATCGGTGTTGGAAAAAGTGTACGGATTTCCGTCGCTTATGATGCTTTTTATTGTGATCGCGATCTATGTTTTCTTAAAAGCAAGAAAAGAAAAGTTTAACGTAAAGGCAGCTGTGATCGTACGAAACATAGTAATGATCGGAATAGGTGTATCTTTTGTATTGTACGTGATACTTACGGCTGTCAATACCGTTAACGGGGGAAAAGTGCCGATAATAGGGACAAGGCCGGAGTTTATTTTTTCAGACTCGTGGGGAAGCAGCAGAGGAATTACATGGAAGACCGGACTCAAAGGTTTTTCGCTCCTGTCAGGCGAGAAAAAGTTCATTGGCTCGGGACCCGATATGTTCTATTACTCGCTTTTGCAGATCCCAAATGAAGAGCTTCAGAAAATGATCGCGTATTTCGGTGGACAAAGACTTACGAATGCGCACAACGAGTGGATAACTTTACTGGTAAACAACGGAATATTGGGGCTTGGAGCATTTATCGCACTTACATTTACAGGTATAAAGAAGTGCTTAACTTATGCAAAAGATCATCCGGGTCTTATATGCGTGGCTCTTTCTTTGATCTCTTATACGGCCAATAACATGTTCAGTTTTGCGACTATGATGAACACACCTCTTTTCTTTGCCATGCTCGGACTTGGCATGGCGGCTTTAAGAGATAGTGAAAAACCATCACCAAAAAATGTACGCTCTCATGCCGCCCCGAAGAAGCGGAAGGCTCACAAACATTGACAAAATAAGGCACAGAGAATACAATTCTAAAAGACTAAAAAAGCGAAAAAACGCTTGGAGGATAAAAAATGGCAGACAACAAAAAGATGGTGGAAGCGATCACTTCCATGGATGAGGATTTCGCACAATGGTATACCGACATCTGCAAGAAAGCGGACCTTTGCGATTATACGAGCGTAAAAGGATGTATGGTATTTAAGCCCGCCGGCTATGCGATCTGGGAACTCATTCAGAAACAGATGGACGAAAGATTTAAGGAGACAGGCGTTGAGAACGTCTATCTTCCCATGTTCATTCCCGAAAGCTTGCTTGAAAAAGAAAAAGATCACGTAGAAGGATTCGCTCCGGAAGTAGCGTGGGTAACACAGGGCGGGCTTCAGCCTCTTGCCGAAAAGATGTGCGTACGTCCCACTTCAGAGACTCTTTTCTGCGATTTTTATAAAAACGAAGTTCATTCCTACAGAGATCTTCCCAAGGTTTACAACCAGTGGTGCTCTGTTGTCAGATGGGAAAAAGAAACAAGACCGTTCCTCCGTTCGAGAGAGTTTTTATGGCAGGAAGGACATACCATTCATGCTACCGCCGAAGAAGCTGAGGAAAGAACCATTCAGATGCTTAACGTTTATGCGGATTTCTGTGAGCAGGTTCTTGCAATTCCCGTAGTTAAGGGACGAAAGACCGACAAAGAAAAGTTTGCCGGAGCGGAAGCAACTTACACGATCGAAGCACTCATGCACGACGGAAAAGCACTTCAGTCGGGTACCAGCCACAATTTCGGTGACGGTTTTGCACGTGCTTTTGATATTCAGTATACGGATAAAGATAACACCTTAAAATATGCTCATCAGACTTCGTGGGGAACAACCACCCGTCTTATCGGTGCCATCATTATGGTACACGGAGACGATTCGGGACTTAAACTTCCTCCTCTCGTTGCTCCCACTCAGGTAATGATAGTTCCCATTAAACAAAAGGCTGAAGGCGTTCTTGATAAGGCATATGAGTTAAAAGATGAATTGAAGAGCAAAGGCTTCAGAGTAAAAGTTGACGATACCGACAAGAGTCCGGGATTCAAATTTGCGGAGACGGAAATGCGCGGAGTGCCTTTCCGTGTAGAGATCGGCCCCAGAGATATCGAAGAAGGCAAATGCGTGATCGTAAGACGCGATAACGGCGAAAAGTTTGAATGCGCTATAGTCGACCTTTCATCAAAGATCGAAGAGCTGATCCCCGTAGTACAAAAGAATATGCTTGAAGCTGCAAGGACCCGTCGCGATTCTCAGACTTATGTAGCGAAGAACTGGGATGAGTTTAAGGGCATTTTTGCCGAGAAGACAGGTTTTGTAAAGGCAATGTGGTGCGGAAACCGCGAATGCGAAGACAAGATAAAAGAAGAACTTGCGGTTACGAGCCGTTGTATGCCTTTTACACAGGAAAATATCGCAGATACATGTGTATGCTGCGGTAAGCCCGCAACCAAGATGGTTTACTGGGGCAAGGCATATTAAACAGTTTTTGACGGAGGATTCGAAATGAACGTATTGGTAATCAACTGCGGCAGTTCGTCACTTAAGTATCAGTTTATCAATTCCGACAGTGAGGAAGTGCTTGCAAAAGGTCTTTGCGAAAGAATAGGAATAGACGGAAGTCAGATCACTTATCAGCCTAAGGACGGAGACAAGGAAGTAACCGTTACTCCCATGCCCGACCATACCGTAGCCGTTCAGCTTGTTATCGACATGCTGACAAACGACAAGACAGGCGTTGTTAAGTCACTTTCGGATATCGATGCGGTAGGACACAGAATAGTTCACGGTGGCGAGAAGTTTGCTTCGAGCGTGGTTATCAACGATGAAGTCGTTAAGGCGATCGAGGAGTGCAACGATCTTGCACCGTTACACAATCCCGCAAACCTTATCGGTATCAACGCCTGCAAGAAGCTTATGCCCAATGTTCCGATGGTAGCCGTGTTCGATACGGCATTTCATCAGACCATGCCTCCGAAGGCATACCTTTACGGCATCCCTTACGAATATTACGAGAAGTTTAAGGTTCGTCGTTACGGTTTCCACGGTACGAGCCACGACTATGTTTCAACAGAAGCCGCAAAGTTTCTCGGAAAAGACAGAAAAGACTTAAAGATAATCGTTTGTCATCTCGGTAACGGCGCATCCATAACCGCTGTGGACAAAGGAAGATCGGTCGATACATCAATGGGTCTTACGCCTCTTGACGGTCTTATCATGGGTACCAGATCGGGAAGCATCGATCCTGCGATTGTTACGTTCCTTGCCGGAAAGCTTCACACCGATGCCGACGAAGTTATTGAGATATTAAACAAGAAATCGGGTGTATACGGTCTTTCAAAAGTATCGAGCGATTTCAGAGATCTTGAGAAAGCATACAATGAAGGCAACGAGCTTGCCAAAGTAACACTTGAGACATATTCATATCACGTTGCAAAGTTCATCGGTTCATACGTGGCTGCAATGAACGGTGTCGATGTCATAGTTTACACCGCAGGTGTCGGCGAGAACACATCACTCGTTCGTAAGATGGTTTCGGAATACCTTACATATCTTGGCACAAACGTTGATCCCGAGAAGAACAAATTAAGAGGAGAGACGGTAGTTCTTTCCGATCCCGGCTCAAAGGTTGTTACCATGATAGTTCCCACCAACGAGGAACTTGCGATCTGTCGGGAGACTGTAAGATTGGTAAAATAATAATTTATGCAGATAAAAATACCCGAGAATGTCGAAAAAATAATAAACACTCTTGAGGCAGCGGGCTTTGAGGCGTATGCGGTCGGAGGATGCGTAAGAGACACACTGTTAAACCGTACTCCGAACGATTGGGATATCACCACGTCCGCGCATCCCGAGGATGTTAAGAAGCTTTTTAAAGTAACTTTCGATACGGGTATTGAACACGGAACTGTATCGGTCCTTCTTGATAAAGTGGTCTATGAGGTCACTACATACCGTATAGACGGGGAGTACGATGATGCCAGGCATCCGAGCAGTGTTCTTTTTACCGATTCGCTCAAAGAAGATTTGAGAAGACGTGATTTTACGATCAATGCGATGGCTTACAATCCGCGCACAGGTATAGTGGATCTGTACGGCGGAAGGGAAGACATCGAAAACAGGATCGTGCGATGCGTCGGCGATGCAAGAGAACGCTTTGACGAGGATGCTCTTCGTATTTTGAGAGCAGTCCGTTTCGCCGCTCAGCTTGGGTATACCATCGAAAAAGAAACAAAGAAAGCCATCACGGAGCTTGCGGTCAATCTTAAGAAGATAAGTGCGGAGAGGATCCGTGAAGAGTTTCTTAAGATGATAACGAGCGACAACCCCGGATATATAGTTGATGCTTATGAACTCGGTATTACCAAAGTTTTTCTTCCCGAGTTCGATCTTATGATGAGAACGCCTCAGAACAATCCGCACCATGCCTACACCGTCGGAGTTCATACGGTCAAAGTCATGGAAAACATCAAAGCCGATAAGGTCTTAAGGCTTTCGGCGCTGCTTCACGATGTGGGAAAGCCTGCCACCAGAAAGACAGACGATAACGGGATAGACCATTTTTATGGTCATCCGAAGGTCGGAGTTGATATAAGCAAGGATATATTCAACCGGCTTAAATTCGATAATGAGACAAAAAGAAAGGTCTGCACTCTCGTAGGATGTCACGACTGGATGATAGAATCGTCCGACATTCATATCCGTAAGGAGATCCACAGGATAGGAGAGGAAGCATTTCCCGATATATTTGAATTAAACCGTGCCGATATTCTCGGACAGGGAAGATATCGCATGGAAGAAAAGCTCGAATTGCTCGAAAGAGTAAAAAAAGCTTACGATGAGGTGATGAAAAAAGAGGAGTGTGTTTCACTCAAAACTCTGGCCGTCACCGGAGCCGATCTTATCAAGGCCGGATGCAAAGAAGGTCCCGAGATCGGAAAAACGCTTGAGTATCTTTTGGAAAAGGTGCTTGAGGATCCGTCATTAAATACGAAAGAAAAATTGCTTGAATTGCTGTAAACTGTGAGGAACGGATGGCAGGAAAAGGTATAAAAAGAGCATTGTTTATAACGTTGATCTCTCTTTTTTTATCGGGATGCTCGGATGCATCTCTGCCTCTTGCGTCCGTAACCGGTGATCGGATCGCGTCAAAAGACTTCGAATCTTATGTTTCGGGTGATTACGATTCGTTTGATACGGCCGTCATAGCCGCCATCGATACGTTAAGTGACGAGATCACCTTATACAATTACGATATCAATAAATTCTATACTCTTAATTTCGACGGTACTTCGTCGTTCGCTGACAGATACAAGACTCCGATTTCTTTGTCCCAATTATCGGTCGGAGATCTCGTGGATGTTTGGTTCATGAAGGACAAACGTCTTATCTCAGGCATGTGCGAAGCATCTGATACATTCACAGAGTCTGACATCTCTGATTTCGAGATCAACACCTGGTCAAAAACTTTAAAGATCAAAAGCGATACGTATCGTGTCTCCACAAAGACGTTTGTTTCTTCCGATGGAAAAAAGATCGATATTTCGGAGCTTAGTCAAAGCGACAGTATAACGATCCGCGGTATCGACAATACGGTAATGAGCATTACCGTAGACAACGGGCACGGTTATATCATGCTTGAAGGAAACGATTATTTCGTGGGCGGATTTATGGAGATAGGAAGCAAGATCATATATCAGATCGAACCCAAGATGATGATCCTTGTTCCGGAAGGCGATTACAACGTGCGTATCACAAATCGCGGAACGGAAGTAAACAGAGAGATCACGGTTGCAAGAAATTCCGAGACTGTCATCGATCTGTCCGATGTAGAGATTGTGGAAGAAAAAGTCAAATCTTTCACACTTGCCGTTTCGCCTGAGACCGCTACCGTGACGATCGACGGAAAAGCCATCGATCCTGCTTATCCCGTGCATTGTTCGTACGGTATGCATAAACTCGTTGCGACTTGCAGCGGATATAAGAAGCTTACAAGATATTTTAATGTTGATGAAAATACAAAGGAACTTAAGGTGACTTTGATCGCCCTTCCCAAGGAAGAGTCTGTTTCCGGTAACGATACTTCCGCGGCCGGGACAACAAGTACGTCGACGAGCGATTCGACAAGCACATCGACTTCGACGTCAGCATCGGCATCAACGAGTACGAGTGCGTCCGATTCAACGACAACCTCGACTTCGACATCAACGTCCGCCTCGATATCAACTTCGGCGAGCGATTCGACGAGTACGTCGACAAGTACTTCGACCGGTACGTCAGCATCGGCTTCAACAAGTACAAGTGCGTCCGATTCAACGTCAGCCTCGACTTCAACGAGCACATCAACGTCGACAAGCACATCGACCTCGACGTCTGACAGTTCTTCTGCAAACGAACAGACTGAGAACACTCAGGATAACAGGACTTACTATGTTACGATAGCCGCACCCGATTCTCCGGAGGTTTACTGGGACGGCAGTTACGTGGGCCTGGCGCCTTTATCTATCAAGAAAACCGTTGGAACACACGTTATCACGCTAAGAAAGCCGGGGTTTGAGACGCGTTCATTTACGGTCATGCTCGACGATGCCAAAGAAGATGTGAGTTACACATTCGACTCAATGGTCAAAACAGAATAAACGAATTATTAAAAATGCCGAAAAATAGCCATTTTTTGGTCTTTTGCCTTGACATTTAGAACAAAAAAAGATATAACTATTTTAGACGTTTTCCTAAAGGGGATTCGTAAATAATTTTGACTCATCATAGAGGAGGAAATTTTAATGAACAAGACAGAATTAGTTGCAGCTATCGCTGAAGAAACAGGATTATCCAAGAAGGATGCCGAGAAGGCTGTTAAGGCTTTCACAGACGTAGTTACAAAGCAGTTAAAGAAGGGCCAGAAGGTTCAGTTAGTTGGCTTCGGTACTTTCGAAGTTACCAAGAGAGCTGCTAGAGAAGGCAGAAATCCTCAGACAGGCGCACCCATGAAGATTAAGGCTTCTAAGGCTCCTAAGTTCAGCGCAGGCAAGGCTTTAAAGGATGCAGTTAACAAATAAGTTTGACTGATATCAAAGGGAACCGGCGACGGTTCCCTTTTTTTGTTCCGATAATATATTTTTTTGGAGATTTAATATGAGACTGGACAAATTCTTAAAGATAGCACGTCTTATCAAAAGACGTACGGTTGCCAACGAGGCATGCGATAATGATCGTGTATATGTTAACGATAAGATCGCAAAGCCCTCCACTAAAGTCAAAGTGGGTGACATAATCACGATAGCATTCGGAAATAAAGAGCGAAAAGTAAGAGTTTTGGATATTAAAGAGACAGTAAAAAAAGAAGAAGCCGAAAGCCTCTACGAAGACCTATGACCTTCAAAACCCGACAAAACATGAGTGTTTTCGGAGAAAAGATGAAAGAAAAGTTAAAAATATCGACGAATGTGGTTGACGTAAGTAGTTTACAGATATACAATAAATTTATGTTAACATGTTAACATAATCGATATTCAGGAGAGGCACAATGAGAAGAAAACCGGCTATGAGGACAAATAAGCCCAGAAATCTTCTTAGTATCGCAACTGTTTCCGTGATAGTTGTGATGCTTGTGATCGTGCTGCACGTAGGTTCAGTCCGGCTTCTTGAAAAGAAAGCGGCCTACGATAAAAGAGAAGCTTATCTTCTTGAGGAGATCGCCAAAGAAGAGAGGCGGACCGAAGAGATCGAGGAATATAGAAAGTACACGCGTACAAAACAATATATCGAAGATCTTGCCAAAGAAAGACTCGGACTTGTTTACAAAGACGAGATAATATTTGAAGCAGATAATTAGAACACCTTTCGTTGAATAAAAACGGAAGGTGTTTTATCATATGTAATATGACAGATCCATTCATTAACAAGATAAGTGAATACATTAAAAAAGAAGAGCTGCTTGAACGTAATGACAAGGTTGTGCTCGGTGTATCGGGCGGAGCCGATTCGGTAGCTCTTCTTTATGCCATGAATATGCTTAGGGAGCAATACGATCTAAGTCTTCTTGTTGTGAGCGTAGATCACGGATTAAGAAAAGAAGCCAAGGAAGAGTGCGACTACGTGAAGAGCCTTTGCGATAAGCTGTCCGTTCCGTTTGTACTTAAGGAGTTTGATGTTGAAAAGCTTTCAAAGGAATGCGGAAAAGGCACCGAAGAGACCGGCAGAAAAGTCAGATACGATTCGTTTGCTGAGGAGGCCCGGGTTTTGGGACATGGCACCAAGATTGCTGTGGCTCACAATATGAACGATCTTTGCGAGACAATGCTTTTTCATCTTTTCAGGGGTACGGGACCTAAAGGGCTTTGTTCGATACTTCCGAAACGTGACAATATAATAAGGCCACTGCTTTGTGTCGAAAGAAAAGAGATTGAAGAGTGGCTTCATAAAAACAATATTAAGTTCTATACGGATAAGACGAATCTGACCGACGATTATACCCGCAACATGATCAGGCACAACATAATCGATTATGCGGTTAACAATATCAATCCCGGCGCAGTGAGCCACATGGCGAACACCGTTTCAATGCTTCGCGAGCTTACGGATTTTGTCGACTTAAAAGTGGACGATCTTTATAAAAAGGTCTGTAGCAAAGAAAACGATGAGATCGTTGTCGACGCCGCTTTATTGAACGAAGAAAGCTCTTTCGTAGTGCGTTCTTTGTACAAAAGGTGCATTGATCTTACCGTTCCTTCCAACAGAGATATCACGATAAAGCACTTTGAGGCGATCGAAAAACTGACCTTGGGAAGCGAATCAAAAGAACTTGATCTTCCTTACGGCATACACGTTTTGTATGAGGCCGGAAAACTTAAGTTTAAACGCTCCGTTTTTGAAGAGCCCGTGTTTGAACCCGTTGTTTTCAAAGAAGATGAAGGGATCGTAAAAACAGAATTCGGAATGACCGTAAAGTGGCATGTTGAAGACAGAACGAAGGATTTTTGCGTGTTCAAAAATGAGTATACGAAATGCTTCGATTATGATAAAATACTTAATCGTCCGATACTTAGGACCATCAAGGAAGGGGACCGGATCACGATCAATGATAAGCTTCAGACGAAGAAGCTTTCCGACTATTTCATAGATGAAAAGATTCCCTGTTCACAAAGAAAGAAGACACTTCTTATAGCCGACGGAGATAACATAGTGTGGGTTATAGGACACAGGATCGGAGAGACAGCAAAGATAACTGACGAGACAAAGAAGATCCTGTATGTGGAAGTGATAAAGGAGGATATCCATGGATAAGCATCACGTAAAAGTTATGATATCTGAGGAAGACGTTAACAAGCGCATAAGAGAGATCGGCGAAGCGATCACGAAAGATTATGCCGGCAAGTCGGTTCATCTTGTGTGTGTATTAAAAGGCGGAAGCTTCTTTATGTGTGAGCTCGCAAAGAGGATCGATCTCAACGTTTCTCTTGATTTTATGTCGGTTTCAAGTTACGGTGCGGGTACCAAATCAAGCGGAGTCGTTCGTATCGTAAAAGACCTTGATGAGCCTTTGGAAGGAAAGGATGTAATAGTAGTCGAAGACATTATCGATTCGGGAAGAACTCTTTCATATCTTATGGCACTTTTAAAGGACAGACACCCGGCAAGCCTTAAGCTCTGTACGCTTCTTGATAAGCCTGACAGACGTGTCGTTGATGTGGATGTTGATTATACCGGGTTTAAGATTCCGGATGCTTTCGTAGTCGGATACGGTCTCGATTACGATCAGGTATACAGAAACCTCCCTTATATAGGAGAGGTTGTGTTCGATCCCGAATAAAGATTAAAGGAGCAAAGATTTGAACAAGAAAAATCAAGGATTCAGGATCTATTTTGTATTGATGCTCATCCTTTTGGGTTTTGCGATCATTATGTCATTTTTGCAAAAACAAAAGACATACTATACAAAAGATCAGTTATTGAATGATATTGACGCAGGCAGCGTAACCGAGATACTCATCGAGCCAAATGCCGAGAACGGTACGGGTGTGTTAAAAGTCACTTTCGCGGGCGGAAACGAAAAGCAGCTGTACGTTACGGATGTAACCGAGATCGAGAGTCTGCTCGAAGAAAAGGACATACCTGTTTATATCGGTGATATCCCGAGAGAAAACTGGTTTTTAAGCTATGTTCTCCCTGTTTTGGTGATCCTTATCATAGGGGTATTCCTGTTTGTGATGTTTACGTCGCAACCGTCGGCCAATTCTCAGAGTTCCAAGATGATGAACTTCGGTAAATCCCGTGCAAGGATGTTTACCGGAAGTGAAAATAAGGTCACTTTAAAAGATGTTGCGGGACTTAAAGAAGAAAAAGAAGAACTTGACGAGATAGTCGAATTCCTCAAAAATCCCGGAAAATTTCTTCAGGTGGGCGCCAGGATCCCCAAGGGCGTTCTTCTCGAGGGACCTCCCGGAACCGGAAAGACGCTTCTTGCCAAGGCAATAGCCGGAGAAGCAAGTGTTCCGTTCTTCAGCATTTCAGGTTCGGATTTTGTTGAAATGTTTGTAGGTGTCGGCGCATCAAGAGTACGAGACCTTTTTGTAGACGCGAAGAAAAATGCACCCTGTATAGTGTTCATAGACGAGATCGATGCCGTTGCCAGAAGAAGAGGTACCGGTATGGGCGGCGGTCACGACGAACGTGAGCAGACACTTAACCAGTTGCTTGTTGAGATGGATGGTTTTGCGGAAAACTCGGGTATCATCGTATTGGCCGCAACAAACCGTGTGGACATACTCGATCCTGCGATACTTCGTCCGGGCCGTTTCGACCGTAAGGTTGCGATCGGTGTTCCGGATATAGGAGGCCGTGAAGAGATACTTTCGGTACATGCAAAGAACAAGCCTCTCGGCGATGACGTAAATCTTAAGGATATTGCACAGACCACGGCAGGATTTACCGGTGCGGATCTTGAGAATCTCTTAAACGAAGCGGCGATCATTGCCGCCAAAGAGGACAGGAAGTATCTTGTTCAGGAAGATATCAAAAGATCGTTCATTAAAGTGGGCATAGGTACGGAGAAGAAAAGCCGTATCATATCCGACAAAGAAAAGAAGATCACGGCTTACCATGAAGCGGGACATGCCATTCTTTTCCATGTTCTCCCTGAAGTGGGCCCCGTTTATACCGTATCCATCATTCCTACGGGACTTGGTGCGGCCGGTTATACGATGCCTCTTCCCGAAAAGGATGAGATGTTCCATACAAAGACCGAAATGCTTGAGGAGATCATGGTATCGCTCGGCGGACGAATCGCAGAAGATATCATATTCGGTGATATCACTACAGGAGCTTCAAGTGATATAAAGAAAGCCACCAAGATGGCCAGAAGAATGGTCACCCGTTACGGAATGAGCAAGAATATCGGTGTAATATGTTATGAAGACGATGATGACGAAGTATTCATCGGTCGAGATCTTGCGCATGCCAAGAGTCATTCGGAAGAAGTTGCTTCCGAGATAGACAAAGAAGTAAAAGCCATTGTGGATGAATGTTACGAAAAGGCTGAGAATATCATAAAAGAGAACATTAATGTTCTTCACTCCTGCGCAGAACTGCTTATGCAGAAAGAAAAGATCACAAGAGAAGAATTTGAGGCCCTTTTTGCTTAAGCAAAAAGATGCTCCGCAAGGATGCGCACTCGCGCGTGCTGAAAATGTTGCTTGCAGCAACCGCGCTCGGCGCGAGCGTATTGCAAGCAATACGCTTTGTGCAATTTTTACAAAAAACACATCTGACTTTTGTGAAATTTGTGAATGGTGAGCATTTACCCTAAATAGGTCGAATGCTATTATACTACTTGTAACCCCCCAATACATTATATAGTTTTTTGCTATACCCCATAAGAAGAAATACCTTCTCAAAAGAAAAAGCGACACGCGAGTGTCGTTTTTCTTTTTTTATCCCATCATTTGTAACTGTCTTTAATTCTTATACTACATGTGGTAGAATATATGTCGATCAATCACATGTAGGTGTGTCATGGACTTTTTAGACGGCAAAAAAACCGAAACCGAAAGAAAGTATTTATCGGAAATGAGACCTGTTTTTTTGAAAAAGGCCTTGTTTTCTGATACTACGGCCAATTTTGTCGATCCGCCGGAACCCAATCCTTACGGACAGGTTACCATCAAATTTCGTACAGCCAAGAACAATGTAGATACTGTAGATCTTGTTTCCGGACAGGAAAAGTATCCCATGCACAGAGGAGAATCGGACAAATCCTTTGATTACTATGAGTGCACGGTAACTTTGGAGCATACGATGTTCGAGTATTATTTCGAAGTACATGCCGGAAAAATAGTATGCACCTACGATTCATTCGGCGTATCCAAAGATAAAGTTCCCTGCCATCCTTTTAAACTCATACCGGGATTTCATACGCCTGAGTGGGCTAAGGGAGCGGTCATATATCAGATTTACGTTGAACGTTTCTGTAACGGTGATTACACAAACGATGTGGAAGACAGAGAGTATTTCTATGTAGGCGGTCCCGTTCAGAAAGTCGATGACTGGTTCAAAATTCCCAACGTCGACGGAACAAAAGAATTTTACGGCGGAGATCTTAAAGGTGTTATTGATAAGCTGGGATATCTTAAAGATCTCGGCATAGATTGTATATATTTCAATCCCCTGTTTGTTTCTCCTTCGAACCACAAATACGACAGTCAGGACTATGAGCACATAGATCCTCATTTCGGCGTGATCGTAAAAGACGGCGGAGAATGCCTTGATTTCGGAGAAAGCGACAACAGAAAAGCAACCAAGTATCAGACCCGCGTCTGCTCCAAGGAAAACCTTGAAGCTTCCGACGCATTGTTCTGCGAGCTTGTAAACAAAGCTCACGAACTGGGCATAAAGGTAATTCTGGACGGCGTGTTCAACCACTGCGGATCTTTCAACAAGTGGCTTGACAGAGAAAGAATATACGAAAATGCGGAAGGCTTCGAG